>JACZKY010002105.1_pt1 | contig 14383 bp, 13 predicted proteins | sample 8237611 | NCBI WGS metagenome assembly JACZKY01 (sample SAMN16148055, study PRJNA663545) | marine sediment metagenome | biome: sediments and biomass from bioreactor inoculated with such sediments; feature: coastal sediments; material: methane- and iron-fed bioreactor; isolation source: Bothnian...
CGCGAGCGACTGGCGCGTCATCTTCCGGCACATGCTGCCCAACGTCTTCCCGACCATCGTGGCGATCTTCACCTTCGAGGTCGCGCGCAACCTACTCATCGAGGCCGCCCTCAGCTTCCTCGGCCTCGGCGTCCCACCACCGACGCCGACGTGGGGACGGATGCTCGCCGATGGACGCAACTACATGATGGTCGCCCAATGGGTGATCACCTACCCTGGGATCGCCATCATGCTGTCGGTGCTCGGCATCAACATGCTCGGCGACGCGATCCGCGACATGGTCGACGTCAAGCTCTGACCGACCGCTCAGACGGCGTGCGGGCGCTTCGCGGCGCGAACCGGGGGACCGGCGCGCTCCTCCTGGGATTCGGCACCTATATCCTCCTCAGAATCATCACATTCACCTGAAACCCGATCAGGAGGTGACTTCCCCATGAAAAAGGCCCTCGTCGTCCTCGTCGCACTGGTGGGACTCCTCGTTCTGGCCGGGATCGCGGTCCTCTTTCTCGTCGACGTGAATGACTACAAGCCCCGGATCGAAACCGCGGTATCCGATGCGCTGGGGATGGAGTTCCGGATCGAGGGGAAGGCGGGGTTGCGCCTCCTTCCCCCGGCAGGCGTCTCCTTTTCCGATATCCGGCTGCGGAACCACGGCGCCGACCTGGTCACGGCGGAAACCTTCCGGGTAGGGGTGAAGCTGCGGCCCCTGCTCAGCCGCCGGGTGGAAGTCACGGATCTGATCCTGGAAAAGCCGGTGATCCGGATCGAGAAAAGCGCGGCCGGAAGGCTCAACACCTGGACCCCTCCCGCCCTCAAGAAACCCGTCGGGGAGGAACCCGCGGGGCCGGGCATCCCCCTGGCCGTGGCCAACGCCGCCGTGAGGGACGGCCGCCTCGTCTACCTGGACCGGAAAGAGGGCACGAAGACGGAGATATCGGGGGTGAACCTCTCCGTGAAGGATCTCTCCCTTCCGGGCGGCTCCAACGTGCCGCCGGCAAAAGGGATCCGCTTCTCGGGGACGGTGGGGGTAAAGACGATTACCGCCCGGGACCTGTCCGTTACGGACGTGGAGGCGAGCGTTTCGGCCTCCGACGGGGTTTACGACGTCCGCCCGTTCACCATGCGGCTCTTCGGCGGCAAGGGGGAGGGGGAACTCCGCGCCGACCTGTCGAAGGAGAAGCCCGACCTGAAGGTGAAGTACACGGTGTCGAATTTCCGCGCGGAGGAATCGCTCGCCGCGGTCTCGCAGAAGAAGTACCTGACCGGCCCCTTGACCCTGTCCGAGAACCTCTCCTTCCAGGGGAGCGGCGCGGAAGAGATGAAGCGGACGGCGAGCGGGCAGGTGTCCCTGCGGGGGGAAAACCTGACCGTGCAGGGGATGGACATCGACGCCGTGCTGTCGAAGATGGACCAGGCGCGGCAGATGAACCTCGCGGACGTGGGCGCTTTCCTGCTCGCCGGTCCGCTGGGAACGGCGGCCACGAAAGGGTACAGCTTCGGGGGCGTCTACGGGGCCGCCGCTCAAACGGGGGAAACCAAGGTGACGAAACTGGTCTCGGACTGGACGGTGCGCAACGGCATCGCGGAGACCAAGGACGTCGCTTTCGCGACGCGGAAGACCCGGATCGCCCTTGCGGGCAGGTTGGACATCGTGAACGAACGGTTCCTGGACGTCACCGTCGCGGTGCTGGACGGGAAAGGGTGTGCGACGCTGCGACAGAAGATCTCGGGCCCGTTCCGGAACCCCAAGGTGGACAAGGCAAGCACGCTGCGGTCCGCGGCGGCGCCGATCCTGGGCCTGTTCGAGCAGGCCCGGAAGCTCAAGGAGCTGCTGGAGCCGTCGGAGTGCAAACCGTTCTATGCGGGGACCGTCCCGCAACCCCAATGACGGGAAGCGCCCGCCCCGGGGAATCGGCGCGTTCGCGGGAGATCTATCCGGCGGGTTTTTGCCGCTGACGTTCCAGCACCCGTTGCCGGGCCCTCTCGTTCCTCTGGCGGTCCCCTTCGGTTTCCAGGATCAGCGGGGGAACCTCGACGGGCCGCCCCTGGTCGTCCAAGGCCACCATGAGGAAGTTGCAGGAGTTGGTGTGGGTCCGCTTCCCGGTGCGTGTATCCTCGGCCTCCACGCGAACCCCGACTTCCATGGAGGTTCGCCCCACGAAGTTCATGGAGGCGTACAGGGTCACCAGGTTCCCCACGTAGACGGGAGCGTGAAATTCGAACCGGTCCACCGCCGCGGTGACGCAGTTGCGCCCCGAGTGGCGGATCGCCACCACGCCGGAGGCCGTGTCGGCCAGTTTCATGATGTTCCCGCCGTGCACGTTTCCGGCGAAGTTGGCGTCCTGGGGCGTCATCACCTGGGCCAGCACCAGGCTGGACGCCGAAACGGGCTTCCCTTCCATCGAACGTATCTCCTTCCTCCCCGCATTTCCACGGACAGACCGACAACCTGCCCCCCAGATTATATCCCCCGGCAACCTGGTATCATGCTTCCGGTGGCACGGGGATCAGGGTGACCGTCGCCTTGGCTACCAGCTTCTCGTTTCCGTCCCGGATCGCGCAGACCTCCGACTCCGCCACGATCAGCGTCTTCCCGGGCTTGAGAACCGACGCACGGCAGCGGAGCCGCTCCCCGAGCGCAGGCCGAAGGAAATTGATCTTGTACTCCGCGGTCAGGACGAGATAGCCCGCCGGGACCAGCGTGCCCGCGGCTCCCCCCGCGGTGTGGTCCGCCATCGTCGATTGCACCCCCGCGTGCACGTATCCGTCCTGCTGCCGGTGTTTCGGAAGAACGTCGAGAACCGTCTCGCACCATCCGGGGCCGAGTCCGGCGAGGACGAGGCCGATCTCCGCGGCGAACGGCGCCTTGTCGAACAGGGAGCGGGCATGTTCCAGGAAGGCGGGATTCTGCGGTTTCAAGTCGCCGGTCATGGCGTCGCTCCTTCGCACGGGATTCGGGATATGGAACCATGAATCGGCGACCCTGCCAAGAAACGGAAAGGGCGGGGAGGAACCCTCCCCGCCCTTTCGCCTGCTGCTCCGCGCCGGCGGCGCGGCCTGTCGGCCGATGTCCTACTTGCGGAACTGCGTATCGGCCTGGACCCCTTCGTTCAGGATGACCACTTCCACCCGGCGGTTCTGCGACTTGCCCTGGGAGGTGTCGTTGCTGGCCATGGGGAACTTCTCCCCGTACCCGACGGTGGTGATCCGGCCCGCGTCCACTCCGTCCTTCACCAGCTCGTACTTCACGGAATCCGCCCGCTTTCCGGACAGGACCATGTTGTATTCATCGCTGCCGACGCTGTCGGTGTGCCCCTCGATCAGCACGTTCCGGTTCGGATACTTCGACAGGAACGCCGCCAGCTTGCCCACGCTCACGTTCGCCTTCTCGGACAGGTTCGCCTTGCCGGTGGCGAACAGCACGTCGCCGATCGTCAGGACGATCCCGCGCTCCGTCTGCTGGGCCTTGAGGTCCGCGACCTCCTTCATGAGCTGATCCGCTTCCGCCTTGGCCTTGGCGGCTTTCTCCGCCTCCGCCTGGGCAGCCAGCCGGGCCTGCTCCGCCTGCTGCTTGGCCTGGTCCATCTGCTGCCTGGCCTGGTCCGCCTGCTGCTTGGCCTGGTCCATCTGCTGCTTGGCCTGGTCCGCCTGCCGCTTCGCCATTTCCGCCTGCTGCCGGGCCTCATCCGCCTGCCGTTTGGCAATCGCAGCCCTTTCCGCTTCCGCCGACGCATCCTTGCGCGCCTGCAGCGCCTGGCTCAAGGCCTTGTCCGCCTCTTTCCGGGCCTGCTCCGCTTCCAGGGACTGCTTCTGGGCGAAAAGTTCGGCTTTCTCCACGTTCAGCTTGTCCATCTCCCTTTCCGCCGCCTTGGCATCCGCGACGGTCATGGCCAACATGCTCTTCCGCTCGGCGATATAGCCCAGATGGATCATGTCGTCCAGTTCCTCGGCCTTCTCCGCCGCCTGGAAGGCCTTGGTCGCATCCTGCAGCTGGATCGGCGCATAGGCGTCCACGCCCGGATTGCCCCTGGCGTCCGCCAACGCCTTACGCGCGCGATCCACCTGGCCCTTGGCCAGCAACTCCTTCTTGGAAGGTCCGCATCCCGTGGTGAACAGGACGAGCAGACCGATGGAAAGTAGGATTCCCAACCCGCTGAACATCCGGCCCTGCGTCGTGCAATTCATCTTATGATTCCTCCCTGAAGAAATGTTATTTGGGCATCTTCGCGATTTCCTGGCGCAGGACGTCATTTTCCTTTTTCATCGCATCCAGTATGTCCATGTTCTTCTGCGTCGTGGCCTTCTCGCCGGCGTATGCCGCGTCGACCACGGCCAGTTCCGCCAGATTTGCGGCCGTGTCGTACTCTTCCTTTCCGAACGCACCCTTGGCCTTGACGAGTTTCTCCTCCGCCACCATCATGTCTTTCGGCGCATTCACGGAGGCGTTGCTTTCCTTTGCGTCCAGAACGGCCCTGTCCGCCTGGAAGATCTTCTCGCCCGAGGACTTGGCGGTCATTTTGGTTGACCCGCACCCGACCGCGAAAACCAGTCCGAGGACTGCCAACACACCGAACATCTGCTGGACCCTGCTTTTCCTAACGTCCATTTGGTGCTCCTTTCCGTGGAATGAATAAGAGACCCGGTCCGAAATCATTATTACTGAAATCACGGTCCTGCGGCAGATACCTATGCTGACTCATGGCTCACCCCCTTTCCATCGTTCCCAGGTGTTGCATTGGAGGAAAACCGACCAATACTTTCATAAAACATGGTGTTGAAATGTTTATGTATAAGCGAATATTACTTTAAAATTCGCGAATAGTCAAAACAAGCCCCCGCTACATACATCCATGGTTGCCGGGTTGTGGTTGAATTTGTTTGCTCCTTCCCGGATTCCCGGGAGTGACCGAAAACGCCGGAGGCGGATATTCTTGCCGCCGCGCGGGGAGAGGCCGACCGTCTTCCGATCGCCGAGTACTTATCTGTTGAATCCTATCAATAATTGGAAGCAAAGGGAAGAGATTGTCATCGACCATGATCGATGGGCGCGGGAGGGCATAAACGGCGGATCGTTCTCCCGATCAGATATCGAGCGAAGACACGTTCAGCGCGTTCTGCTCGATGAACTCGCGGCGCGGCTCGACCTGGTCGCCCATCAGCCGGGAAAAGATCTCGTCGGCGTCGGTTTCGTCCCCGAGTTCCACGCGGAGAAGGTCCCGCGTCTCCGGGTTCATCGCCGTCTCCCACAGCTGCTCGGGATTCATCTCCCCCAGTCCCTTGTACCGCTGGATCGTCTGCCCCTTCTTCCCCGCCTCGAGCACCTGGTCCAGCAGGCACAGCGGCCCGTCGGCCTCGGGGGAGCTCGCCTCCCCTTCCAGCCGGTACGGGGGCGGCAAGGCGTCCCGAATCTGGGAGGACAGCTGTCCCGCCTCGCGCAGGTCCGCCGACTCCAGGAGCTGCCGATCCACGAGGCACTCCATCGGGAGCCCTCCGCGCTTCCAGGTGAGGGCCGCCAGCACCCCTTCGCTGTCCCCTTCCGGGTCCGGCTCGATCGCGAACTCCGCGTTGGTGACCTCGGGGCGGGACACTTTCCATTCCGCCAGAAGCGACTTGAAGAATCGGGTCGAGCTCTTCTCTCCCGACAGCGCGGTCACCCCTTCCGCCGCCCGGGCCGCAAGCGACAGGAAGACGAAGTCCGGCAGCCCCCGCCGCTCGGCCCTCGCGACGACTTCCTGCAGCCGGGAAATCCTGGAGAGCCATGCGGTCAGCTTCTGCCCCGAGATCGCTCCCGGTCCGTCCGAACCCGCGACCCGTTTCCCGGCGGAGCCGTGGTCGATCAGGTGCTTCCGGAACGCCGCGTCGTCCTTCAGGTACGTCATCTCCTTGCCGCGCCGCACGCCGTAGAGCGGGGGCTGTGCGATGAATACGTTCCCCCGCGCCAGCAGCTCGCGCATGTTGCGGAAGAAAAAGGTCAGCAGCAGCGTCCGGATATGCGCTCCGTCCACGTCGGCATCGGTCATGATGATGATCTTGCCGTACCGGAGCTTCCCGGGATCGTAGGTTTCCTTGCCGATCCCGGTCCCCAGCGCGGTCACCATGATCCGGATCTCGGTGGACGCCAGCATCTTGTCGATGCGCGCCTTCTCGACGTTCAGGATCTTCCCTTTCAACGGGAGGATCGCCTGGAACCGCCGGTCGCGCGCCTGCTTCGCGGAGCCGCCCGCCGAGTCGCCTTCCACGATGAACAGCTCGCAACGGGTCGGGTCCCTCTCCTGGCAATCCGCCAGTTTCCCGGGAAGCCCCGCCGCATCCATCGGCCCTTTCCGCACCAGCTCCTTGGCCTTTCGCGCCGCCTCGCGCGCCCGCGCCGCCTCGAGCCCCTTCTCGATGATCTTCTTGGGGACGGACGGGTTCTCCTCGAAGCAGATCATCAGCTTCTCGTAGACCAGGGAGTCGACCAGCCCCTTCACCTCGTTGTTGCCGAGCTTGTTCTTGGTCTGCCCCTCGAACTGCGGCTCGGGCACCTTGACGGAGATGACCGCTGCAAGCCCCTCGCTCAGGTCGTCGCCCCGCAGGTTCTCCTTGAATCCCTTGAGCAGGTTCCCCTGGTTGGCGTACTGGTTGATCGCGCGCGTCAGCGCCTGCCGGAAGCCGGTCAGGTGCGTTCCGCCGTCGATGGTGTTGATGTTGTTGACGAAGGAGAAGAGCGTTTCCTGGTACGAATCGTTGTACTGCAGCGCCACCTCGATCTGGACGCCGTCCTTCTCCCCTTCGATGTACACCGGTTTCGGGTGCAGCGGGGTCTTGTTCCGGTTCAGGTGCTTCACGAACTCGACGATGCCGCCCTTGTACTGGAAGTCGTGGGATTTCGTGGTGCGCTCGTCGAGGATGGAGATCTTGAGCCCCGCGTTCAGGAACGAAAGCTCGCGGAGCCGCTGGGAGAGGATGTCGAAAGAGTACTCCATCTCGGTGAAGATCCCGCCGTCCGGCTTGAAGGTGATGCGGGTCCCGGTCTTGCGGGACTTCCCCGTGACCTTGAGGGGCGAGGCGGTCTCGCCGCGAAGGAAACCGATCTGGTGCACCGACCCGTCGCGCCGGACCTCGGCGGTCAGCCACTCGGATAGGGCGTTCACCACGGACACGCCCACGCCGTGGAGCCCTCCCGACACCTTGTACGTCTCCCGGTCGAATTTCCCCCCGGCGTGCAGGACCGTGAGGACCACCTCGGCGGCGGGCTTCCCCTCTTCCGGCATGATGTCCACCGGAATCCCGCGGCCGTTATCCTCCACCGTGACCGAATTGTCCTGGTGGATGACGACGGAAATCGTGTCGCAATGCCCCGCCATCGCTTCGTCGATGGAGTTGTCGACGACTTCGTACACCAGGTGATGAAGGCCGTGGGTGTCCGTGCTCCCGATATACATCGCCGGACGTTTGCGGACCGCTTCCAGGCCTTTTAAAACCTGAATGTTTTCGCCTGTATAATCGTTCCCGTTGCCGTTGTTCGGACGGGCATCCGCACCGCTGGCCATACGCACCTCTTTCCGTTTTCGGCAAATCAATTGATTATACTATTTTGCGCCGGGAAACGGGAAGAAAAGGGGGAAGCGAAGGCTCCCCCGGGGTGAACCGTAAACGCTCGGGATTATTTGAAAAACACCCGTTAAAAGATCCTCATCGGCATCACGATCGCAAGGTAGGAGGTGTCCTGCTCCGGGCGAAGGATCACCTGGGACACCTCGTCCTTCATCTGCAGGACCACCTTCCCCTCGGAAATCCCCGAAACGGCATCCTGGAGGTACCTTCCGTTGAACCCGATCTTCATCGCCGGACCCTCGTACTCCGCCTCAAGCAGGTCCTGCGCTTCCCCATGATCCGGACTGGTCGAGGAGACCTCCAACTGCTTCCCGGAGAAGGAGAGCTTCACGCTGTGGATCTTGTCCGGTGCCATCACCCCCACCCGCCGCAGCACTTCCGCGAAGGCGTTCCGGTCCACCGTCGCCGTCAGGGGATTTTCCTTCGGGATGACCTGCCGGTAGTCCGGGAAGTCGGCGTCGAGCAGGCGAACCCAGACTTCCGTGTCTCCCTTCGCCGCAAACAGGAACTTGTCGGACGCGGACAGGCCGATCGATCCCGGGCCGCTCTCCGCCAGCTTGCGGATCTCCTGGATCCCCTTCCTCGGCACGAGCACCTTCCGGTTCGCCAGCAGCCCGCCGATCTCCCCCACCTTCCCGTCCGCCATCGCCAGACGATGGCCGTCGGTGGCCACCAGGCGCAGCATCGTTTCCTCCTTAGGCTCCGCCCGCTCCATCAGCACCCCGGCCAGGTTATATCTCGTCTCGTCGGATGAGGCGAACGCCACCACCGACTCCACCAGGCAGCGGAACACGTCGCCGTCGATGGAAACCGGCGCGCCGGCGGGCTTTTCCGGCATCTCTGGAAACTCCTGCGCCGGCAGGCCCGCGAGGCGGAAATGGGAACGGCCCGAAGAGATCTCGACGTAGTTCCCTTCCTTCCCCACCACCTTGACCTGGGAATCCTTGGGAAGCACTTTGGCGATGTCGAGAAGCTTGCGCGCCGGAAGCGCGATGGCGCCCGGTTCCCCCGACGAGATCGGCTGCAGGCAGCGGATCACGATTTCCAGATCGGATGACACCACGGTCAAGGTTTCCCCGGCCACCGTCATCAGCGCGTGCGAGAGCACCGGCATCGTGTGTCGTCGCTCCGCGACCCCCTGGATCCCGGTGAGCACGTCGACAAGCTGGTCTCGGTCCACAGTGAAGTTCATTTTGTCCTCTTCTTCTTTTTAAGTATTAAGAACGTCAGTAGTGATAATAGGGGGTGTGGAAACTGTGGATTTCGGGTGAACGGGTGCGCCGGACGGGGAACGGGGGTGTTGGGGAAAGGTCAATGAATGGCGGATTCGGAGGCTGCGAACTGTGGATGGCAACGACCTCTTCCCTTTCTCCACAAGGTTATCCCTCGATTTTTTTCCGGAGGGCGTCCACCGTGCTCCTTAAAGATACATCGTCCGAGAGACTCTTCTCAATTTTTTTTACCGCGTACATCACCGTGGTGTGATCCCGGCCGCCGAAACGCCGGCCGATGTCGGGAAAGGAACAGCGCGTCTTCTCGCGGATGAGGAACATGGCGATCTGGCGTGGGGCGGCGACCTGCTTGTGTTTCCGGTCGGAGCGCAGGTCGGACACCTTCAGTCCGAAGTGATCCGCCACGATCTTGATGAGGCCGTCGGGAGAGACCTCCCTTGGGGCCCCGCCCAGGGAGGAGAGGAACGATTTCGCAAGGTCGAGGTTGATCTCCTTGTTCATCAGCGATGCGTGGGCGCCGATGCGGATGAGGTACCCCTCCAGTTCCCGCACGTTGCTCTTGACGACGGAGGCAAGGTATAGCGCCACGTCTTCCGGCAGCCGGATATTTTCCGCCTCGGCCTTCCGGTTCACGATGGCCACCCGGGTCTCGATGTCCGGCGGCTGGATGTCGGCGACGAGACCCCATTCGAAACGCGACTGGATGCGTTCCTCGAGGTCGGGAATCTCCTTGGGGAACTTGTCGCTGGTCACCACGATCTGCTTTCGGGAGGAGTACAGGTCGTTGAACGTGTGGAAGAACTCTTCCTGGGTGCGGGTTTTTCCGGCGATGAACTGGACATCGTCCACCAGGAGGATATCCGCGTTCCGATACCGCTCCTTGAACTCCTGCATCCGGTTCGTCCGGATGGAGTTGATCAGCTCGTTGGTGAATTTCTCCGCCGGGATATAGCAGACCCGCATTCGCGGATGCCGGACCTGCACCTCGTTCCCGATCGCGTGAAGCAGGTGGGTCTTCCCCAGCCCGACGCCCCCGTAGATGAAGAGGGGATTGTAGCTGCTGCCGGGATCGTTCGAAACGGCGACGCAGGCGGCGTGCGCGAACTGGTTCCCGGTGCCGATGACGAACCGGTCGAACGTGTACCGGTTGTTCAGCACCACGTACGTCCCTCGGGGGCGGGAAGCGGGCTCCTCGGTGTGCTGCAGGAACTGCGGCGGAGTGACCGGCGGAGGCAGGGATTCCTCCTCCCCTCCCACGACGATGTCTACGGAAACCTCCTCTCCCAGCTCCCGGCGGGCGGTTTCCTCGATCTGGGCGATATGGTTGTCCTCGATCCACTGCTTGAAGAACTTGTGCGGGGTGGCGATGAAGAGGACCGACCCCTCCCGCGCGACGAACCGCAAGGGGCGAAGCCAGGTTTCGAAAACCTGCTCGCTCACCAGGCCCCTCATGTTGTCGAGGACCTTTTCCCACCCACCCGATGTCATGGGACCAGCCTTCTCAACGGACCGTTATTCCCCGGAGGATTGACCTGAAAATCGTTCATTTATAGGCGGTTAAGAGTCTATTAAGGGGAAAAGTTGCCAACATGTTTATCCACAGGTGTGGATAACTCAAAAACCCTATATTAATTGATTGTTTATCCTTAAGTCTGGAGAAGGTTTCCCCACGGGTTTCATGTGCGATCCTACCGATGGGTTTCCGCCTCCCTGTCTGCCTTGCGGACCACGGTGAGGGAAGGAGGTTACCACACGGGAAAAAAAAGAATCAAGGAGAAATATTTCACGGTTCGCCGCCGGCCTGTTTCTCCCGGTAAAGATTCCAGTTGACTTCCACGCGAAGTGCCTCGGATGCCCGGTCCCGCGCCTCCCGGTACTCCTGCGAACGGAGGAATTTCCGCAAGGGGCCGCGCCCCGGCATCACCTGCTCCGAAGGGTTCCAGGGCAACGGGTTCGAGGTTACGCGGTCGACGAGGCACCCCGTTTGGATCGCGTCGGAGGACAGCGCCAGCGGCACTTCGGCGAGGTCACGGGAGATCGCCAGGAGTTTCCCCTCCTCCGCCGGGTCCAGGTACCGGAAGAGGCGGGAGTAGAAAAGCGCGGTGTGGAAATGCTCCGGCACGTTCAGGACCCCCTCGACGGCCAGTTCCTTTGAAAAGGACGAGAGGAGGCGCAACGCCTCGTCGAGCAGCCCGAGCCCCGGGCGCTGCTGCCCGGGCAACCGGGGGCGGTCCGGCGAAAACGGTCCGTCGGGGCGCGAGAGGACGAGCCAGTGGACCACGAGCATCCGGAAGGAAGCGCCCGCCGGGAACGGGCCGGTCGGGTGCCGGAGGTGGAAATTCATCAACTGCAGCCGGGTTTCCATGAGGAGGCGGTCGCGCGACGATTCTCCGGCGTGCAGAAAGATCCTCTGTTCGTCGGGGTCTCCGCAGGACAAGGAAAGGATCGGGTCCGGGTAGCCGATGCGCGCCAGGCCCCCCAGCAGGCCCGAACGGTCGAGGAACGTCCGCACCTCGTCGTGGTCGTACCGGCCGAACAGGAGGTTTCCCGGATTCTCCCCCGTCAGGTCGAACAGGACCTCGCTCTCGGTCGCCGGCGCAGGCTCCGGGCGGTCCCCCGTCGGTGGCTGGGGATGGCGGAGCAGCCGGCGGATGTCGAACCGGGAGGTTTTCCGTTCGTTCATGGGCTCCCCGGGGTGCGCGCGATGGCGGCATTATCGGTTGACACGGCGTTCCGGAAAGAAATACATTATACATTTCCCAACGGTTGACAGAGTTGCGTTTACGGAAGGAGCGAACGTCCCATGAAGCGTACGTACCAGCCGCACAACCTGCGGCGAAAAAGAACCCACGGCTTCCGCGAGCGCATGTCGACCGCGGCGGGCCGCAAGATCCTCGCGCGTCGCCGCGCCAAAGGGCGCAAGCGCCTGAGCGTGACGGTCAGCGGCAAGAAGTGAGATCCTCCCGCCGGGAACGCCCGTACCGCTTTCCCGCCGCAGAACGGCTCCGCACCGACCGGGAGTTCCGGGACGTGGTGCGGAAGGGAGAGCGGGTGAGCACCATGCATTATACGGTGTACCGCGACGCCCTGGGGGGGGAAAGGCGGCAGGTGGGCGTATCCGCGGGAAAGCGCGCGGGGCGCGCGGTGGTGAGGAACCGCGTGAAACGCCTCCTGCGGGAATTCTGCCGGCTGAACAAAGGTTCCTTCCCGCCGGGGACGCGCACGGCCATCGTGGTCCGGAAGAGCCCCGGAACTGCCGTCCTGCCCGCCGTGACCGCCGAGCTGCTCCCCGCCCTGTTCCGACGGTGGGGAACCCAAAAAGGAAGCGCACCATGCGGCCACGAACCCTCCTCATCGGCCTGTTGAGGCTTTACCAATCGGCGGTTTCCCCTTACATCGGTGACTGCTGCAGGTTCTACCCAAGCTGCTCCGAATACATGATCGGGTCGATCCGGCTGAACGGGTCGATCCTGGGCAGCCTGGACGGGATCCGGCGCATCGTCAAGTGCCACCCCTTCCACGCGGGCGGCGTCGACGAGCCGCGGCGGATCCAACTCTTAGGAACGAGGGAACCATGGAAAAAAGGATGATGATGGCGATCATACTGTCGATCGCCGTACTGATCGGATACCAGTATTTCCTGGCCCCTCCCCCGCCGCCCGGAGCGAAGCCGGCGGGAATGGAAAATGCGGCGGCTCCCCCCACTGCAGCGCAACAGACGCCGTCGGCGCAGCAGGCGCCGCCCAATCCGGCGGCATCGGCCCGGTCCTTCGGAGAAGCCGGCGGGCTCGCCCCGCGCTCCCCCGTTTCCGGGCGCACGATCGAGGTGAAGACGCCGCTGTTTACCGCGGCCGTCTCCACGGCGGACGGCGGGATCCTGTCGTTTCTGCTGTCCGGGTACATGGACGTCCCGGGGACCGGCGGACGGCCGCTGGACATCATTGGCTCGAAGTCGACCCAGCCGAGGATGCTGTCGCTCTACCTGGACGAGAACCGGCCTTCCTTCCCGGTCCCGATGGTCTTCTCCTCCGACGCCCCCGGCACCGTCACGGTAAAGGCCGGCGAGACCCGGAGCGTCCTGCTTACGTGGGAATCCGCCAACGGCGTGCGCATGATGCGGGAATACGTCTTCAACGGGGACCGGTACGACTTCGAGGTCCGGGTCCAGGCGACCAACGGGTCACGGGAGACCGTCACCGTACGGCCGGGCATCGACCTGGCCCAGGTGTTCCTTGGAGAACTTGCCGGCGACTCCTACTCCTTTCATGGACTGGTGACCGACACCCCCAAGGGGGACCTGACCCGGTACAGCCTGAGCGACATCACCAAGGGGAAGGTCGAACGGGGCCCGGTCCGCTGGGTCGCGGCGGACGCGAAGTACTTCACCTGGATCGCCAGCCCCGAACGGGAATGGACGATGGAACGCGCCAAGCCGCTGGGGGAAAACGGCATGGTCGCGTCGGTGGCCGACACCGCGGCGACCATGGGGACCGGCGACATGGTGCGCGCCAGCATGAAGGTGTTCGCCGGCCCCAAGCGGTCCGACCTGCTGGAAGCCGGCGGGAAAGGCATGGAGAATCTGATCGACTACGGCTGGTTCGCGGTCGTGGCCAAGCCGCTGGTCTTTTTGATGAAGGCGAGCAACCGCGTCACGGGGAACTACGGGATCGACATCATCCTGCTTACCATCCTGATCAAGATCCTCTTCTACCCTCTCACCCAGAAGTCGATGGCCTCCATGCGGAAGATGCAGGAGCTCGGTCCCGTGCTGAACAAGCTGAAGGAGAAGTACAAGGGGGATTCGCAGCGGATCAACCAGGAGACGATGAACCTGTACAAGACGTACAAGATCAACCCGCTGTCCGGATGCCTGCCCATGCTGGCGCAGATCCCGGTGTTCATCGCCCTGTACAAGGGGCTCCTGGTCACGATCGAATTGCGGCATGCCCCGTTTTTCCTGTGGATCAACGACCTGTCCGCGCCGGAATATCTGTGGGACATCCAGGTCGCCGGGTTCACCCTTCCGATCCGCCTCCTGCCGCTGCTGATGGGCATATCGATGTTCATACAACAGAAGATGACCCCGTCCGCGGGGATGGAACCGATGCAGCAGAAGATGATGCTCCTGATGCCGGTCGTCTTCACCTTCATGTTCTGGAGCTTTCCGACCGGCCTGGTCGTCTACTGGCTGGTGAACAACATCCTGAGCATCGGACAGCAGGCGATGTACAACCGGCAGGCCGAGGCCGCCAAGGCCGCCAGGGCCAAGCCTTGACGCGTTCCTTGCGCGGAAGGACTTGAACAGGCTTCCGCCGGGCGCCCATACGCGCGAGGATGCGACGATCGTCGCCCCCGCCACGCCGGGAGGCGCGGGCGCCGTGTCCATCGTCCGCCTCTCCGGTCCGGATGCCTTTCCGGTCGCGTCGAAACTCACCCCCCTCTCCCCCGCCGCCGTCCCCCCGAGGACCTTGCTGCGCTCCGATGTGTGCGGCGCCACGGGGGAGATGCTGGACGACGCGCTGGTGGCCTGTTTCCCGGCCCCGCACAGCTTCACC
>JACZKY010035448.1_pt1 | contig 14371 bp, 12 predicted proteins | sample 8237611 | NCBI WGS metagenome assembly JACZKY01 (sample SAMN16148055, study PRJNA663545) | marine sediment metagenome | biome: sediments and biomass from bioreactor inoculated with such sediments; feature: coastal sediments; material: methane- and iron-fed bioreactor; isolation source: Bothnian...
AATATCGTTCATAAAAGTCTTTATCTTATTCGAGATTTAATGTCATTACAAACTAAAAAAACTTGTGACCAGCTGGCCAGCTAAATATCACCTGGTCCATGAACATAAAAACCGAAATTATACCTCAAACTTGCTGCCACAAGCGTAGGTAAAAGAGTTTCTACGAAAAAATAAATAACTGATTTCATAATGAACCTCTCGAATTGTTTTCTACATTTTTATTATAACACAGTTATAATGAATTTTTCAGATAATGCATCAAAAAATTTAATGCACTATACTACAGTACTTTCATACATGGAGTTGATGGGATGAAAAAAATTGCTATTTTAGGACCAAAAGGCACTTATAGCAAATTAACAAGTCAAAAACATATATAAAACACAGCTTTTTATACTATATATTCATTTGTTGAATCAATAACTGAGGGACTAGATCAGATAAGTTTGACTAGAGATCAAAAAATCTTTTATACAAATCTTAAATGAATGTCCTGCTAGAAAATAATAAAGGCGGAAGATCGCTATGATCTTCCGCTCATTTTTTATACGTTAACGCCTCTTCTTCCACGAATAATCAATATAATTGTGAAAGTTGATGTATATAATAGACAACCTAATAATGCAATCCAGCTCCATAATGTTTCATTTGGTGTTCCATATGCTAATGAAGGGATGAACAAAATAGCAAACAATGGCAAGGCCATACTAATTGCTGTTCCAGATCCTAAGACCATTTCTTCAGCAACTGGTGACTCTAGATTTGGATCAATGCCTTTTAGTAAGGCAAGACCAGTTGAAGCAACTCCAGTTAACATACCAAACAAACCGATGAAATACTCATCTTGATAATTGGGATAGATTCTTTTTGTCATAAATTTTAAATAGAACAACGTGACGATACCAGCAATTGCAGCTGTTGTAACTAATTGAATACCATACGATGCCAAGAAATCAAGTGTTATCGTCAATACCGAACCTGCAATCATAATATTGAATGAAAATGATGCAATATTAGAAAGAATGTAGTTATTTGTCATAAAACGAATATTTTTACCTTTTTTCTCAACGGCTTTAAGACCTTGTTTATAGAGAAGGGCTATCAAAATACCAATAATGAAGTTAAACCCCTTTAGAAGTCCATAAACCGTGCCTCCGATGTCTGTAGTACCCAACAATCTGTGTGCTAACACAAGAATCAGATAAACAAACCCATATATGATCGAAATAATGATGACTTGAGTCGTTAATCCATCGAGAAGGCTAATTTCTTTCACAGTATCAATTTCAACTGTTGCTTTCCCTGAAGATTCTTCATTATATTTTCTAACATTAACGAAACCACGTTTTCTACTGATAAGATTAATGAGAATAACCCCAATCGTACCTCCGAAAACAAATCCCAAAAAGGCATAAGATACACCAAGTGTTGCCCCGTTTCCTTCAAGCATATCCGTCCACATATTACCAATAGATAATGCTAAACCTGGGCCTTGGCCAAAACCTAAGGCAACAAGCATACCAGAACCTAGAAATTTATCGCTAAATAAAACAAATACTAAAATGATACCAATAATCGCCTGAAGTGAATAAGTACTTGTAATTAACATTCCAGTAGACCAAATCTTTTTCTTGATCTTGCTATCATTACGTTTGAGTGCTAAGGCAATAAATCCAATAGCTAAGGCATGATAGACAATGTAACCCATAACTTCTACATCAATAAAAGTATCTTCACCAATAATAATTGGTGCGAGAATCAATGATAAGACTAAACCAATAAAACCACCTAATAAAGCTGTAGGTATAACAACTTTATTTAACCCAGGTACCCATGTTTTTAGTACCTTTGCAACAAACATTAAAACACCGATAAGTAGAAAATAAGTGATAACTCCCCATTCTGGCATGATTTTTATTCTCCTTTTAGATATTTGATTGAATCTATAAATAACATTGGGTCGCTGATTCTGATGAGAAATGTTTTATCACCATAATCAAAGGATAGAAAATTCTTTTGAGTTAGGACAAGTCCTTCTATTTGATCAACATGATATACATGTTGGTGTTTTTTATTCTTTAAAGTCATGATCTGATTGTTCAAAGCAATATCCATATCACCTTTTACAATTCTTCTCTTTTTAATAAAATCTATTTCGATGAGTCTCCCTGATGAATGAATTTCATTTTTGATGATTTCAGGTAATTTTTTCTTTTGCAATTTGCCCCATTCAATCAAATTATCAAATGGCAATCCTTCGAGCAATTCATAAGGATTTATATGTGCTATTTTACCACACTCACTGCATAAAATATCGTTTCCTTTGGATTGAATAGTTTGAAACCCTCCACACTTGGGACAAACATATATATATTGCTCAATACCAAATGCCTTTTTGTTTGATTTATAGATGATTCTTTCCTCTTTATTCCAATCATAATCATTGAAAGCAATTGCTTTATTGAGTATTTGTTCTATTTGCTCAATTGTCATTTCTTTGATTTCATCTGGAGATAGTAAGGGTTTATAGTGAATATGAAAATCACCTTTGGCTCTACGTAAACCCCATCTTGGAGCTGCCAGATATCCACCATTTATTTTGGCAAGAACGACTTCATGCTTAATTTTTTTAATTAATTTTGCTGTTGTAAATAAAGGAACATCACTCTGTTCTCCAAAATATGAAGAATTACCTTCTGGAAAGAGCATGATACCACGATGTTTTCTATGGATAGTATCTAAGATATCTCTAATAGCTTGTACATCGCTTTGACCTTTTCTTTTTGCAATCGATTTAGCGATTTTGGTCAATAAGAAATTATACATCGGATTTGTATAAAGTAAATTCCCAGTTACAGGATAAGGATATTTGTTGATATTTAACGGTACAAATAGCGGATCATGTAATGAAGGATGATTTGCTATCAAAATATAAGGGTCTTTCCTTCTTCGATCAAAATTTTCATATGTGAACTGAAAGTTATATTTTGGATAAAATATGATTTTCAGTGCTAGTCTACCCATCTCTTCAAAAAGTCGCATATTTTCACCCTTTCCTCTCATTATACTCAAAATGTTTTGAAATACAAACTATATTTTTTGATGTGTATAAAAAAAGGGTTAAAGTTGTTCTTTAACCCCCATTTGGTTTTTATAATTCGAGTAATGGTAAATCAAATGCTTCGCATACACCTTTGCATGAGCATTGTCCATCGTAGATGTTAACACCTTTTCTTAAAGGTATGGAATTATTCATTGCAGCATATAAACCTTGATCAGCAATCATTAATCCATATTTTAAGGTTGCATTGTTTAATGCAATGGTTGATGTTCTTGGTACTGCTCCTGGCATATTAGCAACAGAATAATGAATGATACCATCAACAACATAGGTTGGGTGATCATGATAAGTTGCTTTACTTACTTCTGTTGAACCACCCTGATCAATAGCAACATCAACGATGACGCTGCCTGGACGCATATCTTTATAATATGCTCTCTTAATCAGCTTAGGTGCTTTAGCACCTGGTAATAACACAGCACCTATGACTAGGTCAGAATCTTTGATTGATCTTTCAATGTTGTCACTTGAACTATATAAAGTCTGAATGCGATTACCATAGATATCATCTAGATAAGTTAGTTTCTTTAAATTAATATCAAGAATCGTAACTTTTGCACCGAGACCAACTAACATTTTCAATGCATTTTCACCTACAACACCTGCACCAATGATTGTTACTTTTGCTTGATCGACTCCTGGAACACCAGAAATCAGAACACCACTACCACCAAAAGGTTTTTCTAAATATTTAGCACCTTCAATTGCACCTAAACGACCTGCTACTTCACTCATTGGTTTTAAACAAGGTAATGAACCATCTTCGAGTTCAATGGTTTCATATGCTATGGATTGAGTCTTTGATACAATCAAAGCTTGGGTCAATGCTTCATTTGCAGCAAGATGCAAATAAGTATAAAGAAGCAATCCTTCTCTTAAATATTCAAATTCAGATTCAAGAGGTTCCTTAACTTTGACAATCATTTCCGAAGCATCCCAGACATCCTTAGCTTTTGCAATAATCTTTGCTCCTGCCAGAACATAATCAGCATCACTAAATCCGGAATTTACTCCAGCATTCTTTTCCACCAAGACACTGTGTCCATGATAAATGTACTCTTTAACACTACTTGGTGTCAAACCGACGCGAAACTCATTGTTTTTTACTTCTTTAACCGTTCCAATAATCATGATTTTCTCCTATTAAATTTAATCGTATTCTATAAAATTATTGTAACATATTTATCATTAAAATGATAAGAAATTTATCGTTTTGTGTCAATGTCTCGATAATGTCCTCTTATAATCGCCTTAAGCTTATCTGGATTGAGTAGTAAAGTGTGTATCGTATTCAATCCATCCTGATTTTTTTTCGTTTTTAACCATAATTTCAAATAACCATCTGGTCCATATTTCTCTTTGATGTGATCAAATGCTCTTTGAAGGTGTTCATCTTCAGATAGATCTGGATAGTGTTTAAACCCGAATTGTACAGTTCTTAAAATGATGGTGTCCGGATTAATATCCCTATCTGCTTCTGCAATAAGTTTCCCATATATACTTCTAGGTGGTTCTTCTCTAGATGCTCTATGATCCTCAATTGCTTCCTTCATGATTAAGCGCTCTTCTTCATTAAACCAATCTTTTAAAAATGTATCTTCATACAAAAATAGACCACCTGTTAAATGATGGTCATTTCTTCCGAATTTCATCCCTATATCGTGATAGCAAGCAATGACATATACCATGTCAAGATTAACATCATAGTCTTTTGCTATTTCTAATGATTGCTCAATGACTTTGTAAACGTGATTCTTTTGATGAGCCAAATCGAACTGTTGATATAAGTTAATAATATGTTGTTCCAAATATTGTTTTAAAACTTCCTTCATGATAACCTCAATTGCCAAATTTTATCTTGTCTTTAATCACCTTAAAAAGTTGTTTATCTGTTGAAAAACTTAATTTGCTTAAAACCTCTGATTCATCAACCCAGATAGCAGCAGCTATCTCTTCTTCCTGTCTATTAAGAATGTGCGATTTAGCTTTTGCCAAAAAGTATACAACATCCTTGATAACTCCAGGGCGAGGAGAGTAACGTGTTTGTCCTCTGATTTGATCAAAAATTTCAATATCTAAACCTGTTTCTTCTTTTACTTCTCTACAAGCGGTCATGATTTCACTTTCATTTTTTTCTACATGACCTTTTGGAAAGCCAAAATGCAGACCAAATCTTTGTTGAACGAGGACATATTGATATTTATTTTGATGTTTTCTAAAGATGACTGCTCCACATGATTTTTCTTTCATCATATTTTTCACCTTCTTTATCTTATTTAAAGTATATCACATGAAATAAATTTAGTTTGCAAAAATGATTAAACTTTTATTATAATAAAGCAATCTACGTTGCTAAAACCGGTTCCATCATGTATAATTAAAGTAATTTAAGTACGAGATACTAGAGACGAAAAGAGGTGTAGTAAGTGAAAGTTTTGTTTTGTAGTTCAGAAGCATTCCCTTTCAGTAAAACTGGCGGTTTAGCTGATATGGCTCTCTTTCTACCGAAATCATTGAGACAGATTGGTCATGATGTCCGTATCATTACACCTTACTATTCAAATATTGGTAAATTTCACAAGGATATGAAATTCCTTGGTTCTTCTAGTATTTCATTAGGTGGCTTAGAAACTCTCGTTAATTATTTTGAATTAATCTATCAAGGCATTCCTTATATTTTTGTCCAAAATATGCATTATTTTGAAAGAGAGCAACTCTATGGATATAGTGATGATGCAGAAAGATTCGCTTGTTTTAGTTATGCGATATTAGAGGGCTTAAAAATATTTGATTTTTATCCGAATATCCTACACTTAAATGATTGGCAAACAGGTATGGTTCCATTTCTTCTCGATGAACATTATCGGGCAAAAAATGATGATTATTTTAGTATTCATACATTACTAACTATTCATAATCTAGAATATCAAGGATCATTTGATCCATTTGTTAGCAGATTCTTCAATACAGACTTCAATTATACATATATGCATTTTGATCGTGTTAATTTTCTGAAAGCGGGTATTGAAAGAGCGACAAAAATCAATACAGTTAGTCCAACATATCGAAATGAAGTTTTAACAGGTGAATATGGGTTCACCCTTGATGGAGCGCTTGATAGAAGATCAGATGACTTTGTTGGCATATTAAACGGCATCGATTATGAGGATCTTGACCCCAAAACCGATCATTATTTAGCCTCAAATTATGATCTGATTGATTTTAAAACCGGAAAAAAGAAAAATAAGGAGCAGATTCTTCATCACTTTGATTTAGATGTTGATCTTAAGGTTCCTCTCATCGTATATATCGGCAGATTGGCAACACAAAAAGGCATTAATTTATTGACTAGAACACTTGAAGAAGCCGTTGAATATAGCGATGCTCGATTTGTTCTTATGGGATCGGGTAATGATTCATATCAGGATTTCTTTAGATATCTTTCTTATAAGTATCCAAAGAAAGTAGCTGATTATATTGGATTCAATGAGGAAATAGCACACCAGCTATACGCTGCAAGTGATATCTTCATGATGCCAAGTAGATTTGAGCCCTGTGGACTTGGGCAGCTGATTGCGATGAGATACGGTTCACTTCCTCTTGTTAGGGAAACAGGTGGACTCAAAGATACCGTCAAATCGTATAATAAATTCACTGGCGAAGGTACAGGTTTCTCATTTTCAAATTATGATGCTTTTGAGTTTAAGGAAAAACTATTTGAAAGCATCAATCTATTTACAAGCAATCAAAAGGCTTGGCAAAAAATGGTTAAAGAAGCAATGAAACAAAATAATAGTCTTGATCAAATGGCTTTAGAGTACGAAAAAATTTATCAAATCATACTGGGAGTGTGAATTTATGGAAACATTGGCATTAATTTTAGCAGGCGGCAAAGGTAGTAGACTCGATATTTTATCCCAAAGACGAAGTAAACCAGCAATGCCTTTTGCGGGAAAATTCAGAATCATAGATTTTACTTTGAGCAATTGTACTCAGTCAGGATTGTATGATATTGGTATTTTGACTCAATATCTACCATTATCTCTTAATGAGCATATTGGTAGTGGTAAACCTTGGGATCTTGATAGACGTGATTCAAGTATTACCTTACTTCAACCTCATAACTATTGGTATTTGGGAACTGCAGATGCAGTCTTGAAGAATTTAGAGTTTATCCAACGAAGAAATCCAAAATATGTTTTGATTTTATCTGGTGATCATATCTATAAAATGGATTATAGAAAGATGATTGCTTTGCATAAAGAAAAAAATGCTTCTTTAACGATAGCAACTCAACCTGTTGCTGAGGAAGAAATTTCTAGATTTGGTATCATGTCTGTTAATGATGAGGATGAAATCGTTGAGTTTGAAGAAAAACCTAAGAAATCAAAATCTAACTTAGCTTCTATGGGTATCTATTTATTTAATATCGATCTACTTGGAGAAGTTTTGACAGGTATTAAACAAGAAGATTTAGATTTTGGAAAGCATATTATTCCTCATTTAATAAAAACTACTTCTAAAGAAGTATATGCCTATAAGTTTAAAGATTATTGGCTGGATGTAGGTACATACGATTCATATCTTGATACGAATATTGCGATGACAAAAGATTTTACAGAGCTTGATTTATATGACCCAACATGGAAAGTCTATACAAAGAGTGAAGATCTTCCACCAGTTAAAGTTGGTAGTGAAGCTGTTGTACATAACAGTTTGGTTTCGAATGGTTCTGTGATTGAAGGAACAGTCATCAATTCAGTATTAAGTCCAGGTGTGCGTGTTGGAAAAGGATCCATTGTCAAAGATAGTGTTGTACTAAACAATGTTTTGATTGGTGAAAATGTAACTGTTCAAAGATGTATTATTGATAAAAAGGTCATTATTGGACATAATACATACATTGGATTCGGAAATGATTTAACTCCAAACATTGAGAAACCTGATTTATTAGTAAGTGGTATAACAGTTATTGAGAAAAATACAGTCATTCCAAGTGATGTTCAGATTGGAAAGAACTGTCGTGTTTTCAAAACACATAAATTTGATGAAACACATATACCAAGTGGTTCAACCGTAAGATAAATATAGATACAAAAGAGCAGAAAATCTTCTGCTCTTTTTTTTAATCATTTTCTTCATTTTTTGTGTTTGCCTATGCATCTGACAAAAATCAGGATGCCATGAAGTCATAGGGTGACAATTCATCTAAATCATCTTTGATTTCTGGAGATTCGATTTGATGATTGATTCTATGAGCTAGTGTTGTTTGTCTCTTTTCTGATAGATGATTGGCTGCATAAACTAATAAATTCATATCTCCTAAGATGATGAGATATCTTTTAGCTCTTGTAATTGCTGTATAGATCAATTCTTTTTTTAACATGTGCATATAATTTCTGATCATCGGAATCATGACAATTTTATATTCACTACCTTGCGATTTATGGATACTGATTGCATATGCTAGATTAAGCTCATCTAAATCTACTTTTTCATACATAACATCATTATCATCAAAAGATACAATCATATATTGATCGTTTGATGAATTATATTTAATCGATTTGACGATACCTATATCGCCATTCATAATTAATCTTTCTGGATCATTTACAAGTTGAATCACTTTATCACCGACAAAATACGTCTTATCTCCATAGGTCATCCCGTCTTTTTTATTGGAATTGAATTGTTCTTGAAGCAGTTTATTGAAACTGTCAATACCCAAATCACCTTTATACATTGGAGCAAGCACTTGAATATCATCAATCATACTATACCCTTCATGAAGTGCACCTTGGATTTGTTTTACAATCACTTCTTTGATCTTTTCAGCTGATGCCTTATATAAATAGACATCATTGTCACTGATTAAATCATCAGAAGTTAAATTTTGTTCATTAACTGCACGCGCAAGTTGAATGATTCTAGAGTCTTTGGCTTGTCTGTGAATCTCATTCAAGCGAACAACAGGAAGGATGTTTGAATCAATTAAATCTGCAAGCACTTGTCCAGGACCAACACTTGGCAATTGATCAACATCTCCGACGATAATAACTTGAGCTTGATCCTTGATAGCTGAAAACAATTTATGAGCCAAAAAGATATCTATCATAGATGCTTCGTCAATAATCACCAAATCATGAGGCATCTGATGATGCTGGTCATAAGTGAATAAGCCATCGTAACTATATCCTAAGTGACGATGAATGGTTTTAGCGTCCATATCCAAAAGTTCTTTCATTCTTTTGGCCGCACGTCCTGTTGGTGCCATAAGCGCAATTTTATCATAGATAGCAGGATTCTTATAATTAAGGTGATTATAAATTCGATAGACTTCTAATAAGCCATCAATGATCGTTGTCTTACCAGTACCAGGTCCACCTGTAATAATTGAAATAGGGCTTGATAAAGCGGTTATAATCGCTTTTTTCTGAACACTAGTGTATTGCATGCCTTTTTGTATTTCAACTGCGTCCAAGAGTGTCTCTAAGTATTTTATATCATAAGTTTTGCCTTCTGCATTTGCAAGCTCGGTTAGTTTTTCAGCAAGTGAAATCTCTGTAAAATATGAAAGTGCTAAATAGTATCTGTCATCTTCAATAATCAATCTTGATTCTTTAATCAATGCTTCAATACCTGGTTCAAGCTGAGTTTCTGTTCCTAAAACCTGCAGTGCATATGTTCTCATTTGTTCAGCTGTCAGATATAAATCTCCATTTTGATAGGCGATATACTGCATGGCATAGAGGATGGCTGCCTTAATCCGTCTCAAATCATCTTTAGGAATACCTAGTTTTGCAGCAATCTCATCAGCTTTGATAAAACCGATACCCTCAATATCATCAATCAAACGATAGGGATTTTCTTCAAGTTTTTCTAAAGTAAGCATCTGATATTTGCTTAATAATTTCATGGCTAATTTACCAGAGAGATTATAACCATAAAGTGCAACTAAAATATATTCATTGGTTTGATTTTCAATGAGTTGTTGATAGAATTTTTCGATTCTAATTGCGCTTAATCCGACTTGCTTGAGAACCGATTTATCATTCATGATTTTCTTAATGGCGTCAGGTCCAAGCGTATCGACAATTTTCTCAGCAGTCTTAAGACCTATACCATGAAAAAAAGAGCTAGAAAGATAACTGACTAACCCAGCTGCGCTTTGTTCTTCACATTTTTTAAACGATTCTACTTTTAGTTGTTCTCCATAGCTTTGGTGTTTGACCCATGTACCAGAAAACTCATAGTCAATATCCTCACTAATGATTGGAAAATAACCGACAATCGTAACAATCTCTTCTGTTTCAGTGATAATACGAGCAATAGAATAACTATTTTCATCATTATGAAATACATAGTTTTTGATCTTGCCTTTGATTGTTTCCATAGAATCTCCATTTCACTCGTTATTACACAAATTATACCATTTTCAGGACTAAAAAAAAAGGAACTCAAGTTCCTTTTAACTATATTGTCTTATTTTTTTATCCATATATGCTTCTTGTATAAAACCAGCGCCTAAACAAATTTCATCTTGATAAAATGCGCAGACTTGGCCAGGTGTGACTGAACGTATTTTTTGCGGATATGAAACTAAGATTGTTGTGTCATTTACCCATTGAATACTGACAGGATGATCTTTTTGACGATATCTAAATTTAGCTGTCATATGCCCATCGATTTTTGGTCCTCTCCAGATGACATCAGTAATTAAGGCAGCATCACTATATAGATGCGGATCTTCCTCGTTAGGTTCAACATAAAGTGTATTTGTTTTCAAATCTTTACCGACAACATACCAGGCACCTTGGTCCTCTTTTGATCCACCAATCCCTAAACCTTTTCTTTGACCAATCGTATAGTTCATCAAACCGCGATGCTCTTTAATAACCGTACCATCCATTTTTTTCATCAGTCCAGGCTGAGCTGGTAAATAATTGCTTAAAAAATCATTGAAGTGTCTTTCTCCAATAAAACAAATACCTGTAGAATCCTTTTTGGTTGCTGTGGCTAACCCTTGTTCCATGGCTATTTTTCTAACTTCTTTTTTATCGATGTTACCTATGGGAAACAAAACATTTTTGAGTTGTTCTTCTTTAAGTTGTGATAAAAAGTAAGTTTGATCTTTATTGTTATCAAAAGCTCTTTTTAATTTTGGATGTGATCCTGAATGGTCAATTTGAGCATAGTGCCCCATTGCAATATAATCAGGATTAAACTTTTTTGCATATTCGACAAATGCTTTAAATTTAATTTCATTATTGCAAAGAACATCTGGATTTGGGGTTCTGTTTTTCTTATATTCATCCAAAAAATAACTGAATACACGATCCCAATAATCTTCGATAAAATCGACCTTATGTAATTTTATGCCTAGTTTATTTGCAACTAATAATGCATCCTGATAATCTTTTTCTTGTTCGCATATTTCATCATAAGCAGTGGGATTACCTAGAATATCTTGATTGGTTGCACTATCCCAATTACGCATAAAAACGGCTTCAACATCGTAGCCGTCTTTTAGAAGTAGATATGCAGCTACACTGCTATCTACACCACCGCTTAATCCTATGATGACTTTCTTTTTCATTTTATCACTTTCTTTTAACATCACTTGGCATCCGGTACTGTCCTCTTGGTGATAAGCTTATCCCTAGAATCTTTGGTCCTTCTGGAAGTGTCTGTCTTTTAAATTGCTGGGTGTAAAATCGCTTAAAAAAGCGATCTACGTATAATTTTGCCTCAGCTTGATCAAATTTAAACGCATATTTGATTAACCAAATAATCTTTTCTTCATCAGCTCCTAATTCTAAGTGGTGATAGAGAATGAAATCATTGACATCATAGCGTCCAATTGTTTTTTCTGTATCTTGATTTTCTAATAACTCCGGTGTTATAGGTGCATTTAAGATATGATTTAATACTGAACTTAATTGTTTATAATCATGTTCCGCATGAAATCCGATAAGACGTTGAACCCATGTCTTTGGAATACCTGCATTGACTGCATACATGCTCATCTGATCGCCATTATAAGTCATCCATCCTAATGCTATTTCTGATAAGTCTCCAGTACCTAATACAAATCCACCATGCTTATTGGATAAATCCATAAGTATAAGAGTTCTCATCCGTGCTTGAGCATTTTCATAGGTGACATCTTTCTCATCATGACTAATGGATTGAAGATGCATTTCAACAGATTTGCTGATTGGAATTTCCATCATCGTAACGTTTAATGCTTCCATGAGTTCAATGGCTGCTGACTTGCTTTTTTTAGATGTTGCATTTGCAGGCATCGTCACAGCAATGATATCTTTAGGGCTTCTTCCCAATTTTAACATGGCTTGATGACTGACCAATAAAGCCAGTGCCGAATCGAGTCCACCAGAGATACCTAAGACTATTTTATTAGAACTTTTAGGTAGTGATTCCAAACGTTTGACCAATCCAAAAATTTGCAGATTATTTGCAAGTTCTACATCTTCTTCATTATACCAATCGGGTATGAATGGTTTTTGATTCAGATCGTGTTCGAATATATATTCTTTGTTTTCTTCAAATGATAGAGGAATGAATTGATATGCATTTTGAATAAGCATATGCATATCTCGATATGTACTATCCTGTCTCTTTTGATAATTGATTGCACTGATATCAATATCTGCAGTCAATACAGAAGAATGCATTTCAAAGGATGCACTTTCAGCAACCATGATGCCTTGATTTGCAATAATTTTCTGACTTGAATAGACCACTTCAGAACTTGATTCAAAATGACCTGAACTTGTATAGACATATGCTGCCATTTGTTTTCTTGAATGATCTAAAACAAGATGTTTTCTTACTGCAGGTTTGCCAACACGTTCAGTTGAAGCTGAAAGATTAAAAAATAGATTAGCTCCTGCAAGACTCATGTCGTCGCTAGGACTGTATGCGGCCCATAGATCCTGACATATTTCGACACCAAAACGAATGCCGTTTTCAGCATCTTCAAATATAAGATAACCAAATGGAACTTGCTCACCAAATAGTTTAATATTCTTCATCGTTGTCTTAAATCCCGAATGAAACCATCTTTTCTCATAGAACTCTTGATAATTTGGTAAATAATGTTTAGGTACAATCCCTAATATTTTCTTTTGTTTAACAACAACCGCACAATTATATAAAATACCATATAAATCGAGGGGCACACCTAAAATAAAGACACCCTGATATGAGGTTTCTTCCATGATTTCTTTGAGTGCTGATTTGGCTTCTGAGATAAATGCTTCCTGATAGAACAAATCACTTGATGTATATCCAGTAATCGTCAATTCAGGAAAAACGATGATACCAGCCTTAGAATTCGAAAGAACCTTTAAGATTTCTTTCTTATTATGCTTGATATCACCTACACTTATTTGTGGAGTTGCAGCAGATACTTTTAAAAATCCATATTTAAACATATAGTTACTCCTCATATAAATGATTTTTCAAAATATACTCTTCTACTTCTTTAGTCAGTAAATAATTTCTTTGATCTGGATGCAATCTTGCATTTGTTGATGAAGCATTTTCATCAAAATCGATGAATGTGAAATCATGCTCAATATCTTTGAATGCTTCTTGTGCCTCTTTTTGACTGTTTGATCCTTGTCTGTTCATAACAATAAAAGGAAAATCACTCAAGAGTTCTTGATATTTAATCCATTTTTTCACTTTCAATAAGTTATCCAGTCCGATAACAAAGTGAATTTCCTCATCTTTTTTTTGAATCTCCCTTAGACTTGCTAAAGTACCCTTATAAGCGCGACTCGCTTCTAAATCTGATACTTCCACTCTATCTAAATGAGCAAACATTAGATGAAGCATTTCGATACGATTTTTAATGTCAATAAGTTCTGGTTTTGAATAGTCATTACCTACTGGTAACAATAAAACCTGTGAACCGTGATAGGTTGACAGCAATTTCTTAACAATCTTTAGATGTGCAACCGTCGGAGGATTAAAAGATCCTCCAAACACAATCAACATATAATCACCATTTATATTATATCATTTATTGGTCTTTTTTTATATCCTTGAACTGATAGATAATTGAGTAAATGTCAATCTTATAGACGATAATAAACTTCTAATTTGCATGAAATTTTTATAATTAAGCATTTTACTTTAAATCAATTCTATATATTGATATAATGAACATGTAATAAAAAGGAATGAAAAATCGTTTCTTGAAGGAGTTTGATTAAATTG
>JACZKY010075093.1_pt1 | contig 14344 bp, 11 predicted proteins | sample 8237611 | NCBI WGS metagenome assembly JACZKY01 (sample SAMN16148055, study PRJNA663545) | marine sediment metagenome | biome: sediments and biomass from bioreactor inoculated with such sediments; feature: coastal sediments; material: methane- and iron-fed bioreactor; isolation source: Bothnian...
CAGAAGCAGCTCTACCTCCCCGACTCGAACATCCTCCTCACCCGGTTCCTCTCCGAAGAGGGGGTGGCCGAGATTTCCGACTTCATGGCCGTCGAGGAGAACGGAGACCACCGGCACGACCTCATCCGGATGGTCAAGACCGTCCGGGGAGAGGTGCGGTTCCGCGTCATGTGCGCCCCGAAGTTCGACTACGCGCGGTGCGGACACACGGTCGACCGGCAGGGGGGCGACACCGTCTTCCTTCCCGGGCGGGCGGAACTTCCGGCGCTGCGGCTGCATTCGGACATCCCCCTGCAGTTCGAACAGGGGGCGGCCGTCGCCGATTTCACGCTGCGCGCGGGGGAAACCGCTTTCTTCGTCCTCGAGGAGGCGGGGGAACCGGAATCCTCCCCCACCCGCAGGGAGGATTACGTCCAGGACGCCATGAAGGGGACCCTCGACTTCTGGCGCCGCTGGATCGGGCGGTCCGCCTACCGGGGGCGGTGGCGGGAAATGGTCAACCGGTCCGCCCTCACGTTGAAGCTGCTCACCTCGAAACCGCACGGCTCCATCGTGGCGGCACCGACCTTCGGCCTGCCCGAAAGGATCGGCGGGGAACGGAACTGGGATTACCGGTTCACCTGGATCCGCGACGCCTCCTTCACCCTCTACGGGCTGATCCGCCTGGGGTACACCGAGGAGGCCGAGGCGTTCATGCGCTGGGTCGAGGCGCGGTGCGGGGAGCTGAACCCCGACGGGTCGCTCCAGGTCATGTACGGGATCGACGGGCGGCACCGGCTCGCCGAGGAAACCCTCCACCACTTCGAGGGGTACAGGAAGTCCTCCCCGGTCCGGATCGGGAACGCGGCCTACGACCAGCTCCAGCTGGACATCTACGGGGAGCTCATGGACTCCGTGTACCTCTACGACAAGTACGGCGAGCCGACCCACTACGACCTCTGGTCCAACCTCGTCCGGCTGATCGACTGGGTCTGCCGGAACTGGCGGCAGAAGGACGAGGGGATCTGGGAGGTGCGCGGAGAGCGGCGCGAGTTCCTGTATTCCCGCCTCATGTGCTGGGTCGCCGTCGACCGCGCCGTGCGGCTCGCCCTGAAGCGGTCCCTTCCGGGGCCCCTCGACCGGTGGATCCGGGTGCGCGACGAGATCTACCACGACATCTTCGACCGGTTCTGGCACCCCGGGCGGCGGGCGTTCATCGGATACAAGGGCGGAACGGCGATGGACGCCGCGACCCTGCTGATGCCCCTGGTGCGGTTCGTCGCTCCCAGGGACCCCCGCTGGATATCGACCTTGCGGGAGATCGAGAAGGAGCTGGTCGAGGATTCCCACGTCTTCCGCTACCGGAACGCGGCTTCCGGGCTGGACGGCCTTCAGGGGGTCGAGGGCACCTTCACGATGTGCTCCTTCTGGTACGTCGAGTGCCTCGCACGGGCGGGCAGGCTTCACGAGGCGCGATTCTATTTCGAGAAGATGCTCGGGTACGCCAACCACCTGGGTCTCTACTCCGAGGAGCTGGGCCCCAGCGGGGAGCACCTCGGGAACTACCCCCAGGCGTTCACCCACCTGGGCCTCATCAGCGCGGCCCACAGCCTGGACCGCAACCTCTCCGCCCGGGAGGCCTGACCCTGCCTTCCGGCGGGAGGCACGGGCCCTCCCGCCCGGGATGGACGCCGGAGACGGTTTGAGGTATTCTGTGATTACGATAGTTCCGGCAGGGGGTCTCCGCCATGACCCTTCGCACGATGTTTACCCTCCCTATTCCGGTTCCCCGATGCGCGCTTGATCCCTGCTTCCCACTGTCCCGGAGGCTCGTCAACCAGGCCCTGTTTTGATTGCGGGAAGGAGGCCGGATATGTTCAAGAAAATCCTTCTTACGTTGGACGGTTCCGCATTGGCGGAGCGGGGGATCGACCCGGCGCTGGCGTTCGGGAAAATGTCCGGGGCGGAGGTTCTCCTCCTTCGGGTCGTCCCGGAGCTCTCCGAGAAGGTCCCGGAGGCCGGCACGGAGCAGTACACAGAATTTTCGGAGCGCATGGTGCGGGCGACGGCCTACCTTGAAACGGTCGCGTCCCGGTTCGCCGGGGAATCGGTGAAAACCCGGATCCTCGTCTCCGCCGGGCTGCCGCACTCCGAGATCCTGCGGACCGCCCACAACGAGGACGTGGACTTCCTGGTGATGACCACCCACGGCGGAACGGCGCTCGCACGGGCGCTCCTGGGAAGCACGACCGAGCAGGTGATGCTCAGGACGAAGAGGCCGGTGTTCCTCGTGAAGCCCGAGAAGATCCATGCCGCGCGCCACCTCGACGAGACGGAGGTCTTCGTCGCCGCCCAGCGGTGACCCCGGGCCGCACCGGCCGGGCGCCGTCCGCTACTCCACGGAGGCGGGCACCGCGGAGCGCCGTCGCCGGAACGCCACGCCGAGATCGTCTAGGAGCGAATAGACCACCGGCGTGGCGAGCAGCGTGAGCAGGAGCGAAAGCGTCTGGCCGCCGATCACGACCACGGCGATCACCCGCCGCTCCTCGGCGCCGGGGCCGGTGCCCACGGCCAGCGGAAGCATGCCCGCCACGAAGGTGAGCGTCGTCATGAGGATCGGCCGCAGCCGGTCCCGGTTCCCTTGAAGGATCGCGGACATCCTGTCCATCCCCGCCGCCCGCAGGCTGTTCATGTGGTCGATCTGCAGGATGGCGTTCTTCTTCACCACCCCGAAGAGCACGAGGATCCCCAGGGCCGAGTACAGGTTCAGGGTGTTCCCCGTCAGCCAGATCGACAGCAGCGCGAACGGCACGGAGAGCGGGATGGAGAGCAGGATGGTGAGGGGATGCACCAGGTTCTCGAACTGGGAGGCCAGGATCATGTACATGAACACGATCGACAGGGCGAACGCCCAGACGAACTCGCCGAACGTCCGCTCGAGCTCGCGCCCCCGCCCGGAAACGCGCGTCGTGTAGCCGGGAGGGGGGTTCATTTCGGCCATCGCGGACCGCAGCGCGGCGAGGCGGTCCGCCAGCGCGAACCCCGGGGCCACCGAGGCCCGCAGGCGAACCTCCCGCTGCCGGTCGAGACGGTCGATCCGGGAGGCGCTCTTCACCTGCTCGACCGTCGCGACGCTCCCGACCTGCACCAGCCCGCCGTCCTCCCGGGAGACGTACAGCTCGCCGATCGCAGCGGGGTCGGCCCGGTCCTCCTCCCGCAACCGCAGTTGCACCTTGTAATCCTCGTTGGTGGCGGGATCGCGGTACCGCGACACCTCCTCGTCCCCGCCGACCAGGAGCCGGACCGCCGTCCCGATGCGCTCGGGATCCACCCGGAGGTCGGCGGCGCGAGCGCGGTCGATCTGCACCCGCAGCTCGGGCTTGTCGAGCTTGAGCGTCGTGTCCGCGTCGAGGATCCCCAGGGAATCCTGCCGGTCGCGCAGGCGCTCGGCGTACATCGCCAGCGTCGCCAGGTCGGGGCCGCGCAGGACGAAATCGATCTCGAAGCTTCCCCCCCCGATGTTGAACCCGGGGATGTTCCGGACGGAGACGCGGAGGTCCCGGTACTTCCGGACCTTCCGCCGCACCTCCTGCATCACCTCCAGCTGGGAGCGGTTTTCCCGGAACGCGGCGAGCGGGCTCCCCCGCAAGGTGTCCCGCGCCAGGCGCCCAAACGAGAAGACGCGGTCCCCGTGGGGCGAAAGCCGCACGTACGCCCTCCCCTCGCTCACCCCGCCGATGAATCCCCCGCCGGCCGTCGAGAGGACCGTCCGCACCCCGGGGACGGCCCGCACGTCGCGCACGATGTCGTTCATGATCTCGTCCATGCTGGCCAGGCTCGTCCCCTGGGGGGCGGTCACGCCCACGATGAACTCCCCCTCGTCCGCGTTGGCGGGGAGGTAGTCCTGGCGGATCAATCCGTACAGGGGGATGACCGACAGCATGACGCCCAGGGCCACCAGGGCGACCGCCGCGCGATGCCGCAGCGCGTAGTCGAGCGCCCGCCCGTACCCCGCGTCGAGCCGGCGGTAGAACCCCGCACGGGAACGGGGCGCGCCGCCGGGCTTCCCCGGATCCCGTTCCCCCCTTCCCAGGAGCCGCGCGCTCATCATGGGGGTCAGCGTGAAGGAGACGAGCAGGCTCACCAGGACCGCGACGGCCGCGGTGATGCCGAACTGGTAGAGGAACCGGCCGGAGATGCTCGACATGAACGACACCGGGATGAAGATGATCACCAGGGAGAAGGTCGTGGCCGTGACGGCCAGGCCGATGTCGGCCGTGGCGGCCCGCGCGGCATCGAACGGCGACATCCCCTTCTCCTCGATGAAACGGAAGATGTTCTCGAGGACGACGATCGCGTCGTCGATGACGATCCCCACCATCAGGACGAGGGCGAGCATCGTCACGCTGTTCAGCGTGAAGTCGAGCGCCCACATCATGCCGAAGGTGGAGATCACCGACGACGGGATGGCCACCGCGGCGATCAGCATCGAGCGCCAGCTCCGCATGAAGCCGAGGACCACCAGGGAGGCGAGGATGCTTCCCAGGACCAGGTGCACGTTGATCTCGTGCAGCGCGGCGTGGATGTAGACGGACTGGTCCTGGATCACCGCGAGGCCGACGCCCGCGGGAAGCTCCGCGGCCGCCGCGGCGAGGGCTTTCTTCGTCGCCTCGATGACGGCGACCGTGTTGGCCCCGGACTGCCGCCGCACCTCGAGGACCACCGTCGGAACGCCGTTCAGGCGGGCGGTGGAACGCTGCTCCTTGGTGCCGTCCTCCGCGCGGCCGATGTCCCGCACGCGGACGGGCGCTCCGCCGATCGTGGCGACCACCAGCTCCTCGAAGGCGCGCGGGTCCGCCACCCGGCCGATCGTCCGGATCGTCTCCTCCCGGGCCCCCCGCGTGACGTTGCCCCCCGCCGCGTCCGCGTTCTGGCGAACGATCGCGTCGCGCACGTCCGTGATCGGGATGCGGAAAGCGGCCAGCCGGTCCGCCTCGACCCATATGTTGACGGCGCGCTCCAGCTCGCCGACAAGGCGCACCTCGCCCACTCCGGCCGACCGCTCCAGGCGGATCTTCACCACCTTGTCGGCCAGCTCGGTCAGCTCGCGGAGGGACCGGTCGCCCGACAGCGCCGCCGTGAGGACCGGCTGCTGGTCGTTGTCGAACTTGGAAACCAGGGGGACCGTCGCGTCGGGTGGGAGATCGTCGAGGATGGTGGCGACCCGGTCGCGGACGTCCTGGGCCGCCGTGTCGATGTCCCGCTTGAGGTTGAACGTGACGATCACGACGGACGAGCCCGGCCCCGAGATGGACCGGAGCTCGTCGATCCCCTCGACGGTGTTCACCGCCTCCTCGATCCGCTTGGAGATTTCGGTCTCCGCCTCCTCCGCGGAGGCGCCGGGGAGCTGCGTGCGGATCGAAACGGTGGGGAGGTCCACGGAGGGAAACCGGTCGACGCCGAGCCGCAGGTAGCTGGCGGCGCCGACCACGACCAGCGCCAGGATGATCATCGCCGCGAAGACGGGGCGGCGGATGCAGATTTCCGCGATCTTCTGCAAGGGACCGCTACCGCGTCACGGTGACGGGCGTTCCGCCGACGAGGTTTCCGGGATCGACGACGACCGGTTCGCCCGCGGCGAGCCCGTTGAGTACCTCCACCCGGTCGCCCGATCCGCGGCCGGTGCGGATCTTCCGTTCCACGGCGCGGCCGTCCTCCACCACGAACACCTTCTCGAGCCCCGCGAAGGTCACGACCGCCGAGGTCGGCGCCAGCACGACCGGGCGGTCGGCCTCGACCACGATGTCGGCCCGCGCGAAAGCGCCGGGCCGAAGGCGCCCGCCGGGGTTGGCCACCTCGGCCTCCACGGCCAGCGTGCGGTTCTGCTCCTGGATGGCCGGGCTCAGCCGGACCACCCGGCCCACGTGTTCGGCGGGATCCCCCTCGAGCCGGACCTTGACCGCCTGACCGACCCGAACGACGGGCGCGTCGCGCTCCGGGACCGCCACGCGCAGCCGGAGCGGGTGGACCTTGACGAGGTCTACCACCGGCGCGCCCGCCGCCAGATATTCGCCCACCGAGGCCTTCCGTTCCCGCACCGCGCCGTCGAAGGGCGCCAGGAGCGTCGTGTCGGCCAGCTGCTGCTTCGCCAGCGCGAGCCCCGACCGTCTCTCCGCCAGCAGCTCCCTCCGGTTCAGGATCTCCTCGACGGCGGCCTGGTATCTCCCCTCGGCGACCAGGAGCCGCGCAAGGGTGGCGTCGTATTCGGCCCGCGCGACGTACTCCTTCACCCAGAGATGCTCCATCCGGTCCCGGTTCTGACGCGCCTCCTCGAGCACCGCCTCCGCCTCCCGGACCAGCGCGGTCCGGCCGGGGTCCACCTTGTCGTCCGTGCCGTCCGGGGGAAGGCCCAGGCTTGCGCGCACCTGGCGAAGGGCGGCCTCGGCCTGCTCGACGCGGAGCCGGAAATCCGTCGGGTCGAGGCGCGCCAGCGGCTGCCCCTTGCGCACGGGGGTGCCCAGGTCGACCGGGATCTCGATCACCCGGCCCGCGACCTTGAACCCCGCGACGACCTCGACGTCGGCGGCGAGGGTCCCGGTGACGGCGACCACCCGGGGAAGCTTCCCCTCCCCGGCCGCGACCACGCGCACGGCCCGGGGCGCCTGCCCCATCGCCCCGTTCCCCTTCCGCGCGTCCTTCGCCTCGTTCCGGCCGCAGGACGCGCCTGCGACGGCGAGGGACAGGACGACGGCCAACGCGAATCCGTTGATTTTCCTCGAGATCGGTCGCCGGTTTTCCATCAGGGCAGTTTACTTCCCGGGACCCGCCCTGCGCAATGGGGGCGAAGTCAGCGGGCGTGCTTTTCCAGCCCCTTCTTCAACCGTTCCGCGGCGGTCCCGTGTTGAAACCTCCCGCCGACGGTGGTATGGTATCAAATCGTCAACTGTAAATATGATGAGAGGAGGACGGATGAAGATCGCCATACTGGGATCGGGCTGTGCCAAATGCAGGCAGACCGCGGACGTGGTCCGTCAGGCCGTCGAGCGGGCCGGGACGGACGCAACCGTCTTCAAGGTCGAGGATCTCCGGGAGATGATGAAGTACAAGGCGATGATGACCCCCGCGGTGGCCGTCGACGGGACGATCCGGATCGCCGGCCGCGTCCCGACCGTGCAGGAAGTCATGGAACTCCTCGGAACGGGCGGGAGCAGGGAAGCATGAGCGGCTGCTGCGGAAAGGACCCGGCCGCCGGCGTCGGAGAGACGCGGGCCCGGGCGGCGGGCACCGAGGCGCTTCCGGCCGCGGGATACCTAGGGGCCGGAGCGCTGGCCCTGGCAGCCTGGTGGCTCGTGTACCGGTCGCTTTCCCCCTTCTCGAAGTGGGTCGCCTACTCGCTGCTGCCGTTGTCGCCGGAGACCCGCCTGTCGTCCGCCGTCGAGTTCTTCGTCTACGACGCCCCGAAGGTCCTGATGCTCCTCGCGCTGGTCGTCTTCGCGGTGGGAATCGTACGGTCCTTCTTCACGCCCGAAAGGACGCGTCGCATCCTGGCCGGAAAAGGGGAGGCCGCGGGGAACGTGATGGCCGCCCTGCTGGGAGTCGTCACCCCCTTCTGCTCCTGTTCCGCGGTGCCGCTGTTCCTCGGATTCGTGACTTCCGGCGTGCCGCTGGGCGTGACCTTCTCCTTCCTCGTCTCGGCCCCCATGGTGAACGAGATCGCCCTGGTCCTGCTGTACGGGCTGTTCGGCTGGAAGGTCGCCGCCATCTATGCGGGCACGGGGCTCGTGATCGCCATGGCCGCGGGATGGGTCATCGGCCGCCTGCGGATGGAGAAGCACCTGGAGGATTGGGTCTACGAAAGTCTCGGCGGGAACGGCGGGACCGACGATACGGGGTCGGAACCCGCCCCGTCCTGGCGGGAGCGGATCCAATACGGGTTGGACGCCGTCCGGGACATCGTCGGGAAGGTCTGGCCCTGGGTCCTCGCGGGGATCGCCGTCGGGGCCGGGATCCACGGGTACGTCCCCGAGAACTTCATGGCCCGGATCATGGGAAACGATGTCTGGTGGTCCGTCCCGCTGGCCGTCCTCCTCGGGATCCCGATGTATTCGAACGCCGCCGGGATCATCCCCGTGGTGCAGGCGCTGCTCGGCAAGGGGGCGGCGCTGGGAACTGTGCTCGCCTTCATGATGGCGGTCATCGGGCTGTCGCTGCCCGAGATGATCATCCTGCGGAAGGTGCTGAAGGTCCGCCTGATCGCCGTCTTCGCGGGAGTCGTCGGCGCAGGGATCCTGGTCGTCGGGTACCTGTTCAACGCGCTCCTGTAGACAGCCCTTGCGGAACCCCTTGACATAATCATCAGAACAGATAGAATTATCAGTATGAGCTGATATTTCAGATCAGCCGCGCGAATTTATCCGGAACCCGGGGAGGATCCATGGTGAAAAAAACCAAAGACGGAGCATGCTGCGCTCCCGCGGGGGACGCCGGTACCGGCTGCCGGGTGGAGTCGCTCGTGTCGGTCGACGAGCGCGGGCAGATGGTGCTTCCCAAAGAGCTGCGCGACAGGGCCGGTATCCGGGCGGGCGACAAGCTCGCCGTCATCGGCTGGGAAAGGGACGGAAAGGTATGCTGCCTGTCGCTCATCAAGGTCGAGGAGTTCAGCGTGATGATCAAGGGAGTGCTCGGCCCCATGATGGGCGACCTGCTCCCTAAAGGATAACGGAGGAGACAAGACCATGGAAGAAAACGAGATCAGAAAATACGTGCGGAACCTGTACGGCGGCATCGCGAAGCAGGGTGGCTCCTGCTGCGGCTCGGGCGCGTCGTGCTGCGGCACCGTCGCCCCCGAGTCGGCGAGCGGAAAGGTCGGCTATTCCGCCGAGGAGATGTCCGCCGTCCCGGAAGGGGCCAACCTGGGGCTGGGTTGCGGAAATCCCACCGCCCTCGCCTCCCTCGAGGAAGGCGAAACCGTCCTGGACCTTGGGGCGGGCGCCGGTTTCGACTGCTTCCTGGCGGCCCGGGAAGTCGGCCCGTCGGGACGCGTCATCGGCGTGGACATGACCCCCGAGATGGTCGACAAGGCGAGGGGGAACGCCCGGAAATTCGGCTACGGCAACGTCGAGTTCCGGCTCGGCGAGATCGAGCATCTGCCGGCGGCCGACGGTTCCGTCGACGCCGTCATCTCCAACTGCGTCATCAACCTCTCGACGGCCAAGGAGAGGGTGTTCTCCGAGGTGTACCGCGTGCTCAAGCCGGGCGGCCGGGTCATGATCTCCGACATCGTGCTCGTCGGGGACCTTCCCGAAACGGTCGCCGCGTCGCTGGCGGCCTACGCCGGCTGCATCGCGGGGGCGATCGGGAAGGGCGATTACCTCAAGCTCCTGGAAAAAGCGGGGTTCCGGGACGTCCGCGTCGTCCACGAGAGCCGGTTCGACGCCGGGGAAGACGCGTTCGGGGCGGCTGCCGAAGCGGTCCGCAGCGTGACCGTCTTCGGGACCAGACCGTAAGCGGCTGCCGGCGGGCGCTTCCTACCCGCGCCTCTCCTCGACGGCGACTTCCCCGTCGTGCACGACGAGGGAAACCTTCCCGTCAAGGAGGGCCAGCAGCTCCTTTCCCGCGAGGTCGAACCTCCATCCCGCGAGAACGGGGATCCCGTCGCGCTCCCCCGCCGCCAGCCGCTCCAGTTCCTCGGCGTTGGCAAGCACCTCGGGTGCGACCCGGTGAACGCGCGCGCGGCACCGCAGAAGCGCGCCCATGAGGGCGACGACGGAAGCGCGTTCCCCGTTCCCCCGGGGCCTCGAGGAAGGCGCCTCGGGAAGCTGTCCTTCCGGCAGGGCGAGGGCGTCGCGAACGACTGCCAGGACGGCCGACGACGTCTCCCCCCCGACTTTCCATTCCAACCCCCGCACGCGCCGCAGCGCCTCCTCGTCGGGGGGGCGGCTTCGCGCGATCGCCAGGGCGCTTTCATCGGCCAGGACCCGACGCCGGGGAACGTCCCGCCGCATGGCCTCCCTCTCCCGCCACGAGATCAGCCCCCGCAGCACCGCAAGCGACCGCCGTCCGAGGGTCGCCCACCCCTTGACCCGCAGGTATTCCGCGTCGGGGTCCGTTTCATAGGTCGCGGGGGACGAAAGCGCGGCGATCCCGGGCCCGATCCAGGAGAGGCGCCCTTCCCTCCCGAGCCGCGCCGTCATCCGTTCGTGCAGCGCGGGGAGGTACCGCACGTCGTCGAGGGCGTACGCGAGCTGCGACGCGGACAGCGGCCGGGCGCCCCAGTCGGAATAGGAGTGCCCCTTCTTCACGTCGACCCCGAGGAATTCGCGCACCACCGAGGCGTACGCGGCCTGGGCCGGCAGCCCGAGGACGGACGCGGCGACCTGCGTGTCGAAGACCGGCGCGGGCACCCGCCCGGTCCGCTGGAAGACGATCTTCAGATCCTGCCAGCCGGCGTGCACCAGCTTGAGGATCGAGGAATCGAAGAACAGCTCGTCGAGCGGGGAAAGATCGCCCACCGCGAGGGGGTCGACCGCGACGACCTCGTGTTCCGTGCCGAGCTGGATCAGGCAGAGGCGGGGATAGTAGGTGCGCTCCCCCACGAATTCCGTGTCGAACCCGACCTTCGCGACCCCCCGCATGCGGGTCACCACGGCGCGCAGCTCCGCCGGGTCCGTCACCAGCCGCCCCTTCGGCTCCTTGTCCATGATTCCCCTATTCCCCCCCGCAGCCGTTCCCGTGCTCCGCGAGGAACCAGTCGATCAGCTGCCGGGCGATCGTGCCCCGGCGCGGGATCTGCAGCCGCGACACTTCTTCCGGTTCGAACCAGCCCGCCTGGACGAGCTCCTTCTCCTCGATCAAGAGCTCCCCGCGGGCGTATTCGGCGGTGAACCCCACCATCATGGTATGCGGGAACGGCCACGGCTGGCTGCCGAAGTACCGCAGGTTCATCACCTCGATCCCGGCCTCCTCCCGGATCTCCCGATGCACGCACTCCTCGAAGGTCTCCCCGGCCTCGACGAATCCGGCCAGGACGCTGAAAAAGACCGACGGGAACCGTCGGGCCTGGGCAAGAAGGATCCTCCCGTCCCGAACCACGGCGACGATGACGGCCGGGGTGACTCGGGGGTAGTACTGGATCCCGCAGGCGGCGCAGGACATCGCCCGCTCGCACGCCATCGGCTCGGTCGGCATCCCGCACTTCCCGCAGAACCGGTGCGTCCGTTCCCAGTCCATGACCTGGAAGGCGCACCCGGCGAGGGCGAACATCTCTTCCGGCAGGACCCCGAGAAGCGATCGGAGAGAGCGGAATGACGAGTCGCCGATCTCGACCGGCTCCTCGAGTTCCGCCGTGAAGCACGGCTTCCCTTCCATCCTGCCGAGGAACTGTTTCCGGGCCGGGAGGAGGCGAAGTACCGCCGGATCGGCCAGGAAAGCGATCTCCGCCGCATCCCCCCGCGTCCGCACCAGGAGCCGGTCCGCGTGGAACAGGAACCACCACCCCTCGCAACCCAGGTTCGGGGGCGGCACAACGTCGTGAACGAAAGACATGCAATTCCTTCTCGGATTGATCGGGAAATTATACACGAACCGCGCGGGATCGACCCGCCGGGGGCGGACCGAAGCGAATCACCATCCAGTCCCTTGCGCCGGAAGCTTCGGCTTGGTAAGCTTTCGGGGGAACAATGACACCGATAGACAAAATAAACAAACAAAAACATCTATATTTGACTTTAGTGGCTATCGGTTTTTCCGCAATGACCGTGTTGGCATTTATAGAGAAACATGTTCCAGCCATACTATTTAAAGCATTATTATATAGCGCAATCGCATTATTCGTCACAGGAAACATATTATTGTATATCGGAATCAGACGCCCTAAATGCAATAAAACATTAGGATATGAAATCTTGTTTTCGGTAGAAAAAATGGACCAGTTGCCATGAGTAGTTCCATAAATCAGATCATCATAAAGGTCATTGCCATAAATCTGATTGTCGTTGGCGCTTTCGCTGTCGCCGTCCCGGTCCTTGCTATTTATCTGAAAAAATACGAAGACAAACAACAAATTACCAAACTCTATATATATTTAGCCGGAGGCATAATACTTATAATTATCGGAGCATTGATATATAGCTGAGGCCGATGGATCCGTACGGATTTTCTTTGACATATACCTTGGAATCGCAGGAGCGATATCGGGGGCGGTCGCAGGCAGAAAAGCAACAAGGAAAACATGAAACAGCCCCCGCCGGAGGCCGGGAGCGATATAATCCCGGAATCATGAAGGTCCTTCTCCTCGAGAACATCCACCCGGATGCCGCCGCGACGTTCGCCGCGGCCGGGTTCGCGGTGGAAAAAACCGCCGCCAGCCCGGCGCGGAAAGAGCTCGCCCGGATGGTCGAGGACGTCGACGTTCTCGGGATCCGGTCCAAGACCAAGGTCACGGAAGATCTGCTGGAGCAGGCGCCGCGCCTGCTCGCCGTGGGCGCGTTCTGCATCGGCACCGACCAGATCGATGTGGATGCCTGCAGCGCGCGGGGGATCGCCGTCTTCAACTCCCCGTACAGCAACACGCGCAGCGTGGTCGAGCTGGCCGTGGGCGAAATGATCATGCTCCTCCGGGGCGTCGAGGACCGGAGCACCCTGCTCCACAAGGGCGGCTGGTCGAAAACCGCCGAAGGGTCGCACGAGATCCGGGGGAAGAAGCTCGGGATCATCGGGTACGGCAGCATCGGTTCGCAGCTCTCCATCCTGGCCGAGGCGCTGGGGATGCAGGTGTGCTACCACGACGTCGCCGAGAAGCTCTCGCTGGGGAACGCGAAGAAGGTCCCGCTCGAGGAACTGCTGCGGGTCTCGGACATCGTATCGATCCACGTCGACGGAAGGGGCTCCAACCGGGACTTCGTCGGCGACCGGGAATTCGCGATGATGAAGGACGGCGTCATCTTCCTGAATTTGAGCCGCGGCTACGTGGTGGACGTCGAGGCGCTGGCGAGGAACCTGCGGAAAGGGAAGGTCCGGGGGGCGGCGGTCGACGTCTTCCCGGAGGAACCGCGCAGCAACAAGGACCCGTTCGTCTCCCCGCTGCAGGGGATCCGGAACGTGATCCTCACGCCCCACATCGGCGGCTCCACGGAGGAGGCGCAGCAGAACATCGGGGTCTTCGTCGCGGCGCGCATCCTGCGGTACCTCGATTCCGGCGCCACGTCCTCCAGCGTCAACTTCCCGGTCCTCCAGGCGTCGCCGACGCGCGAGATGCACCGGTTCGCCCATCTCCACGAAAACATCCCCGGCATGATGGCGAAGATCAACGACCTCTTCGCGCAGCACGGCGTCAACATCGTCGGGCAGCATCTGCAGACCCGGGGGCACCTCGGGTACGCGGTGATCGACGTCGGGGAAGGATGCGATCCCTCGATCGTCGGCCTTCTCGGGAAGATCCCCCACACGATCCGGGCGCGCCTCGTCTTCTGACGCCGCGGCGTCACGCCCCCCCGGATTGCCCCAACCTCCCGGGAGGGAAGAAAAAGGCGTGGTTCGAGGTGAACCAGGGCGGGGTCCGCCCCGCGATCGCGCGGATCGACGCGTTGCCGAGGAGCTCCTTTCCCAGGAAACGGCGGGCCTGCTCTCTGCCCCACCCCCCGCTCGCCGGCACCGACCGGTACAACCCCAGCGGTTCCCCCGTTCCGGGGAAAGACGGGTCTTCCGGGTCTCCGCTCCCCGACCTCCCGGGCCACGCCGCATCGCGCGGCAGGTTCAGGATCGACAGGTTCAGGAACCCGACCTGTTCGACACGCTCCGCGAGGAACGACAGGGTCCGCTCCGCGTCCTCGCGCGTCTCCCCCGGGACCCCGAGCATCACGTAGACGTAGGAGGAGATCCCCGCCCGCGTCAGGTTCGACAGGATCGCCGATGCATCCTCGACGCGCGTCCCCTTTCCCATCCGGTCGAGGAGATCCTGCGAGGCGCTCTCCAGCCCCAGCTGGAGCATCGAGCAGCCCGCGGCCGCGAGGTCCGCGACGAACCCGGGATCGAGGAGCTCCCGGCCGAGCCGCGCGAAACCGTGCCACGAGATCCCCTTCAACAGTCTTTTCCGCTCCGCCATCGACCGGAGGACCGCCGGGGGAATCGCGTTGTCGGTGAGATGGAACCGGGAGACGCCGTAGCGCAGCGACAGCTCCCGCAAAAGCGCGGGGAAGGACGCGGGGTCGGCCCCCCGGTATGCATGGGTCGGGGCCACCGCCTCCGGGCAGAAGGCGCACTTGGCCCAATAGCAGCCGCGGGACGACGCGACGGGAAGCACCGGCTCCGGGGACAGGTATCCCGCCATGGGGGCGAATTGGTAGTCCGGAAGGAACTCGGCCTCCTC
>JACZKY010003607.1_pt1 | contig 14263 bp, 21 predicted proteins | sample 8237611 | NCBI WGS metagenome assembly JACZKY01 (sample SAMN16148055, study PRJNA663545) | marine sediment metagenome | biome: sediments and biomass from bioreactor inoculated with such sediments; feature: coastal sediments; material: methane- and iron-fed bioreactor; isolation source: Bothnian...
TCTCCTTATGCCGCTGCAAGAGCAGAACCGTCATGTGCTACCAAGCACACACCAGAATTCTGAAGCAGTTGTGAGCCCATGTAGATCGAAGTGCGGCACCAGCTATAGTCCTGCTCCTCGTCATACCCCGCCCGCGCTTCCAGATCGTCGGAATTGTACGCATGGCCGATTGCAGACTTGTGGAACATATAGCATTCCTCAGTCGCAGAGCCAGCGCCACCGCCGCCTGTCAGGTTAGGATGAACGACCCAGTTAATTCCCAACCAGCGATATGCTACTGGACGGTCACGCCATGCTGGATCAGCGGCGTCAAAAGGACCATTCATGGTGTAATCGCGAGAACTGAAGTCGTTTTCGCCCATCATGTAGGCCTCGTAGGCTGGCGTCACAATAAACGTGATGTTGCCATCCCAAGGTACATCGTTGTTACCAAGTACCGTTTTCGCACGGAGAGTACGAAGTGTTGATGCTACTACCGCCGCACCGATATTCACGGTGCTGGTTGCAAGCTCGCCAAGAATGTCCTGGTCAATCTTGCGATTGATTACGCCCATCGACGTTTTCTGCATGATCGCGCGCTGGTTTCCCTGCGATGCGAAGATGTTGAAATCAGTCTTGCGTACCAGATCATGCCATTCGACAAGTGTCGCAACGGGCTGGCTGAGGTTATCGCCGCGAGCCGGAATCAATCCGTTTACGCCGCGAGTCTTAGCGGTTGCTCCGCCAGAGTCAGCTACCAGAAATGTCGCCTGATTACCCTTGATGACCGATTCGGTCGTGGTAAACGTGCGAATTAATGACTGTAGCTGTTCAAAACCGGAAATGAATTCTTGCCGGTATTGGATTTGAAATGCTGTTTCGGCCATGTTGGCTCTCCAAAAGTTAGATTATCCATAATCCACTGTCGGGGTAGCCTGATCTTGCTGACCTTATGGGGTGTCCGATTAGGAGCCATAAGTTTCGGCATCAGGAGCCGTTGGGCGCCGGGGCTCTTACGAGGGTGTCCAGCTAGGTGTGGTAGGCGAAATTTACAGCGCCCAACCGTTGAATGCAATAGCGGCTGTAACTTAGTTACAGTCTACTGCACTCATCCACCTAGCTTCGGTCCCTGTCTTAGAGGTGTTCTGGCCTGACTAGAAGGAGTTGCCGGGAGCGCCATAGTGCCACTAAACCCAGGAGCTTCTGACTTATCCTTTTTAGTCAGACTTTTGAACCTTTCTGAGGTTTGGATTTTGCTAAATAGACCAGCCATATCAATTACCTGCTCAATGGAGTTTGAATTCCGCCAAGGCTTTTAGACATTCTGGTGCCTGCTGGCCTGCTTGGTGTGGTTGTTGGAGAAGAGGTTGGAGCGGTTGGAGCCCTTCCGGTATATGCGGCTGATCCAAAACCCTTGGATAACGGACCCCTTGCCCTGACCTTTTTGATTAAACTTCCCATAAATAATCCCTTATTTTGCTGCTTGTTTAATCCGGATATCGTACAGCGATCTCAATCGATCCTGCTTTGCGACATCGTTATTGTATTCTGTCCGATGCTCTTTCATAAACTTTTCGAGATCCTTAATCTCGTCATTCAGGGACTGTTGAGCAGTAATGCTATCGCCGCCCATTTCCATAACGGGATTAGTGACGCGAGCCAGTGCAGCCAAACCCTTTAGAACATTAGGATCGTTCATAAAGGCCCGACCGTCCTGATAGCGGCCATTCAGAATCTGTTCGGCAGCTTCCTTGCCAAAGGTCGACGCAACCAGACCATTGACCAGATTGATGTTGGCGCGGTAGTCGGGACCCCAATCCGTGCGAAGCTGGTCGTTTGCTTCTGTGGATTGCTGTAAATCCATTTGCGCGATTTGATCTTGCTGCTGTTCGGCAAAATTGTTGTACCACTCGATTGCTGCATGAGCGTATTCCGGAGGCGCGTTTTTGGCGTGTAAAGCCCCCATGAAATCCTCGAAGATTGCTTTGTCTTGTTCACCAACAACCATTCCTGTAGGTAAATTCTCCAAATATCCCTTCGGTTCTGCCGGAATACCATTGGCTTCGCGATACGCTGCGATGTCCTCCGGCTTAGCTTCAGGTCCAGGAGGGGCCTTATAGGCGCCACTTGAAATAACTGTACGCTGCTCGCGAAACGCATTACCAAGATCGGCAGCAGAATTATAGCGCTGCAACGTCGACAAAAACTTGTCGTCATCACCAGCAATCTCTTTGCGCCAGTCTTTGTTTTTCAGGCCATCGAATTCCGTCAGAAAAGCGTCCGGCGTCTCATAAGACTTCAGCGCCTCAGCACGATCGGCGTTATCGCCGACCAGAGACGTCGACCAATGATCTTCGCCGGGATTGATGGTTGTAACTGTTTTCTGTTCTGCTGGCATTATGATTGTTCCTTAATTGATCGAGATGCGATTTTATCTGGGTCCGTCCTTGTCGGTGCCGCCTTTAGCATCCATACCAAAGTGGTTCCTGCGTGTCTCCTGCCTTCAGCAAACGCCGTGGAATACGGATCTCCAGGACGAAAACTTGTGTCGTGTGTACCGAATGCGCGAATCATATACTCCAACGCCATTCTCTGCTGCCTTTCACTAGCCTGACCCTCCCAGACCGCACGGAGAGCTTGAACTTCAGCTTCCGTGTAGTCCGGACGCGCCAGAGGATCCTGTTTCGGCTTGCAGGATGCTACATCCTCCTGAATCATGCAGCCTGCTCAGCTTGTGAAAAATCTCTCGCCGCCTGACCGCCTGACTTGGCCAGTTCCATCTGCTCCTCAGCTCGAGCCTGTTCGGCATTCGCCTGCATAATGGCTGCAACCTGATCTTCGGTCCTGAGATGTCGCGCCTCTACGCCGATTCCTTCCAGAGCTGCTCGCAACGCTGAATTCGTATCCATGAGAACACCAGCATTCGGATCCAGAGCCATCGCGCGCTCAATGATATCGCTCGATTCGAGGAATGTTGACGCCTCTTTACGCTCGATCGCATCGTGTAACGGCGAAACAAACTTGAAGTGAATGTTGCGGCCCTGAAGATTGCGAGGAATATCCTGAACAGATCCAAAATAGCCAGCACGTAAAAGACCGTCGAAGGTGTCCTCACAGAGTTGCCCATTGTATTCGTGCTCCATGGGCTCAAAGAGTGGTAAGGCTGCCCGAACATACTCTTCTACGCGCTGGCCCGTCTCGAAAGCCGTCATATCACCTTCCGGCGGCGGCAATGTCAGCTTGTTGATGTAAAAAGCCTCAGCAAGCATGGACATCTGATGATCGCGAACCTCATAACCCTTCGGCAAACCAGTCCTGTCCTGACTCAATGGCCTGAGAACTTCGCCTTTTCGTTCGTCGTATTCAGAATCGGCCCAGGTAATGCCGCCTGAAAATAATTGAATATCGCCCCTGACCGCTTCAGTGGTCGCAATCATCGGTGGACGCACGGACATTTCGCCAGCCTCCAGCAACGTCAGCGACATGGCCTGAAGCAGACGAGCGTCCGGCAACCCGGCAACAGCGGCAGGAGAATACGCATACTGTGATCCGGATACTGTCTGCCAACGTGGCAGCGTAAAACCATGACTCATCACACCGTATTCGCCCATAATGTGATTGTTCTGAACGTCCAGATACACCAGCATCCATGGGTATTTGGCGCCCTGATCCATCTGCCCACGGTAAACGTCGGTCGATACGATCAGCCGCATACAATCAGCCTTAGCGATATTGTCGTTGACCTTTACTCTGGTCATGTTCGGATGAAGATTCAATTTCAGCTCTTTAAGCTGCTTGATTGTCGGCTTCCACTTCACATAAATCTCGCCGATCGCACCATCGGCCTTCTCACTCCAAGCAACATCACGAAGATGCCACGTTCGATACAACAGGTGCGGAACCTCAGCGTTATAAACAATCTCTCGCGAAATACAGCATTGGCCCGTCAGAGCAAAATCAGCATCGCCTTGTGAGGTGGCACGAATGAACTGAGCCTTGCGATCGTACATCGCAGACCGCTGTCTTTTTGTCGCCCACTGCAACCACGCTTTGTCGGACTGACTTAATGAAGGTTCATCATCAACCGAAATCTCAAACCAGTCTTTGGCTCGAGGACGCAACATCGCCGCAAATGAATTGCTCAGGTCACGGTGCACAATGATTGGATAGCTTGAATACAGGTTATCGGCAAATTCCTCACCAATATAACGATTCACTGTGAAGTCGGCACGTTGCGGGTAGAAATTCTCCGCCAGCTCTTGCCAGAGACTTACTATGGCTTTGCGTTCTGAAAAGAACGTCGAGCCACGAATAATCAGATCTTGAGGTCGCATCATTTACCCCAGTTTGTCGGAGTTCGTGAGAACCGTACCGGCTCTCGATCCTTGGCGCTTTGCTGCCTTGCGACGCTCGTTACGCTTTAGTAATTCAGCGTCCGGAACATCAGCACCAGCGTAAATCTGGTCCAGCGCATTTTGCTTCTTAGCTGTCTTTTCGAGATTTATTTCATGCTTTGTCTTGTAGCCCCTAAAGGTGCTCATGTTCCATAACCTAGCACCAGTATTTTTTAATCCAGACATCAGTGTCTCCTTGAGCCACGCCGAGGACCATAATTGACTTGCGGTTGACGCTTTCCGGCCAGTGTACCCACTCTCTGATCCTGCCGCCACGCCGTCGCCATAGTAAGCGCTTTATCGCCAGCACTCCAGCACATCATAACCGCATCACCGCGGTCTGGCGATCGCCGCAATAACTTCACAACATCCTTCTTCGGCGTCACCTTGATTCCATTCGGAGTCAATTCCCATGTCGTCGCCGTCAAATCAGATACCAGCATCGGATCATCCGGCAACGCAATCGGGCTGCCACCATCCTGCCCAGGATCAAGAGCCTCACGAAAACGCCAGATAATCTCCGCACGTTTGTTGAAAAACTTGAGTTTCTTGTCCTCCGTTCGCCGTACCGACGGATCTACCCCAAGATGGCCAACACAAGTCACACCATTCTCGGTCAAATGACCGTATGCCTGTGCCCCCGTCGTTTCACCAACATCCAAAACAACCACAGAATCATGCCTGCGATGCTTGATAACCTTCGCTGCCAAGTCCGTACCGTGCGGCGTTTCTGCCCCCGGCGCGCAAATCAACGGCGCAAACCAGCCATCATGCCGAATTGAGATAGCACTCTCGTCCTTGCCACGAGCTCCATCGATACCCATCGCACATTGCGGAATCTGAAACGGCGGATCCGACGTCCAACGACCCTGAGCAAGACGAATCCAGTCGGTCGGAATAACCTGATCTGAATTGTCAACACGAGCGGCCATGAAGTTGCCATCACGAATCGCACTCCTGAGCGGCTCCGGCAACGCATCCAACTGCGCCGCATAACCTGAATCACGATAAAATGGATTGTCGTCCAAGGTCCCAGGTATGAAAGTCCTCGACATCGGAATCAAATACTTGTCACTACCATCATCGTTAAAATTGCCGCTCGGAATCTTTACATCAGGACCATCTATCCAAAAGTCCTGACCATCTTCATCCGATACACACCAACGCAATTCACCGGGCTTGGCTGGCTTCGGATACCGTCCATCTAACCACGGCGCAAACATCTTGATGATCCAGTCACCCGCCGAACTGGTCGGAGGATTACTCGCCAATACCGTCCTGCAACGCTGCTTCGGATCCTCACTTCGCACCCAACCCATCAAAAACCGAACCTGATCCTCACGATTCTGCACAACCTCATCGATCGCTAACAAATCGTGCGCCTGTCCCTGCCAGTGCTCATGGTCCGTCGACTTCGCCAATCCACCAAAATCAATCAGGTGTGGCTTCGCTTCCGAATGCCGAATCGTCTTTAAGCGCGGCGGAATCGAACCGTTGTAACCCTTCTCCGTACCATTGATCGCCTTCGCCCGGTCAGTAATTGCACTCAAATCCGTGTAGTGCTTGCGAATAATCAAACTGCGCTTGTGATACTCAAACGCCAATCCACATATCAAATCCGTCTTGCCACAACCACCCGATCCACCATAAAGCAAAATATCCGCTTCACAATTCACCGCATCCAACTGCGGCCCAACCGTCGGAAACCATAGCCGAGCAGTACTCCGCTCAGCTAAAAACTGGTCCATCTCCGCCTTCTTCTCATCAGAAAAACCCTGATACTTCTGCATCAGGTCATCCAACAGCGCCGACTCTTGACTCATCTACAGTGCTCTGAATTGAAAAAACGTGAACCCAACACCCGGCACATTAGACCCAAGCTGGAACCCAATGTAAAACTCCCGCTTACCCTTATCCGCCCTGGCTGGACCCCATGTTACTCGAAAACTGGAAAAAACACCCAGCCTCCGCCACCGCCACTTAAACCCCTCCTCCTCCATCGGATCACCAATAAAAGACGTCGGCAATAAATTGTCAACCTGAATAAAATCCTGCTCATCAGCAAATAACCGCCCAATAACATACTTGGCATTGCCAACCTTATTCCTCACCATCCTGTCCCACAACAACGGCCAAATACTCTCAAAATCCTCGTTCCGAAACCCAACCTCATCATTACCCCACAACCACCACATCTTCGGCGTCCGGAACCGTCCATCTCCCAACATCGATAACGGCACCGCCACCAAACCCAATATCGCCGCACCCCACATAAACGGCGCACATACAAACCAAAACAAAATCGACAAAATACTCATCCCCTCATCCTCACAGCTTCCTCACACCGCCGTACCCTATCCTCAATCGCCATCGGCTCAGCATCACCAACATAATCCGGATCCGCCAAACTCCACTCCAACACCGCACCCAACCGACCACCACCCCTAATCTCCGACAACATCGGCACCCAACATCCACCCCTGATCCCATAACCCAACCGAACCAACAACTCCCGCGTACCAACCGGACATACCTCAAGATTCATCACCTTCCCCAATACGTCTAAGACGTTTCACCTCGCCGACCCCTCATCAGCTCACGCTGATACTCATTGTACCGCTCTCGATTTTTTTTCCGCCACAAAATAACCCGTTCCACCGCACTCAAAGGTGTAGGGGTATCTGTAACAGTCACTGTAGCTGTCTGTGTAACTGTCCGAATTCCCGCGCCATCCTTTTCTTTTTTTTCTGCAGGTAAAACGGCGGGCCTACTCACCACCACTCCCATCTCTCCACCATGCGCCTCGCTCGACCAGTGGCGACATTTGCATAAACGACAAAGAGGCTTCTCCATAACTAACATAACTAACATATAACTAACAATATAACTAACATTCCAGGATTTTTTTAAAACCGTGAGAGCTGGCCCCAATCCCCGCACCGACGCCGCGCCACAGCGGGGCCACCCCTCCGCGATCGAGGCCCCCCCACAAAAATCATGCGGCAGAATCGCCAGCATCATCGGGCTGGGCTTGCTTGCTTGCAGGTGTGACTGGCTTGCTATCGCCTTCAATGGTTGCACCCGGCTTGGCGCGCTGGTCCTCCACCATGAACAGGGCGAAGCGCCTCATCTTTTCGCGCTCGCTGAGCTGAGTAATGTCATGCCGGACGGTCACACTGCCGGACTGCACTTGCTCCACCTTGTCGCCGTATTCGCCCGGTCTCAGCTTAGATAACAACCACTTACGGCTGTCAACCCTGAGCCTGCTGCGCTGGATGTGGTCCTGATCGACGGCCATGTATTCGTGACCATTTCGCCCGGTCTTGAGCACGTAGTCAGTCGTCCCGTCGTCCGAAATTGTGATGATTTGGTCAGCCCATTCGTCGTGCATCAACTCCCGCGCCTTGGCGTAACGGTCGCGCCACGCAGCATTTTCGACAGCCCACCTTAGCACCGTGGACTTGTGCGGCAGGTTTGGGTCTCGGCAGACTGAGGAGAGTGTTTCGCCTTCTGCCATCCTTGCGCAAATCTCAGTTTGCACGGCGTCGGTCATAGCAGCGCCTCGGGCTCGAGGGGTTCGTTTAGGTGTCTTATTGGGGAGGGGGTCCATTGCTTGCAAATCGTTGTCTGGCTTGGCTTTCGGCATGGTCTTATCGCTCATTGCTTGGAAGGTTGGAACGTCTTAGGCGTTTGAGATTAGCACCGTTGAAAATAGTTGAAAATAAATGTTGACCCCGGCACATTGTTCCTGTACGGTCGGAGACCGCAACCCCCCCATCAAGGAACCGCGAACATGACCCACCTCGACATTATAGAACTTCTCTTTATCGTCCTCTTTGGCTTTGCTCTTTTGGCGCCTCTCTTTGGGGATCAGTCATGAGCTTGCAATACTCGACGCTCAGCTCTGCAGCGAACGCACTTGGCGAGCACAATGATTGCACCGTCAGAGCTTTGACGGCTGCCACTGGTTTGGAATATGCCGCGGTTCACGCCGCAATGGCACAAGCTGGCCGCAAGTATCGCAAGGGCTGCGTTTTCTCAGTTGTTGGCAGGCAGGCAGCCAGAGCGCTCGGCTTCAAGGTTGAGACCCTGAGCCGCTCGGAATACAGCGCCAAGACAACCCGCACCATTGCCAAGGACCGCAAGCTGCGCACCGGGTCCTACGTTGTCAGAGTCAGGGGCCATGTTGCCGCACTGGTCGACGGTCAGGTTATAGACTGGTCGCCGGATAATCTGCGCCGCGTCACGGCTGTATTCAGGGTTACAAAAGCAACGAGCCCAGCGCCAGCGGCAGCGGCAGCCGTACCATTCAGAGCTTTCAAGCGTTACACCAAGAACGACCAAATCAAACTGTTTTAACTAACCATCAATGAATCAAAACCATGAAAAACGTACAACTGAAAGTAACCGGAACAATCCTAACGATTACCGTGGACTTGAGCAAAGAACAAGGCCGCAGCGCGTCAGGCAAAACTATGATAATCGCCACAACGTCAGGCAATAAGGCCATTGACGGAACAGACGCAGTTATCGGTCTCAATATTTACAGGAAGTAGTTCACAGCAAGCCCATGGTGCGCCGTGGGCTTTATGGGAATTATCCCGAAACCATCAAGGAATCAAAAAAATGACCAGACCAACACCATGGACACCAGAAGAAAACCGGGCGCTTGTCGCGCTCTATTTCACCATGCTGGACAAGGCAATCAGAGCCCAGCCCTACAACAAAGCCGCGATGATACGCACCGCGCAGAGTAGCGGCGAGAACGTCGGAATCCAGAACGGCTATCACGGTCAGCTCCCCAACCGCAGCAAGCAGAGCATTGAGTTTAAACTCATGAATGCCAGCGCTTGCCACGCCGCGCTTGATCCCCACGCCGACACTATGGACTGTTTCGGCTATCGAGCCATGCCCAACTATCAAGCCGCGCTCAAGGACGCTATGCGAACGGCACTAGGCCAGCTCGGCAACCCGCAATGGGCGCATCGCAATGCTGGCTAGACTGCAAAGGCTCGACACGGTACGACTGGCCGCTGACTTTTCAGCGGTCATTCGTGCCTGTCTTTCTGATTCAGAGCTGCAAGCGGTCAGGGACCGCAACGAGTTAGAAACCGACTCAGGGATTGACCACCTAAACGACTACGTGGCCGCCGACGAGCTTATGGCTGAGGCAATTAATCGCCAGCTTGTCGACTGGTCATGGTGCGACCTTGAGCACGAAATAATTGAGGCTTGGAACAGGGCCAAGGTGTCAGGGTTCCGGCTTACGCGGGTCCTGATAGCTTGCGAATGGTCGGCCACAGTACGCGACGAATTCGCGGCCAGAGGACACGACGCGACGAGCTGCGACATTCTGCCAAGCGCCAACCCGCACGGCAAGCATTACCAAGGCGATGCTCGCGACATCATGAACGACGGCTTTGATACCATGATTAGCTTTCCGCCGTGCACGTATCTCAGCGGCTGCCAGCTTTGGCGCTGCTTGCCAAAGCATGACCCCAGCGGCTGGCGCAAAGAGCAAAGCGATAAGGCGATGGAGTTTGTGCGAGATTTGGATAGCGCCAAGGTAGCGCGCCGCTGCATGGAAAATCCGCGCGGTCGCATTGGCTCAGACCTACGGCCAGCCAGTCAGGAAATACACCCGTATCAGTTTGGGCACGACGTTAGCAAGACGACCGGGCTATGGCTTAGCGGCTTGGGGTTATTGTCGCCGGATCCGGCTGACTACATCGCGCCGCGCCTCATTACCTACAAGGGCAAGCTAGTAAACCGCTGGGGCAATCAGTCACCTTGCGGAGCCGATAAAATGGGCCCAAGCGCCGACCGTGGACACCTGAGAGGCAAAACGTACTCAGGGATAGCCAAAGCCATGGCCGACACTTGGGGAGGCATTACACGAGCACTGAGAGCCCCGGCTGAAGTGCTACCACTTGGGCAGATCGCCCTGTTTTAATCATCAAGGAGCAACAGAAAATGAAAGGACTACATTGCAGCATTATCGGCAGAGATTGCACGAACGGCGGCATAACGTCAGGACGTAGCGGCGCCGTGCTAGCTGGCGACGGGGTTAGTGGACCGTTTGAACCCAGCTATGACACGCCATTGCTTTGGCTTGAGTATGACCTCGAACCACAGGGAGCGGCTGGCGGCTATTTAATGGTCGCGAGTGTTAGCTGGCTGGCAGCTCTAGGATTGACAGCCAAGGCGGCTAATCAATTCTCGTGTTTGGCTAGCGACTGGTCCAGCAAGCACAAGATTGTGCGAGTCAAGGCCGTGCCGATTATCGACGGCAAGCCAAGGAGCGGAATGTTTGGAGGTAACTTCATAACGACCTCGGATAGCCGCTGGCCAATGACTGGCCCAATACCAGTTTTTGACAGGTTTGAATGAGTGACCGCTCCGAGCGCATCAGTTCCAGGTTGTCGGGACTGGTGTGCTCGAAGGGAATCATTCCACAGGCCACGTTTGGCTTTTAACCATCAAGGAGCATGACCATGCGAACAGTACGCATTGAAGAGTACGAGTTAGAAACAGAGACCGACGAAGAACAGCGCGCCGGGCAGCGATATCACCCGGCGAACGTCATAGTCTGGAACGGCCACCGTTACACACTAGGCGCCGGATCATCAGATGAGGTTGACGTTTTCGAGGAAAGCGGCGCCTTGTTTGTACTTGCACGTAATAGACGGCTTGGCTATGCAGGCCTTCAGGTATTCAGGGACGGGGAGCTGCTTGCTGATCCCTTTATTGATAGCGATGAAATGGGCGGCTATCTCAACGAACTAACGGCAATCTATGCGGCCAAGCGACTGGCTAACTGGTGCGATTTTAATCAGGGAGGCTACTAATGGCTATCTCATTCACAATAATTTTGGCCGTTTGCGGCCTTCTAATAATCATCGATGAGGCATTTTGAGATGAATAATTTGAAACGCTCGGAATCTAACGACTTCGAAATAATGCGCGCTCGAACGCTCTCCACACTACGCGGCGCAACGCCACCGGAAATTGAGCGGAGTGTTTTGGCACTTGAGGACTTTACAACCTGGGACAGCTCAGATTACGAGGCGAGGGTTAGAAAACTCGAGGCCGAAGGCATGACCAGAAGCGACGCGCAAGCTGTAGCAGATGCCAACACAATGAACCCCACGGCAGATTGTGGGCACTTCAAAGGCTGCGAGTGCTGGAAAACATACTAACAGGAAGTGACCCCTGCAAGCCCTTGGCCGAGTGTCGAGGGCTTTGAGGGAATCATTCCCACAAGCCACGTTTGGCTTTTAATCATCAAGGAGCAACAGAAAATGAAAGAATTAAACGAGTACCAAAAGCGCAACGAAGCAGCCTACGACATCACGGTCGAGAAACTGCAGGCCATTGTCGACGAGCTTAAAAAATACTCCGGTCCTAATTGGGCGCTGATTCCACGCGATCCAACCCTAGACCATACGCCGCGGTTTGTGTGCATCAGTAACGGGACCCTGGGAATACTCGCCGAGCGCGGCGGCTATAGCAACAAAGACCGTTGGAGGTTTTTCGCGTCAGAATGGCCAAAAACTACTAACGAAACAGGCCGGAAGGAGTCCGTTACGCCGAGCAATTTGTACGACCCAAAGGAGCGAGGCCCAGAAACTACCGCCGCGGAAAATCGCGACCCCAAGGCCATTGCCAAACAGATTGCTAACAAAATAATCTCAGACTACCAGCGGATTTATGCGCGTTGTGAAGAAAGAGCTGCAGGCATACAAAAGCACTATGACAGCAGAGCCGCCGCAATGAGCCGACTGGCCAAGGCTTGTGGCGACGACAACCGATACCAGACCGGGCGCTCTGGCCACACCTACTACGTTAGAAACTTACCCGGCGATACTGTTGGCGTCGAATTCAACTCTGAAGGCGACGTAAAGATTAGGCTTAACACTGACGAAATGATTGAAGTGCTGGCCTTGCTGCGACAGCTCCGTCAGTCGGAGGCTGCGTGACTCCGGACGCCTCGACGTATAATCCGGATCCGAAATATTTAGCAGAGCTGATTGAGTCCACCGGGCTCAGTCAGCCCTTGCTTGCGGGGATCCTGGGATGTACGCCGCGCGCGCTAAGGTACTGGCTAAGCGGTCAGAGAACTTTCCCGTATTCGGTACAGTTTGCGCTGGAGTGCTTAGTGCTGGAGGTGTGAACCGTTAAGTGTTTCTATGTTGCGATAGCTTGGCGTTGTCTTTGCATGGATAACGCCGAGCCTCTCTACGTCCGAGTCCTGACTAATAATCAGGCAGTCGCCGGGGCTGAGCTGTATGCTGCCGCCACCGGGAAATAGCACAACGAGCTGGTCGCCGAGGATCCGACGCATACGGCAAACAAACGGCTCAAGAAATACCGCCACCGCGTCAGCATTCTCAACCCGCCACTGAATGTATTTAATGCCTGCCGGAAGGTCGATCGGCTTGGCTATTTTAGAGGCTTTTCCCCTACCCATTACTCAGGTCCCGTTTGGCTTTTTTTCATTATGAAAATCTGTTTCGGTTTTACTATCTGGAAAGCCCATAGGAAAGCAATAGAGCCAGCCGTCCTGAATCCAGTAAATTTTACCGCATATCATCCAGATCTTCATATTTAATGCACACGTTGATTTAGCTCTATCCAATGGTTTCGTGTTAGTCGGGCTACGTTTCTGGCGACAGAGTACTCTTGCCATGGGCTATCCGCAAACAGATCAAGCATGAAATTCTGGACCTTTATGAGCACTTTTACCTCGTCGCCAAAGTGTTCCTCAAAGATCCTCCGACCGCCGAATAGGCTGGGCCCATACTCAATAGCCATGTTTGCCTTGCTTTGGCCAGCATCACAGACACCAAAATGGTGCCACATACACAATCCAATGGTGTTCTTGTGCTCATCAGACTTAACCCCAACCCGGCGCCCATTCTCGGTAACGTGCTCAATAGTGGAGTGCCTGTCCAGGTGTCCCATAAGCAGGCATGGCAGGCATCCACAATACAGCTTGATTGTTTCCAGCCTTTTCCTCTCGTCCTTCAGGATCCTCGGCGTTTTACCAACCATCGCAATACTCCATTGGCATTGATTGACCGCTCACAAACGAATAACAGTGCTCTTTTGGATCAGGCTCGGTATTGTCGTAGGCATAGGCTTTCAGAAAAATAATGATTCCTATCCAGAGCAAGGCACCGATGAATAAGCTGAAAATAATGCCGCGGCAGCCTGAATTGGGTTCTTTATTTTTTTTGAAGTCATCGTATCGGTTCATGGGTTTAATACCGGCGGATTCGGACGAGCGGGATTAACTACCTTGGTCACAATGTCGGACGGATCAGATTCTTGACCGTCGGTATCAACGTGCGTCCCATAACAGTCATGCGAACCCAGCCCAAGATCAGGATTAAAGCCAAGGTCGGCCCCAGGTTCCTCAACAGTCAAAGATCCATCGCAATACAAACGAGTAAATGCAATATCACTAAGGGCTAAAGGACTACCATCAACACGCTGAGTCGCAGCAGTGTATGTGAAGTTCACAACCTCGGCGTACAGAAGTGGAGCAGATGCAAGGCCAAGCCCGACCAGTAATGAAAGCCACAACTTCTTAATCTTGACCCATAATTTCTGGAAAAATATTTTCAACCGATCAATCATGTCTATCTCCTTGGTTTCAAAGTCACTCATGATTCTCTCCCTCGCTATTGGCTATTGATGCTCTCCATTCGTCGTAGCCTTGTTCGGTATTCTGGCCGGGTTCATTCCACCACCACCTAAAGAAATCAACACAGTCTGATTTTCGGCTGGCTTCCAGCTTGGCAATGCGCGCATCCAGCTCAATGATGATCTGCTGTGCGTGTTTGTAATCAGTTACGATTCTCATCTCTCCCAGAACCACTCGCTCA
>JACZKY010000459.1_pt1 | contig 14252 bp, 12 predicted proteins | sample 8237611 | NCBI WGS metagenome assembly JACZKY01 (sample SAMN16148055, study PRJNA663545) | marine sediment metagenome | biome: sediments and biomass from bioreactor inoculated with such sediments; feature: coastal sediments; material: methane- and iron-fed bioreactor; isolation source: Bothnian...
GATCATGCTCGCCATATGGCCGATCACGGCGAGCGCGAGCGTCGCGCAGGGCAGCACGAGCGCGGTGAGATTCTCGCGCGCCGAGCTGTCGGCGCCGAAGTTCGCCGCGCTGCTCGGCAGCCACGCGTGCGCGACCGCGAACAGCAGAATCAGCAGATAGCCGGTGAAGAATTCGGGCAGCGCCACCGATACGCGCATCAGCGTGAGCAAGCCCCGATCCAGCAGGCTGCCGGGGTTGAGCGCCGCCGCGACGCCCGCCGCGAGGGCGAGCGGCAACGCGAGCGCGGCGGCCGCGCCCGCGAGCAGCAAGGTGTTGGCGAGACGGGGCAACACGCTTTGCATCACGGGCGTGCGCGTGGTGAAGCTCTTGCCGGCGTCGCCGTGCAGCAGCGCGCCGAGCCAGTCGCCGTATCGTTGCGCGAGCGGCTGGTCGAGCGCCAGCTCGCCTTCGAGCGACTGCACGGCCGAAGGCGTCGCGCTCTGGCCGAGAATCGTCGCGGCGATGTTGCCAGGGAGGAGGCTCGTCGCGGCGAAGATCAGCGTGGCGGCCGCGAACAGCGTGAGCGCGCCGTGCGCGAGCCGGCGCAGCACGAAGGCCGTCAGCAGCCGCGTGCGCTGCCAGGAACGGCCATCGCGCGCCGCGCGTGCGTTCAGCTCGCGAACCATACCCGCTCGGCGGCGCGCGAGCCGACTTCGCCCGGAATGTCCACATAGCCGCGCAGATCGGCGCGCGACGCCCGCAGCGAATCGGCGTACAACGGAATCACCGACGCGCCCTGTTCAGCGTACAGCACCTGAATGTCGTGATAAAGCTGGCGGCGGCGCGTCTCGTCGGCTTGCGCGCGCGCTTGCGCGACCAACTGGTCGAACTTGGGGTTCTTCCACTTCGACTCGTTCCACGGCGCGTCCGAGACGCAGACCATCGAAAGATACGCGTCGGCGGTCGAACGGTTCGCCCACGACGACGCGCAGAACGGCTGCTTCATCCAGACCTGGGTCCAGTAGCCGTCGGCGGGTACGCGGTTGACGTGAAACGGAATGCCTGCGCGTTTCGCCGATGCCTGATAAAGCTCGGCCGCCGACACCGCGCCGTTGAAGGTCGCGCCGTCCGCCGCCGTGAGCACGATCGGCTGGCTCACGCCCGCTTTCTTCCAGTAAAAGCTCGCCTTGTCGGGATCGTAGGTGTGCTTCGGAATGTCGGTCGTATAGAAACGGTTCGACGGAAACAACGGATTGTCGTTCGAGACCGAGCCATAGCCGCTCAGCAGCGAGTTGCGCAATTGCTCGCGGTCGATCGCGTACTTGAGTGCCGTGCGCAGGTCGTTGCTGCTGTATGGTGCCGTGTCGGCGAGCATCGGAAACAGAATATTCTGCGTGTCGCGCGCGCGATGGATGGCGATGTTCGGCGTCTTTTCGAGGCGCTTCGTGACGCGCGGCTCGACTCGATTGATCAAATGCACGGAGCCGCTCAGCAACGCGGCCACGCGCGCGGCACTGTCGTTGTAGGCCACAGTCTCGACCGAGTCGACAAAGCCTCGCGAGCTGTCCCAGTAGTTCGGATTGCGGCGCGTGAGCGTGCGCACGCCGGGCTGGAAACGTTCGAGCACGAAGGCGCCCGTGCCAATGCCCTTGTCGAAATCCGCACCCGCCGCCGTAATGCCGAAGTGGACGTCGCCGAGCAGCCACGGAAAATCGACGTTCGGCGTGGCGAGGCGGAACGTGAGTTCGTTCCGCCCCGTCACGGCGATATCGCGCACCGGATCGAGATAGCTCTTCGCGGCGGATTGCGAGTCCTTCGCGCGATGGTGATTCAGCGAGTAGATGACGTCGGCGGGTTCGAGCGTCTTGCCGTTGTGGAACTGCACGCCTTGCCGCAGCTTGAACACCCAGACCGTCGAGCCTTGCCGGCCTTCCCAACTGGTCGCGAGGCCAGGGCGCAGCGTGCCGTCGTCGTTGAGATCGGTCAGCGTATTGAAGATCTGGCGCCCGACGTTGTACATGTACTCTTCGAAGTAGAACGCTGGGTCGATGCGGTCGGAGCTCGATGCCGTGTCGACGCCGAGAATAAGGTGTCCGCCGCGCTTGGGTATGTCGGCCGCGCGCACGCTTAAGGGTAGCAGCGCGGCGGCCGCGCCGGCGGCGAGGCTGCCGCCGGTCAGTTGCAGGAAGCGGCGGCGCAAGGCGTGGGCCGGTGTGCACGTATCCGTATCGTTCGACATAGACGGGTAGAAGAGAAGTGAAAGAGCCGGGCTCGCAGATCGCGCTTACCGCGGCTTCATGACGTGCTCATTGATTGGCGATACCCGCGCTGACTGCGAGTTCCTCACCGGTCATTGCACGGTTTCGCGCAGCGCTTCGGCGAGGCGTTCGATATGCTCGGGTCCGATGCCGCAGCAGCCGCCGATCAGCGATGCGCCCGCAGCGGCCCATTCGCGTGCGAAGGCGAGGTAGCCATCGGGTTCGAGATCGGCGCGTAGCGCGCTCAATCCGGTGTTCGCGGCGCTGCGCTGACGCTCGGGTTCGAACGCATTGGCGTAGACACCGAGCGCGAGGGTCGCGCCCGCGCGTTCGCGTGCTTCGAGCAGGGCCGATTTCATGATTTCGGCCTGGCTGCAATTGAAGAGCAGCGCCTGGGCGTTCAACGCGCGCGTGGCATCGACCGCTGCGCTCACGCTTTCGCCCGAGCGCAGCCGCGCGGGTGCATGGCCCGCGGCAATCGCAGGCACGTCGTCCGTGTCGTCTAGCGTGAAGGAGAGCCAGAGCGGCCGTGCGTCGTCGCCCAACGCGGTGCGGATCGCGCGCGCTTCGGCTGTCGAGCCGAGCGTTTCACCGAGCCACAGATCGACGTGCGGCGCGAGCCCGCGGATGAGCGTGTCGAGCAGCGGCGCGGCGCGCCCGGCGTCGAACAGATCGGGGCGGTAGGAGCCGAACAGCGGTGGCAAGGAGCCCGCGACCTGCACGGGGCGCGCGCCATTGGCGACCGCTTCGCGCGCAAGCCGGCCCGCGCGGTCGGCAAGTTCCAGCCCATGCTGCGCGAAGCGCTCCTCGCCAATATGGAACGGCACGACGGCGTAGGAGTTGGTCGTCACGACATCGGCGCCTGCGCGCACGAATGCCTCGTGGGCGGCGCGCACGTAGTCGGGCGCTTCGATCAGCGCCAGCGCCGACCATTCGGGTTGTTTGAACGGCGCACCCATGCGCAATAGTTCGCGGCCCATGCCGCCGTCAAGAATGCGGATCATCGTCTCGTTACCTCCGAGCGGCGATCATACGGGCGCCCCGTTGCGTCCCCAACCAGTAAATGGCGATATTGTTATCACACTTCGAAAGGAAGATGGCGATGCTGCGTCAGGCGCCACGGTATAGGCCGGACACACCGGCCTATGAGCCGCAGTCAAACCCGGATCACGTGCAATCGCTCAAGGAACGGGCGCCACAGCGGCGTTTGCTCCTTCGGCTCGCAAACGGGCGCGATGTGCTCTCCTGTGAGAACACGTCGCACGAACGGCAGCGAGTCGTTGAACGAGCTGCCGCTCTATTCAGCTCCGAACTCCGCCGTTGTCCCTGATCTTGATTACTCAACGAAGACCTCGCACGAGAAGGCGCCGCGCACTCGACCGGGAGCCACGCGCCGCCAGTGAAGCGATCGTTGCGGCGGCAATAGCCTAAGAACTCGTAACAAAACCTGGCCAACGACTTGCCGCTGCCCATTTCCTCAGTTTGACGGTCGCCGCCCCGCATTAGCGGAATCACTGGGCACGATTAGCGCACGAACGGACACCATTAGCAATATCTACGAACTTCAACAGCTGCTGACGGCGCGAGATCCAGCGGCGCAACTGGTTCGGGTTGACGTCATGGCCCATAGCCGCCCGGGCGATCGATACCCCCGGCTTCAGGCAAAGCTCAACCAGCTCTTGGACGGCAGCCTCATCAAATTCCCGTCGGCCATCCCGTCGGCGGCCGACCACCAGTCTGCTTCGAAGGTCCTTTTTCTCTGTCATCACGGTCTGAATGCATGTGTCCACGCGGACACCTAGCATCTGACCTTCTGCCTACCATTGGTAGGCCGCCGTTTATTGACGGCTTGCGTTGCTTCGGCTTGAGCGGCTCGCATTGACCGACGATGTCACGCTTGATTAGGAAATTTTTGCAAAACATATTTTCACTGCGTGATTCGATGACGAAATTTTTAAGTGGTAAAAATGCCATGTAGTTCGTATGCCATAGCGTTATATCGTTATGTGATTTCCATATTCCAGAGACAAATTTGTCTGGCCATTCACCCAGCCTCAATTTCATTGGCCGTCGATAAATACGGAGGCCGTGCGGTTGAACCAGCAGAAACAGATACTGAACATGACAGATCAAAAAATCCGGGTAGCCGGGCGGGTCCTGGTCTTGTCGATCGGCGCATTGGCCGCGGGCGCCAGCCACGCGCAAAGCAGCGTGACGCTGTACGGCCTAATCGACATGTCGATCGCTTATGCGAACAACCAGACCAGCACCGGCAAGGCACCCGGCCATGCCGGCTGGGCGATGAATTCCGGCAACCTGAGCAGTTCGCGCTGGGGGATTCGCGGCAACGAGGATCTTGGCGGCGGCACGTCGGCGGTATTCACGCTCGAGAATGGTTTTTCCGCGAACAACGGCACCTTCAGCAACGGTGGCGACCTGTTCGGCCGGCAGGCGTTCGTCGGCCTCTCGTCGAATACGTACGGTACGGTCACGTTCGGCCGCCAGTACGATTTCATCATCGGCTTCGTCACGCCGCTCGGCGCGTCGGGCCCGGGCTGGGGCGGCAATCTCGCGATGCACCCGTTCGACAACGACGATTCGATCCAGAATCTGCGCATCAACAATTCGGTCAAGTACGTCAGCCCGATGTTCCATGGCGTGACGGTCGGCGCGATGTACGGATTCTCCAACGCTGCGGGCCAGTTTTCGAACAATCGGGCCTACAGCGCCGGCATTTCGTATGCGAACGGCCCGCTTTCCCTCGGTGCGGCCTATCTTCAGGTCGATCGGGATTCCAACCCGAACAACGTCAATACGACCGGCGCATTCAGCACGGTGGACGGCGATTCGACGATCAACGGCGGCCGCGAGCGAGTCTGGGCGTTCGGCGGTCGCTACATCGTCGGGGCGGCGTCGGTCGGTCTGGCGTGGACGCACTCGACGACCGACGACGTCACGGGGGGCTGGCAAGGCGGCAAGATCGGCGCGCTAAGCGGCCGCACGCTCACGCTCGACAACTACTCGGTCGATGGCCGCTATTTCTGTACGCCGGCTGCGAGCGTCGCCGTTGCCTACACGTTCACCGACGGCCGCTTCGACGCAGGCAAGCAATCGGCCCGGCCGAAGTGGAACCAGGTGGTTGTGCAGGGCGACTACGCGCTGAGCAAGCGCACAGACGTTTATCTGGAAGGCGTCTACAAGCGGGTCAACGGCGGCAACGGGATCGCGGCGTTCAATGCATCCGTGTATAGCCTCGCACCGTCCGCGAATAATACCCAGGTGGTCGTCGCCGCCGGCATGCGGCATCGCTTCTGAGGTGGCCCGCATGACGATGCCGCGATCGGGCCTCATCGCATGGGCTTCGGCCGGGCAGGTCGCGCGCGCAAATGCGCGGCCTGCAATGCGACCGCGTCGACAGGTATCCGGCGAATTGCGTGCGTGCGGGACAGTTCGTCGGTATCATCTCGGCGCGATATTCATTCGCGATGCGTGCAACGAACCGCAGCGGCAGCCTTCGAGATCATCAGGCACCGCCGCCGACTTCTTTCAATGCCCCCGCCAGCCGTTGTAAGCGGCGTCTCGGACAAGTTCCCATTCCCGCAGGAACGAGTTCTTTGGCAGGCGCCACGTGACTTTATGAGAAGACGCCGTTCGGATTCTTGCGCGCGACGCCGCATCTAGTTGTGAAGCTTCAATAGGTTGTATCGACGGTTCATCCGGACTGAGTCTGGGAGACTGGAAGTAGCCAAACAACCAACCTTCCAGGAACCCAGCCGGATGAACACCCATAAGAATGCCCGACTCACTTTCGGGCATCGACTTGAGATGGTTCAGGAGATCACCGAATTCGGTTCGAGTGTGCAGCAGGCCGCGGCCGATCACGGCGTGACAGCGCCGACCGTGCGCAAATGGCTGGGCCGCTATCTGGCTGGTGGCGCAGCAGCGCTGGCTGATGCCTCGGCCCGGCCCGCTCGCTCTCCATGCACAATCGCTCCCGCCACGGCTTTGTTAATCGTGGAGTTACGTCAGCGGCGCCTGCGGCAACGTCAAATCGCCCGACTGGGGGTAATCGTCCGTTTCGTGCAAAATCTGGTGGTTTCGCCGCAACGCCTTCTGTAGGAAGGCCTTCCGGTCGATTCTAACTATCGTCGGCAGTCCCGGCGGCGATCTGCTGCAAGCTACGTGCCCGCAATTTTCAATTGCGATCGTGACGGAGGCAGCAGATGCCAGGCCTGGAATTTCGGTATGTGGAGCAAGATCGCTTGCCCGCGCGGCTGTCGGAGTTCGGCGTCCAGTGCTACTTCGCGCTGAACGACAGCGACGTAGCTGCGATCAACGAACGTTTCCGGCGCGATCGTCGCGCGGGCGCCGCCGTTCAACTGGCTTTCTGCGGGCCAGCGGCCACACGCAGGACCACGTTGGCACCCTTCCACGGCAACTGTTGCGCTATGTCGGCGAGCGACTCGGTCTGCCGACGCCGTCGATCGCATCGCTGCGCGCGCTCTACCAACGCTACAAGACTCAATACGAGCACCAGGTGTGGGCGTGTGAATACCTCGGCCTGACGTCGATCCGCGCTGACCAGTGGACCGGCCTCGGAACATGGATGCGTCAGGATGCGGCCGAATCGCTGACGCTCGACGAACTCGTCCAGCGTGCGCATTCCTGGCTGTACGAGCGGCGGCTGTTGATTCCTGCCGAGCGAACGCTGCGGGATTTGGGGCGAGCGATCTGGGTGGAGGCCGAACGCGGTCTGCTCGCCACGATTCAGGCGACCGTCAGCGACTCCGAATTGATGCGCGCCGATGCGGTCTTGTCCACGCAACACGGCACGTCAGGGATGACCGTGCTCGATGGCTGAAGACGCCGCCGGCACGGCACAGCCCGTCGACCATTACCGAAACACTTTCGCAGGTCCGTTTCCTCAAGTCACTCGGCACTCGTACGTGGAACTTGGACGCGGTGCCGATCGAGAAGCAGCGTGCCTATGCACAGTGCATACAGGCCCGGCGTCCCGCCCAGGTTCGTGAGCTCAAGGCGTCGACGCGCACGATATAGCAGATCATTTTCTGCACTTCACGCTGCTGGAGTTGACCGACGCGCTGCTCTACCAAACGGGTCGCCGCGTGTCCGATCTCGTTCGGCACGTCTACGATCGGACGACGGTCAAGCACGCCCGGTCCGCTGTCGAGTACGGCCAGCAGCTGATGTCAATCAAGGTGCTCGTCAACGATATAAGCCGCTCCGCAGAAGAACGGCTCGACGACATTGGCAAGTTGCTGGAGGATCTGTCAGACAAGCCGCCGACGAGTCACGCAGCCAGCGTTCGCGAAACGCTGACCGACGATCATCATCGCATCCGCAACCTGCTGGTGCCGTTACGCGAACTGGATCTGTCCGGCAGGGAGGCTGAGCCGAGCCTGCAGCAGCTCGAACTCCTCAGCTCACTGCACGACCGCGGCGTGACCGAACTCCCGTCCGACTGCGAGGTGCCAGTAAGCGCAAGCTGGCGGAGACCAGCCGGCACCAGCACGACCCACAAGATGCTGATCGTGAGCCGGACCCCGTTGAGCAGCGGCCCGGCGATGGCCGGCAGCATGATGTGGATCAGCGGTTCACGGCGGTCGCCGCCAGGCTTGAGCCGAACTGCAGCCACTACCGCTCGATCTGCGTGGGCGCGCCGGCGGAGTATGCGTGGTAATAGCTGCTTTGACATTTGCAGCATGCCAATAAGTCGATATCGTCAGGCTGATAAATATATACGGACCTTTGCCCGCCAAACAGCAGCATGTCAGCATATTTGCTGATTAATCAGCAGCGCTGCAATCGAATTCGGGTGATCTCAATGCGGTTCCGGTGATGGTGCGTGATGGCACGGCTTCTGCTTTAGTCCTGGCATTGCAGCCATTTCTGATCTGCTGGAGCCAATATGACCGCATCAAATCACCTTAAATCCGTCCAGTCTTTCGATTCGCAATTATCGACAGGCACGGATTATGAGCGCCTGGCAGAACGCTTTCGCCCGATTTTCGCTCGTATTGCAGATGGTGCGCTCGAACGCGAGCGTTCTCGCATGCTGCCGTATGAGCCGGTCGAATGGCTCCGAAAGGCGGGGTTCGGCGCCGTGCGAGTGCCCGTCGAACGAGGCGGTGCGGGCGCGTCGTTGCCGCAACTGGTACAGCTGCTCATCGAACTGGCCGCCGCCGACTCGAACGTGCCGCAGGCGTTGCGCGGGCACTTCGCTTTCGTCGAGGATCGGCTCAATTCCGAACCGGGTGCTGCGCGCGACGAATGGTTCCGCCGCTTCGTCGCGGGTGAACTCGTCGGCAACGCGTGGACCGAGGTCGGCAGCGTTGCAATAGGCGATGTGATCACACGCGTGCGGCGCGATGGCGACGGCTGGATTCTCGACGGGGAGAAATACTATTCGACGGGCAGCATCTTCGCGGACTGGATCGACGTATTCGCGCGCGACGAAGACGGCCGGGACGTGATCGCGGCCGTGCGAACGAACCAGCCCGGCGTGCAACGCAGCGACGACTGGGATGGCTTCGGCCAGCGCACCACCGGTAGCGGCACGACCCGCTTCGACGCGGCACGCGTCGAAGCGGAGAACGTCATCGACTTCGCGACGCGCTTCAAGTACCAGACGGCGTTCTACCAGCTCGTGCTGCTCGCGGTGCTTGCGGGTACCGGACACGCCGCGCTACGCGACATCGCGCGAGAGGTGGGCGCACGCAAGCGCATCTTCAGCCACGGCAATGCGCCGTCGTTCGCGCAGGACCCGCAGATCCAGCAGGTGGTCGGCGAGGTCGCGGCGCGCGTATTCGCGGCCGAGGCGACGGCGGTGCGCGCGAGCGAGGCGGCGCAGCGCGCATACGAGGCCCGCTTCGGAGGTGACGAGCAGGCCGAGCACCGGGCGAACGTCGACGCGGAACTCGACTCCGCACGTGCGCAGATCGTGGTCTCGGATCTCGTGCTGCGCGCGACGACCGATCTGTTCAACGCGCTCGGCGCATCGGGCTCGAGCGTCGCGAAGGGGCTCGATCGCCACTGGCGCAATGCGCGCACCGCGGCCTCGCACAATCCACTGGTGTTCAAGGCGCGCATCGTCGGGGACTGGGAGATCAACGGCACTGAGCCGCCGTATGTCTGGGCCATCGGCAGCGGACCGGCCGCGCAGGGCGCTTCCCAGGCCGCCGCCTGAACCGGCGTAGGGAGCGGCACGGATGCATCCCGCTGCCGTTCCCGGACGCGACAGACCGTTGCATCAGAAACGATTGCTGCATACCGGGCAAGTGTCCGGCATGGTTGCTTGTCGGTACGTATGCGGATCAACGCCGATCGGATATCGATCGTGCCTTACGTAATGCCGCCGTTTGAACGCCGGCTGACGCTTCGACAATGTCGAGGTCAACGGCGTGTATGGGCTGACGCCCGCGCTCGCGCTGGTCGGCAACGACGGATTCACGTCCGGCAAGGCGTCGCAGAACGGCAGGTCGGATTCGCTGCGCCGGTACTCGGTTACTGCGGGCGCGGATTATTCGTTCAGCAAGCGTACCGATGGCCTATCGAGCGTCTATCCGGCCGGTATTTACCAGCATGCAACGGGCATTGACCAGCGCCCGTGCGGAGCGTGCTACTTCAGCGCATTGATTTCCTTTGCCCGGATCAGACGCGCGCGCAGTACGTTGCGGCTGATGCCGAGCAGTTTCGCTGCCTGGATCTGATTTCGATGACTGAATTCAAAGGCAATGCGCATCACGGTATCTTCGATATGCTCGAACAGATTGTAGTGTTCCTCGTCGAACAGGCCGCGTAACGCCTGCTCGAAATTTTCCTGGGCATCATGGTGTTGAAGCGGATCGCTGCGAGGCGTGAACGGCGTGTCGCCGTACCTGATCTGGAGATCGGATTCCTGCAGCAGATCATGGCGGCTGACCAGGAGCGCGTGGTGGATCACGTTCTCCAGCTCGCGGATATTGCCGGGCCAGTTGTGCGCAAGCAGTTTCTGTTCGGCTCGTACGTCGATATCCGCGGGGCCGTATCCGAGGCGGCTGCGATAGTCCTCGATGAAATAGCGTGCGAGCGGCAGGACGTCGCCAGGGCGTTCGCGTAGCGCGGGGATCGCGAGCTGCACGACGTTGAGCCGATAGAACAGATCGCCGCGGAAGTGGCCTGCGGCGACCGCATCGTTGAGGTGGACGTTGGTCGCCGCGACCACTCGCACGTTGATCGGAATGCTGTGGCGCGACCCGAGCCGGACGATTTCGCGCTCCTGCAGCACCCGCAGCAGTTTGACCTGCATCGACAACGGCAGGTCGCCGATCTCGTCGAGGAACAAGGTGCCGCCGTTGGCCGCCTCGAACCATCCGGGCTTCGCGCAGAATGCGCCCGTGAACGCTCCTTTCTCGTGGCCGAACAGTTCGCTTTCCACCAGCGTTTCCGAGAACGCGCCGCAGTTGACCGCGATGAACGGGCGGTCCTTGCGGTGGCTCAGATTGTGAACGTGTCGCGCAACCAGTTCCTTTCCGGTTCCCGTTTCACCGACGATGAGCACGCTTGCATCGCTGGGCGCGATCATGCGTATCTGGTTGAGCAACGCGAGCGAGCGGGGATCGACGAAGACCTGCGCGCGCGCCCGGATCGACGTGGTGAGCGCGTGCCGGTCCGGCAGGGTCAGCACCGCCGAGTCGGCGGTCCCGGCCGGTTCGCTCAGCTGGACAGGAGGGAGCGGACGGTTCATGAGTAGAAGCTCGGTTGGGGGTAGGTCCGTTTGAGTGCCCACTCGCCGAGTTCGCGCAGCTTGTACGCCAACGGATCGTGCAGCGAGTGGGTTCGCAGGTTGCGCCAGTGTCTGTCGAGGCCCAGTGCGCCGTGGGTCGCGCGTGCTCCTGCAACGTCGAACATCCGGGTACAGATGTCGAGTCCGGTCCGGATCGACGAGACTTTTGCGCTCGCGACGGCCACCGCGACTTCTCCACGTTGGTCTTCGCCGAGTGCCGCGCCGAGCGCCCACGCGTCGTCGAGCCGGGCGGCCGCGCGGTCGGCCAGGACGCGTACGGCTTCGAGCCCGACCCAGAACTCGCCGTACTGGCTCAGGATGTAAGGATCGTCGGCGGTTCGTGCGACGCGCGTAGCGGGCCATGGCCGGGCCTCGTGCAGCGTGTAGTGTTGCGCGTCGTTGAAGGCGGCTTCGCTGATGCCCAGATAGATGTTCGTGAGCACGAGTTGCGCGATCAACGGGCGCAGGCACGCAAACGGTGTGGAGAGCGGCCCGGGATTGGCGAGAATCTCGCGATGCTCCACGCGCACCCGTTCGAACGTGACAGTTCCGCTGTCGGTCTGGCGCTGGCCGATGTTGTTCCAGTCTTCCGAGATGGAAATGCCGCTGCGTTGCGTCGGCACGGCGGCCACCAGCAACGCATTCGTGTCGACGGCGCGCGCGGACGCGATCAGCATTTCCGAATCGAGCGCACCGGAGCAGAAGCTTTTCTGTCCACTGAATTCCAGCCAGCCATTGCGCGGCGAACTGATCGTGCGTTCGTCGAGCGGGTTGAGCGCATTCCCCCAGAACCAGTCGTGGGTGGCCGTCTGCTGGAACCACGGCTCCCATTGCTCGGGCGCGCCGAACAGACGGGCGGTCGCAAGCAGCAGATGATGAAAACCAAACACGTGGGCGATCGAGCTGTCGGCGCGAGCCAGCGTGCGCACGATATCCAGCGTGGTGAGCCAGTTCGTGCCCAGGCCGCCATACGCAGTCGGAATGCTGAGCCGCAGCAGCCCGCTCGCACGTAACGCATCGCGTTCGGCCTTCGGCGTGCCGCCGGCACGATCACGTTCGGCGGCGGTTCGCGCGAATTGCGTGGCGAGTTGTTCGGCGATAGCCAGCGGATCGGGGTGCGCGCCGTTCGGCCCGGTCGTAGGCGGATAGGTCGAGAGTGTTGCCATGTGAAAGGGGGATGAGTGAGATGAAACCGAGCGTCCCAGTCCAACGATTCTGTTTGTCTCGGTGCTGCGTGGGAAGCAACAAATTGTCATATTCAAATCAGATGCCCGGCTTTTAGGCAGCAAGCGCTGAAGAATTGCGGATCGAGCAGCAGTTTGCTGGCGCGCTGCTGCCAGACAAGCGCGGCGGCTCCGGTTTCGACGTCTTTCGAGCCCATTCGCCCGTGGCATGGAACCTGCATGAACGCCAGCTCGAATAATCTCGATCGGAAGGCGTCTTGCTAATGAAGCATATCGGTGCTGAGACAGTTGCATTGGCGTCCTGGCAGCCGGCGGTGGAGTCGGTTGCGCAGGAACTGGAGCGTACGGCCGTTGCGCGTGACCGGGCCGGCGGGACGCCATTGCGCGAGCGTCGCATGTTGCGCGACAGCGGCCTGCTGGGGCTGAGCGTGCCTCGTGCGTATGGCGGTCATGGCGCGAGCTGGTCCGAGACCCTGGCCGTCGTACGGCGGTTCGCGCAGGTGGACAGCTCGCTCGCCCATCTATTCGCTTTTCACCATCTGCATCTCGCGACGGTGCGCCTGTTCGGGTGCCCACAGCAGTGGGAACCATGGCTGGAGCAGACCGTCTCGCAACGCTGGTTCTGGGGAAATGCGCTTAATCCGCTCGACCGGGGCACGCGTGCGGAACCGGGCGGTGCAGACGGATGGAATTTCGTTGGACGAAAGAGTTTCTGCTCCGGCGCGGCGGATTCCGATCGTCTGCTGGCCTCGGCTTTCGATGCGCAGGGACGTTTGCTGATCGGCGTGGTGCCGACTGCCCGCGAGCGGATCGTGATTCTCGACGACTGGGACAACATCGGGCAGCGCCAGACCGATAGCGGCACGGTGATATTCGAACGCGTGGCGGTGGCGCGCGATGAAATCCTCGCCGATCCGGGGCCGCTGTCTTCGCCGTTTGCCTGCTTGCGGCCGTTGTTGGCCCAACTGATCCTGGCGCATATCTATCTCGGCCTCGGCGAGGGCGCGTTACGTGCGGCGCGGGATTTTACGCGGGAGAGCACGCGCGCGTGGATCGCATCCCCGGCGCGCCATCCGACCGAAGATCTTTACGTACAGGGGCACTACGGCCGGTTCTGGCTTGCGCTCGAGGGTGCGGGCGCACTGGTGGAGCGAGCCGCCGCCGCGTTCGATGCGGCGTGGACGCGTGAGGCCGCGCTCACCGAGATCGAGCGCGGCGAGGTCGCGATTGCCGTTGCGGCGGCAAAGGTCTCGTCTGCGCAGGCCGGCCTCGATGTCACGCAGCGCATGTTCGAGGTAACGGGCGCGCGGGCGACCACCGCGGCGCTGCGGTTCGACCGCTTCTGGCGGAATCTGCGTGTCCATACCCTGCACGATCCGATCGACTACAAGATTCGCGAGCTCGGGGACTGGGCGTTGAATGAGCGCTTTCCGACGCCGTCCTTTTACTCCTGATGCTGCTCATGAAGCAGTGAGGAAGCAGCTTTGCTGCCGCTCGGTCATCTGCGCCGGCGATATGGTTTCCAGTCTGCCCGGAATGACGCGTGGATCGTCTCGCGAACCACGCATGTCGTGAATATGCGGCGAATCGCGGCCGGTTTTCCTGTCGTGGAACGAGAACGAGGCCGTTTGGCACGGTATTCGCTAAATGTTTGGCCTGCACGGCTGGCTGCAACGCTGGCGTCACGCAGCACATGAAAAGGAACGCACGATGGGCAAGAAGATTTACAAGGTGGTCGTTGTCTCGGGCAACACGTCACGGCCTTCGCGAACGCTCGCACTGACGGAGGCGTTGCTGTCGGGCCTGCGTGCGGTGCTGCCGGTCGAGCCGCATTTGATCGAACTCGGAGAGATTGCGCCGGTGCTGTCCGGCGTGCTTTCCCGAGCGGATGCTTCCGCCGAGCTGGCGCTTCAGTTGCGCGCCATCGAGGAGGCCGACGTGCTGATCGTTGGCAGTCCGGTCTACCGGGCGTCGTACACGGGGCTTTTCAAGCATTTGTTCGATCTCGTGCATCACGAGGCGCTGATCGACGTGCCCGTGCTGCT
>JACZKY010011465.1_pt1 | contig 14221 bp, 13 predicted proteins | sample 8237611 | NCBI WGS metagenome assembly JACZKY01 (sample SAMN16148055, study PRJNA663545) | marine sediment metagenome | biome: sediments and biomass from bioreactor inoculated with such sediments; feature: coastal sediments; material: methane- and iron-fed bioreactor; isolation source: Bothnian...
GAAGCGGCCAGGTTCGTCACCGGTTTGGGCGCGGAGGCGTTTGCGGCGCAGGAGAGTTGGGGCAGACGGAGTTAGCCGAGTCGGCCTCGTGAAGAAAGGCCCGTCATGGTCGAGGACTATCGATCGGAGGGGCTCGGAATCAGAGTGAACCGCCCGACCACGGTTGTCGGCTCAATGCGTCACAAACCCCGGCTTGTCGTATTGGATGCGACCGTACGGGTCGGTCTGGTAAACCCTACCGCCCTTGTTCAAGTATTGCGGCTTGTCATACCGCTTCTTGCCGAGTGGATCGGTCTCAATGATGCGACCGTCGTCTTGGATCGTGTACGACGGTTTGTGAGGCTGAGCCCTCCCATACGGGTCAACCTGGAAGATGCGCTTCTCCTCCGCGTGTGCAGTGAGGGTGATCAGGGCGAGGACGATCAAAGTTGCGGATCTCATGTTCGTGCCTCCTGAGGAGTCCTGCGCCATCCGAAGAATGAAGAGTCGACACTCAGCCCTGCGTTGTCGCCCGCGGAGTCCTTTGCCGCCTTCCATCGCCTTGGTCAGGAAGGCCATTTCCTCCTCGATCTCATCAACCCGGGCGTGGTCACCGACATTGCGAGCCACGACGAACACCTCACGTTCCTCCCACGCTCTTACATCACTTCGCGGGATGCCGCCAAACACGTTGACATATAGATGAAAAGCCCTATAGTCTGATCCTATAGTTGTATTCAGGAGGACAGTATGTCTGAAAATTCTGTTCTTGCTGCCGAGAGAGATGGCCATTGGCTAACCCTCTGGCTGAACAGCCCGGAAAACAGAAATGCTCTTTCGGATGAAATGGTGGCAGCCTTGGTAACGGCGCTGACTGAAGCCAGAGATGACTTGACGCTTCGAGGAATCACCCTGCGAGGGAAAGGAAACATATTCTGCGCAGGAGGTGATCTGAAAAGTTTCAGCAAGATGGCGTCCGGCAACCTATCCGCCGAGGAAGTTTCCGATTTCAACCTTTCCGCAGGGAGACTGTTCCAGCTCGTCGAGACCATGCCGCAAGTCGTCCTTGTCCTCGTGGAGGGGGCTGCCATGGCAGGCGGTCTCGGGCTCGCCTGCGCGGGTGACGTGGTCGCTGTGACAAGGGACGCCAGGTTTGCGCTGACCGAGACGATGATCGGGATTCCACCGGCGCAGATCGCGCCGATAGTGGTAAACCGTGTCGGCTTGGCAGAGGCTCGGAGGATCATGCTGACCGGCGCCCGCTTCGACGGCAACGAAGCTGCGCGCATCGGGATTGCAGATCACGTGGCCGTGGATTCAACAGGGCTGGACGAATTCGAAAGGACCGTCCGCGAGGGTGTCATGCGCTGCGCTCCAGGCGCGAATGCGGCGACCAAAGATATCCTGATGGCGGCGTCACGCCTTGGCCGCGAAGAGTTGATGCGGTTTGCGGCGGACCATTTCGCTCGCTGCCTTCTGAGTGAAGAGGGCCGCGAAGGTGTGGCGTCGTTCCTCGAAAAGCGCAAGCCCGCTTGGGCCGACCGCCCCTGAAGCAGGATCAAAGAGATCTTATGAAGAAGCACACAGTCCGCATTGGAGGCGCATCTGCAGCCTGGGGTGACAGTATTCACGGCATGCGACAGCTCGTCGAGGAAGGTGGTCTTGACTATATCGTGGGTGACTACCTTGCCGAGGTAACGATGGCAATTCTCGCTCGTGTCAAGGCGAAGTCAGACACGGCAGGCTATATCCCGGACTGGCTGGCTTCAGTACGGCCAGTCCTTGACACAATTCATGCGACCGGGACCAAGCTGATAACCAACAGTGGGGGAATGAACCCGATCGGGTGTCGCGCAGCTTTTGAATCCATGGCCCGTGAAGCAGGGCTGTCATTTCGCGTTGCGGCAATCACCGGCGACGATCTCATGGGGTTGGAGAATGAAATTCGCGGATCAGATATCCGCGAAATGTTCTCGGGCGCGCCGATGCCTGAAGGCTTTGAAAGCCTTAACGCCTATCTGGGAGCCACCGCGATCGCACGTGCCCTTGAGGAAGGCGCGGATGTGGTTATCACAGGTCGCGTGGTGGACAGCGCTCTTGCCCTAGGGCCCCTGATGCACGAGTTCGGATGGTCTCCAACAGACCATGACAAACTGGCACAAGGAAGTCTTGCCGGGCATGTAATCGAATGCGGAGCTCAGGGCACCGGCGGCCTCACAACCGACTGGGAACTGGTCGCGGAAGGCTGGGCCGACATGGGTTTCCCGATTATCGAATGCGAAGAAACCGGCCGTTTCACTGTCAGCAAGCCCAAGGGCAAGGGCGGGCGCATCACTCCGGGCACGATTGCAGAGCAGATCGTCTACGAGATCGGCGACCCCGCTTCGTATCGCCTGCCCGATGTCACCTGCGATTTCCGCAATGTTTCTCTCGAACAGGTCGGTCCGGACCGTGTAGCGGTTACGGGTGCCACAGGCCGTGCCCCCGGAAACGACTACAAGGTCTGCGGCACATGGCATGACGGTTTCCGCATGATCACGACATACATGCTGGCCGGAGGAGAGGCGGCGGCGCGCGGCCGGCGGATGGCGGAAGCATTGATCGAGCGGACGTCCCGGCTGATGCGTGACCAGGGCCTGCCCTCTTTCACAGAGACTTCGGTTGAAGTCATCGGCGCAGGAGACAGCTATGGACCGCGCCGTCGGGATGACTCGGCGCGTGAAGTCGTGGTGAAGATCGGCCTGCGCCACACGGACCCCAAAGCGCTTGAGGTTTTCGCAAAGGAATTCGCTGCACCCGGCGTTTCCATGGCCCAGGGCATCACGGGGGTCTTCTCGGGGCGCCCCAAGCCTGCGCCAGTCCTGAGAGTGCACTCCTTTCTCTGGCCGAAGGAACGCACGGCTTTGCATGTGCACGTGGATGATCGCGTCATTTCGCTGAACAGCCCCGTTTCAGCAAGGCCGTCGCCAATCCCGCAAATCGCGATTCCGGAACCGGACATGGCCAAAGCCGGGGACCCCAGGGTCTTGCTGCGTGCCATCGCCATAGGGCGGAGCGGAGACAAGGGTGACGATGCAAATATTGGGATCATCGCGAGGCAACCCGAGTTTCTTCCGAGGATTCTCGGCGAAGTGACGGAGGACGCCGTCGCAGATTGGTTCGCGCATTACCTCGCCGGCCCGGTCAAACGCTATGTTATTCCAGGGTTTCACGCTGTGAACTTTCATTTGGACCGGGCCCTGAACGGCGGAGGCAGCGCGTCCTTGCGGTTTGATCCGCAAGCCAAGACCTATGCGCAGATCCTGCTTGATATGCCTGTCCGCGTGCCGCCGGGGTGGCTGTCCCCAGATGGCCTCCTAGCGGGCGTGGACCCGCGGGAGGTGTCGAACCATGACTGATCCTGTCCTGCTCGAGATCTCGGGATCTGTCGCAACATTGCGGCTGAACCGGCCGGAACGCCGGAATGCGATAAGCTTGGCGATGCGAAGGCAACTCGGGAAGATCTTGGACCATGTCAACCGGGACCAGAGCATCCGCGCACTGATCCTTTGCGGAAGCGGAGGAAGCTTCTGCGCCGGCGGAGACATTCGCGACATGCAGAGCGTAGAGGCCGATGGAGAGACAGCCCGCCAACGGATGCGCGAGGCCGGAGGACTGGCGATCACCATCTCGACCCTGGACATCCCGGTCATCGCCGCCGTGGATGGTTCGGCTTACGGTGCCGGATTTGGCCTGGCGCTTGCGGCGGACATCGTGCTTGCAACACCCCAGGCACGGTTTTGCGCCTCTTTCGCGCGTCTTGGTCTGGTTCCGGACTTCGGGCTTCATCATTCGCTGCCTCGCCGCGTCGGTGTCCCGCGCGCCAAGGACATCGTTTTCTCGGCCCGGGAAATAGCTGCTGACGAGGCCTTGCAGCTTGGCATCGTGGACAGGGTCCATCCTGCCAATACGCTGGAGAAAGAAGCGCGGGCCTTGGCCGACAGCTTCACCGGCGGTTCCCGCACTGCACTCGGCCAGTCAAAAGCCTTGTTGAACCAAAGCATTACGCTTGACATCCGGCAAGTCACGGAAGCCGAAACCGCGGCACAGGCGCTATGCTTCACGACCGAGTTTCACAACATTGCCCGTCAACGGTTTCTGACCGGATCGAAGACTTGAGTAGGCTCGATCCAACATCTAAGACAGTTCATTCGACACGAGGAGACAACCTAATGAAAATCCTGAACATCGTAAAAGGCGTGGCCCTTGCAAGTGCCCTGTCCGTACTTGCCACTTCAGCTGCGGCGCGGGAAACCGTGACACTAAAGCTGGCGGACCAGTTCCCGCTGACTCATATCGCCTCACGCGCTGGTTCCCAGGCATTCATCGCCGAGCTTGAAAAGCGCAGCGAAGGCCATATCAAGATCAAGCATTTCCCGGCAGAGCAGATCGCCAAGGCGGCAGGCCTGCTGGATGCGGTCCGCAACCGGGTTATCGACATCGCGTTTGTCGGTGTGGTCTACAACACGGACAAGCTGCCACTGACGAGCGTGGCCGAACTGCCTGGCCTGCACGTCAATTCAGTGACGGCGTCCGCAGCCTTCGAGAAATACATCACCGAGGATCTACTGGAGAAAGAGTATCTCCCCTTAGGCGTTCGCCCCATCTGGGGCACCGTCACGCCACCTTACCAGTTGATGCTGGCCAAGGGCGAAGGGATCGCGCATGTGGCTGATCTTGAGGGCAAGAAGTTGCGTGTCGCCGGTGCGACAGGTGAACTGATCGCCAAATCCCTGGGCGCAGTCCCGGTCAAGGTACCCGCCTCCGATCTGTACCTCGCGCTACAGCGCGGCACTGTTGACGGAGCGATCTACAATACGCCGAGCCTGTTCGGCTACAAGATCGAGGAGGTCCTGTCCGCCGTGTCGGACAACGCTTCGCTTGGCTCTGTCGCCTTCGCGATGCTTGTGAACGAAGATGTCTGGCAGGGTCTTTCCAAAGAGGACCGGACCCTGATCCAGAAAGTGGCCTCCGATGTGAGGCTTCCCTTCTCCGAGGAATTCCAAGCCGGAAATTCCAAGGCCTTCGACAAGCTCACCAAGGCAGGGGTCAAGGTCTTCTCCCTGCCCGCGGAGACGCAGGCCGCGATGAACCAGAAGCTGGGTTCCGTGCGTGCCGCTTGGGTCAAACAGGTCAGCGGCCGCGGTCTGCCTGCGCAGGAGATGCTCAACGCCTATATGGCACGCCTTAGGAATTGAACGCGAGCCTGTCCGGGATTTTGTGTGGAGGCATAACATGACGACGACGAGGAGCATGTATGCCGAGCAGAAAGACGACCAAGGCGGCGATTGCCGGCCATACCGAAGGAACTCATTGACACCAGTTCGTGACCGGACCGACGGGCGGCCGGTTCACGAAACCGGACGACACGATCGTGGCGATGTACGCGCGCGGCATGACGGTTCGCGAGATCCAGGGATTCCTCGGCGAACAGTACAGCCCCGAGTTCCTAAGTTCGGTGACCGACGCCTTGGAAAAGTCTCCGAGCGCCTCACACACAATAATCCTGACACCTCCGTGAACGCACAGCTCTTCGATTGCTTTGCCCGCCGCTCGTGCCCAGACACAATACCAATTCACGGGAAGTCGGCGTGAAACGCATAATCGATCTGTTTGATCAGATATTCGTCCGGATCGCACAGCTTTCCCTTCTGGTAATGATGCTTTCGATCAGTGCCGATGCGCTGGGCCGCTACGCATTCAATCACCCTTTGCAGGGGAGTTTCGAATTCAACTCCCTCTATCTGATGGTGATCATCACGTTCCTGGCCATGCCCGCTTCCTATGCGACGGGTGGAATGGTCCGTCTTGATATCTTGACCGGCACACTCACAAAAATTCCCTGGCATCTCTCCGAGCGCATCAACACCTTCGCCAGCGCCGCTGTTTTCGGGTTCATCGCATGGCATTCCGGACATGAGGCGATAGAGAAATTCATCAGTCGCGACACAACCTTCGGTGTGATCCAGTTCCCGATGTACTGGAGCTATGTCTGGGTCCCGCTGGGCTGTGGACTGATAGCCATTCGCCTGACTCATGAGCTCATTTTCCCCGTTCGATCGGCTCATCTCGAGGAGGCCATGTAGTGACCGGAATCGTCGCTGGCTCCATCGCACTCCTGTTCGCGCTTTTGCTGAATGGCGCACCTGTCGCTTTCGCCCTGCTGATCGCCGGTGCCGCCGGGCTCTACCTCACTGGTGGGTACTATCCTCTCGTGGGGCTGCTGAAGACCGCGCCATATGAGGCAGTGGCAAGCTATACGCTGACCACACTTCCCATGTTCGTCCTGATGGCAGAGTTCCTCACAGCCGGTCGGTTCACGAGGGATCTCTTCTCGGCATCCGACAAGTGGCTGGGTCATCTGCGTGGAGGCATCGCCTATTCAGCAGTGGCCGGCGGTGTGCTGCTTGCAGCCATATCGGGCTCTTCTTCCGCTGCAGCGGGAACGCTGTCTTCGGCGGCTTATCCAGAAATGAAACGGCTGGGCTATGACACACGGTTTTCGACCGCCGTTCTGGCCGTTGTGGGGACGCTGGCGATCATGATCCCTCCAAGCATCGGTCTGGTCTTCTATGGCATCATCACCGAGACGTCCGTCGGCAAGCTGCTGGTGGCAGGGTTCGTTCCAGGCGCGCTCACCGCCGCAGGCTACGTTCTGTCCATCAACTTGCTTATTCGCCGAAAACCAGAGATTGCGCCCCGGTCCGCACAGAAGGCACCTCGCTCTGAACGCATCGACAGCCTCAAGAGTGTCTGGCCGGTGCTTGGCCTGATGTTCGCGATCATCATCGCAATCTACACGGGCGTGATCACCCCCACCGAGATCGGTGCTGTCGGAGCCCTGATGGCGCTGCTTCTGGCCTTGTTCATGGGCCGGGTGGGCCAGCCGGGGCCGGCCATCGTCGGCGCCCTTGCAAATGCCACGCGCAACAGCGCGATGATCCTGAGCATCATCGCTTGTGCTGCCGTCTTCGGCGCCTTCATCACGCTGACCGGCGTCACGCAAGATCTTCTGCGTGCGATCCAGTCTGCCGGTATAAACCGCTTCCTGGTTCTTGGCGCGGTTCTGTTGCTTCTGCTGGTACTGGGGTTCTTCCTGGATCAGATCGCCATTCTCGTGCTGACCATGCCGCTGGTCTTCCCGCTTCTGTCCGGCCTCGGCTTTGACGCGGTATGGCTTGGCATCATTTTCGTGAAGACCGCAGAGATCGGCTTGATAACGCCTCCGATGGGCCTCAACGTGTTCATCGTGTCCAGCACAACCAAGGTACCGGCCCAAGAGGTCTTCAAGGGAATATGGCCCTTCGTTGCAACCGAGCTCCTGATCCTCGGGATTCTGGTCGCCGTTCCCGGGTTCTCTCTTTGGTTGCCTTCCTTTGCGGGGTTCTGAAATGGGCTGTTGGGACGAAAAGTCGAATACATCCATGCTGAAGGGCGTGAAAGTCCTTGAGATGGGACAGAACCTCGCAGGTCCGTTCGCCGGTGAAATTCTCGCGGATCTTGGTGCGGACGTGATCAAGATCGAGAAACCAGAGGGAGACGATGCCCGCTACTGGGGGCCTCCGCTGACCGAAAAGGCCTCCGCGTCCTTTCACCTCATGAACAGGAACAAATCTTCGGTCGTTCTTGACCTGAAATGCGAGGCAGATCGCGCATCTTTCGCCACGCTTCTGTCCGAGGCCGACGTCTTCGTGCACAACATGCGACCGGGGTCCATGGAACCCTTGGGCGTTGATGCTGCAAGTTTGACCACGCGCCATCACCGGCTCATCTACTGCGACATGACCGCGTTCGGTCATCTGGGGCCCATGCGGAACCGCCCCGGCTATGAACCCCTGATGCAGGCCTTTGCGGGACTGGTGAGCGTCAATGGCCATCCAGATGGCCCACCCGCCCGAATGGGCGCTTCGGTTGTGGACCTTGGAACAGGCATGTGGGCCGCGATCGGCATTCTCGCCGCCTTGGTGCGGCGCGAACGGACAGGTACAGGCTGCATAATCAACACCTCCTTGCTGGAAACGGCGCTGGTCTGGGTGGGTGGTCACATCGCAAATTTCATCACTTCGGGCGAGATGCCCCAGAGGCACGGGTCTGGCCATCCGATGATCGTTCCCTACCAAGCCTTTGACACGGCCGACGGCCCGCTGGTTGTGGCCCCGGGGAATGACCGTCTTTTCGGAGCGCTCGCCGCGGCACTGGGGCACCCGGAGTGGTCTGAGGATCCCAGGTTTTCAAGCAACGAAGACCGAAGACGCCACCGTGAGGAGATCGTCGGTCTTGTTGCGGGCTGTTTTGGAAGCATGCCGATGCATGAAGCCCGAGATCGCCTGGACAGGGCTGGCGTGCCGAACGCCCCGATCAACAACATCCCCCAGGTCTTGAACGATCCTCAGGTTCGAGCCTTGGGGTTGCTGCAGAACATTCCCGGCATGGACCTCCCCATGACAGGTTTTCCCGTCTCATTTGACGGTTTGCGCCCCTTGATCAGGCGCCTCGCGCCCGGACTTGGCGAGGACACCGAGGCACGCCGCACGCAAGGCTGGAACACAGACACTGCCGCGGAGACCGCTCCGAAATGTTGAAATTACTGAATGACGTTCGCGTGCTCGAACTCGGACATATCCTCATGGCACCTTATGCGACCCAGTTCCTAGGCGATATGGGCGCTGACGTCATCAAGGTGGAACCTCTTTCGGGCGATCTCTATCGCAACGTCGGACTGGGGCGCGCTCCGGGCATGTCGTCCCAGTGGATGAACGTGAACCGGAACAAGCGCAGCATCGCGCTTGACCTCAAGTCACATGAAGGCCGCGATGTTCTCAAACGAATGATCTCAGAGGCCGACATTCTCGTTCACAACATGCGGCCACCTGCCATCGAGCGGCTGGGCCTTGGCTATGATGCGGTCAAGGATCTGAATCCCAAGCTTGTCTATTGTGCCGCGATCGGGTTTGGGCGCGAAGGCCCCTATGCCGATTACCCGGCATTCGATGACGTGATCCAGGCGCGCTGCGGCCTGGCAGATGTGAATGGCCGCCTGAACGGGCGCCCGAATTTCGTACCGGTGGCCATTGCCGACCTGGTGGTAGGGCTCATGGTCGGCCAGGCCATGCTTGCCGGTCTCCATCGCCAGCGCATGACCGGACAGGGTTGCTATATTGAGACGCCGATGTTTGAGGCCATGGTGGGAGTCGTGCTCAACCAGCATCTCAACGGGCATGCCTATCGCCCCGCCATAGACGGGCTTGGGTATGCGCGCGTCATGAGCCCTTATCGCCATCCAAGCCCCACGGCCGATGGTTTCATTGTCCATGGCGTCTACAAGTTCGAGCAATGGCAACGATTCCTGGAACATGTCGGCCGCCGCGATGTTCTTGAAGGGCCGTTGATGAAGGACCGTCAGTCTCTCGCCAGGAACATTGCACACCTATACCAGATAACTTCGACCGAGATCCTTCCGCTGAAGACCACGGCGGAATGGGAAAGGATTCTGGACGAACTCGATATTCCATCGGCTCCCGTATTGAGGATGGACGAACTCGAAGACGATCCTCATCTCAAGGCTGTCGGGCTGTTCGAGGATTACGAGCACCCGACCCAGGGCCCCATGCGCCAGATCCGGATGCCTTACAGCGCCCGCGATATCGAAGAGGGCTCGGACAGGTATCCACCCGATCTTGGTGTCCACGGCGAGGAAGTTCTGCGCGAGTTCGGCTTCACCGTCGAAGAGATTTCAGCGTTGCAACGCAATGGCGTGCTGGCCCGCAACAGTACCGCCGCAGATCAGTCGGGTGTAGACGAGTGAAGGAAAAGGAAAAGACGACCGCTTCCGCGGCCGGCAGGTTCAGAAAGGGCGGAGGCATCCCGATCTATCTCAAGCTGGCAAGTCTGTTTCGCGACCAGATCGCCAGTGGCGCATGGCCAATAGGTCATCAGATCGGGACATTGCCCGAGCTTCAGGCAGAATTCGGTGTGGCCAGAGCCACGATTCAGCAAGCCGTGCGCATGCTCAGCGATGAAGGTCTTCTGTCAAGTTCCAGAGGTCGCGGAACTTTCGTGACGGCTTCAACGAAGCGGCAAGGGGAAAAGAATCCCGCGTATGACGCGCTGGATCTAGATCCGAGATTCTTGATCGAGATCATGTTCCGCCGGCAGACCGATCGATGTATCGACCTGATGATGCCGCTTCTTGAAGACGCGTCGCCGATGATGCACATCCGCAAGCGGCATTTCCTGCACGAAACCCCCTACTCTCTTGTTGATCTGTACATGCCCGTCTCGATCTACAGCCGCTTGCCCGCCGAACAGCAGGACACGCATCGTCTCTACGCGCAACTCATTCGCGACCACACCGAAGTCACCCGCCTGGACGGGCATCAAACCATCACCATCGTGCTTGCGACCCAGGAGCAGGCCGAGCTGCTTGACGTGTCCTTCGCGGCACCTCTCGCAAGGATCGACTCCCTGCTTGTCGCAGGGGACGGCCAGCAGGTCATGGCGCACCGGGCCCTGATCCGAGGCGAGCTTTTTGTAGCGCATCGCCGGACAGGCGATATTCTCAGCTCGGACCCGATTGAATGGCGACCCGCGGCGCCGCAACGCGCGGAACCCGAACGGAAGAGATGACATGAGCCTCGAACTTACCGACGATCAGAAAGCCATACGCAGCGCGGTCGCGCGTACCTGCCGCGAATTCGATGATAGCTATTGGCTTGAGCGGGACACGGATGGCCATTTCCCGGACGACTTCGCGCGCCGAATCGCCGAGGGCGGCTGGTTCGGTGTCTGCATTCCCGAGGAGTTTGGCGGTTCCGGCCTTGGACTCTCGGAAGCAGCTCTTGTCATGCAGGAAATCGGCAAACTGGGCGCAGCCGCCCTATCCTCGGTTCACATCAACATTTTTGGTCTTCAGCCGGTTGTCGGCTTCGGAACAACCGAACAGAAGCATCGGATGCTCCCGCCTCTGATCAAGGGCGAACACCGGGCCTGTTTCGGCGTGACCGAAGCCGACGCGGGGCTTGACACGACCTCCATCACAACGCGCGCCAGACGAGACGGCGACGGTTATGTGATAAACGGCAGCAAATTGTGGACCTCGACAGCACAGACCGCCGATCAAATCCTTCTGGTCACGAGAACAACCCCGAAGGAAGAGACTCGCCGTCCCGTCGAAGGACTGACCGTGTTTTACACGAAACTGGATCGCGATCACATTCAAGTCCGCGAAATCCCGAAGATGGCGAGAAAGGCCGTGGATTCGAACGCCATCTTCATCGACGATCTGAGGGTGCCTGCAGAGGACAGGATCGGTGCCGAGGGTGACGGTTTCCGGGTGCTCCTTCACGGCCTTAATGCCGAGCGGATCCTGGTCGCGGCTGGTGCACTGGGAGCGGCAGAGGCAGTACTCGAGAAAGCTGCACGATATGCCTGTGAACGAGAGGTGTTTGGTCGTCCGATCGGCAAGAACCAGGCGATACAGCATCCTCTCGCCGACATATGGATGCGTCTGCGCGCCGCCGAACTTGTGACCTACAACGCCGCAAGGCTGTTCGATCAGGGGTTGCCATGCGGGCTTGAGGCAAATTCAGCGCGCTACCTTGCCGGTCATGCCGCCTATGACGCTGCGTTTCGTGCCGTAAGAGTGCACGGAGGCCTGGGTTTTGCGCGCGAGTATCACGTGGAGCGCTATTTCCGTGAAAGTGTCTTGCACTTCATCGCCCCCGTCAGCGAAGAACTGATCCTGTGTCATGTGGCCGAGAAGGCTCTCAACCTTCCAAAATCCTACTGAATCGGGAAACGAAGGCAATGCCTTCCATCCAAGAAAACTCCGCTGTCCTTCCCGAAGGCCGAAAGATCGTCATCAGGGAATTTGCCGAGAATCCGGCTGACGCTATCAAGAACCATATGGAACTCGCGGCCCAAGCTGCTCCAGATCCGAGAAAGCTGAAGCCGGATGAAGTAATCATGCACATTCGCGCAGCCTCGGTCTCGTGGGTGGATCTGCTGATGACAAGCGGCCAGTACCAGCATATGCCGCAACCACCCTACATCCCTGGAATCGACTATTCCGGCGACGTCGCTGCAGTTGGCTCCGCTCTCGATCCGACCAGATACAGGGTCGGCAATCGTTTCATCGCAGATCCGATCAAGGTAGGACCAAGATCATCCGGTTCGTATCGCTCGGCCGGTGGACTGGCAACCTATGCTGTTCTTCCTGCAAACTCCTTGATCCCTGTTCCCGATATTTTGTCTTTCGATCAGGCCGCTGTTCTGCTCCAAGCATATGAAACCGCTTATCATTGCCTTGTTTCCAGAGGAAACCTTCAGGCTGGCGAAACGATATTGATCAATGGGGCAACGGGTCTTACCGGACTGGCCGCCGTCGAGATGGCCAAGATGCTGGGCGCCACAGTCATCGCAACCGGCCGATACAAGGCAAAGCTCGAACAGGTGCTGGACGTTGGCGCCGATCACACGATCCGTATTGTCGACGACAAGGGAGAGCTGCGCCCCTTCCGCGATGACGTCAAGAAATTGACCGGCGGCCATGGGGTTGACGTGGTTTACGATGCTGTGGGCGGGGCCGTCTCCCTTGAAAGTATGCGCTGCGCAGCCTTCGGAGCGCGCTTCCTGATCGTCGGGTGGACCTCTACGCCTGATGTCGCCCGCGGCAAGGGAATGCGCGGCGCACCCAATGCCAACATGCTCCCCACCAACATCATCCAGATGAAAAGCCTGACCGTGATGGGATGCCCTTCCGCAATCGCAGTCGCAAAGGATCCGTCAATCCGCCCCGCGCGTCTTGAAAGGATCCTGAATTGGGCTTCGGAAGGTCGGATACGCCCGCGGATCTCGCATGTTTTCGACATGGACCAGTTCAAACAGGCTTTCGAGGCAAGATGGACTGGCCAGGTGACAGGCGGCTGCGTGGTTCATCCATGACTTTCGTCCTGTGCACTGCGCTCACATCGCGACACCCTTATTGGTTCAGATGGACCTGGCATTGGGATCAGCACAGGAAGGCGAACAATTCCCGGTAATTCTTTGGCAACAGACGAAGGCAAGAAAATGTCCCAAAATCGAGCGAGAAGCCGCTTCATTCTGAGGCAAGAAGATATTGTCGGATACGCGCCCGAGAACCACGGGGGAACCACCAATTTTCGGATCATTGGCAAAGAGACTGTGGATGCGAAGAACATAGAGTTGTCCATTGGAGAAATTGAGCCAGGAGGGCTCGCCGAATACCATGCTCATCCAGTCGAACAGGTCGTCCATGTTATCGAAGGAGAAATGGAAGGCTATATTGATGATGAACCTGCTAGCCTGGTTGCTGGTGACTGGCTCTTTATTCCGTCCGGTATTTTCCACGGGGTCAAAGCAAAATCGCATGTGAAACTGATTGTGATATACACACCACCTTTGACGGACAACCGGGACAAGATCCAAGTCAGAGAAATGCCAAAGTCGGTCGGAGACCGAGATACTTGATCAGAACATGAAATGCCATTGCTCGCGTCAATCAGTGCCCACGGCTGCAGGCCATCGCCCGGATCCGATAACGAACATGCCGGGAATTGCAGAGCCTTCCCCCTGCCGCCAAGGCTTGATCGGTGACTTCTTTCGGCGGCGTCACGGCCACCCTGGGCCACTGTGCAGCACCTGTTGGCACACCGGATAGGCGCCCCCATTACCGCCCCCCGAAAAGGAAACAGGCCGGCAACTTTCGTCACCAGCCTGTCGTCATTCCTTGGCTCCCCGACCAGGGCTCGAACCTGGGACCTGCGGATTAACAGTCCGGCGGCGCGGTCCGTATAGAAGCCACTTGGTATTAAAAGGTCGCTGCTCTCTCGTCGCCCACAAACACAAAGGGCCCAGCCTTGCGGCTAAGCCCTTGAAGTGTTTGGTAGGCCGTGGCGGGCTCGAACCGCCGACCATCGGATTAAAAGTCCGGTGCTCTACCAGCTGAGCTAACGACCCGTACCAATTCCCCACCAACATGCTGCAGGGAATCGAGAATTCTAGCGGCCGGCCTTCTTCCGGTCAACTTGAGAGGGCTTGTCAGCCGGCAGCGCCATCAGCCTTTGCTTGGCGGCTTGTGCCGCCGGAGCCGCTGGGAACTTGACTACCAGCCCTTCAAGCGTGCTGCGGCCCGCCTTGGAGTCGCCATCGGCCAGTTGCGCAAAGCCCAGGTTGAGCGTGGCGT
>JACZKY010006177.1_pt1 | contig 14207 bp, 7 predicted proteins | sample 8237611 | NCBI WGS metagenome assembly JACZKY01 (sample SAMN16148055, study PRJNA663545) | marine sediment metagenome | biome: sediments and biomass from bioreactor inoculated with such sediments; feature: coastal sediments; material: methane- and iron-fed bioreactor; isolation source: Bothnian...
TCCCACGCCACCGGAAGGACCGCTCCCTCGGGCGGCCACGGAAACGCGACGGGAGGGAACGCCTCGAAAACGCGATGGACCTTCTCCCCGAACCGCTTCCCCCGGGCCCGGTCGTACAGCTCGGCCAGCGTGACCGGCTCCGGCTCCGGCGCGGGAATCCCTTCCGGTCCCGTCTCCGCCGCGATTTCCGGCGGCAGCGGCGGAAGGACCGGGGTCTCCGACGCGCGCGCCTCCTCCCGCTGCGGCAGCGGAACGGCCACGCGAAGCAGCTCGCCGCCGAAGGGGGCGTCACCCGCCGGCTCCGCGAGCCGCACCCGGAGGCCGGTCCGCCCCGTGACGAAACATGTCCCTTCCCCCGCGGGTTCGCCGGCGGCGATCCCCTCCCGGAGGGCGTCCAGCAGGTCGCTCCCTTTCCCCTTCCCCCCCTCCAGGAGGAACAGCCGGTCCCTCGCGCGGGTGGCGGCGACGTACAGGAGGCGCCGCTCCTCCGCCTTCATCTTCTCCCGCTCCCACCGCTCGAAGGTCACGGGGCGGCCGGCGCGCGGCACTTCCCGGAAGGCGGAGTAGGTCCGGAACCCCGGGAAGATCAGGGCGGAGATCCCGTGGACCCGGTCCGCGCGCAACCCCCGCGGATCCTTCCGGCCTCCACGGGAAAGGGCGCCCAGGATCACCACCGGGAACTCCAGCCCCTTCGCCGCGTGGATGGTGGAAATGCGGACGGCGTCCTCGTCCTCCTCGAAATCGGGCACCTCGTCCTCCTCCCGCCCCTCCTCGGTCTTGCGCCGGATCTCCGCGAGGAAGAGCTTGAGGGAGCCGAGCCCCTTCCACTCGAACGCGCGGGCCATCTCCACCGCCTTGGAGAGGTTCTGCGCCATGCGCTCCCCCCCGGGGAGGCGCGCCGTCACGAAGTCCACCCCCGTTTCGGCGTAAAGCCCGGCCAGCAGATCGGTGAGCGACGCCCGTCCCTTCCGGGCCGAGAGGCGGGACAGCAGGGCCGTCGCGTCCTTCGTGCGGGGCGGGACGGAAGCGGGGTCGTTCCCGTGGAGCGGCAGGATCTCCTCGTCGGACAGCCCGAAGAAAACGGTTTTCAGCGCCGCGTGGCGCGCGGAGAGGTCCGCGGGAACGTCCACGGCGGAGAGAACGATCCGCAGGTCCTGGATCTCCTGCCGGAAAAAGAACCCTTTCCGCGAGGGCACGATGTGCGGAATCCCGGCGGCGTTCAACGCCTTTCGGTATCCCGAGAGCACCTCGCCGGACGCGTCTGAGCGGTAGAGGACGGCGATGTCCCGCATGGACGCTGGACGGTCCGCCCCGTCCCTCCCACGGACCATCGCCTTGCCGACGATCCCGCGGACGAGGCCGGGGAGGAATTCCGCCTCGTCGACGGCGGGGTCCAGCTCGTACAGGGTGACCGGGTGTCCCTCGCCGGGATCGGTCCGGTCGGGTTCCACCGGGGCGTACGACGGGGAGAAGTCCTCCCCTCCCGCCAGAACGCGGGAAAACAGCCCGTTCAGCGTGGCGAGCAGGTCGGGACGGCTGCGGAAATTGCGGGACAGCGGCACGTCCTCGCCCCCCGCCTCCACCATCTCCTCCCGGAACTTCCGGTACACCTGGATGTCCGCGCGGCGAAAGCCGTAGATGGACTGCTTCGGGTCCCCCACGACGAACAGCCGCCCCGGCGGGCCGCCCGCGGAAAGCACCCGCAGGACCTCCGCCTGCAAGGGATCCGTGTCCTGGAACTCGTCCACGAAGATGTAGCGGAAGCGATCGGAGAGTTTCCGCGCGACCCCGGGGTTCGCGGCCAGCAGCGCCTCGGCCCGCAGCAGCAGGTCCATGAAATCGAGGCCGCCGCCCTTGGCCCGCTCGTACGCCGAGAGGGCGGCCCCCGCGCGGCCATAGAGGAAGCGCGCCGCGGCATCCCCGCCGGGAACCTCCTCGAGGAGGCCGAAGAGATCCCGGAGGGCGTCGCGCACCTCGGACAGGGGCGGGCCGGCCGGCCGGGGGAACTTCTTTTTGCTCTGGCTCTTTCGCAGATCGAGGTCGAACGCGGCGTTCCCGGCGGCGGCCCCGGATACGGCCGCGGTGAAGTCCCCGCGGACGACCGCTTCCCAGGACGCCTCCAGCGCCGACAGGGCGTTGCGGAACGCCTCCGCCGCGGGGTCCCCTTCCGGCGCCAGCATCCCGCCCACGAAAGCCCGGAAATATTCCACGTCCGGAGCGTACTCGCGCCGCAGGAACCTCAGGAAATCGTCGGGGGTCCCGAAATCCGGCGGCTCCCCCCGGAGCAGGTCGCGCTGCGTCAGGCAAAGCCTGCGGACCACGCCCCACACCTTCCCGGGATCCGGCTCCCCCAGCAGGATCCTCTCCCACTCCGGCGAAACGGCGTCCGCGCCGAATTCCCCGCGCAGGAACATGCGGAACGCCGCGTCCCAGGCGTCGGCGGACTCCCCCTCGGGAAGCACCTCAAACAAGGGGTCCACTCCCGCCTCCGCGGGGAAGGAGCGCAGGATCCGGGCGCAGAAGGAGTGGAAGGTGGTCACCGACAGCCGGCCCGCGGCGTCGGCCATCTCCTCCACCCGCCGGCGGAACGACCCCGCCTCCTCGTACCCGCCCGGCGGAATCCGCACCATGGGATTCCACGCCCGTACCTTCTCACCGATCCCGTCGGACTCCTCGCGGTCCTGTGCGGCGGCGTAAAGGCGTTCCCATCCCTCCGTCAGCCGCGCCTTCATCTCCGCGGCCGCCTTGTCGGTGAACGTCAGCAGGAGCACCTCGTCGGGCAGAAGCTCCGGCCGGTCGAGGAACAGGTTGGTGACCCGCGCCACGAGCGTCGACGTCTTGCCGGTCCCCGCGGATGCGTCCACCGCGAGGTTCCGGAGGAATTCTCCGGCCGCCTTTTCCCGGTTCCCGCGCATCCGCCTTAAACCCTGCCCGCCCGGTGATGGGCCAGGATCCCCAGGACGGGATCGCGGGAGAGCGCGGCGGCGAGGGCGTCCGGGCCGGTCTCCGACCCGTCGAACAGCGGGGAGACGCGGCAATGACCGCCGAAGAGGCAGCCGTCGCAGTAGCGCGGCGCCGGCCGGCCGGCGTACGTGAACCGATGATGGGGCAGCGGGGGGAACGTCCCCGAACGCGCCACGGCGAGCCAGTCGGCCAGGGCGGCGGCCCACCCGTCGCCGATCTCTTCCCACGAAGGCGCCTCCACGGCGCCGAGGCCGCCCCGAAGGAAATAGAGGGCGGTCGACACGGCGGACGGCGCGGGATCGAGCGACCGGGCCCAGGCGAGGTATACGGGCACCTGGTGGGAGAGGCCGTGAAGGATCCACTCCGCGTTCACTTTCCCCCGCTTCGGATCGGAGTACTTGTAATCCACCAGCCGGGCCTCTCCCGACGGTCCGCGGTCCAGCCGGTCGATCCGCCCGCGGAACCCCGGCAGCGAGGACGGGGGGACGGCGAAGGTCTCCTCCACCCGGTCGACCCGCCACCCGGGGCGCTCGACCTCCGCGCGCCGCTCCAGGGCGACGAGCCGCGCCACGTCGTCCCGGATCCCCCGGCACTGGATGCGGAAAAGGCCCGGCAGGCCGGTCGGGTTCTCCCGGGAGAACCGGGCGGCGGCTTTCCGCGCCGCCGCGTCGACGTCCCCCCAGCCTTTCCCTTCCGCGGCGTCCTTCCCCAGGATCCGGAGAACGTCGTGGGCGATCTCCCCCAACTCGGCCGGGGTGAGGGAAACTGCTTCCTCGGGCTCCTCCGGGGGATCGAGGCGGAGGAGGAAGCGGAGGAAGTACCGGTACGGGCATCGGGCGAGCTCGTCCAGGGCGGAGGCGCTGTGCGTTTCCGGCAGCGGCACGGGAACGCCGGGCCCCGGATAGATGCGGTCGCCCACGGACCGAGCTGCCCAGGCGGAAAGGGTCCGCAGGATCCGGGACCAGGGGATACCCGGGACGGGAGAGAGCCGGCCGGCACGCCACGCGGCCAGCGCCGCCTCCCTGGCGCTGCGCGGCCCGTCCCCGGCGAGGGCCGCGAAGACGGACCGGGGAAGCCGCTCCACCGCCGCGCCCGAGGCCCTTTCCCACTCCTCGGAAAACACGGAAGGGCCGGCGAACCGGGACATGAGATGGAGAAGGTACCGCGACGGGCGGCTCGGGGCCCCGGCTTCGTCCGAGCGGCAAACGGAATAGGCGATCCCCTTCCGGACGGAGGCGGCGGGGAGGGCGAAGAGGAGCTTCTCCTCCGCGGCGTTCCTGCGCCGCAGCGACAGGGCGTCCGGCAGGTCGGGCCGCGCGAGAAGGCGGTTCAGCTTCGCCCGCTCCTCGTCCGGCAGGAGGGGGTCTTCCTCGAGCTGCGCCGGGAAAGCGTCCTCGTCGACCGACAGCAGGAGCGCCCGGTCGGCCGTGACCCCGCGCATCGCGATGGAGTCTCCGAAAACCACCGCCTCCGGGTCGCGCATGCCGCCCCGCTCCCCCGTGAAGAGCCTCCGGGCGGCGAGCAGTCCGGCGAACCAGTCCATCGCCTGACGCGCCCCCGGCCACGGGAGATGCGCGTCGGGGATCCCTTCCAGGTCGGCGAGCAGGCCGAACAGCTCCTCCACCGCGCGCCGGTCCCGTTCCCCTTCCCGGCCGTCGAGGACGATATGGAACTCTCGAGCGAGGACTTCCCGGACCGCCCGCGCGAGGGAGGCATACCCCCTGGCCTCCAGCAGCGGGGAAAGGGACCTCCGCAGCGCCCGCACCTCCTCGGACAACAGCGCGAGCTGGGCGGCCCGCCCGTCCGCCTCCTCCCCGTCCTCCCGCCACGGCCGCCGGGGGCGCCGGGAAAGGCGCGTTTCCCAGTCGGACCCGGAGACGATCAGCAGCTCCCTGGAGAGGATGTCCCAAAGGTCGGGGCGCGGCGGCACCGGCCCGACCGAAGCGGCCCGACGCCGGTACGGGGACGCGAGGATGTCGATCACCTTGCGCCTCGGGTAGTCGTCCCGCGCCGTCTCCATCATGCGCAGCAGCAGGCGAACCGGGGGAACGGAAACAAGGGGGACGTCGATCCGTCCCGCGGTGCGGATCTCGTATTCCCCCGCGATCCGCTCCCAGTCCGACATCGCTTCCGGCGTCACCTTCCGGGCGACGAGAAACACCGAATCTCCCGGCGCCTCGTCGAGCCATTGGCGCACGCGGCGGGCGGCAAGGCGCATTTCGCCTCCCGCATGGGGCGCGGAGAGGACGGGAAACGGCACGGGGCCGGGCGAAACCGGAGGCCGGGGAGAGAAGACCCTGGCTCTTACCTCGGCCACCGGGGAAGAAGGGTCGTCCTCGAGGAATTCAACGTTCCCCTCGAAAGCGTTCCGAAGGCGGTCCCAGCCGCGCGCGGCGTAGAAAAAGGAAGGGGAAAGGGTCCCGTCGGCGTCGAAGAGCCCGGGGAAATAGGCTTCGTCGAGCAGCCCGCTCGACAGGAGCCGGTCCACGAGGGTCCACTGGAGGCGGGTGAAATCGTAGAAACCGTACAAGGTCACGCGGAACGGGTAGCCGGGATGCTCGAACCCCGCCACCGCCTCCTGGAAGATCTTCCTGCGCGTTTCCCCGCCCATCGCCCGGACCTTCCGCCCCACAGCCGCGGACAGGCGCCGCCACTCCGCCCAACGGGCGGCCCCCCGCGGGTCCCCGCGCTCCCGGGCCGCATTTTCCGCCAGGGAGAGCTCGGAGTCGCCGATCCACCCTTCCTCCAGGTCGGCGAGCGTGTTCGCCAACGCCGCGGGAAAGCCGGGCGTCTCCGCGATCCGGGCGAAATCGCCCTCCCCGTCGGCGTACGCCTCCCGGGAACCCCCCAGGACGGCCGCAGCCATCCGGACGGGGGGGAGCTCCCCGCGGTACACGCCCCGGTGCGAAAGGAGCCGCAGGGCGAAGTCGTACAACGTCATCGCGGACGCGCCGGCCGCGGCCCCCTCCCGCACGGAGGCGAGCCGCTTCAAAAGATGCTCCCTCAACTCGTTGGAAGGGACCAGGAGGACACGCTCCCACCCGCCGCCGCCCCAGGAGGGATCCGCCAGCCGAAGGAGGAGCGCCCGCTCCAGGGCGGGGAACGGCCCGGCGAAAAGGCGGGACAGCAACGAACGCGGAAAAGTCATCGTGACACCATTGTAAACGTCCCCCACCCGTTGGAAAATGAAAACGGGGAGGGTCACCGATGCCGATGCCCACGAAAGCGCGCACGCGGGAACAATTCGGGCGAGTGGCGTCGCGATACCGCTGCAGCGCGGACCATGTTGACGTGGAGGACCTGGACCTTCTTTTCGACGGCGTCGTCCCGAAACGGGGGGACCGGGGGCTCGACGTGGCCACGGGGGCCGGGCACACCGCTCTCGCGCTCGCCGGGCACGAGGTCCGCGTGGTGGCTTCCGACCTGACCCCCCGGATGCTCCGGGAGGCCCGGACGCTGGCCGCGGAAGCGGGGGCAGGAAACATCGCCTACGCGGTGGCGGACGCCGAATCGCTTCCCTTCGCCGACCGGGTTTTCGACCTGGTGACCTGCCGGCTCGCGGCCCACCACTTCCACGACATCCGGGCGGCCATGAGGGAGATCGCCCGGGTGACCCGCCCCGGCGGGCGGATCGGCGTCATCGACAGCATCGTTCCCTGCGACCCGTCCCTCGACGCCTACCTGAACGGCATCGAGAAAGTGCGCGACCCGTCCCATGTCCGCAGTTACCACAGCGAGGAGTGGCTGGAGTTCGTGGCGAATTCGGGGCTTCTACCGTTGCGGATCGGCTTCCTCTGGAAGACGCACGCCTTCGCGGAATGGGTGGCGCGGACCGGGCAGCCCCTCATGGTGCAAAGGGAGATCGAGCGGATGTTCCTCACGGGCTTTCCCCGGGCGCGGGAAACGTACCGCATCCGGGTCGACGGAGACCGGGTCTTCTCCTTCGCGGACGAAAAGATCGTCCTCGTGGCGATGAAACCGGGGAATTCCCCGCCCCGCTGACCTCATGGAAAACCCCGGAGGCACCGTCACGACCGTCGTCTTCGTGCAGGCGATGGATTGCCCGGATGAAGAGCGCGAGATCCGGGCCGCCCTGGGCCGCCTCCCCTCGGTGGAGTCGCTGACGTTCCGCCTCTTCGCCCGCCAGGTGACGGTGCGGCACAAAGGCCCCGTGGAACCGGTCCTCGACGCCCTTCGGGAGATCGGCATGGAAGGGCGCCCGATCGACGAAACGATCCGGAGGGCCGACCTCCCCCGCGCGGACCGCGGGCAGCGCAGGGCGTTCCTGCTGGCCGGCGCCGCGCTCCTCCTCGGGATCTCCCTGACCGCCTTCCTTCCCGGGGAACCGCTCGCGCGCCTCCCGTTCCTCGCGTCGATCCTCCTCGGGGGCGTCCCGGTCGCGGTCCGGGGGTTCCGCGAGGTGCGGAACCGGTCGCTCGGGATGAACGCCCTGATGACCATCTCCATCGGGGGGGCGGCGCTCCTGGGGGAGTGGACGGAGGCGTCGGTCGTCGTTACCCTCTTCGCCCTGGCGAACCTCCTCGAGGCGCGCAGCCTCGACCGCGCCCGGCGGGCCACCATGGACCTGTTCGCGATCTCCCCCGAACAGGCCGTGATCCGGGTGGGAGGCGCGGAAGGGCGGGAGCGGACCGTCCCGGCCGAGGAGGTGCGGCCGGGCGACACCCTGGTCATCCGTCCCGGCGAGCGCGTCCCGGTGGACGCCGTCCTCCGAAAGGGATCCTCCGACCTCAACGAGTCGCTGCTGACGGGGGAGTCGCTTCCCGTGGAGAAGAAGGAGGGGGATCCCCTATTCGCGGGGACGGTGAACGGCCGGGGGCCGTTGATCGCCGAGGCGACCCGGTCGCTCTCCGACTCCACCTATGCCCGGATCCTGCGGCGGGTGGAAGAGGCGCAGACGGAGAAGGCCCCGGTGCAGACCTTCATGGAGCGGTTCGCCGCGGTGTACACCCCGGCCGTTCTCGTCGCCGCGATCCTGGTTGCCGCGCTCCCCCCGCTGATGGGGCTCGGCTCCGCCGGCGATTGGGCCTACCGGGCGCTCGTCGTGCTCGTGATCGCCTGCCCGTGCGCCATCGTGCTGGCGGCCCCCGTGGCCACCCTTTCCGCCTTGACGCGGGCCACCCGCGAGGGGATCCTCTGTAAGGGGGCGCGGCACCTGGAGGCGCTGGGGAAGGTCCGGGCGGTGGCATTCGACAAGACCGGGACGTTGACGCACGGCCGGCTCCGCGTGACCCGGGTCCGCCCCGCCGCCGGCGGCTCGGAGGACGAGGTGCTCCGCCTGGCATCCGCCGTCGAAGCGGGATCCGCGCACCCGGTCGCCGAGGCGATCCGCCGGGAAGCGTCGCGACGGGGCGTGGCCACGGCCGCGCGCGGGACGCTCGCGCGGACCTTCGCCGTCGTCGAGGGGCGCGGCGTTCGCGCCGAGGTCGATGGAAAGCGCGTTTCCGTGGGCAACCCGGGGCTCTTCGAGGAGATGGGTTTCCCGAAGGCGGAGATCGACCGGCTCCTCGGGGACGCGCCGGCGCCCGCCGGATCGGCGGTCCTCGTCGGCGTGGACGGCGGCCTGGCGGGCGCGCTGGAACTTTCGGACCAGCTCCGCAGCCACGCGCCGGAAACGGTCCGGGCGCTGCGGGAGCTCGGGATCCGGCGCCTGGTCCTGCTCACCGGCGACAATGCGCAGGCCGCGAGGGCCGCCGGCGCCTCCGTGGGGATCGACGATGTGGAGCACGGGCTGCTCCCGGAAGACAAGCTCGCGCGGGTCCGGGCGCTCGTGGCTTCCCACGGCGCCGTGGCGATGGTGGGGGACGGCGTGAACGACGCGCCCGCGCTGGCGCTGGCCACCGTCGGGGTGGCGATGGCCGCGGCGGGATCCCCTGCGGCGATGGAGACGGCGGATATCGCCCTGCTCACGGGGGACCTGCGCAAGATCCCGTCCGCCGTCGTCCTGGGCCGCCGGATGGTGACGGTGGTCCGCCAGAACGTCGCCGCCGCCATCCTCATCAAGGCGGGATTCCTCGCCATGGCGGTGGCGGGATACGCCACGCTGTGGATGGCGGTGCTCGCGGACATGGGGACCACCCTTCTCGTCATATTCAACGGGTTGAGACTCCTGGCTTCCCGATCCCTTCCTCCTCCGAGGTGACGATGTCGAAGGAGAAGCTTCCCCGCAACGTGATCGTCCTCGGATTGGTGAGTTTCCTCACGGACGTTTCGTCCGACATGATCGTGCCGCTGCTCCCCCTCTTCATCACGGCGACGCTCGGCGCCGGGCCTGCCGCCCTCGGGATCATCGAGGGGATCGCCGAAGCGACGGCGAGCTTTCTCAAGCTGGCGTCCGGCGCCTGGTCCGACCGGGTCGCCCGGAAGAAGCCGCTCGTCGTGTGGGGGTACTCGCTGGCGGCGATCGCCCGTCCGCTTTCCGGGTTCGCCACTTCCTGGGTGCACGTCCTGCTCGTCCGGTTCGCCGACCGCACGGGCAAAGGGATCCGCACCTCCCCCCGGGACGCCCTCATCGCCGCTTCCGTCCAGGAAGGGGCCCGGGGAAGGGCCTTCGGATGGCACCGGGCGATGGACAACCTTGGGGCCGCCTTGGGGCCGGCCGTGGCCTTCCTGCTCCTTTGGGTCTGGGAATTCTCCTACCGGGCGATCTTCCTGCTCGCGGCCATCCCCGGGATCGCGGCCGTCCTCGCGCTGTATTTCTTCGTCAAGGAAACGGATTCCGTCCCGGCCGCCGGCAAGGGGTTCCGCCTCGGGGATGGAGCGCTCCCCCCGCAATTCCGCCGCTATCTCGTAGCCCTCGGCGTTTTCACGCTGGGAAACGCGAGCGACAGCTTCCTGATCCTGCGCGCGGTGGACGCCGGCGTGGCGGCGATGTACATTCCCCTTCTGTGGGGCGCCTTCCATGTCGTCAAGTCGTCGCTGTCGACCTACGGCGGGACCCTGTCCGACCGGTTCGGCCGCAGGACGATGATCCTGGCGGGTTGGTCGGTCTACGCGGCCACGTATGCGGCCTGGGGGTTGACCCAGGGGGTGTACTGGATGGTGGGGCTCTTCCTGATCTACGGGCTGCATCACGCCGCGTGCGAAGGGGCGGAGAGGGCGCTGGTGGCCGACCTCGTCCCGCCGGAACGGCGAGGCACGGCCTACGGATGGTTCCACCTCGTGGTGGGGATCTGCGCGCTGCCCGCAAGCGTGATCTTCGGGCTCCTCTGGAAAGCGTTCGGCGCCCCGGTCGCCTTCGGCGTCAGCGCGTGCCTTGCCCTGCTGGCGGCGCTGTTCCTTCTCCTTGCGCTCCCCGGTGCGCGCGGGAATGCGGAAACCGGGGAACAGGGGTAACTTGAGGGAGGGGATGAAACCACCGGGTAGCGACATATGGGGTTGGCTGCCGGCCTCCCTCCTCCTTCACCTGCTGGCCGCGGCCGTCGTCCTGGGCGGGGCGGCGACCCAAAGGCCGGCACGGTTTCCGCCGGTGATCGATCTGTCGCTCCTGCCGCCGGCCGGGACCGTGGAAACCGCCGCGGACCGGCCGTCGGCCGGAAGAGACCGTGCCCGCGGACCGGACCGGTCCGCGGCGCGTCCCGTCGGGACCTTGGAATTTCCGGCGCCCGCCGCGCCGGCCGCCGGATCGGTCGCCCCGCCGGATTTCCGTACGCCCGGGGTCCCGGAGGAAACCGCCCCGGGGATCGTTCCGGCCGCATCCTCCCCTCCGGCCTCCCCCCCGGGAAACGGTCCGGGGATCCTTTCCGACTCTTCCCCGACGGCCCCCGGCGGGGCGCCGACGGTTCCCGGGACGCTCTCCGGGACCTTCGAGCCCGGAGAGAGCTACGGTTATCTGCGGGAGGCCATCCAGCGGGAAATCGCCTATCCGGCCGTTGCGCGGAAGATGGGGTGGGAAGGAAGCGTGGTGGTGGGGTTCACGATCCTCCGGGACGGCACGGTCCGCGACGTCCGGCTGGTCCGGGGGTCCGGCTTCTCCATCCTCGACAGGAACGCCCTGGAGGCGGTCCGGTCGGCCTCCCCCTTCCCGCGGCCTCCGGCGGCCGCGAAGGTCCTCACGCCCGTCCTCTACAAACTGGATGAAACCACGAGGTGAGCAGATGGGATCACCCTTCACCGAAGCCATTCTCCGGGGAGAGGAGCGGATTCTCGAGCGGGTCCTCGACGACGCGGAAAGGAACGGGTACTTCGAGTTCATCCCGCGGGATCCGGAAGAATGGCGCCCGATGGTGCGGGGGCTCTCGGGGTCCATCGTCCAGGCGTTCCGGACCTCCGAGGAGCCGCCCTCGCTCGTGGCGAACGAACTGGGGAGGGACGACGGCTTCGCCGCTTTTCTCGTCGTCGAGGCCAGGAAACACCGCCTCGCGGGGATGCCCCTCGGCATCTTCCTCGGCCTGGCGAAGCTGCTCCGGCGGGCGTACGTGGACGGGATCCGGTCCTCCGGGTTCCCCCCGGACGAGGAGGCGCGGTACCGGCACTTCATCGACCGGTTCTTCGACCGGAACGAGGTCGCGTCCTGCGTATCCTGGGCCATGCAAAGCGCCAGGGAGCAGGCGGAAGAGCTGCTCTGGAAGCGCGACGAGCTCTCTCGGGTCCACGACCTCGTCGCGGCCGCCAAGGAAGAGTGGGAGGGGACGATCGACTGCGTCGACGACATGCTCCTCCTCGCCGACTCGAAAGGGCTCATCCGGAGGTGCAACCGCGCCTTCCAGCAGTTCGTCGGCAAGCCGTACGCCCAGATCCTCCACCGTCCGTACCTCCGGACGCTCGGGGAAAACGGGATGCCCCCGGAGCTGCCCTGCGGGCAGTCCGTCGAGCACTTCCACGAGCGCCTGGGCCGTTGGTTCGTCCTGCGCATCTACCCGTTCCGGGAGGATCCCGGGGGGGAGATCGCCGGCACCATCGTAGCCATCCACGACGCCACCGAGGTCAAGATCGTCGCCAGGGAGCTCGAACTCGGCAACGCCCGGCTGAAGGACGCGCTCTACGAACTGCGGCGGACCCAGGCGAAGATCCTGCGGCAGGAGAAGATGGCCTCCGTCGGGCGGATGGCGGCGGGGCTGGCGCGGGACATCCACCGGCCGATCGGAGTCGTCGTCAGCAACCTGACCACGCTCGGGAAGCTCCTGTCGCGGTTGACGGAGTTCCTCGCGGAGCAGTCTTCCTGCATCGGCGCGGGGTCGCCGGCCCGCCTGGTCGACGCCGTCCGCCGGAAACGCGAGGAGCTCAACCTCGACTACCTCCTCAAGGACCTGGACGACCTGCTCGGAGAGACGCTGGAAGAGGCGGAACGGGTCCATGGCATCGCCGGGGAGCTGAAGAGCTTCTCCCGGACCGCGGAATCGGATTTCCGGCAGACCGACATCAACGAGTGCCTGCGCAACGCCCTCCAGGTCGTCAGGGACGAGTTCAAGGGAAGGGCGACGCTGGACCGGGCGCTCGCGAAGCTCCCCCGGACCCGCTGCCTGCCCCTTCAGATGACCCGGGTCTTCACCGACCTCCTGCTCGACGCCGGCCGCGCCGCACGGGAGGGGGGGGCCGTCACGGTGCGCTCCTGGCTCACGGACGGCTTCGTCTGCATCGCCATCGCCGATGCCGGAAGGGAGATCCCGAAAGAACGGCTGGACCGGATCCTGGAACCGTTTTCCGCCGAGGGGGAGAACGGCCCGGAAGAGGGATTGGGCTTGAGCGTCGCCTACGACATCGTCAGGAAACACGACGGGGAGATCCGGGTCCTCAGTGAACCGGGGAAGGGGACCACGTTCACCGTGCTCGTTCCCCTGGTGACGGAGAGCTGACCCCCCAGCGGGCGATGGGGAGCGCCCCCGGCAGCTCGGTCACCCGCAGCAGGAAGGGCTTGCGTTCCGGTATTCCGCCGAACCGCAGGTCGAAGAACGTCACCTCCGTCCGCCCTCCGGCGGACGTCACCACGACGGCGGGAAACCGGGCGAACCAGAGGTAGGTTTCCACGTCGGCAATCCCCCGCAACGCCCGGACCTCCGGGACGTCGGCCCCCCGAAGCGTGCGCTGCCTCCAGGAAACCTGCCCCGTTAGCGGCTCGATTTCCGCGCGGAGGTAGGTGCGGCCGTCGTCGACGAACCCGTTCCACGCGAACGGCCCGGCCGGAAACGGGATCTCCAGCGGCCGCTTTACCGCCTTCCCCGCGTCTTCCCCCGGCGCCGTCGGAGCGGACGCCTGGGCGGGGGATGCGAAGGCAAGGCGATCCGGGGTGGTAAGCTGGATGTACGGAAGGGTCGGCAGCGCGTGGACGGACACCACCTTGACCCCGTCCCGGAGGGCCGCGTCGCGTACCGCGTCCCTCGCCCCCGCATGGAACAGCGCCGCGAGGCCGACGTAGACGGAAAGCGCCGCCAGCGCCGTCCGCGCCCGGGCGGGGTTGACGCGGGACAGGGCGATCCCGGCGAGGATGATCCCCGTGAAGACCAGGTCCACGACGAAAAGGATGTCGAGGGCGAAACGGGCGTCGGTGAACGGCTGGAGGATCTGCGTCCCGTAAGAGTTCAAAAGGTCCAGGGCCACGTGGGAAAACTGCCCCAGGAGGGCCAGCAGGAAAACCGCCCTGCGGTCCTTCAGCTTCCCGTAGCGGGCGAACAGCAGCGCCAGGACGAGAGAGGTCACCAGGATCCCGGGGAGCGAGTGGGACAGACCCCGGTGCACCCGCAGGTACATCTCGCTTCCCAGCAGCGAGGCGGCGTTGTCGGCGTCGGGAAGCACCGCCGCCAGCGAAACCACCGCCGCGACCGTCTTCGGGTGGCCGCCTTTCCATTTTTCCGGCAGCGACCGGGCGATGAGCCACCCGGTCAGGCCATGCGTGACGGTATCCATCTTCAGGTCATCTTCCGCGGGTCGAGGACGGCGTCGATCTCTTCCGCGGAAAGATCTCCTTTTTCGACCAGAAGCTCCCGGATGGTCTTCCCGGTGCGATGCGCCTCGTGGGCAAGCTGATCCGCCTTATTGTAACCGATCTTGACCGAAAGAGGAGTGATTATCGCCAAGCTCCGCTCGATCAGCTCCTCGCATCGCCTTTCGTTGGGAGCGATCCCCGCCACGCACCGCGTCGCCATGACGGAAGATACGGAGGAAAGGAGGGAAACCGACTCGAGCAGGTTGCGCGCCATCAGCGGGAGCGTCACGTTCAGCTCCAGGACCCCCAGCGCCCCCCCCAGCGTCACCGCCGCGTCGTTGCCGATGACCTGCGCCGCCACCTG
>JACZKY010003403.1_pt1 | contig 14183 bp, 9 predicted proteins | sample 8237611 | NCBI WGS metagenome assembly JACZKY01 (sample SAMN16148055, study PRJNA663545) | marine sediment metagenome | biome: sediments and biomass from bioreactor inoculated with such sediments; feature: coastal sediments; material: methane- and iron-fed bioreactor; isolation source: Bothnian...
ATGGCGGTGTCGTCCATGTCGAGGCCGAGGCCCATGCGCTGGAAACGGAAGCCTGGATGATGGCGGGGATCACCGGGCGGCTGGCGGGCCGGGCCGCCGAGGAGCTCGTCTTCGGCGATCCGCTCGCCGGTTGCGGCGGCTCGCCTGATAGCGACCTCGGCATCGCCACTGACCTTGCCGTCATGCTCGAGGCCAGCCTCGGCTTCGGCCGCCAGCAGCCGCTGCTCCACCGTCCGATGAGCGACAAGGCGCATCTGCTCGCGCTCGACCAGCGTCTGGCTGCGCGCATCAATGCGCGTCTCGAGGAATGCTACGACCGCGCGAAGGCCATCCTCACCGAAGGCCGCGACGCCCATCTGTGGCTGGCGGAGACCGTCCTGGGCCATGGCGTTCTCGAAGGCGGGGAGCTGAAGACGGTGCTCGACGAAGCAAAGCAGCGCCTAGGCCGCAGGTCGGGTGCCGATACGGATGCCGACATCGGGCCGGGTAATCCCGATGTTGCCTGAACACGGAACGCGGCAATCCGATCCGCGACAGCTTGCCCGCAACCCGTCTCGATTTGCGGTAATCGGATTCAAAAGTGCGGACAGCCGATTCAGGACGTGTGATCGGCGTTGCACCGGCAAATGCCGTTTGCCGGGCAAGGCGTTCCGACGTACCCGCACGTCAGGTCAGGTCGAAATGATTTGCGGTAATCCGATTCACGACACTGCGCGGGCGATTCAAACCTCGAAACAGGCGATTCCGTTCTCGCGATTGCCGATTCAGCCAAACGGGGTTTGTTCCTTGCAAGGCCGCCGGTCACGATTCCCGTGAGGCAATCATGCCTGAGGAGGAACGCCGACATGGCAGCACGTCGACAAAGCCGCGAGGAGCGGCTCAGGAAGCAGCGCGAATATCAGAGCGCCTATCGCAAGCGCATGAAGGAGGAGAAGGTTCCCGACAGAGACGCGATCGCGCAAGCCTTCCTGTACCATGCGGTCGTCAACTCGCTCGGCAACCCGAAGCGGGAGCAGAGGCTCTTCCGTGTGCTTGAAGAAGTCGAGGCGCTGCTGGTCGGCATGGGGTTCGATTCGGCGCAGACCCGACAGGCGTTCAACGGCTTGCTCGACCGCTATGAGGACGGTTGGACCTTCCAGCGCAAGGTCCACCTGCTGGCAAAACTGGACGAGACCGCGCCAGCCGGTGAGGGCGACGGCCGCTAAGCCGCCGCTCAGATCCGGACGCCTTCGTTAGGGTATCGGGGTCCCCCAGATACGATCGAGGCCATCGACGGTCATGACCGCCAGAACAGTTCCTTGGCGGGTATTCCCATGACCGCAGGAGTTCCATCGAACGGACAGGGTCCCACCTTTCCGGACAGGCGGTCCGTCAAACCCCGTTATCTCCACCGCTTCGTATTCCCCCCATTACTTCGTCAAACGCCGTTTGCGATTCAGGCGATTCAAAAAGCCAGATCATCGATGCGCCGGCCGGCCCGCGCACACAGGAAATGATTTCCTTGCCCGATGGCATGCCAATGGAGAAATGGGCCTACTTGCAGCAACTGCCGCCTTCGACGCTCTGTTATTGGGCGTCTCAGTTGGGGTCGACTGCGGATTGCCCGGTTCCAGTTGCAACCCTATGAAGCGCACACTCATACAATTAACGCGCATTGTAGTGATCGGCCCAGCGCCGACATTGAGCTCTCACTCTGCTCAGTTCGCGAAGGTGCATAAGCTGATACTTAGGCTCATGGACTTTTTGATGCGTAAAGCCTTGCCACATGCTTGTTGATGTATGCGTTGAGGCCTTCCCCGGCATCCGCCAAACGTTTCATTTCTTCGATATGAGCAGAACCGGCGCTGGAGTATGTATACTGGTACCTTCGAGCTGAACCCCTCTCAAACTCAACTTCGATCCAATCTGGCCCATAGTCGTAACGAATTACACCAGAGTCACCGTCTACGTCTTTGTACGCCAGCATGTTTCACCCCCCTATGCTATCAAACAAATCAGCTGTTTGAAGATCGCGTTTTCGGCTTAGTCCTTCACCAAGATGAAGACAGGAGTGCTTGATGCGGGAGAGCGCTTTGCCGCCCTCAAAGTGAGCGCTCCCACCATTCGTCATTCGAACCGTAATGATTTCCGCCCCGCATACAGGGCAGTGATGACGAAAGCTGCGATGCTGCTTTTCGGTTGGTGGCTGCCGGACCACCCAGCTCTCGCGGACTTCTGTAGTCCGACCGTTCCGCAGCCGCCGCGAATGTGAACGTCTTCGAACCAAACGGTGATCCATTAGACGAGTCCCCTTTCTTCCACGCTACTACCGGAAATCCCTTTTCTGACGTAGAAGCCGTTCGGGATTGCCTCCTGGACGAACGGCACATGTGAAATCAGTCCCACTGCCCGGTTCTGCCTCACAATGGAGTTCAGGACCTGGAGCACTTGATCGAGCGTGCCTGTCCCGTTTTCGGTGTCGAGGCTTCCGAACCCCTCGTCGATGAAAATCGTATCGAGCCGTACCTTACCGCTGGCGCTTTCAACGATGTCAGCGAGGCCTAACGCGAGCGCGAGCGCTGCGATGAACGTCTCTCCGCCAGAGAGCGTGCTCGTAGCCCGCGACTTTCCCGTGTGAATGTCGAACACTTGGATGCCAAGCCCGCGGCTCCCGCGTCCAGCTCCGTCGAGATCACGCTCCAGCCTATAGCGACCTAACGTCATGGGGCCGAGCCGCAGGTTGGCCGCTTCCAGCACCTGGTCGAACATCGCTCCTATCGCGAAGGTCTCCAAGGTCAGCCGTTGCGCATTCTGTCCGTTGACCAGCGCTGCCAGTCGCCGCAGGGGGCCGGAAGTGGCTTCTGCGTCATCGAGCTTGCGCAGGGTGACTTCCATCCCTGTTCGCAGCCGATTCAAATGATCGACACGGCTCTTCGCGCCGACGCGCTCCTCCGTTGCTTTGTCGAGCACCTCCGTGAGCCCCTCGTGCGCTTCTCGCAGTGCCTCGAGATCGGGCCGGGCCATCCCCTCAATCGCAGAGGCGGCATTGGTCGCAGCATCAACCGCGCTCTTATGCTCGCGAAAGTAGGTCTCGACCCTCTCTCTGTCCTCATTCAGGGTCTCGATGGCCGGCTTGAGGGACTGAAACGCCTCTGCCGTGAGGCCGGTGTCGGCCAGTCTGATCTGGAAAGCGTCCGCCGCCTTCTGGTGGCGTTCCTGGCAAGCTGCGAGGGCTTTGCCAGCGCTCTCGAGATCTTTAGTCGCACTGAGAGCGGCGTCACGTGCGGCGCTCAGGGCTTGCTCCGCCGCGGCCTTCGCGGCAACGAGCTTGTCCAGCGATTCGGATACCTCCCGCAGCGTGGCTCCTAGCGCCTCGGCATCCCGCAGATCCTCTGGCATCTCTTCAAGCTTGCCATCGCAAGCCGACTTGGCCTCCGTAGCTTTGTTCCGGCACTCCTCGAAGTGGTCCCGCAACTCGTCGCGTTTCCGCTCCAGCTTATTGATCTGCACTCCCAGTTCTTCAATCTCGGCCTCGGCCGCTACGATATCGACTTGGGGGCCAAGTGCCTTAAGCGCCGCGTCCTCACTCGCCATTTTCGCCGCGATAGCTTCCGCAGGCTCCTTTGGCTGATCCAGGCCGGACAACCGTCTCTTTCGGTCCTCCAGCGTCGCTCGCAGTCCGGCCAGCGCCTCGGCGGCTTGACGGGCCTCAAGGTCGGCCGATTGCCATGCCTCCCGTGATTCTCGGAATGCATTGTCGAGACCAGCGTTGCCGATCTCGCCAGTCGCCGGCGTTGGATGCTCGGTGGCGCCGCAAACCGGACACGGCGATCCTGCTTCTAGTTTTGTGGCAAGGTGCAGCGCCTGTGCAGCAGCGAGGTTCCTCTCGGCTGATTCAAAGCTTTGACGCGCTTTCTCGGCCCGCTCCGACGCCGCTTCTGATATCAGCAGCTGTTCTTCGACCTCGCCTTGCGTATCGTGAATGTTTTGCAGAGCGGCCTCGTATGCCTTGGCCACCGTGTGCTGCGCGTCTAGGTTTGCGCGCCGGCCGAATATCTCGGAGCGTAGCGTCGCTTTTTCACGCGCGGCTTTCAGCTTGGCACCGTTTGTAGTGTGCGTTCCCTGCAATTCGGCGAGCTGTACCTTGACCTTCTGGAGAGCGTCGTTGGCCTCCTGCTGTGCTTCCAGCGCGCTTTTGACCGCTTTCTCGCTATCCGCCGCCGCTTCAAGGACACGGCCGAACCTTTCCAGTTCGCCTTTCTTCCGGCGAAGTGTGTCAACGTCGCCGGAAAGTTCATCCTCACGGCTCAGCGATTCCACCGCTTCATCGGCTTGCTTGGTGGCCAGCTCAGCGGCTTCAGTTGCCTCTCTCAGCGTGATCTCGGCGTCGCCGACCTCGCGTTCGGCATCCATGATACGCTCCTCTGCATCGATTAGCGTACGCGCGCGCTCCACCTGTCGAACCTGTTCTCCGAGAGCTTCAATATCGTCCTTCTGCGCTTCAAGCTCGGCAAGCCGTCTCTGCATTGTTTCGGCCGCCGCGAACTTCTCTTCGATGGCCTCCGCCCGCCGTAACTTCTTTTCCGTGGCTTGCGCCGTCGCTTTAGTATCCTCTTCGATCGCATGAAGATCGGCAAACTTGGCAGTTGCTGTTTCGATGCCCGCGATCAGTGCATCGGTACTTTCAAATCCCTCTGCCTCGAGTTGTCTGACGCAGAGTGCACGCTCCTCCCGCACGTGCCGTTCAGCGGCATCGGCCTCGGACTTGAGATCGGCCATAAGCTGTTCGTACTTCGAGACATCGAAGAGTTCGCGCAGGATTTCCAGTCGCTCCTTCGTCTTGGCTGACAGGAACTTCTCGAAGCGCCCTTGGGGCAGAAGAACGATTTGGCGAAACTGCCCGGAGCCATAGCCGAGCATCTCGGTGACGGCCGCATCGACTTCGCGCACCTTCTTCTCGGCGATGATTTTGCCCCGCTCATAGTCCGTAATCGCGTCCAGCGACATTCCGGTCGCATCGAACAGATAGGCCTCGTGCGCGCTCCGCGTTTCACCGTCGCCACGTGCCTTGGGGCGCCTCTGGTCGGGTCGACGAAGGACAACGTATCGCCGCTCGCCGATGTCGAACACAAATTCCGCCTCGGTTATTACATCTGGATCGGCATGATCCGAACGCAGCGACTGGGCATCTTGCTCGGACTTCGCCGCTTCCCCGAAGAGCGCGAACGTCATCGCGCTGAAGATGGTCGATTTGCCCGAACCTGTTTGTCCGTAAATGCCGAAGAGACCGGCCTCGACGGCATCGCGAAAATCGATGATGACCCGGTCCGGGTAGGGACCGAATGCCTGAAGTGTGAGCCGGACCGGTCTCATTCCGCATCCTCCGTTTCACGCAAGCGACCGAGGGTCGATGCCACGACTACCAGCTCGCCCTCTGAGAGCCGCTCGTCCCGCACATGTTCGAGGAAGTCGCTGATAACCTCGACAGGGTTCGCAACTGCAAAAGTGCGCCCAGCCAGCGCCTTGATTTCTGGCGCGCGTTCGTCCCGCTCGTAGATGAGTTCGCAGGCGTTCGGGAACACCTCGCGGATACGCTTCATTCCGTCGATCACGGGCGAATCGTCGGTGAGTATGACCTTGATGAAATCCTCCGATCGCTCCGCGAGGAGGAGTTCGGCGTGTCGGCCCCTTAAGACGCGCACGCGACGAATGGGTTCGAAGGGAATGGTCACTAGCGTTGTTTGTCCAGCCCCATCAATCTCGACGAGGCTCATCGACTTCGCGCAGTCGGTCTCGTCGAACCCGAAAGCCAAAGGTGATCCCGAGTACCGGATGTGCGAAGCACCGACCGATTGCGGCCGGTGCAGATGCCCGAGCGCCACGTAATGGGCGCCATCGAACACGGTGGACCTAACGGTCTCAATGCCTCCGACCCGAGTGAGGGGCCGCTCACTGTCGCTACTCGATGCTCCAGCGACAAAAGTGTGGGAAACGACGACCCAGCGCGCACCATCAGGAATGTTCCGCCTCCCGCAAGCAACCTGGGCAGCGAGGACGTCTTCGGGGGTCTGCAGCACTTTATCGGCGAAGCACTCCCGGGCGACATACTCATAGGCGAAGGGCAAACCTGTGAATGCCACTGGTCCGTATCCGTCGGAGAGGATGAGAGGTTTCTCATCCGCGCTGATCGCTCCTCGTATCAACGCGCGCCTTGTGTCAGTCATAATCGACATCGATGCGATCCGATCGCCGGAGTCGTGATTGCCGGCGATCATGACCACGGCAGCAGCGGTCTCCGAGGCTACACGCGCCAAGAACCCGTTGAACTGGCGAACAGCAGACGCCGGCGGGGCGGCGCGATCAAAGATGTCTCCTGCGATAACAAGGACATCGACACTGTTGGACATGATCGCCGATACGATCTGTTCAAGAACTGCGTCATGATCTGCATCGAGTGGGATCCCGTTGAATTGACGCCCGAGATGCAGGTCGGCGGTATGGAGAACTCTCATGACGCAAGCCCATCTAGTTTTTGATCGTATAATTTTTAGATGGACGATGGGCGTCGAGTCAAGCTAGTGATGCGCCCATGATGCTGGACGACCTCAAGCACGCTCAACGCGAGCGACTGATCTTTCTCGATCGCTGCCTGACCTGGCGTGGGGTGGCGAACCGCAAGGATTTGATTGATCGCTTCGGAATATCGACGGCGCAAGCCGCTTTAGATTTTCGCGTCTACCTGAAGCTGGCAAGCGGCACGCCGCCTTCGTACGACGCCACGCGCAAGGCCTACATATCCGCAGCCAATCACCGACCGTTGGCGCCTTGCAGCTTGACTGCCGCCTTCGACATCCTGCTCGAGGGAGATGAAGCTCGCGATGCTCCAGAGGCCATCCTGCCTCGACCCGACCGAAAGGCAGATCCGACGACAATCGCGCGCCTCTATCAGGCGTTGCAGTTCAGGAAGGTCATCCACATAAGATATACATCTATGTCATCGGGTGCCGACGAGGGTCAATGGATCGCGCCCACACGTTTCATGTCAGACGGCGAGAGTGTCCACATCCGGGGCTACAGCTTCAAGCATAACGAATACAGGAACTATCTTCCGATTAGAATCGAGCCAGAGAGTACTTTTGCCGAGCGAAACATCGACGAACCCTTGCCACATGATGAAGACTGGTTCACTCGCGCGATTATCTGGTTGCGCCCCAAGGCAGGACTCTCAGATCAGCAAGCGAGAGTCGTCAGGCGCGAGTTCGGATTCGATGGGGAATGGCTTCGTATTGAAACGAGGAAGGCTCTTGAGTTCTTTATTTCTCGGCGGTGGGGTCTGGACACAAAAGGCGCACGGTTGGAACTTGCAAAAATCGAATATAGGCCGATCGCTACCAAATCGGAAAAGCCGCCGAAGCTTGGCTGAGCAATAGGGTCAATGTGGCCTGCTGCCCTCAAAGATGAGGACGCAATTCCATCGCTGCCCTGCACGAGCTGATCGCCGTCGTTCAGCTCATCTGCCACAATGTCGGAGTGTGTGATGCGGCGTGCAGAGATACGACAGCTATTCAGGAATGGTATCGTTGGGCGATGCCTTCGTGCGGCGACGACGTTTTGCAGGACGAGATGGACGCGATGCTGGTAGCTTAATGGGCTGTACAACTGCCTTCTGAAACGCCCGAATTGCCGGAACATCACGCCGCAGAATAAGAGACAGCAAGTTTAGGAGGTCTGGACCTATCTTGTTGTCATCGAGTGTAGGGCTGCTCTGCCCGTAGTAGGCGTCGACGTTATGTCCGATACCCACACCATAAAGCTCAACTTCGCCCAGCGACTTTATCCAACGAGTGCTTGATTGGAGGTGGTCGTGAAGGAAAACACCAGTGTTCACCAATAAGGTTGAATCATCGACCGGAGCGCCGTCACTTAAAACAACGAGAATTTTGCGATCGGCATGACGGCGCTGCAAACGGGAATAGGCCCATAAGAGGGCTTCGCCATCGATGTTTTCTTTCAGGAGCTCCTCCTTGATCATGACCGAGAAATTGATGTCTGCTTCCCGAAATGTCTCGTCGAAGCTCTTGTAAACAATGTGACGGAGGTCGTTCAGACGGCCAGGAAGTTGAGGTTTCTCGTCTGAGAGCCACATTTCCCTCGACTGACCACCCTTCCAAGCCTTGGTAGTGAACCCCAAGATCTCGTTGCTGACTCCAACGCTCGACATGATCGAGGACACGATCGATGTCCATGCGGCGGTGTCTCCAATCTTCTTTCCACGCATGCTTCCTGAATTGTCAATCAGGATCGAAATCGAAATGTCTTGCTCGGTTGCGACATCAGCGATCTGCGCAGTTCCATTCTCAATCGCATCTTTGAATCGCAGGGACTGTGTACGAATGGTTTTGAGGAGAGCTTGGTGCAGTCGTAGACTTTCGTCAGATGACATCAGCTGGCGCGGGCTGATCACCTCGTCAAATTTCGTCGTGTACACGTAATAAGGCTGTTTCTGCGCACGTTTGAGAGCGCTTGCCGAGGCTTTCTCGGCTCGCGCCACGGGGATCGCAAGCGGATTCGCAACAATGACAGGCTGCGGAGCGGCGACCTCAGCCGGAGGTGGCGGTGACGGCACAGCGTGGACCGGCTGGAGCTTGCTTTGAGTTGCAGCGTCAAACTCGGCGCGCAGTTCGACCATCGTCTCCTTAATCGTCTTTGCGAGTGTCGCGATCTGTTCGCGGATGATCGGACGGTCGAGCGGAGGAAATCTCAGTTCACGCCAGTCCGACCAGTTTCGCTCCCGCAGGACCGTTGCCATGTCGTCCGGATGCTTCGCCGCGTCGTCAATTTCGTCGGCTGAGACATAGTAGATCGGCAGAATCAAGCGAGGAAGGCCAAGCGCGCGCTCCCGAAGGAGAAACGCCTCAAACTCTTCCCGGCACATATGGCTACGAAAATAGCTAGGCGTAATGATCGGGATCAGGAATGAGATGCTATCGATCGCCTCCTTGATTCGCTCCCTCCACCGCTCACCCCAATTGATGTCATTGCGGTCTTGGAAGATCGGAAAGGGACGGCCGGTCTGTATGCGGACTTCGCCTTCAAGGCGCGTTCTCAGATCTGATATACGGCCAAGGTCATGCACGTCGTCATCTCGGACATAACTTAAGAAGGCCAATGGATCTCTGTTCTGCATGAAGCGACTCGATTTCGAAATCCGATCACCACAACATATGCGAGAATGAACGGCCGTCATATCACCTCGAATGCCATCCTCGTCTGAGCGGACGCAGCAAAGGTCGAGTGGCAATATATAGCGCCCGGCAAGCCCATGCAGAACGCTTTTATCGAGAGCTTCAACGGTTGCCTGCGCGATAAGCTTCTCAATGAAACGCTGTTCTCGGCTATAGGCCAGTTCAGAGCGAACCTGAGCAATTAAAGATCGGGCGACAATGGATCGAGGCCCCACTCCGGAATCGGCTGGCTGATCCGCACTGCCTTCGCAACCAATTTCCACCTGCGACGGAATCTGCGGCCGTGCCAAACTAAAAGCTCCGCGCCAGATCCCGCTGCTCAGCCGACCGATACGGCCAGATCCAGCCGCCAGCACGAGCTACCGATGGATAAAGTTGGGGCAACGTGACCAGCAACTTGCGGCACAAGTGTGAATCCTTGAGCCCATGGCTCATTTGCCGCTTCCCGGCACCAACACAACGTCCGCTTCTGTGAAGGGTTTCGGATGCTAGCCCACGCGCGCGGGTTTGGATCGGGGTGTGGATCGGCGTTCGAAAACCTCTAGGGAGAGAGCCGGACCCGTGCCATGCTATGGAGATTTCGCCGCGCGGCTTGGTTGGCGGCGATTGCTGAGCCCATCCATGCGACAAGCCCGGATCGCACCGATCACCGTGAGTTGTCCGCGGCTGAAGCGATGGCGCGCGAGATAAGCCTCGTCATAGCGGTTCAGGATGTCCGCGGTCTCCAGCGAAGGTCGCACCATGATCGGCGCGGGATCGTCAGGGCGGTGGCGGCAGCGCGAGAGGACTCTCGACCTCGCGCAGCGTCTTGAGCGCGACGCGGGTGTAGACGGTGGGGGCGTCGAGCTTCCTGTGGTCGAGCAGGACTTGGATCACGCGGATCGGTCTCCGCAACTACTATCTCCACCGAGTCAGCCAGCAATGTCCGCTTTCAGGAGGTACTAAGGCTGGTCTCAACAGCAGAAATCAAGGCGCAAAGCGGTCGTCGATGTGGCGGCAGAAGCTAGCCATTTTTGCGGGCACTTGCGACCTTGGGAAAACATTTCCTGGCCGGTATGTCCGGCTTTACGCCTTGCCTTCGTCTGCTCGGATCGCGCCTGAGCAAGCCGTTCCTCCTTTGAAACATTTGCCCACAGTGGAGGCTGGCTCCTGGCCGTCCAGGGAAGATGACTGTAACGTAGCGGTCGAATATTTTGAACCAGATACGAGAACACTCGTCGAGGCTGCCGTTTTGAACACTGCCTTACGGATCGATTTTGGCAGTAACCAGCGTACGAGATAGCGGTTCACCATAGGACAGATTGAGATATAAGGGCGAAGGGAAAAAGGCGCGAGCTTGGAAATCAAAAGGCGTCTGGCCGATAGGGCTCCTTATCGGCCGCAGAGAATAGGCGTCACGGAAATCTGAGGTCGTCGGCATAGGCCGAGAGTACCCATTCCGGCAGGTAGGGAGCGGCCTGCAGAAGACGGCCATTTGCAAATACAAGAACCTGACGAGGGGGTTCGTTGAGCCGAGAGTTGTCAAAGACCATACCCCGGTCGGAACGCAGGACGGCTTCGCGGATGAGTGGTTGCCCACGAGCATAGCGCGCTCGAACCTTCTCTTCCGGAACATCATGGCCACCTTCGCCGGCGCGTCCTTTAACCCGCGCTACCGAGAGATCGGGGCTGTCGACACCGACGTGCATGACGATGACGATGTAGCCATGCGCCCGGGCCTCTTCGATGATTTCCAGTTTCGATGGGTGAGAGAAGACGGTCTCGGTTGCAAAGCTCCTGCCTGCACGAAACATCTCCGTCCGGCGGTCGCGCGCAACCTCGGCTGCCTTGTAGGCCGCTTCCATGGAGGTGTCCTTGATCTCCTCGCGCTGAATAATGTCGGCATTGATAAAAGGACCCGCGAAGCTTGGAGCAACGCGGGTCTGATAGAGCGTCGACTTGCCAGCGCCATTGGGTCCGGCAAGCAGGACAAGGCTGGGCCTCATGCGGCCGCGCCATCCTTTGCGTAGATGAGGTTGCCGCCGGCATCCAGCCCAACGCCACGACCGAACATTCTGCGCTGGGTGAAGAACTCCCGTTCATCCGCCGTCGGTTCAGCCATCTTGTTGGTGAATTCGTCCAACCAGGCGGCTTCCTCGCCCTCTTTGAGTTCGGCGGTATCGAGCCGAGCCTCGAGCACCAGCTTGACCCGGCCATAGTCGAAAGCGCTGGAATGCTCGATTGCCCGACCGATCTTCAGCCAATGGGCGATCTGCCCTGCAACAGACCGGCTCTGAAGGTCGGCTTCCCGGCGGACGAGTGCCATAATGTCGTCAGCGAGTTTCACGGACTGAGCCATGTTCATCTCCTATGCGACTGCATAGGTAGCAAAATGCCACCTGAAAATCAAGGTGCGGATCCTGGCCGGTATGTCCGGCTTTACGCCTTGCCTTTCGTCTGCCCGGATCGCACGGCTCGCGTCTGAGCAAGTCGTTCCTCCTTTGAAACGTTTGCCCACGGTGGAGGCTGGCGCCTGGCCACCCAGGGCAGAAGCTGGAGCGGCCTCGATTCGAGATGATCCGTGACGCTCGGATATTTCGAGAGGACATCCCGGATCAGCGGCAGTCCAGCGACATTGGTGTAGCGCGTGCCGGTTTCGCCTTTGCTGAGCCGCCCCGAGATGTCGTCGATGTTCTCGATGCTGACGCCGCTCTGCTTCAGGACGTTGGCCTGGCCATGACGCAGCGCATGCAGCACGCGTTCCCATAGCTCCAGATCCTCGCCGGCTTCTGCCGAAGCATGGATCATGGGCACGAAATCCTTGTAGAACCGGTCGCCGGGATCGTTCTTCCGCGTGGGATGGAAAAGTTCGGGGAAAAGGGCCTGATAGCCCAGGTCGCGGATCGCCTTGACGTAGGGCACGAAGTTCAGCCGCAGCACCTCGTCGGGCACCGGCAGCATGCGGGCGGATTGCGCGTTCTTGATTCTGCGCAGATGGTTCGGCCGGATGTCGAGCGCCCAGCCGTTCGGTGTTTCGACGACGTCCTTCACGGCAAGGCCGGTGATCTCGTTGCGCCTCGGCCCGAGATAGGCCAGCAGCATCGGCACGAAGTGGTTGGCGCTGTGGAAGACCTGATCGCCCGGAACGGCCTGCTCGTCCGCGTTCAGGCATCCGGTGAACATCGACAGCCGGAAGAGCGGCCTGAGCCTGTCGGCGCCGGGCTTGTCGGTCAGCGTCCTGATATCGCCCGGCTTGATCTTGGCGGGGCGAAGGCCGTCCATGGTGAACTCTGCGACCGCAAAACCACGACCGCGTAGGTATCTCAGGAACTCGGCGATGTTGGCGAGGTGCTTGCGGATGGTCGCTGCGCCAAGGCCGATCTGCGGCGGTTCTTCGCCTCGCGCCTTGGCCATTCCGACCTGCTTTGCCGCTGCCTCCCGCAATTCTCTCGTCGACAGTTTCCGCAGTCGAGCACTCTGCCCGTAGCGGGCAGGGATATCGTCGAAGTGGTCTCGCAATTGCCCGATGTGAAACTGTGTGATCTGCGCCGAATTCTGGACGCCATGCTCTTCCAGGATTCCGACGAGCATACCCACCACGACCCGAACGTCCTGTGCGGTCTTATCTTCCCAACTCCGCTTGCTCTTGATCAGCTTTTCGCAGCGGGCCATGAACTCCGAGACGGGTAGCCGCTTGCCCTTGGGCGCGTCACCGTCCGGGCCGACTGCCGCACCTGACTGGACTTCGACGGCTTCCGCCGTCGTGTCCGGTTCTTCCTCCGATGTCGGCGCCGCCGCGTTGTGGTCCGGAGTGGTTATTGCAGCCGTGTGCATGGCCGCCGGCGACTCCTCCGTGACCGTGCCTTCTGGGCGGGAGTCGACGGCCTCGATGCCGCCCAGCAATGCCGACGCGCTCTGGCCTTCGGCCTCCAGATAGCGGGAGGGGGCGTCGAGCAGCATATCGGCCTTGGCGCGCATGAGCTGGGCGGTGGCGCGTTCGCGGTTGACCAGCGTGTCGGCGATCCCGTGCCGCTCCATGTCGTCGAGCAGCGCCTTTTCGAAATGCACCTGGCGGCAGGCGGCCTGCTCCTGGGCAAACGTCTGCGCGATCACCTCGATGTTGTGCTCGGGGATGCCGGCGCGTTCGAGCGCCTGCCGTGCGGGGCAGTCCTTGTCGAAGCCCAACCTGCGCATGGTGCCGAACAGCTCTATCAGCCGGTAAACCCAGCCGATCTCGATGTCGGCCCGGACCGCCAGCATCGGGTCCGAGCCGATGCGGCGGGCCGCGAACTGGAGATTGTCGAGATGCTCGCCCATCCGCTCGACTTCGGTGCGGAAGAGCGCTTCAAGCTGGTCCCTGGTCGTCAATGCCGCTCCCGGTCTCAGTTTCAGGTCGTGCAGCAGCGTGTTGAGCCGCCGCGCCATGTACCTAGCCTTCATATGGTCGGACTGGCGCAGACTCAATGAAAGATGCCCGCCGGCCGCGCGGTTGAAGCTGCGCGGGATGCGGGGCCGCCAGTAGAAGACGTTGCCCCTGCGGACGAGGTTCTGGATTTCGTGCCGTGCCGCCATCGCGGGATGCCCTGCTCGAAGGGGCCGGGCAACCGCAATGTGCCTCAGCCCTGTGCCTCAGTTTTGGGCACAGAGGCTTCTTTCCGCTTGGAGGGGATTCGCAGCCTACGGATTTCTCAAGAAAATCAGTATCTTGAGAAATTCTGGCTGGGGCGCCTGGATTCGAACCAGGGAATGGCGGTACCAAAAACCGCTGCCTTACCGCTTGGCTACGCCCCAAGAGCGACGGCGGTTCCTTACCCCGCACGGCCGGCGAGGTAAAGCGGAACTTGCCGGCGACGGCAGCCGGTGAAGGGGCGGTCCGGTGGGCATGCCTATTGCCGCGGGGCGCGGGGCGGGCTATCGCCGGAACATGACCGCCTCTCCCGACGATGCCGCCGTCCTTTCCTTCATCGAACCGCTCGTGCT
>JACZKY010012226.1_pt1 | contig 14175 bp, 11 predicted proteins | sample 8237611 | NCBI WGS metagenome assembly JACZKY01 (sample SAMN16148055, study PRJNA663545) | marine sediment metagenome | biome: sediments and biomass from bioreactor inoculated with such sediments; feature: coastal sediments; material: methane- and iron-fed bioreactor; isolation source: Bothnian...
CAACTGCCCGCTGTAAACCCGGAAGAACACCAGCTTCCCAACGTAAGGATCGCTCCACAGCTTGAACGCCAGCGAACAGAACTGCGCGCTGTCGTCCGAAGGCACGGTGACCGGCCGGTCGGTTTGCGTGGGATCCTGACCCTGCGCCGACGGCACGTCCAGGGGCGACGGCAAATAGTCAATCACCGCGTCAACCAGGGGCTGCACGCCGCGCTTCTTGAACGCCGAACCGCCAAGCACCGGCACCAGCTCCAGATTGCAGGTCAACCGCCGGATCGCCCGCTTCAAGGTCACCGCGTCCACCGGCTTGTCCTCGATCACCAATTCGGCGACCGTGTCATCCTTGTCGGCCACGGCGCCGATCAACTCCGCCAGCGCCCGCTTCGCCCGCTCGCGTTCCTCCTCGGGAATCTCGGCGATCGCGTAGCGCATCCCCGTGTCGTCCGCCTCGTCGTAGATCAACGCCTGTTGCGAAATGACATCGATCACCCCGCGCAGGTAGTCTTCCTTCCCGAGCGGCAGCACCACCGGAAAGGCGTAGGCACCCAGCTTCCGCCGCATCTCCGCCACCGCGTTTTCGAAGTTCGCCCCCACCCGGTCCATCTTGTTGACGAAGGCAATGCGCGGCACTTTGTACTTCGTCGCCTGCCGCCACACGGTCTCCGACTGCGGTTGCACGCCCGCCACGCCGCAGAACACCGCCACCGCGCCGTCGAGCACTCGCATGGAACGTTCCACCTCCGCCGTGAAATCCACGTGGCCAGGAGTGTCAATGATGTTGATCCGATGCGGCACGCCCAGCGCCAGTTTCGGCCAGCCGTCACCCTTCTGGGTCCAGTAGCAGGTGGTCGCCGCCGAGGTGATGGTGATCCCGCGCTCCCGCTCCTGCTCCATCCAGTCGGTCACCGTGTTGCCGTCATCGACATCTCCCATGCGATGAATCAGCCCCGTGTAAAACAGGATCCGCTCCGTGGTGGTGGTCTTCCCGGCATCGATGTGCGCCGCAATCCCAATGTTGCGGGTACACTCCATCGTATACGGCCGCTGAGCCGCGTTCACCGATCCCGGTTTTTCCTTAACAGCCTGCATCTAAAAAAAATTCAGAGACTAAAAGCGCCCCGTTCAACATCCTTCGCGGGGCGCATCCTGCGGTTTGGCCGCTACCAGCGGAAGTGAGCGAACGCCTTGTTCGCCTGGGCCATCTTGTGCACTTCGTCGCGTTTCCGGATCGCGTTGCCCTGCCCTTGATACGCTTCCATGACTTCCGCCGCGAGCGCCGCTTTCATCGGCAATCCCTTGCGCCGGTTGGCCAGGTCCACCAGCCACCGCATCGCCAGCGCAAACTGACGGTCCATTGGCACTTCCATGGGGACCTGGTAGGTGGCACCGCCCACGCGCCGGGCCTTCACTTCCAGCCGCGGCTTCACGTTGTCCACCGCGCGCTGCAGAATATCGAGCGGATCACCGGCCTGGTTCTTGGTGGCGATCTGCTCCAACGCGTCATAGACGATCCGCTGGGCGAGACTTTTCTTGCCCCGCTGCATGATCACATTCACCAACCGCGTCACCAGGGTGCTGCGGTACTTCGCGTCCGGAATCAAGGGACGTTTGATGGCTTGGCGGCGTCGCGACATAAAATTCTACTTGGCTGCGGGGGCCTTGGCTTCCTTGGGCCGTTTAACCCCGTACTTGGAACGGCTCACGCGCCGCTTCTCCACCCCGGCCGCGTCCAGCGTCCCCCGCACGATGTGATAGCGCACTCCCGGCAAATCCTTCACGCGCCCGCCCCGCACCAGCACGATCGAGTGCTCCTGCAGGTTGTGACCCTCGTCCGGTATGTAGGCGATGACCTCGTGTCCGTTGGTCAAACGGACCTTCGCGACTTTCCGCATCGCGGAGTTCGGCTTCTTGGGCGTGCGCGTCATCACCTGCAGACAAACCCCGCGCCGGAAAGGCGAACCCCGGAGCGCCGGCGACTTCGACTTGAATCGCAGCTTTTCGCGCCCTTTGCGTATCAGTTGGTTGATGGTCGGCATTGCTTATGAACCCAATTCTTCCGGTTGCCCGGACCTCGGATGCGACTCACTCGCACTCCCGAAAAAATGGAGTGCGGATCATATCAAAGGCCATTGGTCGCGCAACAAGTATTTGTCCTTTTCTGATTTTGCTCGGTTCCCGGGCACTAGCCCACGAGATTCTCATCCGAAGTCAGGGCCATCGGCTCTTCCGGTTGCGGCTCCACCAGCGGTTTCAAAACCACCTTCCGATGCCGCTCGAATCCGGTCCCGGCCGGTATGATGTGCCCCATGATCACGTTCTCCTTGAATCCGCGCAGGCAATCCATCTTGCCCATGCTCGCCGCCTCCGTCAGCACCCGGGTCGTGTCCTGGAACGAGGCCGCGCTCAGGAAGCTCTCCGTCTCCAGCGAGGCCTTGGTGATGCCCAGCAACACCGGCTGCGCTTCGGCCGGTTTGCCGCCCATTTTCTCGACCCGCTCGTTCTCTTCTTCAAACGGAATCTTGTCCACCTGGTCGCCCCAGAGGAACGTGGTGTCGCCCGGCTCCACGATCCGGACCTTGCGCAGCATCTGCCGCACAATGATCTCGATGTGCTTGTCGTTGATGGTCACCCCCTGCAGGCGGTAGACCTCCTGGACTTCGTTGACCAGGTGCTCCTGCAACTCCTGCGGCCCGCAGACGTCGAGAATCTCGTGCGGCACAACCGGGCCTTCCGTCAACTGCTGTCCCTTCTTGACAAAATCGCCCTTGAACACAATGACGTGCTTGCCGATGGGAATGAGATGTTCCTCCTCCGTCCCGGTCTGCACATCCTTGATCAAAATGCAGCGACGCCCCCGCACCGTCGGCCCAAAATCGACAATCCCATCGATCTTCGAAATCTCGGCCGCGTCCTTCGGCCGCCGCGCCTCGAACAGCTCGGCCACCCGCGGCAAGCCGCCGGTGATGTCGCGGGTCTTTGCCGACTCGCGCGGCACGCGGGCCACCACATCGCCGGCATGGACCTTCTGGCCCGGCTCGACCGACAGAATAGCGTCGACCGTCAGGTAGTAACGGGCCTCGATCCCCTTGGCCAGCGTCACCAGTTCACCGTTCTCGTCCCGCAACGTGATGCGGGGCCGCAGCTCGGCGCCCTTGGGCTGCTGTTTCCAGTCGATAACCACCTTGGACGCGATGCCGGTGGCGTCGTCGACCCGCTCGACCATGGTCGTTCCCTCGACCAAGTCGACGTAGTGAACGACGCCGGGCTTCTCGGTGATGATCGGCAGCGTGTAAGGATCCCACTCGGCCAGGGCGTCGCCACGCGTAACCTTGGCATTGTCCTTGACCGCCAGCTTGGCACCGTAGGGAATTCGGTGGCGGGCTCGCTCCCGTCCCTTGCCGTCGGTCAACACCACCTCGGCGTTGCGGCTCATGACGACGTGCACGCCGTCGCTGTTCTTGACCGTCGAGACGTTATGCAACGCCACCTTGGCGTCGAACGCCGCCTCGACCTTGGACTGCTCGGCGCCGCGCTGTACGGCGCCGCCGATGTGGAACGTGCGCATGGTCAACTGGGTGCCGGGCTCGCCGATCGACTGGGCGGCGATGACGCCCACCGCCTCGCCTATATTGACCCGCGTTCCGCGAGCCAGGTCGCGACCATAGCAGGTGCCGCAAATGCCCAGCCGGGTGTTGCAGGTCAGCGCCGAGCGGATCTTCACCGCCTCGATACCGCCGCACTCCTCGATGCGGATGACCGCCTCTTCGTCGATCAGGCCGCCGGCCTTGACAAGAACCTCGCCCGACGCCGGATCGACGATATCATCGGCGGCGCTGCGGCCGAGGATCCGCTCTTCCAGGGAAGCGATGACCTCGCCGCCCTGAACCACGGCCCTCAGCGTGATGCCGTCATGGGTCCCGCAGTCCTCCTCGGTGATGATGCAGTCCTGCGCGACGTCGACCAGGCGGCGAGTCAGATAACCCGAGTTGGCCGTCTTCAAGGCGGTGTCGGCCAATCCCTTGCGGGCGCCGTGGGTCGAGTTGAAGTACTCGAGAACGGTCAAGCCTTCCTTGAAGTTGGAAATGATCGGCGTCTCGATGATCTCGCCCGACGGCTTGGCCATCAGGCCGCGCATGCCGGCCAGCTGCTTCATCTGGGCGGCCGAACCGCGGGCGCCGGAATGGGCCATCATGTAGACCGAGTTCACCTGCTCGCCCGGCTTCGTCGTCGAGATTTCCTTCATCATCTCGTCGGCCACTTGGTCCGTGCAGTGGGACCAGGCGTCGACCACCTTGTTGTACTTCTCGCCCTGGGTGATCAGGCCGTCCTGGTACTGCTGCTCGTACTGCTTGATCAGCTCCTCGGTCTTGCGCACCAGGGGCACCTTGCTCTTGGGCACCACCAGGTCGTCCTTGCCGAACGAGATGCCGGCCTTGCAGGCGTATTCGAAGCCCAAAGCCATCATGCGGTCGGCGAAGATGACCGTCTCCTTCTGGCCGCAATGGCGATACACCATGTCGATGGCTTCGGAGATCTCGCGCTTGGTCAGCAGCCGGTTGATGAGATCGAGCGGCACGTGCGGATGGCGCGGCAGGATCTCGGACAGCAGCATGCGGCCCGGCGTCGTCTGGATGCGCAGGACCGTCGGCTTGCCCTCGGCATCGACCGTGCGGTAACGGGCCGTGATCTTGGTGTGCAGCGACACCACGCGGGAATCCAACGCCTGCAGGATCTCGCCGATGCCGGTGAAGACCATGCCCTCGCCCGGCTCGCTCTCTCGCTCCATCGAAATGTAATAGAGACCGAGCACGATATCCTGGGACGGCACGATGATCGGCTTGCCGTTGGCCGGGCTCAGGATGTTGTTGGTCGACATCATCAGCACGCGGGCTTCCAGGCGGGCTTCCAGCGACAGCGGCACGTGAACCGCCATCTGGTCGCCGTCGAAGTCGGCGTTGAAGGCCGCGCAGACCAGCGGATGAAGCTGGATCGCCTTGCCCTCGATGAGCTTCGGCTCGAACGCCTGAATGCCCAGACGGTGCAGGGTCGGCGCCCGGTTCAGGAGAACCGGGTGCTCGCGGATCACCTCTTCGAGGATGTCCCACACCTCCGGCCGTTCCTTCTCGACCATGCGCTTGGCCGCCTTGATGGTGGTGGCCATGCCATAGAGCTCGAGCTTGGAATAGATGAACGGCTTGAACAGTTCGACCGCCATCTTCTTGGGCAGGCCGCACTGGTGCAGCATCAATTCGGGACCGACGACGATCACCGAGCGGCCGGAATAGTCGACCCGCTTGCCCAACAGGTTCTGGCGGAAGCGGCCCTGCTTGCCCTTGAGCATATCGGCCAGCGACTTGAGCGGCCGCTTGTTGGCGCCGGTGATGGCGCGGCCGCGCCGGCCGTTGTCGAACAGGGCGTCGACCGCCTCCTGCAGCATGCGCTTTTCATTGCGCACGATGATGTCGGGGGCGTGCAGTTCGATCAGCCGCTTCAGACGGTTGTTGCGGTTGATCACCCGCCGGTACAGGTCGTTGAGGTCGGACGTGGCGAAACGACCACCGTCCAGCGGCACCAATGGCCGCAGTTCCGGCGGGATCACCGGGATGACCTCGAGGATCATCCATTCCGGACGCGACCCGGATTCGAGAAACGCCTCGACCAGCTTCAGGCGCTTGACCAGCTTCTTGCGCTTGGCCTCGGAATTGGTCTCGATGAGATCCGCGCGGAGGCTCTCGCACTCCTCGTCCAGGTCGATCGTGGACAGCATGTCGCGGATGGCCTCGGCCCCGATGCCGACGGTGAACGCATCCTCGCCGTATTCCTCGACGGCGTTCTGATACTGGTCCTCCGTCAGCATTTCCTTGAGCTTCAAGGGCGTCAGGCCGGGCTCGACGACGACGTAGTTCTCGAAATAGAGAACCCGCTCAAGATCCTTGAGCGTCATGTCGAGCAGAAGCCCGATACGGCTGGGCAGCGACTTCAGGAACCAGATGTGGGCGACCGGCGAGGCCAGTTCGATGTGGCCCATGCGCTCGCGCCGCACCTTCTGGAGCGTCACCTCGACGCCGCACTTCTCGCAGGTGATACCCTTGTATTTCATGCGCTTGTACTTGCCGCACAAGCACTCGTAGTCCTTGATGGGGCCAAAGATGCGGGCGCAGAACAGACCGTCCCGCTCCGGCTTGAACGTCCGATAGTTGATAGTCTCCGGCTTCTTGATCTCGCCGAACGACCACGACCTGATACGCTCCGGGCTGGCGATGGAAATGCGGATCTGATCGAAGCGCTGGGTGCCGCCGACCTGCCCGAATACCTTCATGAGTTCATTCATATGCCGTCCTCCTCGCTTCGATTCAGAGGCTAAAACTTGCGTTGGTTCAGCTCGACGTTAAGGCCGAGCGAGTGCAGTTCCTTGACCAGGACGTTGAAGGACTCCGGAATACCGGCTTCGAAATTGTCCTCGCCGCGGACGATGGATTCGTAAACCTTCGTCCGTCCGGCCTGGTCGTCGGACTTGACGGTCAGCATTTCCTGGAGGGTGTAAGCGGCGCCGTAAGCCTCGAGCGCCCAAACCTCCATTTCGCCAAACCGCTGTCCGCCGAACTGCGCCTTGCCGCCCAACGGCTGCTGGGTCACCAAACTGTATGGCCCGATCGAGCGCGCGTGGATCTTGTCGTCAACCAAATGGTGGAGCTTGAGCATGTAAATGTAGCCCACCGTCACCTTGCGGTCGAACGCATCGCCGGTTCGGCCGTCGACCAGCGTCACCTGGCCCGAGGCGTCGAGCCCGGCCTGCTTCAGCATGTCGACGATGTCGCTTTCGCGGGCACCGTCGAACACCGGCGAGGCTATCGGCACGCCGTTCCGCAGGTTTTCTGCGAGCACGAGCGTCTCCTCGTCGTCAAGATCGGCCGCGTGCTGCTTATAGATCGTCGGACCGTAGATGCCCTTCAGCGTGCTGCGCAGCTTCTTGAGGTCGCCATCGCCACGCACCGCATCCAGCACCTCGCCGATCTGCCGCCCCAGCCCCGCACAGGCGAAGCCGAGATGGGTTTCAAGGATCTGCCCGACGTTCATGCGCGACGGCACGCCCAGCGGGTTGAGCACGATGTCGACCTGCGTGCCGTCCTCCAGGTAGGGCATGTCCTCGATGGGAACGATCTTCGAGACGACGCCCTTGTTGCCGTGACGGCCGGCCATCTTGTCGCCCGGCTGCAGCTTGCGCTTCACCGCGACGAAGACCTTGACCATCTTCATGACGCCGGGCGGCAGTTCGTCGCCGCGCTGCAGTTTTTCGACCTTGTTCTCGAAACGGCCCTGCAGCTTGGCGATGCTTTCCTCGAACTGCTTCTTCAGCGCCTCGACGTCCTGCATCACCTTGTCGGTACCGACGACGATCTGGGCGCACTGCCCGGCGGTAAAGCGGTCGAGGACTTCCTCGGTCAGCTTGATGCCGGCTTCCAGGCCCTTGGGACCGCCGACCGCCTTGCGGTTCAGCAGGAGCGTCCGTAGACGCTGATTGAAGTTGCGCTCCAGGATGGCCCGCTCGTCGTCGCGGTCCTTGGCCAGATGCTCGATCTCCGCCCGCTCGATGGCGAGCGCGCGCTCGTCCTTATCCACGCCGCGCCGCGAGAAGACGCGGACCTCGACGATGGTGCCGGTCACCCCGGGAGGGAGCCGGAGCGAGGTGTCGCGCACGTCGTGCGCCTTTTCGCCGAAGATGGCCCGGAGCAGCTTCTCCTCCGGCGTCATCGGCGATTCGCCCTTCGGGGTCACCTTGCCGACTAGGATGTCGCCGGCCTGGACTTCGGCCCCGATGTAGACGATGCCGGCTTCGTCGAGGTTGCGGAGCGCTTCCTCGCCGACGTTGGGGATATCGCGGGTGATTTCCTCCTGCCCGAGCTTGGTGTCGCGCGCCATCACCTCGAACTCCTCGATATGGATCGAGGTGAACACGTCGTCGCTGACGATGCGCTCGGAAATCAGGATGGAGTCCTCGAAGTTGTAGCCGTTCCACGGCATGAAGGCGACGAGGACGTTGCGCCCGAGGGCCAACTCGCCCAGCTCGGTCGACGGACCGTCGGCGATGATGTCGCCGGCCTCCACCCGATCCCCCACACGGACCAGCGGACGCTGGTTGATGCAGGTGTTCTGGTTGGAGCGCTGGAACTTGAGCAGGGTGTAGATGTCGACGCCCGGCGCCGAGTGCGACGTTTCCTCGGTCGCCTGCACGACGATGCGGGTGGCATCCACCTGGTTCACCACGCCCGGACGCCGGGCGACAATGGTGGCGCCCGAATCCCGGGCCACAGCGCTTTCCATGCCGGTGCCGACGAGCGGGGCCTCGGCGCGGACCAGCGGCACCGCTTGGCGCTGCATGTTGGAGCCCATCAGGGCGCGGTTGGCGTCGTCGTTCTCCAGAAACGGAATCAGCGCGGCGGCTACCGAAACCAGCTGTTTCGGGGAGACGTCCATCAACTCGATCTCTTCCCGGTTCATCAGCATGAATTCGCCATTTTTCCGGGCATTGACCAAGTCGTTGACAAACTGACCGTCGACGGTCAGCGGCGCGTTGGCCTGGGCAATGGCGTGCCCTTCTTCCTCGAGAGCCGAAAAATATTTGATATCGGTGGTCACCTGGCTATCCCGCACGATCCGGTACGGAGTTTCGACGAAACCGTGCTCGTTGATCCGGGCATAGGTCGACAGCGAGGCGATCAGGCCGATGTTCGGCCCTTCCGGGGTTTCGATCGGGCAGACGCGGCCATAGTGGGTCGGGTGCACGTCGCGTACTTCGAATCCGGCCCGTTCCCGGGTCAGACCCCCTGGTCCGAGGGCCGACAGGCGGCGCTTGTGGGTGATCTCGGAAAGCGGGTTGGTCTGATCCATGAACTGCGAGAGCTGGGAGGAGCCGAAGAACTCCTTGACAACCGCCGAAACCGGCTTGCTGTTAATCAGGTCATGGGGCATCAGGCTGTCGATTTCCTGCAGGCTCATCCGTTCCTTGATCGCCCGCTCCATCCGTACCAGCCCGACCCGATACTGGTTCTCCAGCAGTTCGCCGACGGCCCGTACCCGGCGGTTGCCCAGGTGATCGATGTCGTCGATGGCCCCTTTGCCGTTGCGCAGGTCGATCAGATAGCGCACCACCTCCAGGATATCCTCCTTGGTCAAGGTGGTATGCTCCAGCGGCGTCTCCAGGCCAAGCTTGTAGTTCAGCTTGAGCCGGCCGACGGTCGACAGATCGTAACGCTCGGGGTTGAAGAAGAGGCTCTCGAACAGGGCAGTGGCACTTTTGATGGTCGGCGGGTCGCCAGGGCGCAACCGGCGGTAGATCTCGATCATCGCGTCGTCGGAGGTCGCAATGCGGTCGAGCAGCAAGGTTTCTCGCAGATAGGGGCCGACGTAGAGGTTGTCGATGAACAGGACCCTGAATTCGTTGATGCCGCGGGCGTGGAGTTCCTGCAGCTTACTGACGGTGATCTCTTCGTTACACTCGACGATCACCTCGCCGGTGCCGGTATCGACGATGTCGGTAGAGGCGATCTTGCCGATGACCGCATCCTCGGGAATCTGGATATATTCGATCCCCTTCTCGGCGAGCTTCTTGATGGCAGCCTTGGTGAACTTGCGGTTGGCGCGGACGATCACCTCGCCATCGGCGTCGGCGATATCGTGGTGCGCACGCTGGCCGGTAAGCAGATCGAGGTTGACCTTCTTGCGATAGACGTCGCCTTCGCGAACGACCTCTTCGAAATCGTAGTAGTAATTGAGCAGCTCTTCGGCGGTATAGCCGAGGGCTTTGAGCAGAACCGTGGCCGGAAGTTTGCGCCGACGATCGATGCGAACGTAGAGGATGTCCTTGTGGTCGAAATCGAAATCGAGCCAGGAACCGCGGTAGGGGATCACCCGGGCGCTGTAAAGGATCTTGCCGCTGGAATGGCTTTTCCCTTTATCGTGGTCGAAGAAAACGCCTGGGGAGCGGTGCAACTGGCTGACGATGACACGTTCGGTACCATTGATGATGAAGGTGCCGTTTTCGGTCATCAGCGGGATTTCGCCGAAATAGACTTCCTGCTCCTTGATGTCCCGGATCGACTGCACCCCCGATTCCTTGTCGACATCCCAGGAAACCAGACGCACCCGCACCTTCATCGGCGCCGCGAAGGTCATGCCGCGCTGATGGCACTCGTCCACATCGTATTTGGGAATCCCCAGGGAGTAGGAAACGTACTCCAGGGAACAGGTTTCACTAAAATCGCGGATCGGGAAAACGGAACGGAACACAGTCTCGAGGCCGATATTCTGCCGGGCCGAAGGAGGAAGCTCCGCCTGCAGGAAACGCTTGTACGAGTTCTTCTGGATATCGATCAGGTTGGGAATGTCGATGATCTTCTTGATCTCGGCAAAATGTTTCCGCAGAAGTGGGTTATTCGCGATCGAATAAGCCATGTTTTCTCCTTGTTGTGACGAAAGTAGAATAGCCAAGGCCGCACAAGGCGACCTTGGCTACGGTAATACTATTCTGCTGTGAAATTATTTGAGCTCCACAGTGGCGCCAGCTTCCAGAAGCTGCTTCTTGAGCTCCTCGGCTTCGGCCTTGTTGACCCCCTGCTTGACCGGCTGGGGAGCGCCGTCGACCAGGTCTTTGGCTTCTTTGAGGCCGAGGCCGGTGACGGCCCGGACAACTTTGATGACATTGATCTTCTTGTCGCCGGAGCCGGTCAGGATGACGTCGAACTCATCCTTTTCCTCAACGGGGGCGGCAGCGGCAGCAGGCGCAGCGGCCATCGCCATGGGGGCGGCGGCCGAGACACCGAACTTCTCTTCCAGTTCTTTCACCAGTTCAGAAAGTTCCAGAACCGTCATCTTTTCGATGAATTCAATCACCTGAGCTTTGGTCACGTCAGCCATCTTACCATCTCCTTCGAATTATTTGCTAGTCTGCGGTTGCGATTTGGGGGCAGCCTCAGGCCGCCTTCTGGTCCTGAATGGCGGCCAGCACCTGCACGAATGAACGCGGTACGGCGGCCAGGACACCGACGAAGTTGGTCGCTGGAGCATTCCACGACCCGAGCAGCCGGCCAAGAAGCACTTCACGGCTGGGCAGATCGGCCAGGGACCGGATGTCGGCGACGGAAAGGGGCTTGCCGCCGAGGGCACCGCCCTTGAGTTCGAACTTGGCGTTCGTTTTGGCGAAGTCGCTCAGGATCTTGGCCGGGGCGACCGGATCGCCGGGGGCGATGGCGATGGCGGTCGGGCCGTGGGCGAAATCGGACAGGCACTCGATTTCAGTCCCCTTGGCAGCCAGCTTCAACAGGGTGTTCTTGACCACCCGGTAGTCGATGCCGGCGTTTCGCAGTTCCCCACGAAGCTTGTTCAGCTGCTCCACGTTGAGCCCGCGGTAGTCGGCGAGAAAGGCTGCCTTGGCGGAGCCAAGCTTGTCAGCCAGTTCTGCAACGACCTGTTCTTTGCTCTCTCTGTTCAACGTCTCTCCTCCTTTCTTGTGAGATGGGGACCAATACAGGTCCCGAGCCCCAGTCAGAGGACATGGAGAGAGACAGTCGCAACCGTCAGCACCATCCTCAGCCTCGGCAGGCGGCACCGCCATTAAACACCCCGAAGGGCATGCCTGCTGTCTTTGACCGGGTACGCCAGAGATCTGGCGAACGCCAGCCCGCGAGAGGCGGGCCGGCAGTTTGGATACCTTTTTATTTCACCATCGCCTGCAGGGCAGGGATATCGATGTTGACCCCCGGTCCCATGGTGCTGGAGAGGGAGATTTTCTTCAGATAGGCGCCCTTGGAGGTCTGCGGCTTGGCCTTGACCAGTGCGTCGACCAGGGAGACCACGTTCTCCTGCAGCTTGTCGGCTTCGAAGGAGACCTTGCCGACCGGCGCATGAACGATCCCGGCCTTTTCCACCCGGTACTCGATCTTCCCCGATTTGGCCTCGCGAACAGCCCGGCCAATCTCGAAAGTAACGGTACCGACCTTGGGGTTGGGCATCAGACCGCGGGGGCCGAGGAGTTTACCGATCTTGCCGACCGTCCCCATCATGTCGGGAGTGGCGATGGCGGTATCGAAGTCGTACCACCCCTCCTGAATTTTGGCCACCAGGTCTTCGGCCCCGACATAGTCGGCGCCGGCATCCCGGGCCTCGGCAACCTTCTCCCCTTTGGCGAAGACAAGGACGCGAACGTCCTTACCGAGGCCGTTAGGGAGGACGACGGCGCCGCGGACCATCTGGTCTGCTTTGCGGGGGTCGACGCCAAGGCGTATGGAAACATCGACCGTTTCGTCGAATTTGGCGAAGGCCGCCCCCTTGACCAGGGCAATCGCCTCGTCCAAAGGATAGGTCCGAGCCCGGTCGATCGTGGTTTTGGCTTCGTTGAGTTTCTTCCCAGACATCACGTATTCTCCAGATTCCGCCGAAATTTATTCGATTTCAATGCCCATGCTGCGAGCGGTTCCTTCAATGGTCCGTACCGCAGCATCGAGATCGAAGGCATTGAGGTCCTGCAGCTTGAGCTTGGCAATGTCACGCACTTGGTCGTGAGTGACGGTGCCCACCTTGGTCTTGTTGGGCACTCCGGACCCCTTCGGTATTTTGGCCGCTTTCATCAGCAACACGGCTGCCGGGGGGGTTTTGGTGATAAAGGTGAAGGAGCGGTCGGCATAAACGGTAATGACGACCGGGGTGATCATCCCCTCCTCACCCTGGGTCCGGGCATTGAAAGTCTTGCAAAATTCCATGATGTTGACCCCGTGCTGACCGAGCGCGGGGCCGACCGGCGGCGATGGGTTCGCCTTGCCGGCTGGAATCTGCAGTTTTATCATGCCAACAACCTTTTTGGCCATGGACAACTCCTTAAGAGTACAAGGTTCAAGGTTCGGGGTTCATCGAACTGAACACCGAAGACCTTTTAATCAGTTGGTTTTCTCCACCTGGATGAATTCAAGTTCAACCGGGGTGGTGCGGCCGAAAATGCTGACCATCACCTTGAGCTTCCCCTTGTCGGGCTTGACGTCTTCGACCACCCCGGTGAAGTTGAGAAACGGGCCATCGATGACGCGCACGGTTTCCCCGACCTCGAACTCGACTTTCGGCTTGGGCCGTTCCACCCCCTCTTCCATGCGGGTGGTAATCTTCGCCACTTCTTCATCGGGGATCGATGCCGGCTGAGTCCCGCCGCCAACGAACCCGGTCACCTTGGGGGTTTCCTTGACGATGTGCCAGGTGTCGTTGTTCAGTTCCATCTGCACCAGGATGTAGCCGGGGAAGAACTTGCGGGTGGAGGTCCGCCGCTCCCCCTTCTTCAACTCGACAACCGTCTCGGAAGTGATCAGAACCTGGCCGAAAAATTCCTCGGCCGCCAGAGCGCGGATGCGCTCCTCAAGGTTGAGCTTCACCTTGTTCTCGTATCCCGAGTAGGTATGCACCCCGTACCACTTCATTGCCATATCAGATCGTCTCGTTCGTCAACGGAGGAGCAGGCGGATGGTCGCCGAAAGGGCGGAATCCACCAGCCACAAAAAGACCGCCACTGCCATGACCAGGACGATAACGGCCAGAGTGGAGGCGTAGGTGTCCTTTTTGGTCGGCCAGGTTACCTTCTTCAGCTCCCCCTTGACGTTAGCGAGGAACTCCGTTGTTTTGCCGATCATGTATGGGTAACCTCCGGCGAGGGTTGAGAGCAATTTTGGCAGGCCAGGAGGGATTCGAACCCCCAACACCCGGTTTTGGAGACCGGTGCTCTAGCCGTTAGAGCTACTGGCCTGCAGAGAATCGATCAGCCATGCCGACCCTACTTGGTCTCCCGGTGGGGAGTGTGTTTACGGCAGAACCGGCAGTACTTGCTGAATTCCAGCTTATCTGGCGTGTTCTTCTTGTTTTTGGTGGTCGTGTAGTTGCGCTGCTTGCACGCGGTGCAGGCGAGGGTGACGATGTCGCGCATGATTCATTCATCCTTCATGCCCCCTCACCCCGGCATGCCGGGGGAGAAGGCAGGTTCATGGCAGTGGGTTACTCGACGATGTCGCTGACGACGCCGGCGCCGACAGTACGGCCGCCTTCGCGGATGGCGAAACGCAGCTCCTTGTCCATGGCGATCGGGGTGATCAGATTCACCGTCATGGCGATGTTGTCGCCGGGCATGACCATCTCGATCCCTTC
>JACZKY010027583.1_pt1 | contig 14163 bp, 5 predicted proteins | sample 8237611 | NCBI WGS metagenome assembly JACZKY01 (sample SAMN16148055, study PRJNA663545) | marine sediment metagenome | biome: sediments and biomass from bioreactor inoculated with such sediments; feature: coastal sediments; material: methane- and iron-fed bioreactor; isolation source: Bothnian...
TGGAACTGAATCTGCAACAGTTCCTATGGGTACCACAGCAGAACGTCCGGTTACACCATTGCCGGGTATGATACGTTACAATACCGACATTAATTGTTATGAGGCTTGGTCGGAAGATGCAATAGCTTGGCAATGTATTGACACCAGTGTTGAAGGTAACTCTATTAAAGAATTCGTGGGAGGTCAGTTAGCTCATCAGTCTGGTACAACCATAATTCCTTACGACAACACACCACCTCTTGTAACCGAAGGAACGGAGTTTTTTACTCAGGATATAACAACAGAAACGACCGCCGGCAAAATCATTCTTTGGTTCTCGACAATTGTAACTGTTAGCAATGCAAGTCGTATTGCAACAATTGCATTGTATAGGGATAGTGTTCTAATTGGTGTTACAGCAGTTGGTGCTCCAAGCTCAAACGCTCCTGTAACAGCTACGTTTATTGTTGCAGATTCACCTGGTGCAGCTGGAACATATGCATATTCTGGACGAATTGGTGTTAGCGCAGCTGCAACATGGTATGTTGGTGGCTTTACATCAGGTGCTAATTATGGCGGTGCGGCAAATACTAACAACCAATATGTTATTATGAGGATTGAATAATATGACACTAAAGGTACCAACATATGTTGAAATTATCGGAGAGCTCTATTCGGCCGTACAAGCATCAGCTAGTGGTCCGCTGTACAGCGACCTCGTCTGGCATGCTGGTGATTCATTGCCTTCACAAGTTGATTTGGATGCAGCAATCCTTACAGCTGTGAAACTTTTACAGCGCAAGGTTGTTAACGACTATCGTTCCGTCAAATTGTATGGTGGCTATACACATCCACACGTTTATCCAATTACTGATGTCACCACTGGTTTGAATGGAACGTTCGTTGTTGATAGTGATGCTACAATTGAGTTTCCGGCAGCTGCTGCATTTATTGTCACAGGATCAACAGGCAACGATGGAGCGTGGACAGTTTCCTCAAGTTCATATGATGGTGGTACAACAAAAACTACTCTTACAGTCACAGGTACAATCCCTGATGCGACCGTTGATGGTTCGACTGTTGTGTATATTCCATGGAATAGTGCACCAGTTGATATCCAAAACCTCAATGCCATCATCACACTAATCCTTGCTGGTGCAATAACTACCGACGTTGAATGGCACGACTTTATTAATATCAGCCACATGATGACATCCACACAGCTAGTTACGTTGGCAGGTGGTCTTGGTGTGTTTGCACAAACTTGCTATGCTGTTAGTTGGGTTCATAAGAATGCCATTGACGCTTTGACGACCGTTGCCGCGGTCGACGCGTACGACTATACAACCAGCTGGCCGGCATAAATATTGAGATAATAAGGATCCTCTAATGCGCGTTGACTTTCAGCAAGGTATTGTTACATATCCAATTACCGGAACTCTGCAATCATTCCTTGCAAAAACGGGTGTTTATGTCTCTTTACAAACTGCGAACGGACAAACCGACGTCACGTTTGCTCATGGTAGCACAAACTATCTGTTGACAGAAGCCTCCGACGTTGATAACGCCTGGGGCCCGATTCCAACAAACACAAACACGTGGTTGTTTTGGAACATCAATCCTCAAACAGCAGTTCGTACGTTTGGTATTACGCTGCTTGCGCCGTTATATGGACCAACCTTTCCTGTCTCACCAACATCAGGACAACACTTCTTTAACACAACCGATAAGAAGATGTACGTGTGGGAATCAGGCAATTGGCGTCTTGTGTTACGTGTGTTTGCTGCCTTAGTTCTTAATGCAGTGTTTACTCCTCTAGGCTCGGGATTCCCTTCGACGCCGTTTGCAGGAACACAAGTTGGATTGTCAGGAATACCAAACAGCACAGGTCGTATTATTGTTGACGACACAGCAGCACCAATACGTCGAGTGAACGGTGAGTTCTTCACAACAGAGACTGACTTCTTTGTTAACGGTTCGCCAGTTAACACAATTCGACTCGAGGCGAATGTACTTTCGGGAACATCAACAGCCTTGGCAAACATGGGAGCGTATCAAGTTGTTAGGTATCCAGCGTTTGGTAAAATCAACGTTGCAACATACAACGATCTGCAAACAACAATCATCGCAATGCTTGTTGAAGAGTTGACAGTTGGAGAAACAGGTACAGTAATTACGCAGGGCACAATCACAAATCCAGCTTGGAACTTCAGTACAGTAGGTGCGGAACTGTGGGTTGATGGAAATGGTGTTCTCACAGAAACCGATCCTCACCTTAGCGATCCGATAACCTATCCTACAGGCAAGCCAGCTATTGGTCGTGTGATCACGCCAACGATGATCTTCTTTGATCAAGGCTTGGGTGGTAAGGGCGATACAGGAAATCCTGGTCCAGCAGCCACAGTTGATCTCGCAACCAATTCAGTAGCGGGCATTTCAAAACTTTCGATTGCTGCTCTTGATCCTTCGAATCCAATTGTAGTTGGTGACAACGATCCACGAATGAGCGATGCTCGTACACCACTTGCACACAACCAAGCTGCAACGACGGTTACGTTTACACCATACGGATCGTTGACAGCACCAAACGTCCAACTCGTGCTGCAACAAGTCGAAGACACGAAGGTCGGTACGGCTGGCGACACAATGACAGGTCCACTTACATTGAGTGGAAACCCAACAGCACCTCTTCATGCAGTACCAAGACAATATATCGACAACTTAACGTTGGATGGTTTAGCAGATGTTACATTAATCGTTCCTTCACCAGGTGATTTCTTGTATTACACGGGTGCAGTGTGGACAAGCCACACGTTGATCCTTGATGATATTAGCGACATCGATGACTCTGGTGCAAATCCGGGCGATGTTCTCACCTATAACGGTGTAGATTGGGTACCTGTTAGTGGTGGTGGCTCAATCACGTTGAACAATCTAACAGACGTTGCTATCAGTGGTGGACAAGGTGAAAACGCATGGCTTCGTTGGGATCAAACTGCAATGGAATGGCAGGATACGACAGGCATGCCATACGACATGCACTTTTTCATGCCTGGAAAAGCATCTGGAATTAGCGGCACGGTGATGGGTGGCATTGTTCTACCCCGCGACGTGTATATCACAGACCAATTTGCAGCGACGCAAATGTGGTGTGAAGTCCCTTCGACCACAGCCCCTGTCCAATTTAACGTGTATGTTGATGGTGGTCTTATAGCAGAAGTTACCTTCGCCATTGGCAGCAATACAGGTACTATCAATGAATTTATTGGCTCTCCATATGTGATTGCCCAAGGCTCTCGAATGACCGTTATTCCTGACGCGGACAACAGTGAGATTGAAGACGTAATGTTGACGTTTGTTGGATGCACAACAAAGCTAGTTTGCGAACCAGTTATACCGTAAACCTGCAGAATTCCTCTCCTTGATTTCTACAACTCCCGACCGGGCGTGAATCCCCGAAGATTTGGGGAAGTTAGATAAATAATACAAAGGCATGCATGCTGCAAGGAGAATCCACCATGCGAATTCAGTTTAGACAAGGTCTCGTACGTACTCCTGCTGGTTTTCTATCAGTGGGCGTTAACGTAGTTAGTCTGGTTGTTCCATCATTCGACAACGTCTCAATGACGTTTGCTGATGGAGACACAGATTACCTCTTGGTTGAAAGACTATCAGTTAACAACGCTTGGGCAAGTCTTCCAGGCACGACAGTTTGGCTATACTGGGACATCAACACAGTAACTGCTGAAAGAACATTTGGTTTTACATCTGTTTCTCCTGTTGCTCAACCAACAGCACCAATTGCTCCTGCAAACGATCAGCATTGGTTTGATACTTCAACCTTCACAATGAAGGTGTGGAGCTCAAGTGGTGGAAGATGGGTTCGTAGAATCCGTGTATTTGCTTGTAAGTTGGATGGTGGTACAGTTCTAATCAGCATGAGTATCAATTCACCTATCTTCTATGGCACACAGGCTGGTTCGATTGCCGAAGTACAAATCAACGCTGGTTCGTTTGTGTTTGACGCAGACGGATATGCACTACGCAAAGCAGACGGCACGTTTTTCACAACGGAAGATCAAGCTGTCACAAGTATTGCGTCAAGCTCACAAGTAAAGTTTGGTAGCCTTGTCATTAATGCGCAAGCAGCTGCAAACATTGCACAATATTCTGTTGTTCGTTTCACAGACTACAACCAAATTGTTTCTGCAAACAATTTCCTCGTTGACAACGGTGCGTATGGTATTGTTGAAGACGCACTTGTTACTGGTGACTCAGCCAACGTTGTGATGGAAGGTTTGATCACTAATGCAGGATGGGATTTCTCAGTAACAGGCGGTGGTCCAAGCATCAACGATCCAGTTCGTTTCCCAGCACCATTGACTGTTAACACACCGTTGTATGTTGATAACATGGGTCTGTTGACATCAGTCGTTCCAGTAACACCAATCATTATTGCAGCAGTAGTAGACACAAGTTCGATTCTGCTTCGTCCATCAAGCCTGTTCATGGACATGACAAACGATCCAGCAACGACATCAAACTTAGGCACAGTGTTGTTGAGCGTTGGTCCTGTTGATCCAGCAGCACCAATCGTAGTTGGTGACAATGATCCAAGGATCACGCCAGTTCTGACACACATCGCTGATGCAACGGTTCACATCACAGCAGCACAAAACACATTCTTGGATTCGATTACAGCACCAGGTATTGTTATCCACAAAGCCGACAATACATCGGTACAACGTTCATTGGTACAACCAGCAGAAGGTATCACGATCACAAATGCTGATGGTCAAGCTGGTAACCCAACGTTTACTCTTGCAAACGACTTGCTCGGTCTTGAAGGTCTAACAACAGCAGGTCTATCTGCACGTACAGCTCCAAACACATGGGTAACACGTTCAGTTGTTGCTCCTGCTGCGGGTATTACTGTTACAGACGGTGATGGTGTTGCAGGCAATCCAACTCTTGTCCTCGCAAATGACTTGGCTGGCGTTGAAGGTCTTGGAGCTCTCGGTCTTGCAACTCGCTGGGCCCCAGACTCATGGACAGTAAGAACAATCACAGGTCCTGCTGAAGGTATTACAGTTACAGATGGTGATGGCGTCGCAGGCAACCCAACACTTTCTCTATCGAACGACTTGGCGTCTATTGAAGGTCTAGCGGGCGTTGGCTTCGGTGCACGTGCAGCAGGTGACACGTGGGCATTACGTACATTTACAGCACCAGCAGCAGGTTTCTCAATCACACCAAACGACGGTACAGCAAACCCAGTGTTTGCTCTTACGAATGACTTGGCTGGTGTTGAAGGTCTTGGTACAACAGGTATTGCAGTTCGTGCCGCAGCCGATTCGTGGGTAACGAAGGCTATTTCCGCATCGGCATCAGAAATTGAAGTAACAAACGGTGACGGTACAGCTGGTGGTGATATCATTCTTGGTCTGCCAGACGTTGGCACACCAATTGTAGATTCTCTACAACGCATCACAACAGATCAGTGGGGTCGTGTAAGTGGATCTTCCGCTCCGACACAAACTGATATTGAAACAGCACTTGGCTTCCATCCAGTAGAAAGCGGCGGCGACACAATGTCTGGCGCATTAGACATGGGCACCAACTGGGTTAGAAATGTTCTAACACCAGCTCTTGGAACAGACGCTGCTAACAAGGCATATGTTGATTCAGTTGCAACAGGTCTTGATGTAAAAGCAAGCGTTCGTGTTGCTTCAGTTGCTGACGTAAACGTTTCTTCACCAGGCAGCCCAATTGATGGTGTAGCAATGGTAAACGGTGATCGTGTTCTTCTTAAAGATCAATCGGTCCCAACAGAGAACGGCATATACGATTACGATTCAACAGTCACACCAATGACGCGTTCAGCAGATTTTGTTGATCCGTTTGTATCATCGGGTGCATTTACATTTGTTGAAGAAGGCGCAGTTAACGCAAATAGTGGTTGGGTTCTGATTACAGACGATCCAATTACAATTGGTATTACATCGCTAGCATTTGAACAGTTCAGTGGTGCTGGTCAGATCACAGCTGGCACAGGTATGACAAAGGCAGGCAACACGCTGAACGTTGGTGCTGTTGCTGGTCAATTGGTTGCAAACGCAAGTGATCTTGGGTTGGCAACAACAGGTATTACACCAGCCATCTACAAAGCATTGACAATTGATGCTTACGGTCGTGCTACAGCAGGTACAAACCCAACAACGTTGGGCGGATACGGTATCACTGACGCACAACCACTTGACTCTGATCTAACAGCAATTGCTGGTCTATCGTTGACAGGTGTGATGGTTCGCACGGGTGCTGGTACTGCTTCGATTCGTTCAGTAACAGGTCTTGTAAATGAAATCACAGTAACAAACGGCGACGGTGTTGCAGGCAACATTGCTGTTGGACTTGCTAACAACCCCGTCGTTCCAGGCAACAATCAAATGGTTGTTCCATCTGGTAGTACAGGTCAAGAAACTGGTTCGACTAACGGCTCGATCCGCTACAATTCAGACACCAGCAAGATGCGTATGTTTGAAGGTGGCTCGTGGAAGAATGTTGGCACAGTAACATCAGTTGCTATGACTCCTCCTATTGCGGGCATTAGCATTGCAGGTAGTCCTATAACGGGTTCCGGTACGTTTGTTCTTTCCTTGAATGGTGAATTAGCAGCTATCGAAGCAACAGCTGGTGGTCCGTATGGCATGGCCGCACACATTGGAGCCGGTTCGTGGACTTCAAGAACCATCAACGGTACAGCAAGTAATATTGATGTAACAAATGGTTCTGGTCTTGCAGGTGACCCAACGGTTAACCTAGCACCAACAGGTATCACACCTGGTGTGTTCCAATCTCTAACAATTGATTCTTTCGGTCGTGCTACAGCAGGTACAAATCCATCAACATTGGCCGGTTACGGCATTGTAGATGCACAACCACTTGACTCAACGTTGACTGCATTGGCAGTCTTCAATACAAATGGCTTGTTCGTTCAGACAGCAGCTGACACCTTTACTGGTCGTCTGTTGGTCGCACCTGCACAGGGTATTACGATCGCAGACACAGATGGTGTAGCAGGCAATCCAACATTTGCACTTGCAAATGACTTGGCAGCCCTTGAAGGACTTGCAGGAACAGGTATTGCTCGACGTACAGGCGCTGATGCATGGTCGGTTGGCACAACAGTAACAGTTGCTGAAGGTGGAACAGACCTAACAACAGTTGGTGCAGCCAACCAAGTTCTTGGTACAAACGCTGGTGCAACAGCTCTCGAATACAAGACTGTCACAGCAGGCGTTGGTGTATCTGTTGTACAGGGTGTTGGTTCGATTACAGTTGCAACACAAACACTGAAAGCTTCTCTAGGATTTACGTTTGGTGCGATTGCAGCTAACGATGTTGGTGATTCGTCCAACACGTTGACTGTAACAGGAGCCGTTGTAGGTGATGTTGTAACACTTGGCTTGCCTGTAGCGATCCCAGCCGGATTCACATATAATGCACACGTAAGTGCTGCGGACACTGTAACAGTGCGTGCGCATGGTAGTGCTTCAAGTGGTGTGGGTGCAGGGGCAGCGGACGCAACAATTAACGTTATTGTGATGAAGTACGCGAGCTTCTAAATCGGTGGAATTCCACTGCAATCCAGAGCCGGCGAGTCCGGCTCTTTTTGTTGCCACTTACGATAAATAATACTAACGCCGAGAATAAGGTGACAAAACATGCGAATTTCGTTTAGACAGGGTATCGTACAGTATCAAAATCCGGGCTTTCTTGCTGTAGGTTTCCCATACGTCGATTTGGTAGTGGTAGACACGCCGACTATCGTGGCATTTGCCGACGAGACAACGGACTATCTTTACATTGAACAAGAGACTGTTCCTAACGCTTGGGGACCAATATTTCTTGCCACCGATCAATGGCTTTACTGGGATATCAACCGAAGCACAGGCGTTCGGACGTTTGGTATTACTCTCCTTGAGCCTGTAGCTCAACCAACTCCACCAATTGCACCAGCAAACGATCAACACTGGTTTGACACCAGTGTTAATTTGATGAAGGTGTTTAATGGAACATACTGGTACACACGGCTTCGAGTTTTTGCATGTCAATTGTCAAACGGTACAGTTCCAATCAGCGTAAGCATCAACTCACCAACATCGTTTGATGGTACACAAGCTGGTATTGTAGGAGAATTCTACGTTGGACAAATTCTGTTTGATGCAACTACTGGCTTGCCTCTAAAGACATCGGACGGTTTCTTCATTACAACAGAAAATCAACTTGTAGTAAAAACAATCTCAACGAGCGACATCAAGTTTGCATCGTTGGTTGTATCAGCGGTGGCGGACCAAGTTCTTGCCTCATACACCATTGTCAAGTTCGTTGCGTTTGGACACATTGAACATGCGGATGCCTTTACAGCAACACAACCGGGTCAATTTGGTATCATTCAAAATGGTGTTGTAGTTGGTGAATTTGTTAATGTCGTCGTCGAAGGAGCAATTTCAAATCCAGCTTGGAGTTGGCCAACAGTAAACGAATATCTGTATTCGGATAGTACTGGTGTTCTTACGACAACGCCTCCTGTTCCCCAAGCAATACCTGTTGCAACTGTTGTTGATGTATCCACGATTGTTCTCGGTTCGCCGAAGAGCTTTGTATCGATCACCAACATTACTAATCCTGCAACACCACTTGCTGACGAGGTTACGCAGGGAACTGTTCGTTTAAACATTCCAGCAACAGTCGTTACAGATCCAGTCGCAGTTGGTGACAACGATCCACGATTGTCTGATGATCGTTTCCCACTTGCACACACGCATCCACAATCGGACATAACAGACCTTACAACTGATTTAGATGCCCGCGTATTGGTCGCTGGCGATACAATGACAGGTGACCTAGTGCTTTTTGCTGGTGCTCCTGCAACTGCTGCAAGTGCAACACCAAAGAGTTATGTTGATACGTTGTTTTCAACGGCAAGTACCTACTTCGCATTGATTATTCACACTCACGCCATCGCAGACGTGGTAGGATTACAAACGGCGCTCGACGGATTGGTTGAAGTGGCTGGTGATACAATGCTCGGTTTCTTGACATTGAATGCTGATCCAGTTCTTCCATTACACGCAGCAACAAAACAATATGTTGATGCAGCTTCAGCCGTCGCAATTCCTCTGAACGAGATTGTATTTGGCACGGGTCCAGCTATAACATCAGCTTCCGAATTTACTTACGATCTTCTGACAGGTGCATTAGATGTTAACTCAACGCTTGCAGTTGCGTCACCTGGTAGTGTCACGATTAAAGGTGCTGATGGTTCGGCACTGGTTCCAGGTGGTTCTGTTGCTATTAGCAGCGGCACGTCGGCGGGCAATGATGCCGGCTCAATTGCCATCACTGGTGCAGACACTTCAGGATTTCTTGGGACGCTTCCTGGTGATGTTATTATTCAAACGGGTACATCAGCATTAGGCAGTGCAACAGATGGCGGACGTTTGACATTAAGAATGGGCGCTGGTGATGGTCAACCAGACGGCCACATTGATCTGTTTACCGATGGATCAACAGCACCAGAGTTTCGTTGGCATGAAGCGACGAATACTGATTACATAGGATTGAAGGCGCCGGCTGGTGCAAGTTCTGTCACATTTGAATTGCCCGCCTTCGATGGAAGTCCAGGTCAAGCAGTAGTCACAGATGGTTCTTTGGCTTTGGGATGGTCAACTCTTCCAGCGGTTCTCGAGCTATACACAGAGAACCCATCGACACCAACTTCTCCAGTAGCAACTGGTACTAATGCAATAGGCCTTGGTGACGAAGCGATTGCAACTTTGCGTGGTGAACTAGCATTTGCAAATGGTTCAATTACGGCCGCAGGTGATGCACAATCACGAATGTTTGTTCTACATGGCAGCACAGCTGATGCAGTAGCAACAGAGTTGTTCCTTGACGGCGTTTCAGAACGAATGGTTCTCGAAGCTAATTCAACGTGGCTGTTTAACATCCGTGTGGTTGCAAGGGAAGACGCAGATCCAGCAGACCGCCTCGGCGCTAAATACGAAGGTGTTATTGATAGAGACGGATCAGGCAATACAGCTTTTGCCGATCTCATCGCCGGAACAATTTTTGCACAAGATAATCTAGCGTGGTCGGTGGCTGTTGCAGCCGACGACACAAATGAAGCGCTGACCGTAACAGTAACTGGCGCGGCAGCAACAATAATTTATTGGACGTGTTATGTGCAGATCACACACGTACGAACACCGTAATACAGAGGAAGATAACAAATGGCAATTAGAATTAATCACACCACCGAATCTATCATCCCTGATTCAGAAACCTTGATTCTTGAGGGAACGGGTGCTGTTACAGTTCCAAAAGGCCTGACAGGCGAACGCTCTGCGGGACTTCCTGGTGAACTGCGTTTCAACACAACCACCAACAAGCTCGAAACGTGGGAAACGGCTTGGGTAGATGTTGTAGGTGGTGTTAATGCAAGAGACGTCTTCGCTGATGTTCGTGATCCATCCGGTATTGTAGATCGTGCAGATTCCACGGTTGCCTTTGTTGATGGCACGCGCACGTTTTCGATTACACCGACAGGAGCAAGCTTCGATTATTACATTCACGGTGTCGTGTACACAGTCGCAGCAAAATCACTTGTTATTCCAAACGTAACAGGAATATATTACCTGTATCTCGATGTAAATGGTAATCTTCTATCACAAACAACGTTCACGCTTGATTTGTTACTTGACCAAGCACTTGTCGGGGCTGTTCATTGGAACGCTATTTCAACTCTTGGTGTTTATGTAGCAGACGAACGACATGGCATCACAATGGATGGTGCAACACACTACCATCTCCACTTAGTGCTCGGCGCACAGTGGGAAAGCGGATTGGCGCTTGGAAGCTTTAACATTGGTTCAGGTGCTATCGATTCACATGCACAGTATGATGTTTCAGACGGCACGTTCCGCGACGAAGATTTACAACACGACATCTACGATACAGGTGGTGCTGTAAATGTCTATGACCTCGAACAACAACTCACACCAGTTGCAAACATTCCAATTTTGTATCGTCTAGGCCCGACGGCATCGAACGATTGGTATATCAAAACAGCAGATTCATTCGCTCTGATCTACAGTGGAACAGCTGGATATGTTGGTGCAAGCGGTCGTCCACCATATAACCGACTGAATGCCGGAGTTTGGTCATTGACAGAGGTCGGTGACACCGAATATTTCTTCGTTCATATCTTTGCAACGAATGACATCAATCATCCAATCGTTGGTGTCCAAGGTATTAACACCTTCGCAACGGCTCCTGCTTCACAAGCAGCTGCTCGTACAGAACTTGGACAGTTGACAGGACTTCCGTTTGATGAGTTCGTACCACTTGCAACTGTTACGTTCAACTCAGCGAACACCATGGCAAACATACCACAGGCAACCATTGTGCTGACTGATACTGGTAAAAATTATGTCGATTGGCGTTCGTCAGAATCTTTCGCAACAACCGTTGGTGGCGTTGGAGTTTCTGATCACGGACAACTATCAGGACTTCAAGACGACGATCACCTACAATATGCAGTGACACGATCTGGTTCTACCCGAGTTACATCTGATGTTAACGCTGCGTCAATCGGTCAAGTACTTGAATTTGATGGAACATACTGGAAGAACGCGAGCGCAGCTGGATCTGTTTCAGAACCAGCTAACCGAGTTGTGTTTGGTACAGGTGCAGGTGTTACTTCCAACGCTGCATTCACATTTGATCCAACAACTCATGCATTGACGTTGGCTGGTGGAACTGTCGCCTCACCAGGAGGTAATATTTCTCTTACTGCTGCGGGCACAGCTGGTGCAACCGGTGGTGGTATCATTCTAACGGCAGGTGCGGCAGCAACCACACCCGGTACAATTCTAATTACTGGTGGTGCCGCTGCGGTAGCGTCAGGGGTAGCAGGTGGTGCTGTTGATATTATTGGTGGAACTGGCGAGGCCGCTGGATCCGGTGCGGCTGTATCAGTAAAAGCTGGTCCTGGTGGAGTAGCGGGAGCTGGTGGTCTATTGGTTCTTCAAGGTGGCGCTGGTTCTCTAGGTGGTGGCAATGTTCAACTAACTGGTGGTGCGTCTTCAGGTAATGCAACTGGTGGATTGTTCTTGTCAACTACATCACCAATCGTCAACCAAAACAGTGGTGGTATATCACTCACAACAGGAGCTGTAACTGGTGCAGGTGTTGCTGGTACAATCACAATGAATGTTGGTTCGACACAAACCTTACAATTAACAGCAACTCGAAACGTTGTTTTGGGCAACGCTGCACTTATAACTACAGCAACAAGCGGTTTCATTCACGTTGCCGGCATGCCAGGCACGCCAACCGGTGTTCCAACAAGCTTTGCTGGTCGGTACCCACTCACATATGACAGTGCCAATAACAAACTTTACGCTTATGATGGTGGATGGATCGACTTAACAGGCGCAGCCGGTGGAACACCTCCAGGTGGTGCTGACACACAAATTCAATACAACAACGCCGGAGTATTTGGTGGTGATCCTGATTTCACATATGTTGCTGCCGTCGGCACATTCTACGCCAACACCACAGATGGCACAAGTGGAAGTCTCTCAGTAGCTACTCCAGGTAATGTTGCACTGTTCGCTGCTAGCGCAAGTGCAGCAACAGTTGCTGGTGGTAATCTAAACTTTGCAGCTGGTGATGGCGGCTCAACAACTGGTGGCGGTGGTGTAATTGCACTAACAGCTGGCGATGGTGGTGCATCAGGCGCTGGCGGATCTGTGTCATTAACAGCAGGCGCTAGTGGTGCTACAACAGGTGATGGTGGTGACGTTGCTATTACAGCAGGGGCAGCAGGGGGAGCTTCCGGAAGTCCTGGTGTAATCGGTCTCAACACTGCAGCAGGATACACATATCAACGTGGTGGTAATTTTGCGGCGCCTGGCGACGCACAGTCCAACAACTACGTTCTACGTACAGTAACAACCAACTCAGCCGTTGCCACAGAAGCATTCCTTGATGGAACTGGTGGTTCACGAAGAATGGTTCTTCCATCCGATTCAACGTGGAAGTTTGAAGTGAATGCAGTTGCACGAGGTGTTGCAGGTGCAAATGATAATTTAGGAGCTGCATACAAATTTGAAGGTGTTCTTGACAATAATGGTGGCACAACAGCCATCATTGGCTCTCTTGTCACAACGCTCCTCGGCGAGGATGTTCCAGCATGGGACGTTACTGTATCAGCCGATGATGGAAATGATGCTCTTATCGTTGAAGTAACTGGTGACGCTACTTCAACAATCCGTTGGGTCGTCTTTGTCAAGACTGTGGAAGTGTCTGGCTAAAAAAACATATACTTACAGCTAAAATAGCAAGAATTTGGTTGGGGTCATAAATATAGCATAACAGTGAATCTCGCTCTGAAAGCGAGCATCTTTTAGCCCAAGGAAATAACCGCTATGACACTTAAATTCGACAACAGTACCGACCAAATTGGTATCGGGACAAATTCACCAGACGTTTCAGCAGCTCTTGAAATCGTTTCAACAACGACAGGTCTTTTGCCTCCAAGAATGACGACAACCCAACGTAATACGTTGGGTGCAGTTCCTGCTGCTGAAGGTTTGATCGTTTATGATACTGATACAGGTCTCTACTACTACTATGACGGTGGTTGGATCGCGTTCGCGTCTGGTGGTGCTGCTGGTCAGCCAGACACACAAATTGTTTATGGTACAGGTGGAAGTCTTGCTTCTGATGCAGACTTTACATATACCGCTGCAACGGGAAAACTTCTCGTCAACTCAACAGATGGTACAACGGGCAGCGTTTCATCAGGTACGCCTGGCAACGTTGTCGTAATTGCAACGTCGTCAAGCGGAGCTGGAGTTGCTGGCGGCGCAGTAAACCTCCTTTCAGGTGACGGTAACACATCAGGTGCTGGTGGTGCTGTGACAGCAACAGCTGGTCCTGGTGGTGACACGGGCATTGGTGGTGCAATTGGATTAACAGCAGGCGACGGTGGTGCAACATCAGGCGCAGGTGGTGCAATTAACATTACGGCAGGATCTGGCGTCGGCGCTGCCTCCAATGGTGGTGCGGTTGTCATTACATCAGGTGAGCCTGGCTCATCAGGTTCTGTTGGAG
>JACZKY010016116.1_pt1 | contig 14142 bp, 13 predicted proteins | sample 8237611 | NCBI WGS metagenome assembly JACZKY01 (sample SAMN16148055, study PRJNA663545) | marine sediment metagenome | biome: sediments and biomass from bioreactor inoculated with such sediments; feature: coastal sediments; material: methane- and iron-fed bioreactor; isolation source: Bothnian...
GCCTTATACCAGGCCAAACGAGCGGGAAGAAATCAGATTGCCTGGTACGATAAAACGCAAGTATGATTAGCTACAACATCTGGTTTCTCGATAGAATCTGCACTCACCTCATCATCTACAAAAGCGACTCCGTTGCGAAGATGTACGTCGCCAACGGGTCCTGATTACGAAGCGATGACGCAAGAAAAGTTCGGAAAAGATTTGACACCGCGAAGAGATAAATATCCGCAGGGGCGAGGCTGCGAAGCGTCCGCCCTTTTTTATTTCATCTCCTCTCAAAACTTTCCAAGGTAAACTGGCGAAGAATTGAAAGGCAACGTATTCCATGGCATTATCAGAAACTCTTTCCAGGCCGATCTTTTATCTTATCTACAACCTCATCCGCCTGGGAAACGGATTTCGCACACCCATGCTTCGGCGCACAGTGCAGCCTCCCGCTAAAGAAAAACGCGCCGCCTTCGATCAACTGATCAACTCCTCCATTGAGCGTGGAAGCGACTTCCCGATCCAGTACGACCTGCCATACCCCAAAGTGGATTTTCTCAATTACCTCTGCGATTGGCGAGGCTTGGTGGCGCATGGTTCGCCCATGCACGAATTGAAAACGATTGAACCCGTTCGCAAAAGCCGTGACAACAACGAGTTTGGCAACCGCACGCAGATATTCTGTTCGCCCGATGCGATCTGGGCAATGTGGTTCGCCATTTTAGACAAAGATAAGTTCACCCTCACCAACAATGCCTGCATCCGCATTGGCTCTGGGGCGCGTCGCGAAAAGTACTATCACTTTGCTCTACCCAGAAACAAAAAGGAAGATGAGCCTTTTACCGAAGGAATGCTTTACATCTGCAGCGCCGAGGATTTCCCCTCCCGCCGCGTCATTCTCATCCTAAAATTTCTGGGCGGCGAAGTGGAGGAATGGGGCAGTGAAAAACCTGTCCAGCCGCTTGCCAAAATAGCCGTCAGGTCATCCGACTTTCCATTTTTGAACCAAGTGGTATTTGCTCGTTAATCATCATCTGCATATGAAGGCAGCTAGCTGAGCAGCCTTTATCTTTTTTTTCTTGACACCTAGCAATACTAGGTATAAACTCCTGCACATGAACAACGAAACCCTAAAAGGACATCTCGATTTTCTTTTGCTGGCTGTGCTTGCAGATGGCGCGGCACATGGCTACGCCGTGATCGAATCCCTGCGCCAGCGCAGCGGCGGTCACTTTGACCTGCCTGAAGGCACGATCTACCCAGCGCTGCATCGTTTGGAAGCGCTGGGCTTGCTCAAAAGCCGTTGGGACGAATCCGCGCCGCGCCGCCGAAAAGTCTATTCGCTGACCGTGAAAGGACAGCAATCCTTGTCGAAGCGCCAGTCTGAGTGGATGGCGTTCTCAAAAGCGGTCAACGCCACGGCGGGGATGTAACATGAAGAACGCCATTGCCTCTTATTTGAAAGTCCTCCAACGGGAGATGAAAAGGAACGGCACATTTCATGCAGACCATCTCGAGGAACTCGAAGGTCACTTGCTTGAAGCCGTGGAGGCGAATCTCCGACGTGGGATGAATCAGGCTAAGGCGGAGGAGGAAGCGCTGCGTCGGTTTGGATCGGTCAATGTTGTTTTATCTTCGTTTGCAAAAGAAAGGATTACTGTCATGCAAAAAATTCTGCTTGGAATTGCGGCAATCGCGGGTCTGTTCTCTCTCTATGTGGATACCCGCCCGACCTGGGATGATACAGGCGTGCTTGTATTTGGAATTCTACTCGTCAGCGGTTTGCTGGCGTTGATCGGGTATCAGCGTCCGTGGCTGCTGGCGCTTGCAGTCGGCGCATGGATTCCATTGCACGGAATTTTCGTTGCACGAAATTTTGCTTCCGTAATTGCGCTCATCATCGCGTTCATCGGCGCCTACGCGGGTTGGCTGCTCCGCAGCGGAGTAAACCGAATCGTTCACCCCGCATAAGGCTGGCATGTTTGACCTTTTGTTTTTGCTCATCGTCCTCACTACATTGATTGTTTTGATTGCAGCGCTCGTCAACCTGATTCTGCGGCGCTTCGCTCAAACGGGACGCCTGCTCCTGTTTTATGGGCTGGGTCTTACCCTTTATTTTTTTGTTGTTATCGCCGTCGCGTTGACCTCACCACAACGCATCGTCCCGATGAAGGAGGATCGCTGTTTCGACGAATGGTGCATCGCGGTGAATGACGTGCGTACACAAAATGAATTGGGCAGCGCCCGATCGGACGGCAATTTTTACATCATCGAACTCAAGATCTCCAACCACGCGCGCGGACGCGCACAACGCGCCGCCAGCGCCGCCATCCATTTGCTGGATGAACAGGGAGGGCGTTACGATATTTCACCAAAAGGACAGTTGGCATTTGAAACGATCTACGGCACTGTCCCGCCGATGACGTTGATGATGGAGCCTGGGGAATCGTACACCACGTACCAGGTCTTCGACCTGCCGAAGGATGTTGGCGCAGTCTCGTTGACGGTGGAACATCCCGTCGGTTTCTCGCCTGGCTGGTTCATCATCGGCGACGAGAGCAGCCTGTTCCACAAACCGACGATTGTTCATCTGCCCTAACGATAGGATACCCGCGGTATGTTGCCAAGACGTACGTCGACAACTGGTCCGATCACAAAACGATGATGCAGGAAAAATTTGGGAAAGACCTCACTCCGCATCGGCTCAAATATCGAACGTTGAAGTGACAACAAAATCATATCGTTGCGAAGCAATCCCCGACTCGACGAGAGGATTGCTTCGCAATGAACGCTTGCAATGATGCCCTGCTTCTCATATCCTTTGATACTGCGGCACATCCACATCCCCCAGAACCGCCAGGACACTCTCATCTATTTCATGGTCCTCTACGTTGACCCTTCTATATCGCAGTTCAGGCAGGAGCGCGAGGTAGGCTTCTGTAATCAAGTTCAGAGGCAAAGCCAAAACAGAATTTGCCCGTCCTCTGTTACTGTCGAATGCGAATTTTCCAAGTTCCCGATCTGAAATTCGCTGACTGGCAGAAAGTATGGTTTCGCAAAGGGTCCCATCACAAATCTGTACTTTGAATATGCGGTAGACCCGCACCGTTAATTGTCCACGCGCATACCAGTTCTCCGTCCACACGGGGTTATCTTCGATGACAAAACCGGTGGGCTGAGCCGTGTATTGCTCGGGCTTCAACCCCACACCAAGCGTTTCATCAAATTCTTCAACCAATTCACGATCAGGTGTGGATTCAAGTTCGCGGTCATCAGGGTTTGCAAGATGCTGTAAGCAATACGGTTTCACCGCCCCCCATTTGGCGGGTGGAATCAAAATTCGAAAATCCTGTTCCTGCTCTGATCGTTCGCTGTCAAATTGAATTTCCCCAAGCAGCACTGTCAATGAATTTGAATTAAGGATTCGGACACTCCCGCCAAACGGCTGCGCGCGGACATTGACGTTCCCATCCTGCAACACAGTTGCCTTGCGTTCCAACGCCAGCATGGTCGTCCCGTTTTCAGGATGAGGAAAAATAACCTGATTGTATGTGGCAACGCTGACACGCAGCTGGTTCATTCTTCCGCAGCGAACGCCAGCGCTTGTTCGAGGGTCATGGCGGCGCCCTTTTTCTGAGCCGTGGCATAATCTTCCCCGCTTAGCATCGAACGGATGAATTCCTGATTCGCCTCCACTTCCACGCGGTCGGCGGGCCACCACGCTCCGCCAGTGATCTTCAACACAGATTCTGCTGCACTGAGCATTACGGCTCCCCATTCCACATTTCCCTGTCGCGCTTTCAATCCTGCCAGTCCAGCCATGCACTCCGCCATACCGCGCCGATTCCCCAAACGTCGGAACATTTTTAGTCCCAATTGGAATTGAGATTCGGCGCGTTTAAAATCTCCTTCGTGCTGGGCAATGTATCCCAAACTATGGACAAAACGCGCCCTGTCGCCTTTGTCGCCCGAATCGGGCAACAACGTTTCGCATTCTTCATAATATGTTCTAGCAATATCGTATTGACTCTGCACCCGCGCCACTTCGCCCAGGTTATTCAATGCGAAACTCAGAAGCCAGTTTTCGTTGATGTGGCGTGCAGAGGCGGCGGCTTCCAAATGATAGGCTTGTGCCTGTTCAGGATGCCCCAGCCCCAGTTCAGCATTGCCTAAATGCACCAGCGTAAGCCCATGGAAATAGGAGTTGCCGGCCTCCTTGAAAAACTTGCTGGCTTGTTCCAACAATGGTTGTGCTTCACTGTCTCTGCCCATATTGATAAAGGCGATCCCGTTTGCCATTTGTGTCATTGCCACCATCTGGTCATCTTCCAGCCGCTGCTGGATCGCGAGAGCCTCTTGTAATCTTGTCAATGCAGTTTCCTGTTGACCCTGCCAAAGTGCCAGTATGCCGCTGGATGCCAGAGCCATGGCTCGCATGGGAGGTGTATTCTGGACAGCCGTCACTGCTAAAAACCTTTCTGCCCACTGCTGACCTTCGGTGAAGTGTCCGCGCCGATACCAGAACCAGAACAACATGAAGATGAGACCCACACCAATTTGGGTCCCTTGAGGCGCGGCAAGGCACCAATTAAGCATGGCACGAATGTTATCCAATTCACGCTCATACCAGGCCAGCCAGTGTTGGGATTTTGGCGAATAGATCTCCCACCCTGCCTGGGTAAGAATGATGTTCCCAAAGTATTGGGCATGTGCTGCCTGGAGGGCTGGCGTTTCACCGCTCTCCGCGAGGCGTTCCGCAGCGTAAGCGCGGATGGTTTCCAACATGCCAAAGCGCAGCTCGCCGTTGATCTCATCTTGTCGCAGAAGGCTATTATTCATCAGAGAAGTTAAACTTTCGAGAATATCCAGTTTCCCATCCTGATTGCAGACCGCTTCAACAGCTTCGAGCGTGAACCCGCCCACAAAGACACTGAGCCGCGCGTATAACGTTTTCTCCTCTTCGTTCAATAAACCATAACTCCACTCGATCGTGTTGCGCAGGGTCTGGTGACGGGAGGGCAGGTCGCGCGCGCCGCCTGTCAGTAGCTTGAGACTATCATTCAATCGGGTGAGGATCGCTTGCGGCGACAACAATTTGGTACGTGCTGCGGCAAGTTCAAGTGCGAGAGGCAGCCCATCGAGACGGAGGCAGATCTCTGCAACGGATGAGGCGTTGTCTTTCGTCAAAGAAAAGTTCGGTTGGGCGGCGCGGGCGCGTTCCACGAACAGGTGCACGGACTCATATCCGTTCAATTCTTCGAGAGCCGCTTCGCGCTGCGGCAGGTCCAACGTCGGGATGGGAACTTCGCGTTCGCCCCGTAATTTGAGCGCGATACGGCTGCTGGTGATGATCTTTAACTGCGGCACCGCAGCGAGCAGTTCGGCGACCATAGGCGCTGCAGGGATAAGCTGTTCGAAATTATCGAGTACAAGCAGCATGTGCTTATCGCGCAGATAATCCTTGATGTTGTCCAACAACGGACGCCCTCCTTCACGTACTTCGAGCTGCTTGGCAACACGCGAAACGAATTGCTCCGAGTCGGTATCGTCTGCCAGCGGAACGAAGAAGACACCGTTGGGGAAGTGCTCAAGCGATTCCTGTGCGACCTGTAAACTAAGCCGCGTTTTACCTGTGCCGCCTGGTCCCATGAGCGTGATTAAATGCACATCTGGATCAAGAATCATTTCTTTAAGTGCCGCAAGCTGTGCTGCGCGCCCGATGAACGGAGTCGGCTGTATGGGAAGATTATGTTTTGGCTTTTTTACAGAGGTTGAATCTTTTTCCTGAATCTCGTCATATAGCAATTCGACGCTGGTCGGTTGCGGCAATTTGAATACGGCGGCATATCGTTTGAGATTTGCAGCGGCGTAGATCAACCCTGCGAGTCTCTGCTCCTCAGGCTGACCCGCCTTGTGACAAAACGCCAGTCCTGCTGCGACACCTGCAAGCCAATATTGTCCCCACAGATCATCATGCAGACTTGGATGGTTTGCCTGCACCCAATCCCCAAATGCGCCTCTTGCCGACCCGATGACTGCACTGACACCCGACATTTCGATCGGCACCTTATGCGGGTCTGGCACATCTGCCACAGCCAACAGGGAAAGGAAATTGACGCACTTTGCAAATGACACTTGTGTCATTGCCAGCATGAGATAGGACATTTCCAAGTAGCGCTGGTCGTACAACAACGGCATGTTTTCTTTGAAGAGCGCAAAATCAATCAGATAATACCCTTCAAGAGATTCTTTATCGTCTGCAAATTTGACCAGAATATTATTGGTGTTCAAGTCGCCGTGGATAAAGCCTGAGGCAATGTCAATTGCACGCGCATTGCCCCACGCCTCAGGCTTGCGCGCATGCAGTAATGGATTTGGGAAGACATGTCCGTTGATCAGCAAACCAGCGACATCAGGATTAAGTCCGCGAGTCTCCTGCAAAAAATGTTCCGTGTTGCTGCCCGTGTCCAGCCGAAAACCGAGCCAGTTCTTCAATATCTGTTGAGGATGAACGGCTTGTTCAAAGGTGGAATCTTTATTCCACTCTGAAAGCAGCACCGTATTGGTTTGCGTAAAAAGGACTTTGAGTTGACTTTGTCTTTCGTATTTCGACAAAGGCAGATATTTGAGCAGGGATTGACCAGCAATACGGTAAAAGATCGCAATGGCGCCTTCGTATTCAACTTTATCAAACACCAACTCAGCAATGTGATCGCGCGCAAACTCAGGCGCTGCTTTTTCCATCACAGTGTTGTGACGCGTGACCTCATCGGATCTGGTATTCTTGCCTTTGCGATCCAATTTGAGGATGCAATGCTCGACCCGCTTCGTTTCGTTGTTCGAAACGCTAACAAGATACACCATCGCGCCCGACCAGCCTCCCACCAATAACTGAAGTGGGGCAATGGTGATCTTGTTGGTCTCCTGCGCCAGCTGAATAACTTGTTGATATTCTGCAGGCAGGGCTTGAAAGTCGGTTGATAAATCGGGCATGGAATGCTCCAATGTGCCGGTTGAGACAATTGGAGTATTTTACTCCTAGTTGAGCCGTTGGCCCAAAAGGCTGCCCCTTCATATTCCTCGACCAACGGGCTTGCTATGACATGCTATATAAAAAGTGACAGCCGCCTCACAGGTGACTGTCACTTGGATACCTACTTCAAGCTCTCCGCCAGTTCGATCAAGCCATTCATATCGAGATATTCGATCGGCACCACATCGCCATATTTGGTCAGTTCGAACCAGACACCGTCCTTGAACCAGCGCAGGCGGAAGATGGGCGCATCAGAATTCCACTTCGCCGATGTCTCTCCTCCATACACCACGAACATGCCTTGCGCGTACTCCGCATCCACGCCGCCGACTTTCACGAGGACGATGGCGTCCGCAGGGACCTGATCCCACTCGGACTGGAGGAAACCTTCCTTGGATTGCATGAGAATGAGGTTGCCTCCGCCGCCCGGCACGCCGTATTCAATGCTGATGGAACTTCCGTACATGCGTGCGCCGAGATATTCAAATCCTTGCGGCACGGATGGCAACTCGGCGAGGTCAAAGCCAGCCAGCGCTTCGGCTTCCGCGACGGTGATCACTCCTGAAGGCGGCATGGCGGTTGGGGCGGATACGTCGGTTTGTGCGACAGGCTTTTCAAGGGCGAACGAGTTGCTTTCAGCGCGGGTGAAGAACTGTAAGACGCTTTGCGCAAAGGCGCGTCCCTGCGGGGTGGTGAACGCCAGCGCCAGCAGGGCAATGACGGTCAGGCTTACGTATGCGAGGCGCGACATGCCCCGCGGTTTGGTTGTGTTCATTTTTACTCCTTGTTGTTTGTTGTTTCCCGCAACAAGGTTTGTTTTCACAATACGCCAGAGATTCACTTCGGAGGAAGGAACCTTTTTTTCGAGCGCGTCCTGCAAAATGGACTGGATCTGTTTCTTGTCCATGTGTGACTCCTATCTTATGGTTTCCATCAGATCGCGCAGGCGTTGACGCGCGTCCCTGAGCCACCATTTGATGGTGCTGAGCGGGCGGTCCATTTTGGCAGACATGTCCGCTTCGCTGAGGTCAAGGAAGTAGCGCATGACGACCACGGCGCGTTGTTCGGGCGGCAGGCTTTGGATCGCGTCCATAATGTGTTCGCGAACCTGTTTCGCTTCCAGCCATTGCTCAGGCTGGGGAGAGGGATCAGCTAACAGCGTCGCGAGCTGCGAAGCATCCTCATCCAGTGGAACGCTGCGTTTTTGCCGTTTGGCCAGCTTGAGCGCGTCGTTGACGACGATCCGAAAGAACCACGGCGCAAAGGGACGCTCTTCGTCGAACTGGTGGATGCGCTCCGCCGCTTTGACGAACGCCGATTGCGCCACGTCCTCTGCCTGTGCGCGGTCATAAAGGATCAGATACGCGGCTTGCACCGCCTGAGCCTGATACCGATTAACCAGATGTTCAAGGCTGTCGAGGTGACCTTGTTTAATGCGGGAAATTGCAGTTTGATCTTCCATGCATGGACCTATAAGAGACTCTCTACTTATCATATCCTCAAAGATGGGAAAAGATAGTGACTGTCACTTTAGGTTACAAGCCGTGTTGTATTTATCAACTTACTGGTCAAGGAGCACCGAATGGAAAAGATCGAAACTATCATTATCGGCGGGGGACAGGCGGGACTCGCTACCAGTTACCACCTCAAACAACTCGGACGTGAGCACATTGTCTTGGAAGCGGCGGAAAAGGCGGGTAATGCCTGGCGCAATGACCGCTGGGACTCGTTCACCTTTGTCACGCCCAACTGGACGATCCAACTCCCTGGCGCGAAATATGACGGAGATGACCCTGACGGTTATCTGTCCAAAGAGGAGATCGTAGCTTATTTTGAAGGCTATGTTGAAAAGTACAATTTGCCTGTCCGATTCAGTACAACAGTTTTGGAAGTTGCCCCAATGGATGGAGGCAGGTATCAGGTCAAGACAGAGGCTGGCATCTATCAAGCGAAAAATGTTGTCGTGGCAACAGGCTCCTTCCAGAAGCCGAAGATCCCTGCGTACAGTGCAAATATTCCAGCGGAGGTATTGCAACTGCATTCGGGTCATTACCGTAATCCGAGTCAACTGCCAAATGGCGCAGTGCTTATAGTTGGTTCGGCGCAATCGGGGATGCAGATTGCTGAGGAACTTTATCAAAGCGGACGTAAGGTCTATTTATCTACTGGCTTTGCGCCGCGTGTCCCACGTCGTTATCGCGGGCGGGATGTCTTTGCGTGGTTGGTGGATACAGGCTTCTTCGACCAAACCATGGACAAACTCCCGTCACCAAAAGCGCGCTTCGGAGCCAACCCGCAGGCAACCGGCAGGGACGGTGGACATAACCTCAACCTGCATCAATTTGTGCGTGACGGCGTGACGTTGCTTGGTCATATCGCAGACTCACAGGGCGGGAATGTCATATTCAAACCTGATCTCAAGGAAAACCTTGCCCGGTTAGACAAAGCCGAAAAAGATATCATTGCCATGATTGACAAATATATCGAAGCGAATGGGATCAACGCTCCGCAGGAAACCCTGATGGAATTGCAGGATGGCTATTCCGTGGAAGTGATCACTGAACTCGACCTCAAATCTGCGAACATCAACACGATCCTATGGGCGATGGGTTACGACTTCGATTACGATCTTGTGAAATTGCCGGTCACCGATGAAGATGGATTCCCCGTTACACAACGCGGCGTTACGCAATATCCCGGCTTATATTTTGTCGGCATGAACTGGTTGCACAAACGCAAGTCCGCAATTCTGCTGGGCGTGAACGAAGATGTGGAACACGTCATCGCAGATATGACGGGATGATGCAGGGATCGTTCAGGGATGAACCTCAAAGACATTGCCAATCTCCGCCTTGCGAATCAACAGATCTCAGCGACAAAATTTACTTCGCCCAAGGCAATTGTCGCGTGGATGGGCGCGATGCAGGCGCAGGATTACGCCATGTCCAAGTGGGCGGTGGGTGTGAGATTGCCCAACTCGACATAGAAAACAATCGAAGCCGCGCTGGATAAAGGCGAGATCATCCGAACGCATGTGATGCGTCCCACCTGGCATTTGGTCTCGGCGGATGATGTCCGCTGGATGCTGGCGTTGACCGCACCAAACATCAAGGCGGGGATGAAGTCACGCCACAAGGAACTTGGGCTGACGGATGCGCTCCTTTCCAAAAGCCGTAAAATATTGGAAAAAGCCTTGCGTGATGGGAATCATTCCACGCGCGAAGAATTGATCGCGGCTCTGAACAGGGCAAATATCGACACAGACGAGAACCGCGCCTCTCACATCTTTGTCGCGGCAGAATTGGAATGTCTCATTTGCAGCGGCGCGACCAAGAACGGCAAACAAACTTTCAGCCTGCTGGAGGAATGGGTTCCACAGACCAAATCCCTCGGCAGGGATGAAGCGTTGGCGCTGCTTGCGAAGAGATACTTCTCCAGCCACGGTCCCGCCACACTGGAGGATTTCGATTGGTGGTCAGGTTTATCAGCGGGTGATGCAAAACGCGCGCTTGATATGGTCAAATCGGATTTTGCATCGAAGGTTGTCGAAGGAAAAACCTATTGGTTTACCCAAGCCAATTTCAAGTCGAAAAGGTCGGCGTTCCTGCTGCCTGCCTTCGACGAATTCATCATCAGTTACAAGGACCGCGGCGCAACACTCACGTTTGAAAATCATAAGCGGACGGTTTCGAACAACGGCATGTTTTATCCCACTATTGTTGTCAATGGGGAGACCGTCGGAGTTTGGAAACGCACAATCAAACGGGAGAAGACAGTGATTGCGTTCAATTACTTCAAACAGCCTGATTCTGCCGCGCATACGTTGATCGAAGCTGCAGCAGTTCGCTACGGTGATTTTCTGGGGAAGCAGGTTGAAACATAACAGTAGTCAGGCAGATGAGAAATGAAGAAACCGGAGTGATAAAATTGGGGATAAAATTTATCACTCCATGATGAAGATCGAGGCTTTTTAAATGCCATCTGCAAAGCGTAAACAAAAACGCGCCCCCAAGAATTTAATATCAGATTCCAGCGAGATAAACCTGTCTATCAAGCCCGGTACGAAAGCCGTGCTTACGATCGAGGCAGGCGAAGAGCAGGAGGGTGGAATCCCTGTTCGGATTCGTGTGGAGGAATCTCAGGGAGCAGGGGGCGGCTTCAGAGTCAACGAGCAGGCTGGGGCGGGGAAAGCGGCGAAGGGTTCTTTCGGCAAACGTTTTCAACTGCTGGTTAAGACGATCCGCGAAGCGCCCATTTTCAAAAAGTATGACCTTGCCACGTGGTTGTTCTGGGGGTCGCTGGCGGTTTATCTTCTTACGCGTCTGATCGGTTTGACGAAATTCCCGATCTACTTCTTTGTGGATGAAGCGCTGCAAACGCAATTTGCGGCCGACCTGGTTGCGAATGGGTATCGGGGAATTAACGATGTTCTTTTTCCGCCCGCATTTCGAAACGGCGATTATTTTACGCTGGGGATGGGGGTTTACGCACAATTACTGCCGTATCTTATTTTTGGAAAGTCTCCTTTCGTGACGCGTGCCACATCTGTGCTGGTGACGTTGATCGCGGCTGCCTCTGCCGGGCTGATCCTGCGCGATGGGATCAAGATTAAACATTGGTGGATGGGTGTTTTGTTCCTGTCAATTACGCCGACCTGGTTTTTGCATTCGCGCACTGCCTGGGAGATGGGTGAATTCGTGGGGTTTTATTCCGGCGCGTTGTGCGCCTACATGTATTACCGAATTAAATCGCCTAAGTATTTGTATTTAGCGATTTTTCTCGGCGCGCTGGGCTTTTATACATACAGTCCCGGCCAGGTGCTGGTGCCGGTGACGGCATTCGCGCTGGCCGTGTTCGACTGGCGCCATCATTGGAATAACCGCCGCACGATTCTCTTTGGGCTGATCCTGCTCTTCATCATGACCATCCCGTATCTGCGCTTCCGCATGCTGGACCCTGATAATGCCGTCGCTCATTTGCATAAATTGGGCTCGTATCTCTTTATGGATATTTCCATTTGGGAAAAAATACGGATGTATTTTTCACAATACTTCCTGGGGCTTGGCGCCTGGTATTGGTATATTCCCACGGAGAACACTCTTCAACGCCATATTATGAAGGGGTATGGTCATATTATGCTGGCGACCCTGCCGTTTGCGATATTGGGTTTGGCAGAGACCATCCGACGTCTGCGCGAGCCTTCGTATCGAATCATTCTTACGGCGTGGCTGGCTTCGCCGGTGGCTTCTGCCTTTGTGGCGATCGGCATCACGCGGGTGTTGATCTATGTTTTTTCCACGGCTTTGTTGACGGCGATCGGTCTTGCGCGGGTGCTGGAGTGGATTGAAAATCCGTCAGCTCGTCTGAAGACGATCATGAGCGACCCGCCTCCATCGCGGACGAGAATTCTGTCAGTACTTGGAATCCTTGTCCTCGGCGGTACAGCAGCCTTTTTTGCCGAGCATACTGCGGACAAGGCGGCTGTGTCTGCGTTGGCACTGCTGTTGGCGTTGCAAATCTCAGGTTTGGTCGGTGGAATTGCGCGGCGCATCAAAAAGACGGATTTTGTTAAAAACTTAAAACGGTGGAAAGCCTCACAATACCTGGCAGCATGGACGGTTTTCCTGATCCTGTCCAGCGTCAATGTGTTTATGCTTGTCGATGCGCTTCGCAATGGTCCCACCTGGTACAAGGATTATGGAATGGGCGGGATGCAATATGGCGCCTTTCAGGTTTTCGGCCCCCTCAAGGAATATATTCAGGAACATCCCAACACTCGCGTTCTTTTTTCACCCAACTGGGCGAACGGTACCGATGTGGTCGCTCGTTACTTCTTGGGTGACCCGCTCCCTGTGGAGTTGCATAGTATTCAGGGATATGTGGAAAACAAACTGCCAATGGGTGACGACACTCTCTTTGTCATGACAAAAGAGGAGTATGAATTCGCTATCACAAGCGAAAAGCTGGCTGATATCCGTGTGGAAAAAACCATCCTGTACCCGGACGGGACGCCCGGCTTTTATTTTGTCCGCCTGAGGTATTCTGACATTGCCGAGCAATTATTTGCAGATGAAAAAGCGCTGCGCGATGTGATCCAGGAATCGGTCATCAAGATCGATGGAGAGGACGTCCTGGTACGTCACACATATCTGGAAGCCAACGATCAGGCATTGGGACTTCAAATGGCTTTTGATGGCGACCCCTATACCTACGCAAAGACGTACGAAGCCAATCCCTTTATCATGGAGTTCAACTTCCCAACCCCGCGCACCATCAAGGGTTTTTCGATCATTATCGGATCGGCAAGGGTATCCATTACGTTGACTGGATACGCGGCTCCCGGGGCGGAGCCCGTTACCTACACCTTTGAAGGACAAGGCGCTATCGAGCAGCCGCAGCTTAACTTTGAATTACCTGCGCCAATGACCGTGCAGATACTGCACGTCGAGCAGTTGGACCTCAACACAAAACCGCCGACAAAGAATCATGTTTGGGAGTTTACGCTGCACTGATGCGGTAAATACGGCATTGCGATACCACCTCTAAGGCTGTGATTCCATCCTGTCCCTTTTCCCAATCCCCATGTATAAAATGTCCTTGAAGATAGGAGAATTTATATATGCTCATCAAGCCATTCTCAAAAATATTGCTTTTCATTCCCGCAGTATTTATGCTTGCATGTTCCGTCTTTACACCCAGGCCTGTCCCCACGGAAGCGGATCTTGAAAAGGAAGAGCAGGTGGTCTATTCGTTTTTTGTTGGCGGAGGTGAAAACCCTGTGCTGATTTTGGAAGACACAGCCACAGGTGTATCTACAAGTGACGTGCGGGAATCTCTGGATTATATAAAGGAAGGTTTGCCTGATCTTTCCAATGAGACCATTGACAGCTTTCTGGAGCGTAATGCACAGCCCAGCCGCCTGGCTCCAGATATGGATCTTGGTGTTGACTATTCCTTGCTTGACAAGGGTGAACTATCAGAGATCACAAAACAGCCCAATTGGAATGAAGTTTTGAACGAAAGATATCCGGGCGCGTATGGATACACGGTTTTCTCACGCGTTGGCTTTAATGCTTCCCTCGATCAGGCGGTGATCTACGTGGGCTGGGTGGGCGGACCTTTGA
>JACZKY010048060.1_pt1 | contig 14074 bp, 17 predicted proteins | sample 8237611 | NCBI WGS metagenome assembly JACZKY01 (sample SAMN16148055, study PRJNA663545) | marine sediment metagenome | biome: sediments and biomass from bioreactor inoculated with such sediments; feature: coastal sediments; material: methane- and iron-fed bioreactor; isolation source: Bothnian...
ATTATATATTGGATTCTTGGATTGACACGATTGAACAAGAACTAATCTATGAATTATCGCCTGTTTTCAATATTATGGGAAAAAAGAAATCTAGGGATAATTCTGATTATTGGTATAAACTACATCCACCAAAAATAGCAAACTTAGGAGTGTGTTTTGATGATGACTGACCACAAAGGTGAACTCCGCCTATGTCCCGAAGGTCAACGCCTGTATGACGAATATTGTCAGGTGTTCGACGACAAGGGCAAGACGGATGACGAAATGCTGGCGATGTGGGACGCGTATTATGAGCATGTGATGGATTGCGAAAGTTGTGGGTTTTTCTAGCCAACCACTTGACAAGATAGGACATTTGTGCTAGTCTATTTATAGTATATCAACCGTTCAATTTCAAGGAGTAGCCATGTCCGTCTTAGCAATTTTAGCAGTCATCTTTTTGATGTCGTTTTTAGTAGAGGCACTTGTCGAATACGTTTTCGGAGTGCCTTTCGATAAATTTGAAGTATTGAAGCCTTATAAATGGCTGTTGATGTACCTGGGGCTTGCCGCAGGAGTGTTGGGGGCGTTTATCTATCAATTCGACGTCATCCACCTGTTGAGCGAGTGGCTGAAATCGCCTATTGAGGTACACAGCTTCGGGATGGTATTGACAGGCTTAATGATTGGACGTGGTAGCAACTTCGTGCATGATGTGATTAAGAAGTTTTTCCAGAACGATCCATTAGCATAAGGGGGCAATTATGGAAGCAATCACTATAGCAATTATAGGAGTAGTAGGTGTTGTATTAGGTGGAATAATAACCAATCATTTTCTACGTCCGAAAGTAAAAGCCGAAACTGAAAAGATGGCTAGTGATACATGGGAAAAACTGGCGAACAAAATGGAATCACGCGTAGATAAATTAGAAACCATTGTCGATAAGCAGGAAAAAAAAATAACTCGCTATGGTAATAGAATTGTATTCTTGACTAAGGGAATTGATATTCTGCTAAGTCAAATTATACACGACGGGAAAGAACCTTGTTGGGTTCCTGATGAATGGGATCCAAATGAAGACTAGAATTTGCGAGGGCGGTTTCCAGGAGTTACCAAGTCGGGGAAACGACGATCATCTACTCCGCCGCCCTTTCAAGTTCTGGAATGTGAGGTAATATGGCAACTACACGAACGGTTACTGGCACGGTACTAAAGCCTGACGGGACAGTTTACACCGATTGGGCTTTGGTGTTTAAGCTGATTGATGACATTATATCAGACGGTGATGTTATTCCAGGTCACTCAATCGAAATAACAACGGATGGAAGCGGAGATTTTAGCACGGCTTTGGCGGTGCCTACAACGGGAACGGCGTATTACAGCGTGCAATTCCGTAACCTTGTTATATATGAGTTCAACCTTGCTGCCGGTTCATCCATCGGACTGAACGAGATCATCTCAATCGCAACAGTGGCAAGTGACCCGAACTACATCACAGAATTGACAAGCCTGACTATCACGAGCAAAACCGCAACATACGCAATTTTAGCAAGTGACGAATACATTCGATGCAATGGGACTTTCACAGTGACACTGCCATCTACAACGGGCAGCGGTGATGTGTATTTCATCGCCAACGTTGGGACGGGAACAATAACGGTTGCGGTGACTGGAGCGGACACAATCAATAGCACTACGCCGCTGACTATTCCAACAATGACGATTGCTTATTACGTTGATGCTGTGACGGGAAATTGGGATAGTAATTGGTAAAGGAAAATAATGGCTAAGAAGAATACAGTATTAACAATGATTGGTGGAAGTTTGAAGACAACTGATTATTCTGCCATTGTTGCAGCAATACAACCGTCTAATTTACTTGGTTATTGGAAATATGATGATTTAACTGGGACGGATGCTGTTGATATTTCTGGAAATGGATATAATGGGCTTTATGTAAATACTCCAACACTTGCACAACCAGCCGTCAAAACATCAATTAGACGGGACACGGGAAAAAGCATCTATATAGATGGAGTAAATGAATTTGTAAATCATGGTGGTGCTGGGCTTGCCGCTGCTTTTAGCGGACAAGAAGGAACGGCTTCAATATGGGTTAAGTTAGACCCTGCAATTATAAGCGATGGTGCTAATCATTTTATATTACAGTTTATTTCTGTCACGGCTGGTAATACGTTTAGTTTATATAAAAGTGACAGCAATACATTGGTAACTGATTTTACCGCTGGTGGAGTATCAAGATATGGAACGATTAATACCCCGTCATCAAACTGGATGTGCATTACTTTAAGTTGGTCATTAATCAACAACAGGGCTACAACATTTGTAAACGGAACTGAAATTTCGTCAGCCTTTCCAGGTGGGATTGGTACATGGGTTGGGGCATTACACACTGATAAAATGCTTGTTGGAACTTATAATACTGGTGCTTTATTTGTTTCAAAAGGGAATTTAGCTCATTTTGCATTATGGGATACGTGCTTGTCTTATGGAGAAATTTATACTTTAGGAACACTTGGATTAGCAGACAATACACTACATTCAAGATTCACACGGGTAAGCACAAAATCATTATATCGTGACGCAACGACCGCTGATTGGTTAGGTCGTCCTGTACTTTGTAACAATGATAGTGAATGGATAATGGTATATAGACAAGCCATAGATCACAGTTCAGCTGATGCTGATTGTAGGTTTCATATCAGATTTTCAGCGGATGAGGGTGTAACATGGTCGGCGGTTGATACCCTGGTAAGTACAGACGCGGTTACAGGTGCTCCATTTGCCCCACATGCAACCAATACAAATATGACAGATGGGATTATATTTCGTGTTCCTAATGGGGATTTATTATTTCAAGTTTTTGAAAAGCCTGGCGCTATCGGAACATATCAATATAGATCAACAGATGACGGGGCAACGTGGACAGACGAAGGGAAAATATTAACTGATGCGGCTTTAGTTGGTGGGCAGGATCACTTTATTATCGGAACAGATGCTTATATAACCATCATGGACAGTGCTACTGAAAACGGTACTCATCCATTTGTAGATGCTTTATATAAATCTACTGATAACGGTGCAAATTGGGTTAAGGTTGCAGACATAACAAGCGGAACGGATGATTCAGAATTTACAATTTTGAACACATCTGGAAATAACCTACTGTGTATTGTGAAAGATATTACATTGGCAAAAACATTCAAATATCTTTCAACTGATTTAGGTGCAACGTGGGGAACGCAGATAGACATTACCTCGCAGGTTGGAGTTTTACAACGTCCAAGATTGCGGACTTTTGGATCAATCATTTTGCTTTATGGTAGACATTATGTAACATCAACAAAATTTTATACCGTTGTTTATGTGTCAACAGATAGCGGTGTTACATTTGGCGAAAGGTTTTATCCTGATACCGCAAACTATCAAGACGGTGGGTATTGCGATATTTTACAGCGCACAGGCGGTGCTTATTATATGTTGTCTTATGGTGGATTGATAACAACATCAGACATAAAAGAATATATTTGGTCATAAAGGATCATGAAATGGATAAACGAAAGCTATACATATTATTTACAAATAGTATAAAAAAGGCATGGTCAACGGTGTTTAATGGCACCAGTACGGTGATTGCTTGTGGTTCTGAAGCCAGTATTGATGACTTACACAATGCAGCGATGACAGTAGAAATGTGGTTCAAAACTCCATTGTCAGGCTCGCTTACTCTAAGATCAATGATAGGAAAATCACCTGGCGCTGGTGGTGGTTGGATGCTGTATTATTCAGACGGGAATAATATGTTTGTATCCGTTGATTGTTTAACGACAGATGCGACAATCACTCAAAGTATAAATGTACAAGATGATATATGGCATCACACAGCCTTCACGTGGGATAATGCAGGAGATCGAAAAATCAGATTATTTGTTGATGGGACGTTGATAAAAACATCAGACGCTGGAGATGGAGCTATTGTATCAGACGCCGCAGCTAATTTAAAGATTGGTGAATATCCTCCTGTTGGTGGAATATTGTTCTTTGTAGGTAATGTGGGATGGACAAGGATTTCTAATTCTATTCGTTATACAACTACTTTTACACCACCATCAAGAGTTGTTCCTCCTGCTGTTGATGCTAATACAGTTCGTCTATTCAAAATGGATGAAGGTACAGGAACAACAATAACTGATTCTTCTGCAAATGCTCAAAATGGAACAATATCAAACGGATCATGGATATTATCATGACCCACCTCACCGACTACGCCAACACCATGCTAGACATCTACCTCGAAGCCGATGACTGGCAGCCAGAAGCGATAGCGCACTACCTGGAGCTACGAATGAGCGAGATGGTGCGGATTGACAGGGAACGGGAACTGGTAAGAATGATGGAGGAAGATGACGATACTAACCCACTACAATCAATTATCACAACAGGAACACAAACAATCAGATAAGGAGAGTTTATAATTATGAAAATAAAGAATCGGATTATTGGATCAGGTGAAGAAGTATTGGATCAAATAATGTTCAATCCAAGGAACTGGCGGATCCACCCAATGGGACAACAAAACGCTTTGAAGGGCGTGCTGGAAGAAATTGGTTGGGTGCAGCAAGTAATTGTAAATAAGAGAACCGGAAACCTGGTTGATGGGCATTTGCGCTGCCAACTTGCTATGAGAGAAGGCAATAAGTCAATTCCAGTGCTTTATGTTGATATATCCGAAGAAGAAGAAATGACAGTGCTTGCAACGCTGGATCCTATCGGTTCTATGGCAGTTACCGACAGGGAAAAAATGAAAGAATTAATGAACTCAATGGAGGAAGAAAGCACGCAGATTGATGAGTTGATTTCAGAAATTGCAGAAAACAACATGCTCGCGGAGATGGGTGGATTTGAGCGTCCAACATACGATAATACCGAGTTTGTAGAACGCCTGGGCGGAGAAGTTGGTAAATCTTTGAAAAATGAGCGTTACTATTACATAGAGTATTATAAGAACGAGGAACGCTGGAACGAACTTAATAAAATGCTGGCCGGAAATTTTGTTGGTCAATCATTCCATGAAGTTAATGCAGATTTGTTTTATGAAATGGTGAAAGCGTATGTATCGAAAAATAATAAATGATGGCTTAAATGAAATGCTGGCAGGTTTTGGCAAGGATGATGTAGCCATATCGTTCAGCGGAGGTTCGGACTCCACTTGTTTATTATTCAGCTTGTTAGAACTGGGGTTCAACCCAGTTCTTTATAATTATCATGTTGAAGGTGTATTTTCAGAGGATAAGAAACGGGCTGAAATTATTGCAAGTCAATTCGGGTTGAAATTAGTAAAGTGCCCAATACCTTATTCGATTGATATATTGAAGGATGATATATTCAGGCTTATAAAGATTGGCGTAAGAGGAAAAGTTTGTATTCAGTGTTGCCATGGTCATCTATATGTTGCAGAGAAACTAACGGAAAACGTTATTGTCAATGGATCCGGTATTGATGGCCTGATTGGATCTTACACAAATATAATAAGGCGGCCTGAAATCTCAAAAGAGGATAATAAAGAATTATTTGATGAAGAACGGCAGAAACACCTTGATAATACAAACGATGATGCAATGTTAGATCAACAGGCTATTTATTCAAATCGGTGTGTATTTCCATTTCGTACAGAAAAAATGATTAACGCACTTATGAGCCGTTCGTGGAGAGAGCTAAATAAACCACGATTAAAATATGCGGTTGTGAGTGAATATCCAGAGTTCAAACGATTGCCAAAAGGTTATTACAGGGATAGAGGCTCACAACAGATTATGGCGGGTACAAGAGATTTTCACGATTTGTTATTGGGGAGCGATTTGAATGTAAATGGTTGGCAAAGCGTGGTAGGAATTTATAACTATATGGAGAAAATATATAATGCCAATAAAATTAGATGAACAGAGGTGGAAGCATACACCAACTTGTAAAACGTGCGGAAGCTGTGATACAAAGCACGGCTGTGATGTAGCCAGAACTGAATTACGAGATTATTCAGGTATTCGGTTTACGGCTGATGGATTTGATTGCGCACTACCAATATCAATTGACAGTCATTCCAGGTGTTCATTTGGATGCTTGTATTGTTTCAGCGACAACACAATAGAACACAGAGAGCAAACAGAACGGCAACTTGGTCAGATGAGCTTATCAAAGATGGAACGCATATTCTCCGGCGAGGGCGGTAAGGAAGGCGCGATTATCCGTAAGGCTCTGAAGTACGATCGCAGGAACGCGGGCGGTTATCCAACAGCGGTTCAATTGGGAGCAATAACGGATCCAACAGATAATATTGAAAGGCAACAAGGCTGGTTATTAAAGTTCATGGATATTGCAATAAAATATAAACAGCCCGTCCGAATATCAACTAAAGGAAAGTTGCTAAAAGATAAAGATTATTTAGACAAGATGAGTGAAGCCCCCGAACTGTTTTGGGTTGCATTCTCTATTATTTCACCTGATGATAAATTGATGGAAATGATCGACTGGAAAGCACCAACTCCAAGTGAACGAATAGCAACTATGAAGGCCCTGGGAGAAATCGGTGTGAAAACATCATTACGATTCAGGCCAATAACGCCAGGTATTTCAGACAGAACGAAGCGGCACCAGTATGCTTATAAGGATTTGATCTGGATGGCTGCTGATGCGGGAGCCAAGGCGATTAGTTACGAAGTGGCTTTTTATCCAGCCTTAGGCAAACAAAAGTTTGACGATATGTCTAAGATAGTTGGAATGGACTTGACTGCAATTTATAAATCATTCGGAAGAATAGACCCATGTGCCAGACCTTCCTATATTTGGACGGAGGGCATAATGCACGCAATCCGCGACGAAGCAAAAAAAGCGGGCATGACAGTTGGCGTAAGTGATCCTGTTTGGAAACAATTAAGTGAGTCCGGTTGCTGTTGTGGAATAGTTCCAGAGGATCCGGTATTTGGTAACTGGCAGGAAGAATCTGCAACAAACCAATTACTTTTAGCGCGTGATACTGGCAAGGAAATTACACTTGAAGATATTACGCCAGCATGGGCATTAGAAAAGAATCTTGTTGGTATTGTAAACCCAGGAACAGGGCCGACGGCTATGTATTCAAAAAATAAAACGTGGTCAGATTTGTTAAAAAAGAATTGGAACAATCCAGCGGCTATTCGATCACCAATGAATTATTTTCAGGGAGCTTTACAGCCATCCAGGGTTGATGAAAATGGAAATCTTGTTTATAGATATGTTGGGTTGGAGCGACATTATAAGAAGGCACCATATTGGAAAATCTAACCAGGATAGGTTGTAACGGGTATAAAAGGGATAATTAGATGAGTAACAACAAATATACGCCAGAGATTATAGGTGATGCCTTAAAAGCTGCAAACGGCTATGTTTATTTAGCAGCACGATCTTTGGGTTGCAACCATAAAACAATATATAGACATATAGAAAAAACAAAGTGGCTGCAAGAATTATTAGGAGATTTGCGGGGCCTGGAATTAGATATAACCGAACAAAAGTTGCGGCAAGCAATCCTAGAAGGAGAGCCCTGGGCAATTTCATTGAAGCTAAAAACGCAAGGCAAGGAAAGGGGATATGTTGAACGTAGCGAGGTTACTGGCAAGGATGGCGGAGAGGTAACTATCAAGGTGGTATATGATGATAGCGGCTCCTGAGTTAATCGTAACCCTCCGCAAGCCACACGCTAAGCAAAAAGCGTTTATTGATTCAACTGCTAAGCGCAAGATTATCAGGGCGGGGCGGCGTGGTGGTAAGACCGTTGGTATTGCAATTCCGGCGGTGAAACAATTTTTAGCAGGCCACAGGGTATTATATGCAGCACCAACCGAAGATCAAATTGGATCATTTTGGTATGAGGTAAAACGGGCATTAGCGGAGCCGATTGATAACGGTATTTATATCAAAAATGAAACGATGCACTTTATAGAACTTCCAGGCACAAAGCAGCGTATCAGGGCGAAAACGGCCTTTAATGCAGATACTTTAAGGGGAGACTATGCCGACGAGCTATTGCTTGACGAATTTCAATTGATGAACGAAGATGCCTGGGCGGTTGTTGGCGCACCAATGTTGCTAGATAATAACGGCAACGCAACATTTATTTATACTCCGCCGTCGTTACACAGCCGCAGCAGGACGAAGGCAACCGACCCACAACACGCGGCAAAGCTATTCAAGAAGGCAGCCGCTGATACAACCGGACGTTGGGAAGCGTTTCATTTTACCAGCATGGATAATCCATATATAAGCCGTGAGGCGCTGGATGATATAACACAAGATATGAGCAGTCTAGCCTATCGCATGGAGATTTTAGCGGAGGACGTGGACGAAGCACCAGGGGCATTGTGGACGCGTGACAATATCGAGAAATCACGGGTACACAAATCGCCTGACCTTGCCAGGATTATAGTTGGTGTTGATCCTTCCGCCACCTCAGGCGGGGACGAAGCTGGTATAATAACGGTTGGACGCGATAAAACTGATTACTATACATTAGCAGACGATAGCGTACAGGGAAGCCCGCAAACTTGGGCAAAAGCGGCTGTAACGGCATATTACAGGGTACATGCTGACTTGATTGTGGCTGAAAAGAATAACGGCGGTGAAATGGTGGAAGCGGTTATAAAGCAGGTCGATCCCAATGTAAAAGTAAAACTGGTTTGGGCTTCGCGCGGTAAGGCAACCAGAGCGGAACCAATCAGCGCATTATCAGAACAGGGACGCGATCACCACCTGGGTTACTTCCCGCAATTAGAAGATGAATTATGCTTGTGGATCCCTGGGGACGCGTCCCCGAATAGACTTGATGCGAAGGTGTGGGCTATGACCGAACTTATAGAAAAATCAAATAATGTGGCAAGAAGTTCACAGGGTTAGGAGCAATTATGACAACTGACTTAGAAAAGGCGTTTATTGCGCTGAAAAACAAGAATCAACTTTACACAACGTTGTTTGAATACGCAGACGGAAATCAACCGCTGGTATATTCAACGAACAGGCTCAAGGAGGCGTTCAATAACATCAACGCTCGATTTAGCCAGAACTGGATGTCGGTTGTCATTGATAGCGCATTAGACAGACTGACATATAACGGATGGGCTACCAAAACGAAGGCGATAACAGACAAGCTGCAACTCACATTCGAGGATTATGAGATAACCCAGGACGCTTATGATATTCACCGCAGCGCATCCATTACACGCGAGAGCTTTGCGATTGCATGGAAAAACGACGATGGCGAGATTGAGTTCAATTATAACGACCCCAGGTTATGCCATATGTTCTACAAGGCTGATAATCCGAAAAAAGAGGACTTCGCCTGCAAGTGGTACAGGGACGGAAATATTTATCGCATGATTTTATACTATGAGGACAGGTTGGAATATTACGTAACCAATCCGAGCAAGAATTATGTAAACGGGGTTCCTACTTCTCCTAAATCGTTTATGCCAGACGAAAATAATCCGGTTGCAGATAATCCTTATAATCAAATACCAGTATTCCATTTCTACATTAGCCGCAACAGCAAAGGCGATTTATACAATATCGTTACATTACAGGATGCGGTCAATAAGCTATTCTCAGACATGATGGTGGCTGGTGAATTTGCAGCATTGAAACAACGCTATGTAATAACCGACGCTGATACCGATGCACTGAAAAACGCACCAAATGAAATCTGGACACTACCTGCGGGATCCAGTGCTGGTCAATTTGATGCAACGCCACTCAATAACTACCTGGATCCGATTGATAAGATTGCTAATTCTATTGCGATAATCAGTCGAACGCCAAAGCATTATTTTTATAGCGCGGGTGCTGGAATATCCGGCGAAGCGTTACTGGCTATGGAAGCACCACTGACAAAAAAGGTTGACCAGCGCAAGGCGTCATTCTCATCCACCTGGAAGCGGGTTGCACAATTCTTGTTGAAACTTGACGGGATTGATTACCCATTATCTGACATTGAAACTGTGTGGGAGCCTTCTTACAGCGTACAGCCAAAGACCGAAGCGGAAACGGTCAAGACCTGGACTGATAGCGGAGTACCGCTCAATTCAGCACTAGCATGGTCAGGTAAAACGGATGAAGAAATAGCGGCGATGGAGAAGGACAAACAGGCAGAACGGGAAGCAAACGCAAGCATGGCGAGCGTATTATTACAAACAGTAAGAGCAAGACAAGATCAATCTAATCAATTACTAGATGAAGAAAAAGAAAACGAGGTATAAAATGATAGGAAAAATGGCAATAAATGGAAATTTACAGGCGAAGGTTATTCACGCTAAGAGTCCAGGCTTATCCTGGCACTTGGCAAATTGGATGAAATGGTCACAGATCAAATCATTAATCGGCGTGTTTATAATCCGACCAATAGCGAAAGCGTTCGGATTGCTGACCGCTCATGGCAAGTTGGAGGCCACACTATTCAAGGCTGATGGTTCAATCATTCGATATGGTGTTGTATCGTATCGAGTGGTTACGACTGCGTTTGTCAATTTTGTGGTTGCACAATTACAAACTGAGACCAGTGTGTTCGGTGACTTCAAATACCATGATGCAGGAACGGGTACAACCGCCGCCGATGTTGCTGATACTGGAATTGAAACTACAGATGGGGTAGCAAGATCAACGGGAACACAGGCCGAAGGTGCTGCCGCTAACATTTATTCATCTGTTGGCACGATCACTTATTCAGGCAACACAGCGGTGACAGAACACGGCCTATTCAATGACGCGTCCGCAGGAACACTATTAGACCGACACGTATTTGCAGCGATCAACGTTGTATCAGGTGACTCAATTCAATTCACATATGCTTTGACCGTTGCCGCTGGTGGATAATAAGTGACACAATACGCACGTCCTGATGGAAGCGTTGAAACCTTATCGAATTGGTCGGGTGCTTACACTACGATTGACGAGGTAAGTGCCTCCGATGCTGATTATATTACAGGCTCTGAAAGTGCAAACGGTACAGCGGAAGAGGGGCTATCTGATGTCAACACTCCTACCGTTGATACGGGTCATACTGTACGCTTTAGAGCCTGGCAGGAAAACGCGACACATCAACGAACCATAGTTGTACAACTGTTGGAGGGGGCAACAGTTAGATCGTCCTACAATGGCGGTACTGCAATCAACCTTGTCAAGGGTACTCCAACAGGCTATGAATGGACGCTATCCGAGGCAGAAGCTGCAACCATTACAGATTACACAAATCTACGTATTAAATTCACGTCTGGCGGTACGGTTAGTACGCCAGCAGCAAGCCGCTCATACGTGTATATGTCATGGACTGAGTTAGAAGTACCGGACGGGGCAGCCGCCACACAATACGAACAAGCAGCCGCAGGAACCTTAACAAGTTCTGGTACGGTTGTCAAGAAGCCTGGTAAGATAGTAGCCGGAGCGTTGACAAGTTCTGGCACTATTATCAAACAAGCCGGAAAAGTGTTAGCAGGCGCATTAACCAGTTCTGGCACCGTGATAAAACAGGTAAGCAAAATCCTTGCAGGCGCATTGTCATCCAGCGGAGTATTGGGAGCGGTTAAGACGGTTCTTCTATCATTAGCCGGAACCTTAACAAGTTCAGGAACGGTAGTCAAACAAGCTAATAAAATATTGAGCGGAGCGGTCACGTCTTCAGGAACGATTATTAATTCAGCTAGTAAATTATTGTCTGGCGCGGTCACGTCTTCGGGTGTTCTGCTAAAACAGGCAGGCAAGGTACTTGCCGGAACGCTTACGTCTTCCGGTGCGTTGGGTAGTATAAAGACGGCTTTGGTATCATTGGCAGGAACACTATCCAGCGCCGGAACGGTAATCAAGCAGACAAGCAAATCCATGGCAGGAACGCTAACAACATCTGGAACCATAATAAAGCAGGTCAATAAAGTCATCGCTGGTGCTGTTACGTCCTCAGGAACGCTTATAAAGTCAATAAGTAAGATTATCACAGGGGTGTTAACATCGGCTGGTAACTTAGTAGCAGAAGCAACAAGCAGCGCAACAATATATTATCAAAGTCTGGCAGGAACGATCTCATTTATAGGCACAGGCGTTAGAAGTTTAGTAAAAGCCTTATCACTTGGATTATTACCAGATCGAAATACATCAGGAACGTTGTCACAGCGTAACACAGAATTATCACTAGATGACAGAAGTACATCTGGAACACTTGGAGTAAGAAATAGGGAGTTATTATGACAGATAGATTAATCGGAACATATTATCAGGGAACAGACGAACAAATTATATATAGCATTACTACCACCTCCTGGGGCTCAACTCCAACAAGTGTTACATATAAGGTTTATGATGTAACTGGTGGTAGCAGGACGGATGCAACAATTACAACCATGACGGGCGACGCTACTGTTTCAGGGGACGTTATAACACTTCCGGCACTAAAAGGATTGACCGTCAATAAAGTGTATAGAGTTGAGGTAAAATTCACCTCAGGTAGTAATATATTTGAACCGTATTTTGTAATAAATGCAGAATATTAAAAAAAACAAAAGGAGTAAAAATGGCAGCACCAATTATATTAGACTTTTCACAAACGATCACAATAGCAAAAGACGCATCATTGTCAGGGGCAATCGACCTAAAGGGCGCGACCTGTTTGGGGTTTATCTGCCCCGCAGCAATCGAGGCCACTACGGTTGAATTAGGGTTCTTTGCATCAAGCACATTAGCGGGAACTTACACGGAAGTTAAGCGGGACGGTTTGGGAGTAATCCTGACGTTTGCCGTTGATGATTACGCATTACTTCCAAATCCGGCTGACTTGTTTGGTGTTCGGTTCCTGAAAATCCGCGCACAAACAGCGGTGCCAGCGGCAGTAGCACAGGCAACAGCCGCGCGAGTGTTTACGGTTATTAAAGCAATCGGGTTATAACCCGTGTTCCCAAATCCGGTTACAAGGCCGACCCCTGATGTAATTCGTATCCTGTACGAGTTCAGGCGCGGTATTGAGTTGCGCGAGGTAGCCATGCTAGATGATATGGCTACCAGGTGGCTAATGATCGAAAACCGCCTGGACGCTGATATTACCGCGCTTGCCTACGAATTGCAACGACTGAAGGATGAGGGCAAGATTATAACCGAAAGCGTTGTATTACAGAGTCAACGCTACAAGACGCTCAAGGAACAGATCCAGCGCGAGGTTGAAAAGTATAACCGCGAGTATGCCGTAGGGATGATTGAAACCAACCAGGCGGCCAACATCAAGACCGGAATTGACGCAGCGCAAACCGCTATGCGTTCCGCTATGGGAACCATTGGTTATAACTTCAACCTTATCAATATTGACGCGGTTGCTTCGATGATTGGCTTTGCTGGTAATGGATCCCCGCTTTATACCTTGCTACAAAAGGATTATGGGGACGCCGTACACGGATTGACCAACGCGCTTATCAATGGGATTGCAAGAGGTTATGGCCCCGTAAAGACCGCCCGCGAAATGGCGAACGGCATGGGTATGGGACTTGATCGGGCTATATTGATTGCACGGACTGAAACAATCCGCTCATACCGAACAGCGACAACCGAGCAATACAGGCGCAGTGGTGCGGTTACAGGATATAGACGCTTAGTGTGGAAACCTACCGCCTGCATGGCCTGTTTAATGCGTGATGGCGAGTTCTTTGAAACTGAGGAAGAATTGAGCGACCACCCTGCCGGAAAATGTACAACAATCGCTAGTATTCGCGGCGTAAAAGATGTACAATGGGAAACAGGAAAACAGTGGTTCAATAAATTATCACCGGAGGAACAACGCGCTAAAATGGGGCCTGAGAAATACCAGCTTTGGAAGGATGGAAAGTTCAAGCTAGAGGACTTGTCGAAGTTGCAGAAAAGCACGGTATGGGGTGACAGTCCCCGGGTGGCAACGATAAGCGAGTTGTTGGGGAGTAATCAATCAATAGGATTTGGAGCTGTACATGGTGGTGGTCAAGCAGAAGCATTAGGTAATAATATTGTTATAGATAAAGATACTTATATTAGATTATCTATTGA
>JACZKY010065993.1_pt1 | contig 14036 bp, 10 predicted proteins | sample 8237611 | NCBI WGS metagenome assembly JACZKY01 (sample SAMN16148055, study PRJNA663545) | marine sediment metagenome | biome: sediments and biomass from bioreactor inoculated with such sediments; feature: coastal sediments; material: methane- and iron-fed bioreactor; isolation source: Bothnian...
CCAGGAAAAGAGGAGCCCGGCGACAAACACTGCCAGGAAGCCGTACAGACCCAGGAGCCAAGTGGTCAGCGACACCGGTGCGGCAAGGCTCGCCAGGTCTCGGCCGGCAAAGCCCAGGGTGCCGACCACCGCCAGCAGCGACAGCGCCGAGAAGTCGCTCGCGCCAGGGCGCAGGATAATCAGCACGCCGATCAGGCCAGCCACGATCGCGCACCACCTCCGCCAACCCACGGTTTCACCAAAAAATGCCATGGCGCCCAGAACCACCATGATGGGCGTTGCCTGGAGAATCGCAGTGGCTGAAGAGAGCGGCGTGAGTGCGATCGCGAGAACGTAGAACAATCGGCCCACGAGTTCGAAGGAGGCGCGCACCAGCATGATCCTGGAGAACGCTTCCGCGGTGAACAATTTCGACCCGCTGCGCCGGGCCAAAGAGGCAAACACGATAGCCCCACCGGCACCAAACAGAATGAGAACCTGGCCAACCGGCAAGTTCTTGGTGGCGGTCTTGATGAACGCATCCTCGAGCGCAAACGCGGCCATCGAAGCAATCATCCATAAGATGCCCGCAAGGTTCTCTCGGTTGATGGCCTGTTGCGGATGCATGCCGGCCATTATCCACGGCATCGCTGGATGGTCTTCAAACTAATCCACAACGGATGTCAGGGAAGCTTGCGCTTCCACTTTCTAGCCCTTTCTTGTGCTGCGGCGAGTTGGGCGATGGTCAATTGTGTTTCAACCATTTCCATGTTTTGGCGGGCGTCTTCGTCTCCCGACGCGCCGGCTAGCAGCCACCAGAAGTACGCCTCCATTGGGTCAGCCGGGACGCCAGCGCCGATGAAGTACATCACCCCGAGGTTGAACTGTGCAATTGCCAATCCCTGCTCAGCGGACTTGAGATACCACTTCAAGGCTTCGGTCTCGTTCTGCGGGACGCCATCGCCGCAGTAGTAGATGGTGCCGAGGTTGTACTGCGCCTCGTCGTAACCTTGCTCAGCAGCCTTGCGATACCACGACGCAGCCTCGCGGTCGTTCTTTGGAACCCCATGACCTGTGGTGTACGCAACACCGAGGTTGTTTTGCGCTACTGCGTTTCCCTGCTCGGCAGCCTCGCGATACCACTTCACCGCCTCCTGTTCGTTCCTGGGTAGGCCTTTCCCTTGCTCATACATCCCGGCGAGCATGGCCTGCCCCCAAGAATTCCCACCTTCAGCCGCCTCGCGAAAGTAGCTTGAAGCCGTGGCGTAGTCACCCTTCATGTATGCCACCAGCCCGTCCTCATAGGCACCAGCCCACGCTGATGCCGTAATAGACAGGGCAACCGCGACTAGAGAGTTGACGAGCCAACGCATCATTGCCGTTTCTCCACTTGGCGTGAAGGTGACCAAATCTGGCGTCCTGGACGACCTGAGAGGCCACCCCACAAAAGGACCGGTCTAAACGATGCTGTCTTACATCTTTTAGATGGGGGCGCAGCGGGAGATAGCAAGCAGCTTTCTGCCAAAAAAACGCCGCCGAAGCGGGGTTCTGGTGAAGTGCTGGCCGATTACTACTGAAGCGGACTAGATGTAAGAAAAACCCGGTTTTTCCGGGCTTGTTCGCATCGTCTGAGCTTTTGATTTAGTGGCGGAAAGGGTGTCTGTCAAGCAGCCGCACGGACACTAGCATTGCTGGGCGTTTTGACTCCGTCCCCCATTTGTGCCCCGCGAAATGAGTTAGAAATTGACCTGCTCCCCTTGTGCGTTACCGGCTGGTGGTTCGCTAAGGCTGGAAATTGAATCGCTTCTTGGTTCAATGAGCAAGGCTTTCCGACTCTAGCCTATGCCAGTTGCGACCAGGGATCGCGTCAATCAAGTTCCGTGTGTACTCGGTCGATGGCGCGCCGCAGATCTGCCCGGCTTCCCCACTCTCGACTACCCTACTCTCGCGCATCACGACGATGCGATCGCACATCTTCGAGGCGACACGCAAGTCGTGTGTAATGAAGATCATAGTGAGGCTGTAGTCGCGCTGTAGTGCCCGCAGCAAGTCAAGCACCTGCGCTTGCACCGAGACGTCGAGCGCCGAAACCGGCTCATCTGCGATAAGTAGCCGCGGTTGAAGCGTCAATGCACGTGCGATGCTTATCCGCTGCCTTTGGCCGCCAGAGAACTGGTGAGGGAATCGAGATAATGAGTCGGCGTCGAGTCCCACGCGTTCAAGCAGTTCCCGGGCGCGCATCATCGCCGCGCGTCGATCCTCGCCATAACAGAGTGGACCCTCAGTGAGGATTTGTTCGACGCGATGCCGCGGATTGAGTGAACTATAGGGGTCTTGGAAGATCATCTGCATTTCGCGCCTAAGCGGGCGCCGATCGCGACGACTCAGTCTGGTCAATTCTCTGCCGTTGAACTCAACGCTACCTTGATCAGGGTCGAGCAGTCCGACAACTACTTTCGCCAACGTAGACTTTCCGGAACCGGATTCCCCAACCACTCCAACGGATTCGCCAGCTGTTACCTCCAAATTGACCTCACTGAGCGCATGAATAACGCGTCCTCCTCGCCCTGAGAATCGTTTGGAGACGTTGCGCACGTCGAGAAGCGGACGAACACGCACGGCACCGCTATAAGCCGCGGCCATCGTAGTCTGCAGGTGGGGAACAGCAGCGATCAATTGGCGGGTATAGGCGTGCGACGGATGTTGCAGTACGGTCGCGGTAGCCCCGGATTCGACGGCGCGCCCCCTCTGCATCACCAAAACGCTGTCGGCGATGTCATTGACGATGCCAAAGTCATGGGTGATGAACAGCACGCCGATTCCGCGTGTTTTCTGCAGATTTCGAATCAACTCAAGGATCTGAGCCTGTGTTGTCACGTCCAGCGCTGTGGTTGGCTCGTCAGCAATCAATAGGCGTGGTGCCATGGCGAGCGCCATCGCGATCATCACCCGCTGCCGTTGACCACCAGAGAGCTGGAATGGGAACGCGCGACGCGCTCGATCGGGATCGGGAAGTTGCACGTCGCTCATCAAGGCCAGTACTCGCTGCAGACGAGCCTCTGGAGGGAGATTCGTATGAGCTCGGAACACCTCGTCGATCTGGTCACCGACGGGCATGATCGGATTGAGCGCCGACAATGGTTCTTGAAAAATCATCCCCACAGCTGTGCCGCGTAACGCACGCTGCTCACCCTCTGACAGCGCGCTCATTTCCTGCGCACCAAGGTGAATGCGGCCATGCGTGAGCGCGACCCCGTGTTTGGGCAAAAGCCCAATTACAGCGTGGGCGATCATAGACTTCCCGGACCCCGATTCTCCGACAAGACATACCGTCTCACCGGGCAACACCTCGAAACTGACACGTTCGACCGCGAGCGCTCGTTCGCCCCCCGAAGTAATCGCTACCGTGAGCTCCTCTACTCGGAGAACGGGATCAGTACTCATCGTGGTCATGCGGCTACTCCGCTGCGATGTAGCCGCGGGTTCAGGGCGTCATTCAGTCCTTCTCCAATCAAGTTGAGCGACAGGACCGTCAACAGAATCGCAAGACCCGGAAAGACACTCATCCACCATGCCTGCCGAATCACCGTTCGCGAAGCGCCAATGATGTAGCCCCAACTCATTAGGTTTGGATCGCCTAGACCAAGAAAGCTCAATGCGGACTCAAGCAATATCGCAGTAGCCACCATCATCGAAGCTGTGACGATGATGGGCGATAAGCTGTTTGGCAGGATATGGCGCAGGATGATGGCGCGATCAGATTGACCTCCAAGGAGTGCTGCCTGAACGTACTCGCGTGAGCGCAAACTCATGAACTCAGCCCGCACCAACCGAGCCAGCGGTGGCCAGGACACGACGGCAATGGCGCCGACAATCGCCACAATATTAGGGGTGAAAATTGCGACCAGGACCACCGCAAGGACAAAGCTCGGTATCGTCTGGAAGAACTCAGTAAAACCGACGATGGCGTGATCCACCCAGCCGCCAAAGTACCCTGCAACTGCGCCCAACGTGACCCCGATCAGCACGGCGGTCAAAGTCGATATTAGGGCCACCATTAGCGATACTCTGGCGCCGTGAGCGATTCCAGCCGCTATGTCGCGCCCCAACATATCCGATCCCAGCGGCAGACCCGAGGTCAGTGGCGGGGCGAAAGGCGCTCCGATCATCTCCCACGGACTGCTGGGAAACAACCAGCCTGCCGTTAGTGCCACAGCGATCACCAACGCAAGCACTACGGAGCCGAAGACTGCACCCCGGTTGCGCCCAAAGGTTTGTAGGAATGGACTCATGGCACGACACTCATTCAGGCGGGCTCACTTGAGATCGATACGCGGGTCAACCGAAGCGTAGAGAAGGTCGGTCAAGAAGTTGATGATCACAACCATTATCGAAATCACCATAAAGATCCCAAGCAGGACGGAATAGTCACGCTGGCTAACCGCCTCGAAGGCCAGTCTGCCGATCCCCGGCCACGCAAATATGGTCTCCACTACGATCGAGCCGCCAATCAGGCCTCCAGCGTGAATCCCGGCATAGGTGATCACCGGGAGCAGCGCATTGCGAAGCACGTGGCCGAATATCACCTCGTGCTCTGAGAGTCCCTTCGCCCGCGCCGTCTTCACGAAGTCCAGTTGACTAACCTCGAGCATCGATGCGCGGGTTAGCCGCGCGTAGATAGCCATGTAGAACATCGATAGCGTGAGCACCGGCAGGACCGCGTGTCTTGCGACGTCGAGTATCGCGCTGGCACCCGAGAGCGATCCGCCGATCGTTGACATCCCGTAGGCAGGGAGCCAGTCGAGATTGACCGAAAAGACCAGAACAAGCAGCAACCCAGCCCAGAAAATTGGCGTTGCATAGAACAACAGCGCCGCTGCCGTTATCGCACTGTCAGTCCAGGTACCTACTTTGCGTGCCGACAGTACTCCGAGCATCACGCCCGCGAAGATCGATAATACAAAAGCGCAGCCTGTTAACAAGAGCGTTGCAGGGAGCCTTTCTGTAATCAACTCAATGACTGGCTGTTGCTGCCTGTGCGAATATCCAAGATCAAGTCGTGCCGTGTTCGACATATAGATGGCGAACTGGACGGGCATTGGTTTATCTAGTCCGAACTCTTGTCGCAATTGCGCGAGGTACTTCTCATCGGCAGCTCCGGACTGTCCAGCCATAACCTGGGCTGGGTCACCTGGCGCCATCCGGACTAGAAAGAAGTTGGCCACCGCGATCGCGAACACGACTACTACGGCCTTCAAAATCCTGATGAGCACGAACCGCACACGCGACATCAACCCTCCTGACGCATCAGTTCGCGTCGGTTTCTCCGGCACGAATCTTTCTATGCACGTCCTTCGAAGGTGACAAGGAAGTCGCGCGCAAGCCCCCCCAGTTCGTCATGAAGATACCCGCCCTCTTGGACCAATACCGTTGGCAGTGCTAGCCCACCTAGCAACTCCGCCATCCGCAAGAATCCTGCCGTGGATACGCGATGTGCACCGTGGGGGTCCTTTTCATGGGCGTCGAACCCGAGTGAGATCACCACGGCATTCGGAGAAAAGTCGCGCACGCCATCCATGACGTTGGCTAGGGCAGCAATTACCCCGTCGTCGCCACTACCAACTGCGAACGGCACGTTGAGATTAGTGTCTCGCCCATCCCCTTCTCCGCGCTCGCTGGCGGTGCCAGAGTAGAAAGGGTAGAAGCCCGATGGGTCACCATGGATCGACGCGTATAGGACATCTCCACGATCGTAGAAGATCTCCTGGGTACCGTTTCCGTGATGGACGTCGATGTCCACAATCGCTATACGCGCGTACTGTGACCGCAGAGCTTGGGCTGCGATCGCTGCATTGTTAAGGTAGCAAAATCCACCCGCTCGATCCGACGTTGCGTGGTGACCTGGCGGGCGAGACAGAGCGTAGGCGGAGCGAGCCCCGTCACACACGAGGCGTGTTGCCTCAACAGCACACGAAGCCGCGGCAAGCACCGCTTCCCAAGTACCCGCAACAATAGGACATGCGGTGTCCTGTGTGTAGTACCCGACCTGCCCGACGATACTATCTGGGCGGTTCCTGAAGCGGGGACCGGGGTGTACGTTTGGAACTATCTCCTCGCCGGCCCCAGGGATCTGGCACCACCGCGCGTAGCCCGTGGCGAGAAAATCGACAAGCCCCGTCTCGTGGACGGCCAGAATCGGGGCCAGGCCGCATTCGCGCGGCGCAACGATGTCGAATCCCGCATCACCCAGTGCGGTCGCGATCATCGTTGCGCGTTCTGCTATCTCAGGAGTTGGGATTACCTTTCCCGCCCTGATGAACGAACGTGGTTGATGCAACCCATGTGCCTCGCTGAACACCACCTTCATTCGCTCCCTCCCGCGCGTGCCAACCCAGCCCACCGACTCACTTGACGATATACACCGAATCAAACGATTCGTTCACTCCGATTGCGGATGTGACCACGTTATGCAGCTTCTTGTTGTAGATAGTTGGAAACTTGAGTTCGATCAGCCAAGCAAGCGGAGCGTCCTCGACCAAAATCTTCTGCACCTCTGAGTAGTAAGCCTTACGGTCGCTATCGCTGACCGCCACCGCCCCTTTCTGGAACAATTCGTCTACCTTGGGGTTGCTGTAACCGGACGTATTTGTGTAAGGAATTCCCTTCTTGATATTCGACGAGATGTAGGTTCTAGCCACCCCAAGTGCCGGGTCACCGTACTGTGTGAGATAACTCACCAACATCTCGAAGTCCCAGTTGGCGAGCCGCTGCGTCCAGCCAGCCGGGTCGGTCGACTCTACGACAACTTTGATGCCAACCTTACTAAGACTCTGTCGGATGTACTCGTTCAGTCGATTCCAAGTTTCACCGTAAGGTAGTCCAAGCAACTTAACCGTCGCACGGACGCCGTCCTTGTCTTTCGCAAGGCCCATTTCGTCGAGGAGAGCCTCAGCCTTCTTCAAGTCGGTCGGATAGAGTTTGACATTCGGCTCATAGAACCGAGTGGTACTCGATACTGGGCCGGTGGCGACTTTTGCCTGGCCAAACCAGATACGATCTCGAATGAAGTCGCGGTCCAACGCGTACAACACCGCTTGCCGGAAACGCTTGTCGTCCATCGGCTTGACTCGGTTGTTGAACTCGATCCAAGCGAGCGGTCCAAGAAATTCGTAACCTTGGTTAGTCACTTCAAACTTACTGTTCGACTTGAAGCGCTGGACATCAAAGAGCTCGATGTCACTGAAGCTCGCCAAGTCGACCTTTCCACTTTCCAGGGCGACCGCACGCGATGCCGAGTCCGGAATCACGTGATAGTAGATATCGTCAAGGTACGGCAGGCCTGGCTTCCAGTAGTCGTCATTGCGCTTTAGATGGATGTATGCGCCCTTCTTCCATTCGGCGAGTTTGAACGGGCCCGTCCCTATCGGTGTCTGGTTTGCCGGGTTGGTCTTGTAATCTGTCCCTTCATAGATGTGCTTTGGGATCATCGGCGCGCTCGATATTTCGAACGAACCAAGGAATGGCCCAAACGGCTCCTTTAGTTTGATTACCACAGTCGAATCGTCAGGCGCATCAACACTGGCAACTCGGCTAAAGTTGTTCCGAGCGCGCGAATGAACCTCCGGCAGAAATTTGGCAACCGTGAACACCACATCAGCGGAGGTGAAGGGCTTTCCGTCGTGCCACTTAACCCCATTTTGGAGCTTGAATGTATAGGTAAGGCCGTCACTCGACACCGTCCATGACTTCGCCAGTCCGGGCCGTGGATTGAGGTCCTGACCATAAGTGAGCAGACTTTGATAGATCTTGCCTCCGATCATCTGCACTCCACTCAGTTGATTCAGCCCCAACATCAACGTAGGTGGCTCTGGATTAACTATCGCGTTCAACACACCGCCACGCTGCTGAGCGACAGCCGGGTGAATCACCCCCGCCGCTAGTGCAACCAAGAGGATCGCCTTGAAGAATGTTCCTGCGATCGGTTTCATGTTGTCCCTCCTTAGATGGAAATCAAACTTGACCTACGTTGCCACACAGCGGTAGTAGGTTTTGCTCCTATATCCGCTTACCACCTCGACATACCCAGACATCTCGTCTTTGGCATCCTGATCGCGAAGATCGGCGATGAAAGCCCTCCCCGCTAGCGACTGAAGTTTCGCCGGTGTAGCCAGTACCCGAACCCCGGCACGTCCGACACGCTGCACGACCGCGCTGCTGAATTGCTGGTTGCCACGTCCGAAGATGTGGCCTTGCCCGCCAATGCATGTCACCAATGCACGGGCTTTGCGGCGCGCTACGATCTCCTCAAGCTGCGATGAAGTCGCGTCGCGCAAAAGTAGTTGGCGATCAAGGTAGGCATCGACGCCAAGGAGTGATCCCTGGCCGCCCAACGCCCGCTTTACCGCCAGGGTGGTGGAGCCTGGCCCAATCATGTACACGATTCCGGGCTCCATTTCCTCGATAACACTGGCGGCGATCGCCTCCGATAGAACCGCGTCTCCAACTCCCGCCGGAACCTTCCTGCCTTGGAGGAGCCGCGGATCTTCTGGCACCGACAGATATCCGTAAAGCGTTGGGTTGACGTGGCCATCGCGGACGGCGTCCTCATCAAGATCCATCACTTCCTGCGGGGCGACTCGCCGCGCAGTCGACTTGAGGAAGGAAAGCGCCAACAGTCCGGCCGCCTTCGGCGTAGTGGCGAACACACCCGAATGCATCTTCACTCCGGCAGGAATACCAAGAACCGCTAACGACTCGTCGACCGCGTCCGTGACATCGCGAGCCGTGCCATCGCCACCCGCGAAGAGCAGCAAATCGACACGCAACGTGTTTAGGCGTCGCGCAAGATGAACTGTGTCCGCCGCAGTACTTCGCTGGGGCGCGCGGTAGATCACTTCTGCTGCCCACCCAACGGACGTCACGGCATCCTGGCCAAGTGGGCCTGCTCCTGTGATCCAGGTGAGCGAGTCGGCGAGAGGCCGCATCGCCGACAGAGCCTCGGCCGCTCGCGCCGAAGATTCAGGAATCGCGCCCCGAGCGAGGGCCTCGTCAACCATCCCGTCACTACCCTTGAGTGCCACCGGGCCCCCGAGCCCAGCAAAGGGGTTGACAATTAGCCCAACTCGCAGCGTGTTCACTACCCCGCCTCGCCTTGTTCTTGCTGCGCCTGCAGCTTTCGTCGGTATCCTCGCCAGGTGACCGCCCAGCGCGTAGGATCGTCGAAGAATGAGCCGTCGATCGAGTGAACTGGGCAACTGTGCGGTGCGTTTAGAACGTGCTCGGGATTCTCGTAGGCTTCCTTCGCGACCTGACGCATCACGTCGATGAACTCGTCGAGGTCTGCCTTTGAGTACGACTCGGTTGGCTCAACGGTCGCAGGCTCAGGTACGACGAACGGGTGATGGCTGGTCCAGTAATGGACCCCGAAATCTGCCGCCCTGATACCAATCTGTTCCGAATGTATCCCGGTCTCTTCAGTCAGCTGTTTCCAGCTGTAGCGCGCCTGCTCAATCCGCCGTCGACCTTGCGCGTAGGGCAAGCTCAGGCCGCGAATCTTCAGCAACTCGGTCATCATGTAGTTATTGTTGAGTACCGCAACCTCGGCGGTTTCGAGCAAGCCGTCCGCACCTAGGTTCATCACCCACGCGTACGCCCGTAACACGATGCTGGCAGCACCCATGAAGGCAGATACCTTGCCGATCGACGCCGCACCGGGCGCCTCAAGTTTGTAAACGCCGTCCACCAGCACCACCCGAGGACCAGGCAGATAGCGTTCGAGCTCCGCCGTAACCGCCATCGCGCCTACGGCCGGACCACCGCACGCATGCGGGGTTCCGAATGACTTGTGCAGGTTAAAGTGGCACATGTCGAACCCGGCTTCTCTGGCGCGTGTAATACCAAGAATTCCATTCGCGTTAGCCTGGTCGTATATACACAGACCACCTGCGGCGTGGACCAAGTCCGTGAACTCGCGGATGCGGGAGTTGAAGATCCCCGTATCCTCCGGATTGGTAATCACCAGCGCCGCAGTGCGCGGCGAGAGCGCCGCACGTAGCGCCTCGATATCCGGGTCGCCAGTCGCGTCCGGGTAGAGGGTGATTACCTTGTATCCAAGCAGCTTGGCGCAGGCGGCATCTGAGGGATGGGAAAAGATGGTCGTAATGACCTCATCGCGTTCACCCGCAGTGCCAAGTTCTTCTTGGTGGGCACGCAAAACAGCGAAATTGCCATAGATCGCGTGTGAACCGCTGCGCGGTTGCAGAGAAACTGCGTCCATACCCGAGATTTCGCGGAGGATTGCCTCCATGCGGTGTATCACTTCCAGGATGCCCTGCGCCGTCCCAACCTCCTGCAGCGGATGAAGCTCAGACATGCGCTGATCGCGAGCAAGTTGCTCATTGATTTTCGGGTTGTATTTCATGGTGCAGGTACCCTGCCCGACATCGACGTTGAGGTCGGCTCCAAGGTTCTGCTGCGACAACCTGAGATAGTGACGTAGCACCCGATTCTGGGACAGCTCGGGAAGCTCTGGAGGTGCCGCGCGGCGCAATCCATCCGGTAAGTCAGCCATTAAGTCGCCGACTGCGGCAGCCACGGCTTCCTCGACCTCCGGGACGAGGATTCCCCGTTCCCCGGGGCTGGAGAGTTCGAATATAACCGGCTCGTCCCAGCGTGCCTGGTGATAGCGGCGCAGGTTGGCGCGTCCGTCTGTAAATCTAAAGCTGGAAATGTCCTCCATACGGGTGCTCATCGTCCGATCACCTGTGTCAACGCGTCGACCAGACACTCGATGTCCTCCATTGCGTGCACCTCGGTGAAGCTGTAGAGCGCGCTTTCTCCGAGAGTCGGGAAGGCCCCGCTTAAATCATGGCCGCCAAAGATGCCGCGCTCGAGCAAGTCGCGATTGATCTCCCGCACGGTCTTGCCACTCCGATCAAAATTGACGACGAATTCCTTGAAGTGCGACTGCCCAACGTGCGGTACGGAAACGCCGGGAATCGCAGCCAGCCTCTGCTTGGCATAGGCATTGCGTTGCATGATTCCCAATGCGAGTTCGTGCATCCCCGCAGGGCCCATGAGGGCCAGATAGACTCCCGCGGTGATTCCCCACAAGGCCGCCGCCGTTCCGACGAACTCGTTACCGTTCTCCCGCTTGTCGAAAGATGTCCGGGTGAATGCGACGTCTCCGAAGCCGTATTCCCCGGGAACACTGGTCGGTGCTATGCCGAACAACCTGGACGGGTACTGCATGACGAGCTTTTCATCGTCATGAGTGGCGATGAACCCCCCCTGGCCCCCTCCGTAGTTCATGTGGATGCCCAAGGACTGGATGTCGCCACACACGATGTCTGCGCCGTAGCTTGCCGGTGCGGCAATCGCCCCCAGGCAACCCGGGTCCGTTCCGACTACCAGCAGCGCCCCAGCACCATGAACGGCGCTGGCGATGTCCACACCGTCCTGCAATATTCCAAAATAAGAGGGGTTGTCGAAGTAGAAACAGGCCACCTTTTCGTCGAGCATTGCCCGGAGTTGAACAACATCGACCAGCCCAGTCGTGGCATCAAATCCTACTTCGCGGAACTCAAGATCGGCACGACCATAGTTGGTCATCACGGTCCGTCTGTCCTCCCCGACGTTGCCAGCGACCAGGACAACGTCCCGCTGAGTGTGTCGTGAAGCCATTCGAACAGCTGTTGCGGCTGCTTGATGCCCATCGAACGTGGGTACATTGACCACGTCCATCTCAAGCAACTCGCCCATCATGCTCGCGTACTCGAACAAAGCCTGGAAGCGGCCCGCGTCGTCGTAGGGTTCGCCTCCGTAGGCCGTTAGGAACTCGCTCCGCCCATTAATCTCGTCGCAGACCGCCGGTACATGATGCTGATAGCAGCCTCCCCCCAAGAAACTCAGAACTTCACTGGCTGGCACATTCCGAGCAAGCAGGCCCTCGACGTGCCGCTTAAGTCTTTGCTCGGAGAGGAAGGGGGGTGGAAGATTGAGCGGCCTGTTAAGCCTGAGCTCAGCCGGGACATCTGCGTAGAGTTCCTCGATCGACTTGGCTCCAATGACCCGGAGCATCTCGGCCTTCACCGCCGGAACTGAGTTGGGAATGTAGGGGTGAACGCAAGCCGAAATCGCCTTGGATTCGCTCGGTTTCGTCATACCTGACCTCGGATTGGAGTACGGCCAGTGTGCCGCCCCTTGGTCCTCGCCTACAATTGATCATTACTTGTCTGACCCATGAGCGCAGCTAATGCGCCGACTAAATGGCCAATGCCCTTGCTCATTTAAACGCATTGCGATCGTTTGAGGCCGCTGCGCGCCACGGCAGTTTTACCGTGGCGGCGCAGGAGTTGTGTGTTACACAGGCGGCCGTGAGCCACCAGATTCGGCAGCTTGAAGAGTCTCTACAGACGCCCTTGTTCGAGCGGTCACATCGCAGGGTAGTACTCACTGGTGCCGGTCAACGTTTATTTGCCACTGTCTCAACGGCCTTGGGCGGCATCGAACGCACCCTGCGTGACATAAGCGAACAGGGACAGACGCAGCCAACTCTTACTGTTCTAGTCACGCCATCATTGGGGGCGAGGTGGCTTGCCCGTCGATTGCACAGGTTTTGGGCAAGGAACCCGGAGATCGACCTCCACATCTATCACGCCCTTCCCCACGAGCAATACGCCCAGCGGCGGGTTGATCTAGCGCTCCGGTGGGGAAATCACGGTTGCGCACCTACCCAAACGTCGGAAGTACTCTTCGAATGCACGTTAGTGCCCGTATGCGCCCCCACTTACATACGGTCGGACCAACCGATTTGTACGGCCAGCGATCTTCGCAACTACACACTTCTCCACGAAGACAGCTACGAGGACTGGGCCGCATGGCTGTTGGCAGCGGGTATTACTGAGCCGATGCACATGCGGGGAACCATCATCGACGACAGCAACACCTTGATTGAGGCCGCGATAAACGAGCAAGGGATCGCACTCGGGCGCACGCCTTTGATTCAGGAAGAGTTGCGTAACGGACTCCTCATTCGCCCATTCGACATGTCGATCCAATGCAACGACTCGTACTACCTGGTGTACGAACAAGAGGCGGAGCAGCGCGACGCATTTCAGAAATTCCGCGAATTCCTCCTCAGTGAAGCCAGTGAAACGTTGAGCTCAAACTAGCGTGGAAGAAGACGCGCTGCGTTGTGGATTTTTTGGGATGCCTTTACCTAACTCTAATAAAATCAATCACATAGAGTATGTAACTGGCGGAAAGGGTGGGATTCGAACCCACGTTACGGCGAAACCGTAAACCGGATTTCGAGTCCGGCGCATTCGACCACTCTGCCACCTTTCCGCGGGACCGAGACCTGCAGTCGAAGCCGGGGATTATATCAGCCGGATCGGTCGCCGAACGTGGCGGCGCGCAGCACCACGGCCCCGCCCAGGTACGGGCGCAGTGCCGGCGGCACGGTGATGCTGCCGTCGGAGTTTTGGTAGTTCTCGAGCACCGCCACCAGGGTGCGCCCGACCGCCAGCCCGGAACCGTTCAGGGTGTGGAGCAGTTCGGTGCGGCCGGCGGCGCTGCGATACCGGGCCTGCATCCGCCGCGCCTGAAAGGCTTCGCAGTTGGAGACCGAAGAGATTTCGCGGTAGGCGCTCTGCCCCGGCAGCCAGACCTCGAGATCGTAGGTCTTGGCGGCGCCGAAACCCATGTCGCCGGTGCACAGCAGCATCACCCGGTAAGGCAGACCAAGCCCCCGGAGGATGCGCTCGGCATGGCCGACCATCTCCTCGAGCGTGTCGTAGGAGGTTGCCGGCGCCACGATCTGCACCATTTCAACCTTGTCGAACTGGTGCTGGCGAATCATCCCGCGGGTGTCCTTGCCGTAAGACCCGGCCTCGGAGCGAAAGCACGGGGTATGAGCGGTGAGGCGGATCGGCAGCGTCTCGGCGGGCACGATCTCGCCCCGCACCAGGTTGGTGAGCGGCACTTCCGAAGTGGGGATCAGGTAAAGCGCTTCCTGCGCCTCGCCCGTTTCCTCTCCGGCCGCTGACTCTGCAGCG
>JACZKY010046111.1_pt1 | contig 14002 bp, 11 predicted proteins | sample 8237611 | NCBI WGS metagenome assembly JACZKY01 (sample SAMN16148055, study PRJNA663545) | marine sediment metagenome | biome: sediments and biomass from bioreactor inoculated with such sediments; feature: coastal sediments; material: methane- and iron-fed bioreactor; isolation source: Bothnian...
TTGTTTTTTTTATATATCCTTTTTGTATAACTTTATCAAGTTTAATCTTGACAGAGAGTGAAAACCATTAGATTGTCCCAATAAAACCCGATATAATTAGCCAGTAGACTATTGTTCATCAAATTTTTAATCCCAACAAAATGAAGAAACTCTTTGGATTATTTCATAAGGTCTTCTTGAGTTCCTTGGGCTCAATAATTGCCGCTAATGCAAGTGCAAGTGACGAGAGTATTACCGATAAAATGGTTTTTACCTTCCTGGAAGATGATAATAGCTGTGACCTGATTACTGACATTAAACATGATCTTTCTCCGAAACTTTTACTCAAAATCAGTGCTACTGGGGACGAGTGGTCAGTGGATGCACATCGAAGCCATCGATCTCATCAGTCACATCGTTCCCATTATTCAAGTTCAAGTGGACATGCCAGCCACTTTAGCCATTATTCTAGTAGTACTGGAGGAACACAGCAAAACTCTGGAACAACAAAACCCACGACATCAACTACCACGAAGAAGTCATATAAATTAGGCGACAGAACCCTCTATAAAGACATGAAGGGAGCAGATGTCACGGAAGCATTGAATTTACTTGTCAAAAAGAAGTATTTATATTTTACAGATGGGTCTACACAAGCTTTCGGCGAGAGTGCCTTTGATGAAACCATGGAAAGTGCAGTAAAAAGTTTTCAAAAGGATCATGGGTTAAAAGATGATGGAATCATTGGTACTACAACCGTTTATTATTTGAAAAAAGAGAAATGATTTCATTTATAGGATTGGATGAAAATAGATTTGAGGTGAAGATTGATTTATCTCTATTCTCACTTTCTGTTATATATAAAACATTTAATTGGTTTACAGATAGATTCACCGTCTATTTTATTAATAATGACGATAATACACTTGATACAATTCTTGAAAAGAATGATTCTACTATTCCAATATCAGAAGATGAACTGAAAAGTAAAATATCACAGTATCTTATTGATTATCAAACCCGAGAAATAATTCACGATGAGACAAAAAATCTCAAAGAGCTCATAATGGTAAAAGCATTTTCAAGTCTCCCGGATTTTAAAGAGGATAAGCTACTTGGGTTTAAACATGATGAGTTCGCATAAGATGGGTTTCAAAAAAGGTCCTGAGTTTATTCCCTCCAAATACTATTTACTTCCGTTCAGGTTTGCTCATATTAATGAGGAAACGGAATTATTATCTAATGATTATGGCGATTATCTGATTTGTCCAAAAGGAACAAGTACTAGAATTGCCAGAAAGGAAATTTCATATAATAATGATTCGAAGTTATACTCTGACTTATTTGCTAAGAATTTCATTTCGGATAGCCAATTGCCAATCATAATTGAAAACTTAGCCACAAGATACAGGACCAAAAAGGCATTTCTAAATCACTTCACATCACTTCACATTTTTGTTCTAACGCTCAGGTGTAATCAGAGATGCGAATATTGCCAGGTTACAAGTCGCTCTGGAGAGATGGAAGAATTTGATATTAGTTTTAGTACTCTTGATAAAGCAATATCATTAATGATGAAGTCTCCTTCAATGAATGTAACAGTTGAGTTTCAGGGAGGAGAGCCCACGTTGGTTCCAGAGAAAATTGCATATGCAATCCAAAAAGTTAATGAGTTAAATCTACAATACAAAAAAAGGGTTAAGTTTGTTTTATGCACAAACCTAGTTGCTATTTCTGATGAAATTCTTGAGTTGTGTGAAAAATATAATGTACTAATATCCACATCATTAGATGGTCCAAGGCATCTTCATGATTCAAATAGGATTTGTCTTTTTTCAAGTTCTTACGATGAAGTTGTTAAAGGAATTACCAGAGCCAGGGATGCAGTTGGAGTAGAAAATGTTTCTGCCTTAATGACCACCACCAAACTTTCGTTACAGTACCCTGAGGAAATTGTTAATGCATATATAGACAATGGTTTTACAAACTTATTTGTTCGGGCGTTAAATCCTTACGGGAAAAGTAGAAAGAATCAAATCCATCAACATTACTCAGTTTCCGATTTTCTCATTTTTTACAAGAGGATTCTTAATTATATCATAGGACTTAATCTAAAGGGGTTCTTTTTCGTTGAAGATTTTACGGCTTTGATTCTACGAAAAATACTTACTCCTTTTCCAATAAGTTTTGTTGATTTACAATCTCCATCCGGTGTGATTAATGGAGTAGTTGTTTATAATTTTAATGGGGATGTTTATGTATCTGATGAGGCCCGTATGCTTGCAGAGGATAAAGACTTTACATTCAGGTTAGGAAGTGTAAGTGACACATACAATGATATCTTCTTAGGAGATAAATCATTTAGTATAGCTCATCATTGGGCTAATGAATCATACGCCGGTTGTTCTGAGTGTGGATTCCAACCATACTGTGGTGCTGATCCCGTTCGAAATTACTCCACCCAAAAAGATATTGAGGGATTTCGAGCAACTTCAGCCTTTTGTCAAAAACATTACGAAGTCATCAGGTACATTTTTGAATTATTAGCAACAGATTACCAGGCCTATTTCCCAATATTTCAGTCCTGGCTTACAAATAAACGATTAGTCTGATGCATATTAAAGTCAAGACTACGGGCATAAATGATGAATATATTGGTAGAATTTCCCAAGAACTTACATCAGGGTCTATCGTATTTAAAGGTATATCCATAAGTGACCAAAATAAAAAAGTAATATCACAAATCGGAGAATCTTCGCTGGTTAGGTCAGGGATTTCGACTTATATTAGTTTTCCCGAAGGAGGTCTTAATGATTTGATAGATTGCGAGGACATTATTTTGGTGTCTAAAAATAATGTCCAGATTCTTTATCAGAGCAAATCCTTGCACAATGTGATTTTTGTTACTGAGAATTGTCAGAATTACTGTTTGATGTGCTCTCAACCTCCACGCAAGGTAGATGATGCTGAAAAACTATTTCGAATAAATAGGATGCTACTAACCATGCTTCCGTCGGATTTATCAACCATTTGTTTTACCGGGGGTGAGCCAACGCTTTATTATGGACACTTCATATCCCTTTTGAGGGAGGGAATAAATCGGTTTCCAACCTCAATATTTCAAATCCTGACTAACGGAAGAGTATTCTCTAATAAAGAAAATATAATAAAGCTCAATGAGATCGATAACGGCAATTTCCTGCTGTGTATTCCTTTAAATTCTGATGTTTATTTTGACCATGATTTTATAACACAATCGAAGAATAGTTTCAACCAAACAATGAAAGGGTTATACAACCTAGGGTTCTTTGACTACCAGATAGAAATACGTGTTGTTGTTTCAAAACAAAATTACAAAAGGCTATCGTCTATCAGTGAATTTATATACAGAAACTTACCCTTTGTTAGCCATATTGCTTTTATGGGATTAGAATATATTGGATTTGTCCCTGAAAATCATGACCGAATCTGGGTTGAGCCAGATGATTATAAAGAGGAACTAGAAGAAGCGGTTTTAGTTTTGAGTCGATGGGGTCTTAACGTTTCTGTTTACAACGTCCCTATTTGTCTGGCAAAACCGACCATATATCAATATCTCAGGAAGTCGATTAGTGATTGGAAAGTATGCTTTCCAGAGCAATGTATGGGGTGTGTTCTAAAAGATGATTGTTGCGGGTTGTTTGCAACCTCATTAGTTAAAAATAGCAGAATTAAACCGTTTGAATATGATTGAAAATAGTAATAAATATCGATTATTATCTTTAATTTTTCTAACACTAATCCTTATTAATCCTATAACAATATTGTTACTCCTCAAGAACTTCTGGTTCTCACTCCTTATTTCTTTCCTTTGTCTTACTCTTTTTCTTTTCATTTATTACAATACAAAGACCTCCTACATCTATATATTTTATGTGTTCTTTCTTGTCAGCATATTTTACCATTCCGAATTAGTCTTCAATATATGCTATCCGCAGTATATCATTACAAATCTCTATGAGATAAAAAACGGCATTTATTTCAATAAACCCAATTTATTGGAAACAATACAAGATAAGGAATACGATGTCGATTATTACACAAATTGCCAAGGCTTCAGGATAAGCAAGAAAATCAATCCTTACACACGGATTGATAGCTGTGATTGGCTGTTTCTTGGAGATTCATATGTTCAAGGAGCCCAGGTTGATTGTGAGGACCTTTTCTCCAACAAACTCTTTAGCTATTGTCCAAATAAAGTCATTGTGAATGCTGGTATTAGTGGCTTAGGTCTTATTGATGAGTACAACTTATATTGTAAGATAGGCAAGAACCTCCACCCAAAGAAGGTCTTTGTGGTGATCTGTAACTTCAATGATTTCATGAATGTCAAAGAAAATCCAATTGATTTTAGTGATTATTTAATGGACAAATCAAACTTTATAAGGTATCTATTATTTGGATTTAAATATTCTAACCCCGCTAGTCTTCCATTAGGTAGGTGGACTGAACCGTTTTACGAAGATGAGGAAGCGAATATTGATTACAATATCTTTTACCGAAAAACCTCTGAAAGAAAACAAAAGGATATAGAGTTATTTTTCAAGTATCTGGAGCAGTTTAAAAAGGAAGTAACAAAAGACGGGGCTGAATTTATTGTAGTTCAAATCCCCACAAAGGAACAAGTGTATTTTAAGTTTTTTGATGAAGTTATTGAAGCGTTTAGAATTGATGTTAAAGACTTGGATATGGATTATCCCAATGATCTAATGTCTGATGCTTCTAATAAACTTGGATTTAAGCTAATAGATTTACGAAAAACCTTTGCAGAATCGGACAATGAAGTATATTATCAGTACGATGAACATTTAAACTCATTTGGACATGAAGCAATGGCATTAGAAATTTATAACGCGCTTCCAAAGGAGGACCTTCGAATTCATTTATTGACAAACGGAACCACATATGATCGATATCCAACGTATATAAATACAGAAAATATATTCTTATATCAGTCCTATATCGATGGGAACTTCGAGATAGTTATATCTGATACGACCTTTACTGATTTAAATAGAATAACATTTGACGATGTGAATGAATCTCATCCGGTTATGAAAGATAGTTTCTTGTTGTTTTCAGAAGGGGACCAGGAAACCGGTGAGCTAGAGATTGTAATGTACAACCTTAAAACTGGAACTCGAGAGTATATTACGGAGGAGGATGATATTTTTGGAGGAATTCCTGGTTTTTCAAACCAATCAAAAGACCTAATTACATATGCTGAATGGACCTCAGATTCAACATCAAATTCAAGAATTGTATCATATAAAATCGAGAATGGCACTAAAAAGTACTTAACAGATGGTAGGTTTGAATGTTGGCGACCTATTTACTCAAGAGATGATTCAAGTATTTATTATATATCCAAGATAGGAGCAAAATTTGGTATTTACCGAACTAACATCTTATCCTCTAAGACAGATACAATTCTTAAGGAAGGTTATGATATTTGGGACATTTCTCTTTCAAGGGACGGAAAGAAACTAGTATTTGCTGGTAATCCTGATAATAATTGGGATTTATTTCTCTTAGAGCTTAATAATAATAAACTTACACGATTGACTAAAACACTAGGAGATGAATGGGACCCGTATTTCATGAATGATAAAGAAGTCCTATATGGCGTAAAAATGGGATTTAACAATGGTATCTGCAAATTTAGTATTGACTAAATGTTATTTAACTCGTTCGGTTTTATTTTATTCTTCGCTATCGTTGCCACTGCCTATTATGTCATTAAACATGTCAGGATAAGGCAGATAATCCTATTATTTTCATGCTATTTCTTCTACTCTTATTCTCAACTTCCACAGATATCCATACTAATATTGGTCACTGCAACTGCATACTTTGGAGGATTATTACTTAGGCAAAGACCTACTTATTTATTATTGTTTCTGTTATTAGGTGTTATTATTGGCATTCTAGCTTTTTTTAAATATTCACAGCAACTGCTTTTGATTTTCCCAAATAATACCCTCCTTAATAATATTACGCTCCCGATAGGCATTTCCTTTTTTTCATTCCAGGCTATAAGCTATTTAGTAGATGTTTTTAGAAAGCGAATTGACCCGGAACGAGATTACATAGTTTTTTCTCTTTATTTATCCTACTTTCCTATCATTCTTTCAGGCCCTATTGAAAGGGCAGGAAACTTAATACCTCAACTTAAGAAACTGAATTCAAGACCGATAAAGCCTGTTTTTGATAGTGTCAAACTAATCTTATTTGGATTGTTCTGCAAAGTTGTACTTGCAGATAAGTTGAACATGGTTATTTACCCAGTATTTATGGATATAGGATTTCAACCTGGTGGAAATATTCTATTAGCCACTTTCATCTTCGGTATCCAAATCTTCCTGGATTTTTATAGCTACTGTATAATCGCTCTTGCTTTATCCGAGATATTAGGGATACAAGTGACGAATAATTTTAATCACCCTTACTTTTCTACAAGCTTTAAGGACTTTTGGCACCGTTGGAATATTACCCTTTTCAAATGGTTTAAGGATTACATATACATTCCACTTGGTGGCAGTAAATCAACTACTTTAAGATTAAATATTAATGTAATGATAGTATTCATCATAAGCGGAATTTGGCATGGTGCATCATTAACATTTATATTATGGGGTATCTATTTGGGATTTATATATGTTGCAGAAGCGTTTATTACCCGACATCTAAAACTGAGAATGCCAGACACAGTGAAGCGAATACTATTGCTCACGCTCTTGCTGTTTGGATGGCTACTTTTCAAAGTTACAAACTTCGAGGACCTGTCACTTGCATTGACAAACCTTGTTAGTTTTGGTCCTAATTATTTTGACTTTGAGATTATCAATATTAGTGGATTCTCTTTTTTCATTTTTCTCGGAATAGTTACTATTTTTTTTGAAAGATACTTTTTAAATTATTTCGTTGCGCTAAAGCCCATTAATATCTATACCGCTGCTATTGACCTTTTATATTGTAATTTCATTGTATTACTGCTAATCATTTTCTGGGACCTGGGGAAATCGCAATTTATATACTTCAACTTCTAACAAATCCATATTCATAATACTCTATACTAAAATGAATATGGCAACTCTTTTTTTTGACTTTCTGTCTTCTTAAGGCTGAAGGACAAACTGTTGCTATCACAAAAATAAGTAAGAAGTGTCATTCATTAGGATGTTTATCTTTGAGTAAGAGTTTCAATTGCAAAAAGTCTCTCTGATATAAAGACATAAGGTTTTATCGCCTATAGTCTGCTAAATAGCATAAATCAAGAGAGAACCCCGTGGAGGGGGCTACCCTATTCCTACTAAGCCCCCTTTTGAAAAGGAAAATGTTCCATTGCTTGACCGTGGCAATCGAAATTTCGGGATTTCAAAACCAAAAGAAGCATTTTATTGAATTTTACTGTCCCCCCTACAGTCCCCAATAAAAAACAAAATCCTGTAAACATTTCATCTACAGGATTATAGTTTTACTTTTTGTCTCCCGGTAGGGCTCGAACCTATGTAAGCCTCCCCAAACTTAATGCGTGGCAGAATGCTTGAATAACCACTTAAACCCCAATGTCTATACAGCGTGTTAGCAACCGCCAATTATTTTAGAAATTCTTCAGTTATCATATCAAAATGTTGCCTGTCCAAAGTTACAAATGGATGAGTTGATTTTGGATTTTCCGCAACGAAAAGTCCGTATAGTTTTTCAAACAAATTAAAAATGCTGTCTTTTGTTATTGATGAAAGGTCAATGGAGATTTCTGCTTTGTTGTCTGGAATTTCCATATTTTGCATATTGAAAATGTACGGATAATTAAATGGTGAATGCTTGCCATAAAGCAATGAGCGTTTATCAGAAATAAACTTTACTGTAACTGAAATGTCCATATTTTCTTTCAGTTGCTTATGAATAGAATTTAAAATTACCAATAAATAAAACAGTGTCGAAAATGGTTGTGAAATAAAAAGAAGCCAAAAATCATTATTACTGTATTCGCAAAACTCATAATGAATTAGTCCATCTTCAAATTGTAACTTTTCGTGCATTAAGTGATTATATGCTATATATCTGTGAAGTGGAAAATCATAGATAATGTCTGGATGATGACTAACTTTATAATTATTGTTTAGGACAAATGGTAAAAAATGTTTTTGTTCTTTGTCAATAATTATGTTTGAAGTTATAAGTTTAAAAAGATTAGATTTATTTTGGTCTGATAAAGATATCAAACGAATATCAATAGTCCATTTTGCATAAGTTGTCATACCGCAGAGGGCTAAATCCACTTTCTCATCTATTAATGATGTCGAAATAGCTGTCTTGGCTTTTGAAATAAATGTTGGCCTTTTCCCTAATGGTGGTCTTTTAATTTCTGGCTCGTCATAGATTATTCGTAGTAAATAATTAAAGTCATTTTCAAAAGTTACGTCATTCGTCATATCATGCGAAATGTACTGTTTCAAAAATTTTGGAGCACTTTCATCATATGTTCCTTTTCTTCGAATTGGAATAAATTTATCGTTGTCTTGTTTTTCATATAATTCTTGCGTTATCATCGAATATTCATAACCTACACCACCAACTCTATTATCCGCCTTGTCTTTGTAATTGGGTGTCATTATGAGCAAAACTTTGTCAGCTTGGTTTACTGCTTTTTCCATAAATTGTGTCATTGCTTTCCCCGCTCTCAAGTCGTATCTGTCAAGTATAACATAAACTCCACCTTCTTTAGTGAGTTTGTCTGCTATATTTAGAACCCACTCTTTATGTTCTTCGTTATCCCATGAGTAAGAGATAAATACTGTTGTAATTCTATCTGTCGATATTGTTTCTGTCATAGTCGGTGGTTTTTATGGTGGTTGCTAACGGCCGGCCGGCTCCCGCTGGGAGGGCTTAGTTGGGAAACCGTTAGTATTCGTTTTATCTTCATTTAAGTTTCTTTGTCATAGAGTTTGAATCACTTGGCCTACCTGGAGTGTGCATGCTTGTTATATGGCGTTAATATTTGGTATTATTAAATCTTCATGCTCATATATCATTGTTGTTTCAATTTCTTCTCCATAGGAGTAAATTACTTTTAATTCCTTTTCTTGACCGATATATGGATCGCCGAATAGATCATTATTTACGTTTATATTTAACTGATTATCTTTCACCAGGCTGTTTAATAGTCTGGTAACATCCAAATATCTCTCACCCTTACCATACGTCGCATTAATTATTTTAAGCCCTGGTTGTTTTTTAGCATTTTCTATCATATCAAAATTTATCTTGAAGCCTCCAATTTCAAAACTTATTATCTTTTTATATTGTAGAAAAACAAGTACAATCAAGGACAATCCTGAAGCGATGATTGGTAAAATTATTGATAAAAAGATGTTATTTTCTGTTTCAGGTTTACTTTCTTCCAAGTTCATATCCTCCACTTTCGAAAAGAATTCTGGCTTTATTTCTTTATTAATAATAACACTAATATATATTTCGTCTTTGGGATTAATTAGCTCGGCAAGTAATCGAAGACCTGAACGTGACTGATCAACACCAATTTCTCCAAACTCATACTTTGGATTTGTGACGATATTATAATTATAAATTATCAACGAAGAGTCTTGGTCAGGAAAAACAATAGATATTGGAACATCTTTAATAGGAGTATTTCCTGTATTTTCAATATTAATTTGAGAACTAAATAAACTAGTGGTTGCTACATTATTGATTTTAACATCTAGATCTTTAGTTATTCTATTATCTATCAATGAGATTGGATCAAATATAGTATAACTAAGCTCTTTCCGATCCTTTGTTAACTTCGGCAGGAAGAATTGGAAAAATGCTATAATAAGTCCTACGCTTAAAGGGATGAGAAACAAAACAACAATATTCTTTTTCATTTTATTGGGGATTTATACTTAATGCCATATAACGGTCTGCCTGCCCCCGACGGGGAGGGATTGCTTGGTCGAGAGTTTGTATTCGTCTTTTATTCATTTATTTTCTTTAACGTTCACTTTGAATCACTTGGCCTACCTGGCTTCGGGTGCAGGCTTGTTAGGCATAGTTAGAAAATTATAATTCATATAAATTATTTATCGCATCATTACATATTCGATAAGCCCATTCGGCTAAATTATATTTTTGAATAAAACTAAACCAGCTACCATATCTATTATATCCTTTAAAGGTTAATAATTTTCTCGATTCTAAGAACAATAACATTTTATCGTATTTATTTTTTATTCTTTCTGGTTTCCCAAATTCCTTATAGATAAATTTTTCAGACTTAGAATGAATAATGTAATTTCTAATATCAATCAATTCGAATAAATCCTGATATGGAGGTTTACTTATATCAATTCTTTTATTGGTTAAAAGAAAAAATGTATGAATTATTTTGGTTTTTAAACTCAGTTTATCCTCTTCATATCTTTCTAATATATATTTGATGGCTACCTTTGTTTCTTTTGAGGTTTCTGTTTCAAATCTGGAATCAAGTCGATCAACAAATTCGTTAAACTGTGCCTCAAATGTTGTCATACACATTATGATGACTGGAATTACATAATCTTTATCAGTTTTTGAAAGTTCAAGAAGTTTTAGGGTTTGCTCTTTTAAATCATTTGTATGCAAAAAAGTTGTGTTAACTCCTGGGAAACTCATATTTTCATTATTTTAATTATGCCTAAGGGATGAATGTAGCAGCAGTAAGGGATTGCGGGTTATTTTCCTGTCAAAATACATTGAAATTTGAGCGGGGTAGAATGCTTGAAATACCACTGAAACCCTTATTGCTGCTACACTTTTTTATGCAATGTGCTATATTTTTATTTGTACATATTCACCATTCTTTCCATCTTTTCCATCCCCGCCAGATTGAGCTTCACCTCTAAAATATGGTTCTCCTGGCCTTAAAAGTATTGCATTTCCAGGGTGTTTACCTAAACCTTTATTACCACCATTAGTAATTACATTTAAGTCACCCTCAATTTTATTTCGATGAAATATGTAAACCTTTCCTCCAGGTAATCCAGAAGAACCTGCACCTCCACCACCAGCACCATTTAGTAATATGACATTTGTTGGAGTTACTGTTGAATCATGTCCTTCTTTTCCATCGACTCCTTTTCTACCAGAGACGTCAATTTTTTTTCCATCACAGATTATTCTACCAAAACAAATAACTACAAGTAATCCACCAACTCCATAATCTCCAGTAAATCCACCTTCTCCACCATTTCCGGCACTAAAGGAACCATGCCCCATTACACCATTTCCTCCTGCCCCTGCTTTATATTCAATAGCATCTCCTCCTGGCTCATTTCCACGTCTATTCTGGTATTCAACAAAGCCGACACCACCACCACCTCCTCCTCCATATTTTAAAGTGCCCTTAGCTCCTCTGCCACCAAAACAAGTTGAAAAAACATTTGGCGTAATACCATCTGTGCCATTTCCACCTTTTCCGCCATTATAAAATTCATAACAAAATTCTAACTTAATAGGATCCAATTTTAGTTCATCAGAATTATTAACCTGAAAATAGTCATCAACAGAAAGTGATAACCCATCGGAAAATTTAGTCAAATCCTTTTCAGTAGGGATTGACCAATCATTGACAAAAATTTCTCCATCTAATCTAAGATCATTCCGTATTTCTATGATTGTCCATTTCTTATCCTTCACCCACCATTTTTCCCCTTTTTTAGGAAGAATACATAAACTTGCCCCATCGGAAATGGTCAAATTCTTCAAGCAATAATGATAGCCTGAATTAAGAATTTCTTCCTTTTTAGTGATAATTAAATTATCTCCATGAATTGTTTCAAAATTGCTCATGTTCTATTATCTTAAAAGTTAGTGAATTATTTTTAAGCATACTGCATAACGACCAGATAAATGCAATTCCCATATCCTAATTATCAAGATCACAAATTCCCTTTGTCTATAAGAACTGCATTATATTCTAAAAAATTCTGGGGGTCGAATTGGATCAGCATTCTTCAGGTAAATTTTGGAAGAGAGATTGGATAGGATGAATTAGGTTGAGAATAATTCTTAAGATTTCCATTCGATAAGCAATAATTATACCAAACATTTTACTAATTGATTATCACATATGTACACATTTAACAGGCGTCTAACTGTGTAAATATTTTGGACAATAGGTTAAAAATGTTGACATCTGCAGAAATCTGATAACCTAACAAACTGGTCAAAAAAGTTTTTCGCTTTTCGCTTTTTGCTTCTCGCTTTTTGCTATTTCCCTACTCACTTCTTACGTCTTCCATACTTCGGTACACAGGCTGGGTTCCCTCCCTGACTGTCTCACCATCCATCGGCTAATTTCCGCGATTCATCCACCCAAAACCTCCATTCGCCAAATAGCGTTTAAAATTCACTTCAGGATGTAACATCTTTGCATCACAAAAGTCTTATTACCCAAACAAAGAACACAATGAAAAGCCTGAAAAACACAAAACTGATGAAAGCAGTCATGATCCTTGTCGCAGTAGTTGGAATTCAATTATCAACCCTTACCGCCGGCACAATTGGTAATATGGTCGCATCAAGCGAACCGGGCAACCTCTTCTGCACTGAATGTCTTATCCTTACCCCTACAGTGCCTATGGAAGCTACTTTTACCGAGACCATTGAATTTGCCAGCCCGATGAAACTGAACCCCACCGTTCCGATGAACGCTGATTTTAATGAAGACTTGGCTTTACTGATAGAACCGGGAAACGATCTATCTCCTGTTATTCCTTCAACCGCCGAATTTAGCGATTCACTTTAACTCACCATATTTCCCTCGCTTAGATGGAAGCCACTCCGATTGGGGTGGCTTTCGTTTTTTATAGTTCACTTTCCTCCCTTTGCAGACATGCCGATGGCTTCGACCATCAGTATGTCCAGTAATAACAGAAAATTAAATCTTGAAAGAAAAACAACTTAAGAACACCCACCCTCTGTCCTGAAATTTGAGGACATTACGATCAACCAAGAAGCGGTAGTTATAACGATGGATTCAATGCAGCTGTAAATAGCAAATTTAATCAATTCTTCCAATAAAAATTGTTTAAAAAAAATGATAAAATGTCAGGAAAACATTTACTGAAGCTCATCTCTTTTTATATCTTTATCCCATTATGGGAAAATTAGACTTGGTTATTTTCTTTTCGCCAATTGGGAATATTAGACATGCTTTCGAATCTGTAGGGTTTAAGTGTGTTTCTTCTTTTATTAGATCAAATTTAAAGTTCCCTCTTGATAGCAAAGAAGCAAAATCGCCTATTTCATTAAGAAATCTCGATGCTCATAAACTTCCTGATCATGACTGCTTAGTAATAAATTTAAGGAAATTCCACTTTCACACTTTATTCCCATCAAAAGGGGAATCCTCTCAATTGCATAAAAACAACTATCCTTTTTTATCAATATTTAAAGTAATATCTATAAAAACACCATCTGTCGTAATTCTTAAATGCGATTTTAATCCTTTTAATAATACGAAAATATCAAAAACTGAATTTATTATTGACACTATTTGTCGGATAAATCAATATCACTTTTCTTTTAAAGATTATTCTTTCCAAATCTCTGATTTTGAAAAATTTAATTTCTTCTATCTAGTGTTTGCACAAAATGACTATTTTACATATTTTCCAAGAATAACAGATATTTCATCAGATAGTTATGATTCCTTTATTAATTCAGGTTCTATGAGTAGAAAGGACTTTACGATATCTTCAAACTTATGGGATGAATTAGACTCACATTATTTAAAAGATTCTAAAAATTCATCAAAGTATTATGGTTATTCTTATTTTGATTTATATGGGAAACGAAGGATTAAAGAATTATATAGATATAGTGCTGAAAAATTAATTAAACAAAGAAATTCATCCCCACGAAGAATCACGCCAGATGAATATAAGAAATTTTTTGGATATCCAGACGGATATTCAATACCAATCTATAATCCTTACGT
>JACZKY010075894.1_pt1 | contig 13984 bp, 10 predicted proteins | sample 8237611 | NCBI WGS metagenome assembly JACZKY01 (sample SAMN16148055, study PRJNA663545) | marine sediment metagenome | biome: sediments and biomass from bioreactor inoculated with such sediments; feature: coastal sediments; material: methane- and iron-fed bioreactor; isolation source: Bothnian...
CCCGATGATCAACGGCCTCGGGGTGGTGGGCTGGGGCGTGGGAGGAATCGAGGCGGAGGCGGCGATGCTGGGGCAGCCGATCTCGATGCTGATTCCCGAAGTGGTGGGGTTCAAGCTCACCGGCAAGCTTCGGGTGGGAGCCACCGCCACGGACCTGGTCCTCACGGTCACGCAGATGCTGCGCAGGAAGGGGGTGGTCGGAAAGTTCGTCGAATTCTACGGGAAGGGGCTGTCCTCCCTCTCTGTGGCGGACCGGGCGACGATCTCGAACATGTCCCCGGAGTACGGGGCCACGATCGGCTTCTTTCCCGTGGACAAGGAGACGCTGGCCTATCTCCTGTTCACCGGGCGCGACAAGGCGCAGGTGAAGCTCGTCGAGGCGTACTGCAAGGAGCAGGGGCTGTTCCGGACCGACGAGACCCGGGACCCCGCCTTCTCCGACACGCTGTCCCTCGACCTGTCCACCGTGGAACCGTGCCTCGCGGGGCCGAAACGTCCCCAGGACCGCGTGCCGCTCTCGGAGGCCAAGGGGGCGTTCCGCCACGCCCTGTCCGCCTGGGGAAAGGAACCGCGGCCGGGAAACGGGGAGGAGGGGGCGGACCGGTGGCTGGGAGAGGGCGGCGGCATCGCCGGAGAGGCCCGCGCGTTCCGTCCGGAATCGTGGGCCCCGGGCGCGAACACGCTGCGCCTGGACCACGGCGTGTACGACCTTCACGACGGCTCGGTGGTCATCGCGGCGATCACCAGCTGCACCAACACCTCCAACCCCGCCGTGATGATCGGCGCCGGGCTCCTCGCCAAAAAAGCGGTGGAGCGGGGCTTGAGGACGCGCCCGTGGGTCAAGACCAGCCTCGCTCCCGGGTCGAAGGTGGTCGCGCGGTACCTCGAGCGGGCGGGGCTGATGCCGTACCTCCAGGCGCTGGGTTTCCACCTCGTCGGGTACGGCTGCACCACCTGCATCGGGAACTCGGGGCCCCTGCCCGAGGCGGTGGCCGAAACGATCCGCCGCGGGAACCTGATCGCCGCCTCGGTCCTGTCGGGGAACCGGAACTTCGAGGGACGGATCCACCCGCTGTGCAAGGCGAACTACCTCGCCTCCCCGCTGCTGGTGGTGGCGTACGCCCTCGCGGGGACCGTCGATTTCGACCCGTACAGCGAGCCGCTGGGTACGGACCGGAACGGGCAGCCGGTGACCCTTGCCGAGGTGTGGCCCGCCCCGCAGGAGATCACCGACGCGGTGCGCGCCGCGGTGGACTCGAAAATGTTCCGCGAGGAGTATTCCGCGGTGTTCGCCGGGGACGACGCCTGGCGCAAGCTTCCCGTGCCGAAGTCGGAATGCTTCCGTTGGGTGCCCTCCTCCACCTACGTGAAACACCCCCCCTTCTTCGAGAATCTCTCCGCGGAGCCCGCGCCCGTGGGGGACATTTCGGGGGCCCGGGTCCTGGCGGTGCTGGGGGACTCGGTGACCACGGACCACATCTCCCCCGCGGGGGACATCGCCGCGGACAGCCCCGCGGGGGCCTACCTCGTGGAGAACGGGGTCGCCAGGGAGGATTTCAACTCCTACGGCAGCCGGCGCGGGAACCACGAGGTGATGATGCGCGGCACCTTCGCCAACATCCGCCTGCGGAATTTCCTGGCGCCGGGCACCGAGGGGGGCTGGACGACCTGCCCTCCGGGCGGTGAAAAGATGACGATCTACGACGCGGCGATGAAGTACGCCAGGGACGGCGTGCCGCTGCTGATCCTCGCCGGGAAGGAGTACGGGTCGGGTTCCTCGCGCGACTGGGCCGCGAAGGGGCCGCGCCTGCTCGGCGTGCGCGCCGTCATCGCCGAGAGCTTCGAGCGGATCCACCGAAGCAACCTCGTGGGGATGGGGATCCTGCCGCTCCAGTTCACGGATGGGGCGACCCGGGATTCGCTTGGGCTCTCGGGGAAGGAGGTCTATTCCGTCGAGGGGATCCGGGCGGAAATCGCTCCGCGGATGCAGGCGACGGTGCGGGTTTCCGGGAACGGGGAGGATCGGACCTTCCCGGTCCTGGTGAGGATCGACACTCCCGCGGAGGTCCACTACTACCGGCACGGCGGGATCCTGCAGTACGTGCTGCGGAGGCTCGTCGGGGAGTGACGCCGTCCGCCCCTTGCCGCTCCTTCAGAGGGCGGTGACGGGATCGACGATCTCGAACCCGTGGTCCCGCAGCGCCCGGCGCACCGCCGGGCCGTCGATCGTCGCGACCCGGAGGTGTGCGTTCAGCGCGCCGATCTCCCCCTGCGGGGCGATGATGCAGCTGCGCACGTCGACCCCCATCTCCCCGAACATGCGGATCAGCTCCTCGAACCGGGCCAGGCTGCGCGGGAAGACGATGTCCACGCAGAAACAGACCTCGTTGACGTCGAGGATGTCGATGAAGGCCCGGAGCAGGTCCATCTTCGTGATGATCCCGACCAGCCGGTCGCCGTCGAGCACCGGGAGCGCCCCGAACTTCTGCTGGGAGATGATGAGGAGCGCGTCCTCGAGGGAGTCTTCGGGAGTGAGGGACCACACCTGCGTGCGCATGGCCTCGCGCACCGGACGATTCCCCCCGGGCCCCTCGGAGGACTCGAGCGAGGCGTTCCGCAGGTCGGTGTCGGAGAGGATCCCGACCAGCCGTTCCCCTTCCACCACCGGGAGGTGATTGAACCGGTGTTCCCGCATGATCGCCGCGGCGGCAGAAAGCGTGTCGTCCGGCGTCACCGTCCTGGGGTTCCTCGTCATCCGCTTGCCGACGAACATCGGAGGGCCCTCCCGAAAAACCAATGTACCCCATCGCCGGGGGGATGTCCAAGCCCCCTCGAACCTTGTCCCGCAGGAAACCTTTTCGGCTCCGGCCCCCTCTATCTGATCGAAGGGAAGATATTCATGACCATGGAGGAGACGCGATGAAAACGACCGTAGGAATCTTGTTCGCGGCCGCCCTCGGGCTTCTGCTCGCCGCCGGCATTCCGTTCGCGGGCACGTCGACGGCGCACGCCGGCGGCGGGTGCGGATGCGAGTGCGGTTATCCGCAAAGTGCCGGGAAGGCGGGAGCGATGCACCACCGCGGGGCGGGCATGCAGGACAATGCCGCGGGTGGCGGCGGACACATGCACGGGCACGGCGGACACATGGGTGGACACCCGGGGAGGACGGGCGACACGCCGGACCGCATGGAATCCCACATGAAGGACATCCGGGACACGATCCTGAAGCTCAGGGCGGCGGAGGCCCGGATGGAAGCGGCGAAGGAGAAGGACGACGCGGGCTTCCGCGCGGCCGCCCTGGAGCACGACAGGCTCCTTACGGACCTCCAGGAGAACCACCTGAAGCACATGGAAGGGATGATGGCGATGCGCGGATCCTGCGGCGGGATGAAGAAATGAAACCGGCGGGGGGAGGGCGTTCGCCCTCCCCCCGCCGCGGGACGTTTTTTTACGCGGCCGCGCTACACCAGGCCGTGCGCGATCATCGCCCGGGCAACCTTGATGAACCCTCCGATGTTGGCGCCCACGACGAAGTTCCCCGGGGAGCCGAACTCCTCGGCCGCCTCGGAGCAGAGCTGATAGACGTTCTTCATGATCTGGTGGAGTTTCGCGTCGGTCTCCTCGAACCCCCACGCATCGCGACTTGCGTTCTGCTGCATCTCGAGCGCCGAGGTCGCCACGCCGCCGGCGTTGGCGGCCTTGCCCGGCCCGAAGAGCACGCCCGAGGACAGGAACACCTGCACCCCTTCCGGCGTGGTCGGCATGTTCGCGCCCTCCCCCACGGCGATGCATCCGTTCTTCACCAGCTTCTTGGCGTCCCTGCCGGTGACCTCGTTCTGGGTGGCGGATGGCATCGCCACGTCGCACGGCACGTCCCAGATGTTCCCGCCGTGGATGTACTTGGCGTGCTTGTGGTAATCGCAGTAATCCTTGATCCTGCGCCGCTCCACTTCCTTGAGGTTCCGGATCGTGTCGAGGTTGAAACCCCGCTCGTCGACGATCACGCCGTTGCTGTCGCTCATCGCCACCACCTTCCCGCCAAGCTGGTGGACCTTCTCGAGCGTGTAGATCGCGACGTTACCGGATCCGGAAACGACGACCTTCTTCCCCTTGAAGCCGTTCTTCTTCGCCTTGAGCATCTCCTCGACGAAATAGGTGCACCCGTATCCCGTCGCCTCGGTGCGGACCTTGCTGCCCCCGTAGACCAGCCCCTTCCCCGTGAGGACCCCCGCCTCGAACTTGTTCGTGAGCCGCTTGTACTGGCCGAACAGGAACCCGATCTCCCGTCCGCCCACGCCGATGTCGCCCGCGGGGACGTCGGTGTACTCGCCGATGATCCGCCACAGCTCCGTCATGAAGCTCTGGCAGAACCGCATCACCTCGCTGTCCGATTTCCCCTTCGGGTCGAAGTCCGAGCCGCCCTTGGCCCCGCCGATCGGGAGCCCCGTCAGGGAGTTCTTGAAGATCTGCTCGAATCCGAGGAACTTGATGATCCCCAGATACACCGACGGGTGGAACCGCAGTCCCCCCTTGTAGGGGCCGAGGGCGCTGTTGAACTGCACCCGGAATCCCCGGTTGATCTGCACCTCCCCGCGATCGTCCTGCCACGGCACCCTGAAGATCAGCTGCCGCTCGGGCTCGCAGATCCGCTCGATGATCTTCGCCTCCGCGAATTCCGGGTACTTCACCAGCACGGGGCCGAGGGACTCGAGCACCTCCTTTACCGCCTGGTGAAATTCCACCTCGCCGGGATTCCGCTTCACGACATCCTGGTAGATCGCTTCCACGTGTTCCAGTAGGGGCATCCCCATCCTCCTTGTATCGCTGCCGGGTTTCGCGCCGGATCTTGCCGGCGCACCTCCCAATCTAGCCGTCCGCCCCCCCCGGTCAACCAAAAGGGCTGAAATCGGGTATAATCGGGCATAAATCCTCCTCGCGCGGGGTAGTCCCCTGGAAGACCGGTTCGACATCAGGCTTCGGCACCTTCCGGCGGCGGCTCTTCACGGCCTGGTGGCGCGCATGGCCCGGGCCGAGGCGTTCTCCGGATGGTGGGACGCGATCCCGAAACCGCCGAACCCCGTCCTGAAGCGCCGCCTCGCGGCGGTGGCCGCGGAATCGGCCGCGGAATCGGCCCGACTGGCGGGGAGTTCGGCGCCTCCCGCGGTAGCTGGATACGCCGAAACGTTGAGCGCGGTGTTCGAGGGGCACGCGGCGATGCCGCCCGATGAAAAACGGATCCTGTCGCTTCACGCGGGAATCTTCCGGTACGGCCCGACGGACCGTCCGCGCGCGGGGCGGTACAAGACGGCGACCGCCCCCGGGTCGACCGACCGCCGGTGGGTGATGGAATCGGCGTCGCTGCGCGCGCCCGGCCCCCTGCTGGTCCCCGCGCAGATGAAGGCCCTCACCGACTGGTACGCATCCAGGGTCCGGGGGGGGGAGTTTCACCCCGTTCTCGTCGCGGCGGCGTACCTCCTGGAATTCCTCGCCATCCGCCCCTTCGCCGACGGGAACGGCAGGCTCGGCCGGCTGCTCACGAACCTGCTGCTGCTGCAGTGCGGGCACGGCTACCTGCCGTACGGATCCCTCGAAAAGGTCATCGCGCAGAACTGGGCGGAATATTACCTGGCGCTGCGGAAGAGCCAGGCCAGCCGCAACCTGCCGCGCCCCGACATCTCTCCGTGGCTGTTTGCCTTTCTCGACGCGCTGTGCGCCCAGCAGCGGATGGTCCGGGAGACGCTCTCCCGGCTTCCGGTGGAAGAGGACCTCTCCGGAAACCAGGCCGCCGTGCTGGCGATCGCCGCCAGGCGCGGGGAGGTGACCAACCGGATGGCGGCGGCGGAGCTCGGGCTGCCCAGGGAGACGGCGAAACAGACGCTCAACCGGCTGGCGGCCCTGGGAGCGCTGCGGCGTTTGGGCGCCGGGAGGGCGACGCGATACCGCCTCCCCGGAAACTGACGACTACCGCCCGCTCCCGGGGGCGGCAAGGTAACAGACCGCCCGCTGCCGGAAGGAATTGGCGTTCAGGCACAGCATTCGCTCGTCCCCGGAATCGGGCAGGTCGACGACGCGGACGACCTTGGCCCACTCCGCGTCGTCGGGAAGCAGCTCGGGCAGCAAGTTCCGGGCCCGGTCGAAGAACTTGCGGTTCAGGACGTCCTTTCCCCGCCCGGGGTGGACCGCCATGTAGAGCATCTCGGCTTCCACCAGGTCGTTGAAGAAGTGCGTCCCCAGGGAGACGTCGGGCACCACTTCCATCTCCTCGCCGACGATCTCGCAGATCACCGACGCCGTCTCGATCTCCGCGAACGACACCGGGACGCCCAGCGACGGGGTGCTGGTCCCCCACCGCCCCGGTCCCAGCAGCAGGATGTTCGGAGGTCCTTCCTCGCCATGGGCATGCAGAACCCTCCCGATCAGGCGGGCGACGGATGCCCGCTCCCGGACGGGAACCGCCGCGTAGCCGGCGGGGTCCACGTAGACCACGCGCTGGATCTGCGACTGGGAGCTGGGTCCGATGATCGGCCCCCGGGTTTCGAGCACCAGGGCTTCCCGGGCGATCCGTTTCGGCGGATCGACGATGTTTCCCCCCTCCCGCACCTGCAGGGGGCGGCACTGCACGAGGTTGATCCGGTACCGCCCGTCGGAGAGGAAGTTCGCCGTGAACTCCGTGTCCACGGGGTACTCGTAGGCGTCCCGCAGGATCCCGAGCATTTGCCGCATGTCCTGAACGAACTCCGTGCCCGTAAGAAGGCGGTCGAAGGTGAGCACCCAGCCTTCGGGCACGCGCCGCGCGTCGTCCCTGCCCCGGGCGAGGACGCTGCGCTTCGTGGCGTACATGTCGACCGGCAGGTCCCGGGAGGCCCGGATCACCTCGTCGATCGGCTCCGCCGCGAACCGGTTTTCCTGCAGGTCAAGGAGGTCCATCCTCCGCTGGGCGAACCCCCCCGCGCCCCGGTCGCGCCCCGTTTCCGGACGACGGAGCGGCGCGTTGAGCGCCACCATCCGGGTGTAGTCGTCGTCGGAGCGGTCCACCGCACGCGTCCCCAGCCCGAACACCAGCCGCAGCACGCCCGCCTCGGGGTCGATCTGCTCGCTCCAAACGTACGGGTTGTACGAAAGCCCCACCCCCGCCACCTGGGGGTAGAACCGGTGCCCGTGGACGCCGCCCGAAACGCGTTGCACCAGGATCGCCATCTGCTCGTCCCGGTCGATGAGCCCCCGGTGCGCCCGGTACTGGAGCGCCTCCGCGCTCATCGTGCTGGCGTAGACGGTCCGCACGGCGGCGAGGAACGCGTCGAGCCGCTCCTGCGGGGGGCCCTGATTCGGGCAGAAGACGCTTTCGTACTTCCCCGTGAAGGCGTTTCCGAAGCTGTCCTCCAGGAGACTGCTCGACCGGACGATGATCGGCGACTGGCCGAAATACTCCAGCAGCGCCACGAACTGCTCCCGGATGAAGCCCGGAAAGGTCCCCGTCAGGACGCGCTCCCGCGCTTCCTGCGCCCCGTCCATGAACGTGGCGACGTTTCGCTGGTCCCGGCGCGCCCGCCAGCATCCGTTGCGGACCAGGAAGGTGTAGAAGACGTCCGAGCCGATGAAAAAGGAGTCGTGCGTCTCCAGCCGCTCTTTCCAGCGCGGATCGGCCTTGGCCAGGATCGCGCGGGCGAGGAGCATCCCGACCGACTTGCCGCCGATCAGCCCGGTGCCGATCATCCGCTTCCGGATCGCCAGGAGGTCGCTCATGTCGAACCACCGGGATGCCAGGGCGACCAGCCGCTCGTCCCGGGTCACCATCATCCGGAGCAGCCGTCCGAACATCTCCGCCGCTTCCCTCTCCGGAAGCAGGCCGAGCCGGACGTCCTCCAGGATTTCCCGGGCCTGGAGGAGCTTCCGGTCCCACAGGTCCAGCCTGCGGGACACGGCGTCCCCGCGGCGCCCCGTGAGGTCCACCAGGACCTCCGACAGCACGGCGCTCTCCGTCAGCGGCTCGAACGATCCCCCGTCCCGGACGTGGGGAAGGTACATCGTGGGAGAGTACCGGTTGTCCACTTTCAGGGGGTGGACGAACAGGCGGTCGCCCTGCCGGAAGACGTCGATCAGCAGCTGCGTCGTCCCCCGGATGGCCGACACGGCGTCGAAGGAATGGCGGTCCCGGATCAGGGCGAAATACGTGACGGTTTCCATGTCATAGAGATACGGACAGGTGACCATGAAGAAATTGCCCAGCATCATGTCGCTGTACCAGTCGGCCGCGAGGTCCGACAGGCAGTCGAACACGTAATACGCCCCCCGGCCGGCCTCCTCGATCACCTTGTGGATCCGCGCGGTGAAGGTCTCGAACCCCACCTCGGTGCTCAGGCGGTGGATCTCCGCCCCGACCCCTTCCGGCACCAGTTCCGGGTGACGTGCGAAGCGGAAGTAGACCAGCCGCCTTCCCGCGGCGAGCGCCGAGGAGACAAAGGGCTCGACAAAGGGGACGTAGTCGTTGACGGCGCCCACCTGCCAGACGACGTTGTCGCCGGCCAGCAGGCCCGTGAGGACCTGGTCCAGGTCGGGAAGACCCGTGCCCGGAATCTCCGTAACGGGTGGGGGGGTCACGCGCGCCGCCTCCGGTAAGGCCGGATTCGCCAACGGGTGTACGGTACCACGGATCCCGGGGAAAGGGAGAAGGGGGGTCGCGGGGGAAGGCTATTTGCTGATATCGATGGAAACGATCTCGAGGGAATCCCCTCCCTTCATGCCGATTCCATCCCCGTCGCACCGGGGGCAGGTCCATACGGCGGAGAGGGACTCGGAAACGCCGCAGGAGGGGCACTCGACGCGGACGGGCACATCCTCCACCGAAAGGAGGGCGCCGTCGGCCAGGGTGCCCCGGGCGAGGTGGGAAAACAGGAAGGAGAGGTGCTCGGGTTCGACGGCCCGCAGGACGCCTATGCGCAGGCGGATCACCGCCACCTGGTCCGCCTGGTGGCGGCCCGCTTCGGAGAGGGCGATGTCCAGAATTTCGGCCGCGAGACCCAGTTCGTGCAATTCCTTACCCGTGCATCACGTTGCTTGCCGCGTCGCCATGCGTTTCGCCTCCCGGAGGGCTTCGATGCGGTCCTGGAAGGCGGGCACCCCTTCCCCGGAAATCGCGCACAGCTCGAAGATCTCGATTTCCGGATGGAGCGCGCGCGCGGCCCGGCGCACGCGTTCCATGTCGAACGCCACGTAGGGCAGGAGATCGGTCTTCGTGACGACGAGGAGGTCCGCCGTCCGGAAGATGAGGGGGTACTTCATCGGCTTCTCGTCGCCTTCGGTCACGCTCAGCAGGACCACGCGCGCGTCTTCGCCCAGAGGAACCTCCGCGGGGCACACCAGGTTCCCCACGTTTTCCACGATCAGGAGGCGCGTCTCCGAAAGGTCCATCTCCCGGAGGACTCCCAGGAGCTGGGTCGGCTGGATGTGGCAGGAGGAGCGGGTGTTGATCTGCCGTACCTGGACGCCGTGCTTGCGGATCCGCTGTGCGTCGAGGTCGGTCTCGATGTCCCCCTCGACCACCGCCACCCCGCCTTTTCCCTGGAAGCGGGACAGCAGCCCCTCGATCAGCGTGGTCTTCCCCGACCCCGGCGAGGAGATGAGGTTCAGGGCGAAGATCCCCCGTTCGGCGAGCAGCGTCCGGATGGCCTGCGACGCCGCATCCGCGGCCTGTGCGATCGACCGCTCCACATCGACGCGAACCTTTCCCCCCGGATCCATGGGGATCAGGATAACACACCGCCTCCGCCCGTGGGTTCTGCTAGACTGGGTTTTCCACGGGAGGTCGGGAATGCGCGCCAGCGGCGTGGGGAGATCGGCGCTCGAGATCACCGTCCGGGGCGTGGTCCAGGGAGTGGGATTCCGTCCTTTCGTCCACCGAATCGCGGACCGTTGCGGCCTGGCGGGCTGGGTGGCCAATACGCCCGGCAGCGTGATCGTGCATGTGGAGGGGAACCGCTCCTCCCTGGATCGGTTCCGCGCCCTCTTCCGGGAAGAGATCCCCGCCGCCGCGCGCGTGACGCGGCTCTCCGTGCGAAAGGTACCCGTTTCGGACGTCCGGGGATTCGCGATCCGGGAAAGCCGCACGGAAGGGATCGCCCTTTCCACGATCCCTCCGGACATCGCCACCTGTCCGGCCTGCCTCGAGGAGCTGTCCGACCCGGCAAACCGCAGATTCCAATACCCGTTCACGAATTGCACGAACTGCGGCCCCCGCTTCACGATCGTCGACTCCCTCCCGTACGACCGGGAGCGCACGTCGATGGGAGCCTTCCCGATGTGCCGCGCCTGCCGGCGGGAGTACGAAGACCCGCTGGATCGCCGGTTCCATGCGGAACCGACCGCGTGCCCGGAGTGCGGCCCCCGCGTATTCCTCTGCGACGCCGCCGGCGCCCCGCTCCCGGCCTCCGACCCCCTGGAAACGGCGGCGGCGGCGCTCCTCCGGGGAGCGATCGTCGCCCTGCGGGGCCTTGGGGGGTTCCAGCTGGCCGCCGACGCCACGAACGAGGAGGCGGTTCGCGCCCTGAGGGAGCGGAAAGGGCGGGAGGGGAAGCCGTTCGCCGTGATGTTCCCGGATGCCGGCGCCGCGCGGGCCGCCGCGCGGATCGATCGCGCGGACGAGGCGATCCTGCAAGGCCCGGGAGCGCCGATCCTGCTCGCGCCTTCCCGCGAACCTTCTCCCCTTGCGCCCTCGGTGTCCATGGGGCTGCCCACGGTGGGGGTGCTCCTTCCGTACACCCCGCTGCACCGCCTGCTCCTGACCCGGACCGGTCGCCCCCTGGTGATGACGAGCGGGAACCGGACCGAGGAACCCATCGCCATCGGCAACGGGGAGGCGCTGTCGCGGCTGCGGGGGATCGCCGACCTGTTCCTGCTCCACGACCGCGACGTCGTCCAGCGCTCGGACGATTCGGTCGTCCGCCGCGTCGGGCGCGGCATCTATCCGATCCGGCGGGCGCGCGGCTTCGTTCCCGCGCCGGTGATGCTTCCGCGCGGTTTCCCGGACACCGCCGGGCTGGGAGGGGATCTCAAGAGCACGTTCTGCTTCGTCCGGAAGGACGCGGCGTACCTCTCCCAGCACCTGGGAGACCTCGAACAGGTCGCGGTGCGGGATTTCTACCGGGAGGCGTACCGCTTCTTCCGGGAGTTCCTCGACGCAAGGCCCCGCGCCGCGTGCCACGACCTGCACCCCGCCTACTTCACGACGTCCTTCGCGGAATGCGCCGGGGCGGAACGGCTCTTCGCCCTGCAGCACCACAAGGCGCACATCTACTCCGTGCTTGCGGAAACGGGGTTCCTCGGGGAAGCGGTGGGCGTGGCGTTCGACGGCACCGGGTACGGGGAGGACGGCGCGATCTGGGGCGGCGAGTTCTTCGCCGTGGACGGACCGGAGGTGACCCGCGCAGGACACCTCGCCTATTTTCCCCTCCCCGGGGGCGACGCCGCGGTGAAGGAGCCCTGGCGGACCGCCCTTTCGGCGCTGCGGGAGGCCTTCGGACGCCGCGAGGCGGAAGCGCGGGCGCGCACCCTGTTTCCCGGCATCCCCCCCGACGCGTCGGGGCTGCTGTTCACCGCGCTGGACCAGGGGATCAACGTGATTCCCACGTCCAGCGCCGGGCGGCTGTTCGACGCCGCGGCCGCGATCTGCGGCCTCTGCGTGCGGGCGAACTTCGAGGGGCAGGCGCCGATGCGGCTCGAGGGGGTCGCCGCGAAAAAGCGTTCGGGGACCTACCCGTTCACCCTGTCCGCGGAGGACGGCCAGCTTACGGTACACTGGAGGGACATGATCGCGGGAGTGGCCGACGACGCGAGGAGCGGCGTCCCTCCGGGGAAGATCTCCCGGCGGTTCCACGACACCCTGGCCGCCGCGATCCTCGCCGCGGTCTCCCGCCTGGCGGACGGGTGGGGCGCGCGGCACGTGATCCTCTCCGGGGGGGTGTTCCAGAACGCCACGCTGCTGGCCCTGGTGCTTTCGGGCCTGCGGCGGGGGAAGATGGTCCCGCTGATCCATCGGCGGGTTCCCCCCAACGACGGGGGGATTTCGCTCGGCCAGGCGTACTACGCGGCGCTCCGCGTCGAGGGGGGGTAGTTCCGATGTGTCTTGGGATTCCCGCAAAAATCCTTTCCGTCCGCGGAGACACCGCGGTGATCGAGCTGGGCGGCGTGGAACGGGAGGTATCGGTGATGCTTCTCGAAGGGGCTTCCGCGGGCGACTGGGTGATCGTCCACGCGGGATTCGCCATCGAAAAGCTTTCGCAGGAGGAGGCGGAGGAGACGCTCGCCTTGATCGGGGAGATCCGGGACGCGAATGAGGTACATTGACGACTTTCGCGACCCGGCGGCCGCGCGCGCGATCGTCTCCCGGATCCGGCGGGACGCGGGAAACGGTCCCGTGCGCCTCATGGAGGTCTGCGGCACGCACACCGTGGCCATCGCCCGCAGCGGCATCCGCCCCCTGCTCGGCGGCGCCGTGACGATGGTGTCGGGGCCGGGGTGTCCCGTCTGCGTCACCCCGGACGGCTACATCGACGCGGCGATCGCCCTGGGAAAGGTTCCGGGCGTCGCGCTGGCGTCCTTCGGCGACATGCTCCGCGTGCCCGGAAAAACGTCCTCGCTGGAAAAGGAACGGGGGAACGGGATCGACGTCCGCGTGGTCTACTCGCCGCTGGACGCGGTGGCGATGGCGCAGGCTTCGCCGGACCGGGAGGTCGTCTTCCTCGGGGTGGGCTTCGAGACGACGGCCCCGGCCATCGGAGGGGCGATCCGGGCCGCCGCAAAGGCCGGGGTCCGGAACTTTTCGGTCCTCGCATCCGTCCGGACGATCCCCGGGGCGATGGACCTGCTGGCCTCCGACCCCGAAGTGCGCATCGATGGGTTCCTGTGCCCGGCCCACGTCTCCACCATCATCGGAACGGACGCCTATCTCCCGGTGGCGTCGAAGCACCGCATCCCGTGCGTGGTCGCCGGCTTCGAGCCCCTCGACATCCTTCTGGGGATCTCGATGCTGGTGCGGCAGGTGAAGGAAGGGGCCGCCCGCGTGGAGAACGAGTACTCCCGCGGGGCGACCGGCGGCGGGAACCGGAAGGCGCAGGAACTGCTCCGGGAGGTCTTCCTTCCGTGCGACACGGATTGGCGCGGCATCGGGGTCATCCCGGGTTCCGGGCTGCGGATCGGGGACCGCTACGCGCGGTACGACGCGGAGGAAAGGCACGGAATCCGTCCGGTCTTCTCGACGGAAAAAACGGCGTGCCGCTGCGGGGACGTGCTCAAGGGCAAGATTCTCCCGGAGGAGTGCCCCCTCTTCGGGAAGGCGTGCGTGCCGGAGGAGCCGTCGGGTCCCTGCATGGTGAGCGGGGAAGGGACGTGCGCCGCCTACTTCAGATACGGCTCCGGCATCCGATGACCCGCGCTGCGGGCCGATCCCCGCGGACGGGGGCCGTTTCGCGTGGATAAGATCCTTCTCGCCCACGGCGAAGGCGGCAAGCGGACCCGCGACCTCATCGGCAAGGTGATCGCCCGGCACTTCGACAACCCCGTGCTCGCCCCCCTCTTCGACGCCGGGCTCCTGGGCCGGATCGACGGGGAAATCGCCTTCACCACGGACGGGTACGTGGTCTCCCCCGCTTTCTTCCCCGGGGGGGACATCGGACGGCTTGCGGTCTGCGGCACCGTGAACGACCTGGCCGTCTGCGGCGCGAGGGCCCGTGCGATCTCCTGCGGCCTCATCCTCGAGGAGGGGCTCCCGATCGAGACGCTGGACCGCGCGCTTTCGGCGATGCGCGTTGCGGCGGCCGAGGCGGAGGTTCTCGTGGCCTGCGGGGACACCAAGGTCGTGGAGAAGGGGAAGGGGGACGGCATCTTCATCACCACCGCCGGGGTGGGCGTGATGGTCGCCGGGTGGAAACCTTCCCCCGCGGCGGTACGCCCGGGGGACCGCATCCTGCTCTCGGGGACGATGGGGGACCAC
>JACZKY010041462.1_pt1 | contig 13970 bp, 10 predicted proteins | sample 8237611 | NCBI WGS metagenome assembly JACZKY01 (sample SAMN16148055, study PRJNA663545) | marine sediment metagenome | biome: sediments and biomass from bioreactor inoculated with such sediments; feature: coastal sediments; material: methane- and iron-fed bioreactor; isolation source: Bothnian...
ATTTATATCATTAATTATCCGGGCGAGTTCCTTGCGATGATGAAATACAACTTTGCGATCTGCAAGACCATAATAAGTTGGCCACCAATTGATTTGTTCAAAATACCTGTAAGCGCCAACCATTCCAAAAGTGTCGAAATGTTGAGGTATTTTGTGAAAGCCGAAATCAGCTAACGCTTTTGCTGAAGGCCCGTTGCCAATAATGAGCATTTTTTTGTTGAGAAGTGAAGGTGTGGAAGAATTTTTATGCGAATCTCTTATGACAACCTCTTCATTTGCTTCTGATAAAGTTGTATTATTTAAAATCGTCTCAGCAAGATGTTTCCATTGATTATCTGAGAAAATTGATAATCTTGCAGTCTTTACTTTATCAATATAAAAAGCGTAATTGTTTCTTATTTCATAGATTGCATTATAAACAGAATCTTCTGCCATGCCACCAATTACTACTCCACAGTTGTTTTCGGAAATAACCCGGCCGAGCCAGGTTCCTTTAAGAGCAATTACCGGTAAGCCAGCATATAAAGAATCAATTAGTAAACCTGATGTTCTATTTTTAAAGCTATTTTCGTCATATGGAAGTACTACGACATCATGATTGTAAAACATATCCTTAAATTCATCCAAATTCAGATTACCGTTTATTATGTTACATTTTTTACTTATATCATCTGGTAATTCGGCCAAATCTTTTGGAGTACCTTGCCAGATAACATGGCGTAAAGAGCAAACTATTTCATTATTACATTGATGTAAATACCTGATTGACTTAAACGTATCCTGATATCCCTTTTCGTAACGAGGCAGTCCGGGAAACAGCACTCTGAAAATTCTTCCATCATTGAAAGAAGTTATTTGCCTTTCTATCTTCGGATTAAATTCCGAATCATAAAAAGTAGTACTTGGATGTGGGGCAACAGGAAAATGTACTCGAGTTAAGCTAAATAGATCTGTTTGCAACTCTTTGGTAGGTACTGTTAAAGTGAACTTTTTTTTATTTGCACTACACTTGTTGATTAGATTTATCCAAGGCCTAATATATTCAGTGTCTAATTTGACATAGCTTAACCTGAATAGATTGATAACGATTCTGACATTTTGAAACCCTGAGGTAATCTTATCAAGCATTTCCAGATGCTGGAAGCTTCCTACATACATATATACTGTAATAAGCATATGTTGTTTATCCTCTATAAACCAATTCCAGAACGATTCTAGTTCCTTATGTGCTGCACTAAGATATTTTTCATTATTTCCAATAACACTGACGTGATATGTTTTCACATTCAGTTCCGGATGGTAGTTTTTCCTGGTTTTTATTATCTCACTATCAATATTCTTGTTGCATAAAACATCAACGGTTGCATGTAAATCACCTAAGGCTGTTTGCAAATTATCATTATAAGACAAGTAATGACCAACATTTGATTCTCCATCAGGGTCGATAATCAAAACCCTTAAATTGCCACGATTGTAATTAGTAAAATTGTCTTTTATTATTGTATTCTCATAATTTGCCGGAGAATTGCTTTTAGCATCAATTAAATTATCAACTGCCCCATGCATAATAAACGTATTCTGAAAAATTCTTCTTGCCGATTCAAGCGTATGCTTATCCGTTGAAATTATGTCATCTTTCGCCGAGAGATCAACGATTAACTCAGAGAACCTAAACAGATGTGCTGTATTTTGCCACAATCTATAAATATCAGGGCTTGCTTTACCCGTATAAACCGGTACGAAAAGATCGTGCATTATAATATCATAAGGTATTCCTGGATTCATCTTTATTAGAGTATAAAAATGAGGCAAAAAGGTATTTTTAAAAAAATCCTGAAACTCAGGATCACCTACATTATAAATAGCATTGCCGTTAATGTGGTATGTGTATTTTATTTTTGCTATTCCCCGGTATTGACTTCCACAAACCCAAAATCTTTCAGATGATGATACGATTCGCTCAATTGCACCAAGCCAATTATTTCTTATAGGAATGGCATCGGCTTCCATCAATAGAATATGGGACATGTCAGTAGAAAATCTCTGGATAATGTCAAAAAACTGGTTGTTAGGTCCTGCCATGTATCCTTCAGGGCCATAGTCACCCTTGTGTTCGCGCGTATATAAATCGCGAAGGCCCTCGAGGTTTGATGAATTAAAAACTAATCTGGCGAAATAGCGATCCAACCCGCATTGGTTGTATGTATTTATGATCAATTCCTGTATAGATGGATCCAACTTGTGGTTATATGCAAAATGCAATTCTACATTTGGTGTTTCGGGCATTAATTGAAATGGTGCAAACTCCTTTCGTCCCCAAAGTTTCATATTTGTAAGAAGCCGATCAATGTCTTTTTTTACGAAAGGAGTGAAAATCGCAGATAGATGTGGCCCTTTTATAAAATTCTTCAGTGATGTGAAAGGGAAAACACTCTTTTCATATAATTCAGATTCTTTGGTGCATACGCTGATCTTCAAATCAAATTTCAAATGTTCAATATCATCCCGTAACACTTCGAAAGCTTGCAGGTGCAAATTTCCCTGATGTACTTGTGGATTTGGAATATTGTATCTATCTCCAATCAACTGATAATTATCAAAGAAGTAGTTTGGGTTCTTCGCTGGTGTTTTTTCGATTTCAAGCACTATACCGTCAACTACTTTTGCTTCGTTTATAATTTCCTGATAACGACAATCTATCCCGATTAGACCAATTTGCTTATATCCGAGAAATGCTGCAAAACGTACAGCATATGAACCTGTTGTAAGCTTTCGCCCATTTGTTGTTTCAAAGAAATCAACCGGAGCATGCTTCAATCCAAATTCCGTACAAAGCATTAAATTTTTGTCCCCTTTCCTTAGTTGAGGTAAAAAGAAAACGTTTGTCTGATTTGCAAACTCAGGATAATGGACAAGGATATTTTGATGAAGAAAAAAATGCTTGCATAGACCCTTTCTAATCATGTTTGCTATTGGGTGTGCATGTGAAACAACAACCTGATCATCCAAACAACAATATACTTCGGGATACCAGGAAATCGTCTCCCAATAACGATAGGCAGCATTCATGCCTAAGCAAGAAATATCATTAAAAAACTTGAAATTGTCCTCTTTAAGCGAGGGTCCATTACCTAAAATAAGAATTCTATCATCCATCATTCGATTATTAATTTATATCAGGATTAGAAAAGAATATAGTTGGTTATGTAAACTGAGAATGTAAATGAAGTAGAAGTATAATTTCATATTACTAAGTTTTTTTTCTTAAATAATGACAATTCGTTTATGCTATAAAAATGATTTGCCATCTTGGAGTTATAGAATAGATTGATATAATCGGCATCCAGCCTTATTATATTCTTGAATGATGTGTATAATTCATGGTAATTTTTCTCGCTACTAACATTTGAATTAATTAACTCAAATTCATCTAATTGTAGGAAGTCTTTTATAATGGACTCTTTAATATCATTTTCTAGTTCTATTTTGATTATCAACAAATCTATATTAGCTTTATTAATAATTTTGAATCCTTTATCTTTGGGAAAATCGTGCTCAAAAATATCAATGCCCAACACCCCCTTGATCTCCCTGTCAAACCAACTCAGTGGAACAAAGTGGGGGTACTTGTCTTTGAAGATTTTAATGATTTCATCAATACTTAGCTTAGTTATATCTGGTTGGTCACCAGTGAATTTTTCAAAATTTTCAAAGAATGCCGATATATTTCTGCTAATAGTTTTCTAACAGCTGTGATAACTTTTATTGGTTGGTGTGTAATAATATACTTATTATAAACAGTTTCCCAATCCTTAAGCCATACTGGCATTTTGAGCGCTTTTTCTTCAAAACTTTTTACTAGCATTCTGCAATGTTCGGGATTAAGACTGTGTTTATGATGTACCTCCAATCCTAATCTTTTCAAAGAATGTACAATAGAGGTAGAACCTACCTTGCCCATTTGATAAACAATAACCGGTATTTCAGAGATATTCATGGTAGCTTATCCTTTTTTTAAGATATTTTTGATCTTGCTTGCCGGCCCAACAATAGCTTTGCCCACCCTGAAAGTATAGCTTTTTTCAATATTACGTATGAGTTCTTTCAGTTCGGCTATCTGTTTTTCCTTTTGTGAGAGTGTTTCTTTCAGCCTGGCTACAATTGATTCCGTTTCTTTTGATTTACTTAAAAGCGCTGAGTTTTTCTTCTGTAGATCGCTCAGGGTTGTATCAGACAGCTTTAGTTTAACTTCCAGCCCGGCGATTTCAGTTTTAAGTTGGCTGGTTTCCTGCTGGTAAAGCTCAAGTTTTTCCATAGAAGTTGTATGGATGGATTCCAACCTTTGAACATCTGCCATTTTATTCTGAAGCTGGTTCTGCAGCGCTGCCCTCGCGGTTTCAAATTCCTGTTGCTTTAATTGAATGGCAGATTCCAGGTTTTCGATTTGTTCCTGTTGCGAAGCCAATGCCTTGTCTTTTGCGCTGCTTTCGTTTCTTTGCTTCTCCAGGGAGTCTCTTAGCTTTTTCTGTTCAAGTTTGTTTCTCGTTATTTCAGCCAGCAGATTTCTTACAGTTACTTCCTGCTGTTTCACCAATCCCTCAGTTTCTTTGATGGTGGCAACATGGCGCAGTATTTCTGCTACACCCTTTTCTTTTTCCGTAGCCAGCGATCTGATTTCAATGGTATTAGATTCTATGATTTTGTCTTTTTCGGTAAGCAGGTTTGTGAGTGAACTTATTTGTGAATCTTTTTCGGACAGCAGGTTTGTTAGTGAACTTATTTGTGAATCTTTTCCGGACATCAAATTTGTAAGTGAACTTGTCTCCGATAAAACTTTTTCAAGATTGGCCTGCAGTTTGGCAAGTAAAGCATCCTTTTCGTCAGGTAATGGTTTTTTTACCATATTCAGTACAGCCGATATTTTATCATCAGGTAAATATTTTCTTAAATATGGTTCAATATGGTTTTTTTTAGCATTAAGTCTATACTCCCAGAGAGTCATATGGCATAATTCTGACCTGACTGTGGCTATTCTCAGAGCTGAAAACATTGCCTGAACATTAATATTATCGAAGTTATAAGTACTCAATTCTTGACCAATCTCAATAGCATTATCAAAATCATATTGGTTCAGCAGGAAGAAAAAGAGCTGCAATCTACGTTGAATTAAAACTGTTTCCTTTGGTGGTGTTTTCAGGCCATCATGGTATCGGGGATCTGGTTCCGGACAATCGGGATCAATTCCATAAAGAATATCAATTACTCTTAATAGTTGATTTTCATGGTGCTTATAATTTCGCAAAACTGTGGAATTGTGTTGCCGGTATAATACATGGCATCCGGAAACCAGATAATATTCCACTCCCATTCTTGCTATCCTTTGCCAGCACAACCAATCTTCTCCATTGGTAAATGATTCATCAAAACCGACCCTCTTAATAATATCAGAACGAAACATCAGCGTTGGGGTCTGCACAGCATTACCATGGAAATCCGGAAAAGTAACAACAGATTTGCCGGGTATCACCCACCCAATTCCCTTTAAGTTAGGATCTGTGAGTCTTATTTCACAGAAAACAGCTTTTACATTTTCGTTGTTATCTAAGTACTCAGCCCGTAATTTTACGGCATCGGGATGATAAATATCATCAGAATCCAGGAACGTAATATAATCACCCTGTGCATTTTTTATTCCAACATTGCGGGCAGCTGACACCCCTTTTCCTGGATTCTTCAGATATATAATTCTATTATCATCTTTAACCATTTGGCTGACAATGCTGGCGGTCCTATCAGTGCTTCCGTCATCAATTATCAGCAGTTCAAGGTTCTTATAGCTCTGCTTAATTACTGAAGAAATTGACTCTTCAATATATTTTTCAGCATTCAGTGCAGGCATAATCACACTCACCAATGAATGTCTTTTACTGTTTAATTTGTTTGGAGTTGCCATAATTTTGCTTTTATCTGGCTAAGTAAGCTTAAGAAACATATTGATTAATTTTAGTCAGCGGCTTGTAAATAACAGATCACAGTTTGCAGAATTCCATTGGTTTGTCATAAAAACACATCTAAATTTAATTAAAAGTATGAACTTCGATTTACGTTTGGGGAAGTTGAAACAACAGAGTGTCCTTCTTATGTTTAATTTTATTTGCACTGATAGGCTTGAGTTCTGAAGGATGTAAGGAAATCATGTGCCAGAACTTATCCGTACTTGAAGCGTCAACAGGAATTATTTCAATTTTTTACACCTTGCATGTAAATGGAGTTAACAGACGCATAATTGAACGGGCAGCATTTTGGGCTGTGATAACTATTGAAATTTTAGGCTTAACATTGTTGCCAATTTGTTTGCTTCTTTCATTTTCATAAAGAACGCTGACAGGTAGTTTGGGAAAAACACCACAGCTTCCATTAATAGTGCAGTCATAAATTTTACGATGGTCTTTCCTGTATGCGTCCAATGCTGCTTTATATGATATCTCACTGTTAGCGAGATCAGGTAAATCCCATGTTTGTCCGTGGCCAAAGTACTTTGGATGAAAATGATCAACATCATCTCCTGTAATGATTGATTCTTTGTTTTCCTGTCCTGGAACATGTTGCGTAAACCTGTGATCCATACCAACAATATAAACTTCTTCAAAGCCCATATAGTATATAATTTGCAAGGCAGCATGTGTTACTGTCCATCCTTCATTAACATATTCACAAATATCCTTGCTGAAACGTTTGAATCCTGATGGTAAGTTGATCGTATTAATTTGAAATTTATTTTGGGTTTCTGCTACCAATTCTTCATCAACACGGTTGCTAATAAACATTATAACAGGAAGCTTATTAAATTCCTCAATTGATTGCTCAATTACTTTCTTGTTTATTGCAACCATGTATTGCGGATAAAACCCAAATAGTTCATATCCTAGGAATACCTTGTTTAATCCGAAGAATACATATTTCTTTTTATCAATCGCCGAAAAGTCTACCTTATTGAGACTTGGACCATTGCACATTAAAATACACTTTTGATTTTTATGGATGTCTTTGAATTGACAAAGTCTTGAGTGATGTGGCATTTTGCAGGGCTTTAACCTAATTTCTTTGTATCTGTATTGCTCTATTTCAGGCTAATTGTAAATGATTTTTGAAATATTTATCAAGCGATTTAAATATTGGTTCGTTTTCAAGATGCTGGTAATACTTTTCAGAACTAAAGATCGCATTCATGTTCATGCAATGGTGGAGCAGGTCGTGTTGTTGACCCAAATGGGTTTCTTTATAACCGGCCGGAGGGAATGAATTCTTCCATCGTTCGATTATTGTAATGTTTTCCGGATGCAGCAGTCTGTCGGAAGCAGTGTTCCTGGCGCAGTAGAATAATGTTTTATGATGTTTTGAAACAATGAGTTTCTTTTTCGATGCTGCAACCCTGAGCCAAAATTCAAAATCAGCACAAAAGTCAAATCTTTCAGAGTTGAAATAACCAAGTGCTTTGTGGAGCGATCGTCGCCAAACCGGTGCACAATGCGGAACGGATTTTTTTACTACTCTACCGTCTTTTACTGTGATCAGGTCAGATAAATTATATTCGGCAATATCCTGATTATTAAATTTCTTTTGATCTATATGATTTTGCATAAATGCATCCGAAGATCTTACTCCGATAGTTGATGTGCCAATTGAAAAGCTGGAAAAAACATCAGCTTGCGCTTCATTCAACTGAGCTAAAGCATATTTATAATAATCTTCATCAACCCTGTCGTCAAGGTTTAAGTTGCTAACAAATTCAGTATCTGAATTTTTTATAGCTAAATTCCATGCCTCATAGAGTGACATGTTGACTTTGGAATTGATCAGAATCAGATCAGGGTAGCGCTGCAATTCTTCAATAACCAACAGCGGGTTACTATGCGAGAATGGAAAATTAACGGCGATTAGTGTGCACCTTTCGACAATTTCTGGGCTCAACAGAAAGTCTATATAATTTCTAATCAGATTACTAGCATTGTATGCTGAAAGCAGAATTGAAATGTCTTTTTGTTTGTATGTATTATAGGGTTTGTTCAAATGGCTGTTAAGTCGATTTGTAATGAGGCTTGTATTTGTTAAGTGTTCTTAAGGGTTTTTTTATTTTGTTTCAATATCCTTAATGCCAACCTCCTTATTATGTATTATTTGGGTCAGATTTTGAATTTCAGAGGTAAGGTTATGAATTATTCCTACCTGATGCATAGATAGATCATTTGCTTTTTCCAGGGCTTTTCGGCACTCAGAGAGTTGAATGCTTAAGGCTTCGATTTCTTTTTCTGAATTTTTTATTATTAGATTAATTTCAATAATCTCGGCTTTCAATTTATTTATTTGGTCATTTCTTACAGCTATGCTATTGTGTAGTGAACTTTGATCTGTAATTAAACGCCTGTTCTGAATATGTGTATCACGGATATTATTAAGTAGAATATTTAACTGTATGCTGTGTTTATCAATATCGAGATTGGGTTTATGCTTTTCCAGAATATCAATTATTTCGTCAGACGAATAACCCATTTTACTAATAATTTGAGCACCCAGTTGATTGATATAATCATTGGTACAGCGCCACATTTGGGGGTTGTACAAGTTTTCAGTCCATTTATGAGCATGTGATGCATCTGCCTTGTTTTTTTCCCTTACAGTTGCCTGGTCTCCAAATTTCCAATTGATACCCATTGAATTATCATAATTAATCATTTCCGGTTCATAATTAATGTTTAAGAAAGCACATAAATCTTTGACATTACTTTCCGGTTCAGCAATTAAATTCTCGTAATTAATTGTAAAGGCTCGTTCTTTCAGCTGCTCAATACCATTTAATATCAGTTTTGGTGCAAGAAACAAATCATCACGACAGTTGGAGAGCCTATGCCAATCCGCTCTTGTCCATGTTTGTACCGTAGAAATTATTACGGCTGCCGGATTCCTGAATATAAAAATAAACTTTGCTTTTGGAAATACTTCAGCAAGTTCGTTGATTATGTAATAATATCGAGGGGTCTTATCAAGAAAATATTTCTTATTAGTTTGTTCAATAACTGTATTGTATAATTTACCATACGCATCAGAGATGACAGATATGTAATCTGAGGTTTTTCCGGGTAATTGTTCAATAAACTCGTTTGCTGCTTTGATATACATCTCTGCATCGTATGCTGCAGTATAATTCAGAGGCTTGTAAGCGATTAGTGGGTGCAGCATTATCCAAGGTTCTGAGTGAGTATAAATTTGAGTGTGCGTCCCAAGCATACATTGGGTTAATGTTGATCCTGCCCTTGGCTGAGAGATTAAAAATATCAGATTATCACCGGAGTTTTTCATTTCAGAGAAAAGAGTTACTATTCATTGATAAAAATCTTACGGGCATAGTTATATACTTCATATTCAAGTTCATGGCTATCCATGAACTTTTTACGAAACGAAGGATCAACCTGGCCAAAACGCTCAGATACGTTTTCAAAAGAAACTTTGACAGGAGAAAAATTCAATAATTTTGCGAGTTTATCAATACCAGATTGAAACTGGTCAATGAAAATTATGAAAATAAAGTACTTTTCAATGACCTTCTTGTAATTACTTCTTGTCAATGGTACGGGGAAAAAGTTCAAGATGTTTGGAGCGTAATCAGGATTATAAATTTCATTTTCAAGAAAAGCATTCACATCATCAGCCAATTTCAATGGTTTTCCATCGCGAAAAAGGACGCCCGCCTTATCCCGTTTTTTTTGAAAATAATATCGGGAAACCAAAATTTCAAAGGGATCACGAAGGATTGTAATAAATTGATCAACTATGGGATAATAATGCATAATTCCAAAACTCCTGCTTGAGTTAAAATGTCCGTGAATACAGCTCATGGGTAATAACTCATGTTTTTCAGGCATTTTGTTTTTAGGTTCATCGAAATAATGAAAGAATAATTTGTCACCAAACCAATGCTGAAGCACACTTCTGAAACTGGTACCACCTGCCTTTGGAATGTGGATGGAAATCAGGGGTTTTTCAGGATCGTAAATTTTATTTCCAAATGACATGATCATCTATCAAGAACGATTTTTTAATAAAAGCTTCAAGAAAATTTAATACTTGTTGTTAAACCTTAGAAATAGGATAAACAGGGGCTCATAATTGCTGTTATATTGCCTGTATTAGCGAATATTAATGCTTGATATACCTGCCCGGCAAAAGTCGCTGAAAGCAGTTCGTTTAGCAGCTCCTTTTATTCTTGAATCTATACATGAACCAATATTAACAACCTGAAAACCGGCGTCATAACACCATCTTTCAAGACAAGAGGTCGAAGGAATAAAATAATTCCATCCCTTCAGGCTTGGATTCTTGCTGGCTTCCATCAGATGAATACTGCTTCCCATATACCTGCATGTTGTTTCCTTTGAGTCATTACCTAAAGTTTCCAAAAAAACTTCACCCCCATCCTTAAGTGAATTAAACACTAATCTCAGAGAAATAATAGGGTCAGTAACATGATAAATAACTCCAGAATAGATTATATAATCAAACATATCAGCAAACTGAGGAAGGAATTCATACAGACTAGATGGAAAACACCTTATCTTATCATTAATTCCAAAGGCGTAGGCGAGATAATTTACCGTTTCAGCATATTGAGCTACCTCTTCGATTCCATAAACCTCAGCTCCCATCGCAGCGAGCATCAGGCATGTTCCACCTGTCCAAACCCCGATATCCAATATTTTTTTGCCGGTAAGATCAAGCGGTAAGTTGTAGGAGTCAACAAATGTGCTGATTATCTCAATGTGCCTTTCCTTCATGTTTCCTTCCAGAATAAAATCGTCAGCAAAATGGTGATTGTGCCCCCAGTGAAATGTGATGGAGAGTCCCCTTTGTTTGGTGACATCAATAAAATTACCATAGCTCACTGAATTCATTCTCCGCATTAGATTTTGCCTGAAAACATCAGAGGTTTCGGCTTTAAGTTTGTCAATCTGATAATTTTTTAAGAAGAGATCTTTAAGATATTTTTTACTACTCATTTCAGCGAAATTGGATTTATAAAGAAAAATAAATAGTTAATGAATAAGAATTAAAACCTGTAATTTACCGTTTTTCCGTTCTGACAGTTAAATTAGTATATACCAATCCGGTTTTATCTTTTTTATTTGGCTGCACTTTGAAAACCATAGCATCTACAATACGATTGAGGTACTCCATTTTCCCTTGCTTCATGCTTGCAACCCCTGCATTACAGTAATAATTGCCATGTAAAAAGTTACAGGTAAAATCAAATTGAACAAGATATGAATCATTTGCCCTGCAAATTCTGGCTGGCACTTCATAATTGCTGCTGTTAATACCACATAGGTGCATTCCCTTTTCATTTTTGATTTGCATTCCAAAAACAACATTTTCCGCAGTGATGTTAAATTTAACATTATAGGTGAAAACATATCTTTCTCCTACAACCAGAACGTTAACATGTTCTCCGGAAAGAGTTGTAATCTTTAAATTAGTCATACCTACATCAAAGTTTTTATATTCAATGCGGCTTTGTGGGACAAAATCAGGTATTAGATATGGTTTTTGTGTACTGGTTTCTACAACTTTTACTTCTTTCTGAACGAGACCATTGGTACCAGGATTTTTATCTTTTTCAGATTTTATCTCTTTCTTCTTTGTATTGCTATTATTCAGCTCCTGATATGCCTTTTCTTTTTTTTCTTTATCAAGGTTTATTTCTATTATTGATTTTCTGACAGATTTCATGTTTTCTGGTTTCGAAAACAAATACTGCTGGTATAAAGCAGTGACAAGCTTGGGAGAACCTTCTAATAAAAGTTCTCCGCTATCCAGCAAAACAGCCCTGGAGCATAATTGGTTTATGTCGGATGAATTATGACTTACAAAAAGAATTGTTTTTCCTCCTTTGAAGAAACCTTCCATCCTTGCATAACACTTCCTCCTGAAAAGTTCGTCTCCCACTGTCAGCACTTCATCCAGTATTAAAATATCCGGATCCACATTGATGGCTACAGAGAAGGCCAGTCGGGATTTCATTCCACTTGAATAAGTTTTCAATGGTTGGTAAATGAAATCTCCTATGTCAGCAAAATCAAGGATTTCCTGCACTTTCCCTTTTATTTTTTCTTCGGTTAAGCCTAATATGGTTCCATAAAAGAAAATATTCTCCACGCCTGTCAGTTCCGGGTTAAACCCGGAACCAAGCTCCAAAAGGGAGGAAACCTTACCCTTTACCATAAACTCACCGCTAGCAGGCGTAAGTACACGAGATAGAATTTTAAGCAAGGTAGATTTCCCACTGCCATTTTTGCCAACGATTCCAATCACCTCACCCCGACTGATCTCAAGATTAATATTTTTAAGGGCGTAGAAATCTTTGTGATAAATTTTTCCACTGAAACTTAACGCTTCTTTTAACCTGTCCTTCGGGTTTTTATAGAGTTTATAAACCTTGGAGAGATTCTTCGTTGAGATTACTGTATCAGTGTTGTTGTTGTTCATCGTTTCGCATTGGGCGTTTCGGGTTCCGGGTTCCGGGTTCGGGGTTCAAGGTTCAAGCCTGCCTGATGGTTTACCCGCCGGAGGAGGGCAGTTAGGGTTCCGGGTTCAGGAAAATTCAAAATTCCAGATTCAAAATTCTAGATTCCGGGTTCGAGGTTTAGCGTTTGGCTTTCGACGTTTGGTGTTCGAGGTATGGCGTATGGCGTTTCGGATTCAAATTCCAAATTCAAAATTCAAAGCCCCAATCGTAAATCGTAAATATTAATCTCCATCGCTCCATCACTCCATCATCCCAACCAATTAACAAGTTGACCAATTAACCAATTAACAATTCACTACTCAACACAACTACAAGACATTGGCAAAATGGGGTTTGAGGCGGTGAAAAACCAGGGCGCCGGCAATGAACATGAATGCAACAAAGCCCCAGAAGTAGAGTGTTAACCATATATTTTCAAAAAACCATTCATGCGTGATGAAAGTTTCGCGATAGCCATTCGTGATATAGAAAAAAGGATTTAGGTCAACAAGTAAGCGTGATTTGCCTGTTATTCGATCATGTGGCCAGATAATGGGTGTAAGCCAGAAAAACAAGGTGATGAAAATTGAAATTATTTGTTTCATATCCTTCATAAAAACCATCAGCGCCGATGAAAGCCATCCGAACCCTATCATTAACATAACTGTACCAAACAAATAATACGGGAATTGTATCCAGTGCATGCTGGGCAGAAATCCATAGAGAACAACTACCAGCATAAGAATCAGCACAAGGAATAAGTGGATTATCAATGCTGTGATGATGGTAATGACAGGAATTATACCCACACGAAAATACATTTGCTTGATCAGGAAGGAGAATGAGCTTAAAGATACTGATGATGAATTGATGCTCTCGCTAATGAAGAACCAGGGGATCATACCGCCTATAAACCAGGGTAAAAAAGGTATTTCACTGGCACCTCCACCCCTCAGACCAATGGAGATGACAAACCATAAGACCAGGATGATTGCAGCAGGCTGCAGAAAAGCCCAGGGCAGGCCAAGGTAAGTGCCTAAGTATTTTTTCTGAAAATCCCTGATCACCAGCTTTTTGATCACATAGCGCTGCTGATAGATCATTTTAAGGAAGTAGAGGAAGGCTTTTATTTGGTGCATGTTCTTTGTGATGCTGTGATGCAGTGATGCAGTAGTGCTGTGTTGGAGTGTTGGAGTGATGGAGTAATGGAGTACCTGAATCAAGTTTGGCGTTTCGGGTTCAAGGTTCCAGGTTCAAAGTTGAGCCCACTCCAAAAAGTCACAAATTGCTGATTTTTATCGTTTTTGACCCCTGACCCCTAAAGGGGAAACGCTAAAAATCAGCACTTTGTGGAAGTCCCCTTTAGGGGATTTAGGGGCAGATAAACTTTTCGGAGTGGACTCAAGTTTCGGGT
>JACZKY010100615.1_pt1 | contig 13963 bp, 15 predicted proteins | sample 8237611 | NCBI WGS metagenome assembly JACZKY01 (sample SAMN16148055, study PRJNA663545) | marine sediment metagenome | biome: sediments and biomass from bioreactor inoculated with such sediments; feature: coastal sediments; material: methane- and iron-fed bioreactor; isolation source: Bothnian...
CTCCTGGACGCGGGGATCCCGCAGTCGGCGGTCAGCGTGAAGTCGGGCGGCGCGCGGGACGGGGAATCGTTCCGCGAGGAGTCCTTCGACGTCCGGCTGGAGAACCTCAACTACCTGGAAGCGGTAAGGACATTGCAGAAACTGTCCGGGGCCGACCAGCCGATCGTCGTCCGGTCCGCCTTGTTGAAGAGCCGCTACGACGACCCCCGGTACCTGGACGTGACCCTTCGTGTCGGATACCTTTCCCCGAAACAGTAGGCGGGAGGGCTGGCCCCTCCTGCTGCTTCTGCTCCCGGCGGCCCTTCTGCTGACGGGGTGCCCTGCCGCCTCGAAACGAAACGCCCTGCCCGAGGCCGAAGAACGGCTGCTGGCCGCCAAGGGCGACCCGGCGCTTCTGACCGCGGTGCAGGAGGGCGGCAAGGATCCGTTCGCCGCGATCGCCGTGTTCAGCCGCGACGCCTTCCTCGGGCAGTCGGCGATGCTGGAGCGGTCGTCGGTTACGCTCCTGAACGAATTCGGGAACGCGGCGATCCTGCTCCTGCGCCCGGCCGAGGTCCTTCCCCTGCTGAAGGACCCGACCGTCCGGCGGATCGCCTGGTTCGGACCCCAGGGCCGGCTGGCGCGCCTGGACCCCTCGCTGGAACTGGACCTGCTCTCCCGGTACGGAAAGGGGCTGGAAGGGAAGGACATGGCGATCCTCGCCCGGTTCCGGAATATCCCGGGGGAGGCCGAGGAACGGCGCGCGGCCGCCGCCGGCTTCCGGGTCCTTTCCCGGGAAGGCCCGAACCGGGTGATTTCCGGACCGCTGTCCGGCGTGCCGCTGCTGCTGTCGGATGAATGGGTCATTTACCTGGAAAAGGCGACGGGCGCGCATGGGTCAGGAACTCCCGGCGGGAAGGTGACGCAGGGAGTCCCGCATTCGAAAGAGTCGGTTTCGGATATCAGGGAGCGGGAAGCGGAGGAACCGCGCCCTCCCCAGGGGAGCGGCCCGATCCCTTTCCGCACCTATCCCCGGCGGGATGATCCGGCCGCCGCCACCGGCACGCAAGGTTCACAATAATCCTTTAGGGGGATATATCCCATGCACGGACATCGGCGTCCATCCCGCGGATGGATCCTCTGGATCCCCTTCCTGTCGCTCGTCGTCCCCGGCGCGGTCTGGGGGGATTCCCCCTCGCGCCCATCGGAAACAAGAATCGGCGTGGCGGTCACGGCCGAAGTTCCGCACGCCCGGGAATCGCTCGACGAGATCCGGCGAATGGCGCCCGACCGGCTTCCGCGGGATCGCGGACCACGCGTCATCCCGTTCCGCCGGACCCCCCGGCCGACCGTTCCGTCCGCGTCGGAAATCCCGGTTCCTTCATCGTTGGCTCCGGAACCCGACGCCTTCCCCCCGCTCCCGAACCCGCGGTCCTCGACGGTCTCCGCCAGTTTTCCGGGGCTTGAAAACCTCCCCCTTTCCGGCAATCGGGACGTGATTCCGCCCGACACGATGGGCGCTGCCGGACCTAGCCATCTGGTCAGCATCCTGAACAGCGAATTCGGGATATTCTCCAAAACGGGAACCGTGCTGTCGCAAATTTCCCTTCAATCGTTCTGGGCCTCCCTGGGAACCGATCCCGGAGAGCCGGCGGATTTCCCCTTTGACCCGAAGATCCTGTACGACCAGCACAGCGGCCGGTTCGTGGCCGTGACCCTCGACTGCACGGTGGCCCCGCACTCCTGGGTGCTGGTCGCCGTTTCGGCCTCTTCCGACCCAACCGGTACGTGGTACAAGTGGGCCATCGACGCGGACCTCGACAACCTCACGGTGCAGTCCAATAATTCCGCGGATTATCCAGGGCTTGGCGTCGACGAGTTCAACATTTACATCACCTCCAACATGTTCGATGCCGCCGACGCGGCGCAGCACAGCAAGGTGTGGGTCCTCCCGAAAGCCCAGCTGTTGACCAATCCGCCGCAACCCGTCATTTCCTGGTTCGAATTCATCGACCCGCCGTTTTCCGGGTTCTCCATGCAGCCGGCGCACTCCTTCGGATCGGCCGCGGCGCAATATTTTCTCTTCGAAGGGAGCGGTTCCTCGCTGCGGCTCGCCCGGATCGACAACGTCGCCGGCACGCCGGTTTGGCAACTCCCGGTCCCGGTTTCGGTGACCCCGTACACCCCCACCAACAACCTGACCGGCGCCCCGCAGCTGGGAGATCCCGGGCGGATCGACACGGCGGACACGCGGGTTCTGAACGCCGTGTACCGGAACGGCTCGGTCTGGGGCACCCACCACGTGGGGGATGCAAGCGGGAAAACCGAGGTCGCCTGGTACCGGATCGTTCCTTCGCCAACCGCGGCCACGGCCATCGCGCAGGGACGGATCAACCATCCTGCCCGGTGGTACTACTACCCTTCCATCGCGGTCAACCAGGACAACGTCGCGGCCATCGGGTTCAGCGGGTCTTCCACCGCCGAATACGCCAGCGCCTTCTATACGCTCGTCTGGCCGACCACCGGCGCGGACCCGGTGGCGCTTCTGAAGGCCGGCCTGGCGCCCTACAACAAGACCCTGTCGCGGTCGTCTATCCGCTGGGGGGATTTCAGCGCCACCTCCGTGGACCCCGTGGACCACACCTCGTTCTGGACGCTCCAGGAGTACGCCATGCCGAAAGACGGCGCCACCTCCATGTGGGGCACCTGGTGGGGGAAGATCATCCCAGGGCAGCCATCTCCCCCTCCTCCCCCTCCTCCGCCTCCTCCGTCGGGGGGCGGAGGAGGGTGCGCGGCCGTCGGGCGGTCCGACGGCGGGCCCGGCCAGCATCTCCCGATCGGCTCCCTCCTGATCCTGGTGCTGCCCGCAGCGCTGTACCTGTGGAGGCGGGTCGCCCGGTCCCGGAGGCCGGGGTGATCCCGGGCTGGCATCCCGCTTGCTGACAAGAGGCGGAAACACCGGGAGGGCGCGATGATCCAGGCGGATCCGGGAGCGAGGCTGTCCGTTTCCATTACGGACAGCATGACGGTCGAAGTCCGGCTGGGGCTGCGGGAGATCCGGATCGGACGCGGCAGGGAGGCCGACCTGCAGCTGCCCGATCCGTCCGTATCCCGGCTGCACGCGCGGGTCTTCCGGGTCGGCAACCGGTATTTCCTGGCGGACATGGGTAGCCGCAACGGCACGCACGCCAACGGCAATCCGGTGACGCAGCTCCCGCTGGACGACGGCCAGACGTTCCAGGTGGGCCCGTACCGGATCCATTTCCTGCGCTCCGAAACCGCGCCCCCTGCCGGGGAAGAACCCACCGTCGCTCTCGCCTCGGGGAAATCCCCCTTCGTGAAACGGGCGCAGCCTCCGGTTCCGCCGCGCCCCGCGGCCTTCCAAACCGACGGGAATGTCTCGTTCGGCATGGTCGGAAGCAGCTCTGCCGTCCGGAGGCTGGCGGAAATCGTCCGCCGGGTCGGCGCGTCCGATGCGGCGGTCCTGATCGAAGGTGAAACCGGAAGCGGGAAGGAACTCGTCGCCCGAGGACTTCACGACGCCTCGGATCGCCGCGACCGCCCGTTCATCGTCGTCAACTGCGGAGCGATCTCCCCCGAGCTGATCGAAAGCGAACTGTTCGGCACGAAAGAGGGGCCTTCACCGGGGCGACCGCCCAGCGTCGGGGGGCGTTCGAACTGGCGCATAACGGAACCATTTTCCTGGATGAAATCGGTGAGTTGCCGTATGCGCTTCAACCGAAGCTTTTACGGTCCCTGGAGCAGAAGGAGATCAAGCGGGTGGGGGGGAACGACACGCTTGTGGCCGACGTGCGGATCCTGGCGGCCACGAACCGGAACCTGCGGGAAGAGGTGTCCCGGAAAACGTTCCGGGAAGACCTCTACTTCCGGGTCGGCGCCATCACCGTTTCGGTCCCCCCGTTGCGGGACCGCCGGGAAGACATCGGCCCGATCGCCCGCCACTTCCTCTCCGGGATGGGCGGGCGCTCTGCCGTCCCGGTCCCTGCACTGTCCCCCGCCGCGCTCGACGCCCTCATTTCACACGACTGGCCGGGCAACGTGCGGGAGTTGCGCAACGCGATCCAGCGCGCCGTGGTAATGGCGGACGGGACGGAACTCGAGGCGGCCGATTTCGCCTTCCTGCGCCAGGCCGCCAGGGCCACGTCGGAAGACCCGGCCGTGGAAGGGCTGTCCCGGTGGGAGCAGGCCGAGCGTACCAATATCCTGGCGGAACTGGCCCGCCAGGGCGGGAACAAGACGCGGACGGCCCGTGCGCTCGGAATCGCCAAGTCCACGTTGTTCGAGAAGCTGAAGCGGTATGGAATCCGTCCGCCGGAGACCGACGGATAATCGTACCGCCGGGTCACAATCCGTACCCTCCCGGAACGCCCCCGCCCTCGAAATCCCTTCTCGCATCGTAACTCTTCGGTCCGGAACCGTTTTTTTACACCTCTTCTCCGGGGCGCTCCCGGCACTTCTCTTGCGGTGCCTCCCTCCAACCCGATCCGAAGGAGGAGACGACCCATGAAACAGATTGTCCGGAAAAGAAGCAGGGGCCAGGGGCTGACGGAGTACATCATCATCACGGCGCTGGTGGCGATCGCGGGCATCGGGATCGTGAACATCTTCGGCAATCAGTTGCGAAACCAGTTCCATACGATCGTGAAGGCGATGTCCGGAAGCTCCGATGCGGCGGTGAAGTCCCTCGAAGGGAAAGCCTCCACGGAAACCAACCAGAAGAATCTTTCCACCTATGCCGGCTCGAAATAGGCAGGGTACCGCGATGACCGAATTCCTTTTGGCGGGCATTCCGCTGCTGCTTCTCCTGTTGGCGACCGCCCAGCTTTCCATTCTCTGGATCGGAAAGGGGGCCGTTGACACCGCCGCGCATCTGGCGGCCAGAAAATTCGCCCGTATCGCCCGCACGGATTTCCGGAAGGCACGGGAGGCTGCCTTCGCGGAAGCGCTCCAGGGATGCCGCAACCGGCCCGGAGGGTCGCTTGGATCCGTGGCCTTGACCTCTCTCGACATCACCGGCGGCGGGGACCGAAAGATCGATCGGGCAATCGCGGGCGATGCGTTATGCGTGCGTTTGACCCATGGCGTGGAACTGGTCGTGCCGTGGATCGACCGGATCCTGTTCTCCCTGTCTCCGGGGGAGAAAATCCGGCTGGGAGGCCGGTACTACCTTATGCTGCAGTCGAAACGCTGGGTTACGGTCGAATAGCCGTGATCGGTTTTTTTACAAGACAGGTGCTGGAATCCAGAAGGGGGAACCGGGGGCAGGCGACCGTCCTCTTCCTCGTCATCGCCGCAACTCTCCTCGCATTGGTCTTCGCTTCGGTCCGCCTTCAGAATCTCCAAGTCGCCCGGGTCGGATGCGCCAATGCGGTGGACGCGATTGCCCTGTCGGCGGCCACATGGGAAGCCCGGAGCCTGAACATGATCGCCGCCCTGAACGACGGTATTTCCCAATGCGTTCGGGCCATCCGCTGGATATCCGTCGTATGGGCCGCGCTTGCCGTTGCCGCGGCGTTCGGCCCGGGCCTTCCGGCGTTCATCAGGTACTCCCGGGAAGCGCAGCAACGGATCTCCGCACTCTGGGAAACCGCGCATCGGCTCGCATCGTGGAGCGAACGGATAAAAAACACGGCGCCTTACCTTGTGCTGGGAGAAGTTGCCGCCCTCTCCAGGAAGCGGAATGTGACCGGCATCCTGACCCCCATGAACCCGCGCGGTCCCCACGATGGGAACGAAACCCTGGAACTCCATCTGGAACACGCTCCTCCATTGCACCTTTCGGAAGCGGTTCTCCCCGTTTCCGGCGCTCTCAACCGGGTGAAAAGGATCCGTCTTCTGAAAGGCCCGGCGAAAGCGGTGGCGTCCCTCCTGGAAGCAGCATTGGGAAGACTCGACCGTTCCGGGAAAGGCCCGATTCGAATGCTGGTCCCGGAGAAAGATTTCCGGGAACGGCAATTCGTCCGGTACACCGGGTATCAGCCGGTTCCGGATCTGCCGATCCCGTTTCCCGGCGAGAAAACGAATCCGCACGTTTCCGCGGAAGCGCAGGCGGAGCCGTACGGCGGCGGTCCCGTCGAGATGACCTGGAGATCCCGGCTGACGGAAAGGAGTACGAGATGAAACCGCTCTGGAATCACCGCGGAGGACAATGCCTTGCGGAGTCGGTGCTCCTGCTGCCCATGCTGCTTGTCCTGCTGGCGGTCGGGTACTGGACTTTCCGTCACTTCGCGTTCTCCGGTTCGGCGGAATCGGCGGCACATGCCCGTCTTCTCCGAACCGGAAGGAAATTGGCATCCATCGATTCCAGTCTCTCCCGAACGATTCACCCCGGAAACGGCACGGTCCGTTTCCGGGAGGCCGACGCCCCTCCGGCGGGGCGCATTCCCATGTTTCGGGGGATGGCCGGAACCACCGTATGTTCGGCGGACGTTTCCATCCCGCCGGAACCGATAGGGGCTTTCCTGGAACTTCCGTCCCATGCCGTTCGCCGGGAGGCGGAGGGAGCCGTGGACTGCTGGGGGAGAAACACGAAATCGGGAACGACGATCCGGCGCACCGTTCAGGCCGCTTCCCTCAAGGGGGTGGTTCGATGAAAAGCGCGGTTTCTTCCGGATTGTGCATCGGCCTCGCCTGTCTGCTGTCTTTGGCAGGCACGGGGGTCGTCAATGCCAGGAAGGCGGGCCTTTCCACGACAACCCGGGTGACCATCGACGGAAAGTCCTACGTCTCGGAGACGTTTCCCGGCAGGGAGGCCGACTCCCTGCGCCGAACGTTGGAACGATTGGGAGTGGAATTACCGGCCGGTTTCGAGATCCCGGACGAGGCGGGCACGGAACATCCGGTATCTTGCGGAGGGCTTGTAGAATCCCCGGGTCGGGCCGTTCCCTCATCAGCAGCGCCATGGGGATTGACCGCTGAGCACGCTATCCGACTGGAAGGGGACGAGCATTCCATCGAACTCGTCCTCGGCCGGATGAACCCCGCCGGGTCCGCCGTGCACACACGTCTGCTTTCCGACGGATGGGTGTCCGCTTCGCAGGAAAAAGACGCCGGCAATCCGCGCGTGCTCCGGAAAGCGTCGGGAAAGGAGGCCGCCGTTGCTTGCCTGGATGAAACGGAACGTACATTCCTTCTTGTCCGGAAAGTGGTCCGGTAACGCAAGGGAACTGCTTCCCCTGGGCATCGGGGTGATCCTCACGGGCATCGCCCTGGCCGCGGCGTACCAACGAATCTCAACGGTGGAAATGGACATCCGCCGCCAGGCGAACCCGGTAGACGTTGTGGTCGCCTCCGTGCCCATCCCGGCGGGGGAGACGTTCCGCGAGGGCAACCTGGCGAAAAAACCGGTCCCCGCCTCGGGAACCGGCAGCAGGAATGTTCCGGCCAGGGAGTTCGAACTGCTGCTCGGCGCATCCGCGAAAAACCCGATTGACCCCGGCGAACCCGTCTTATGGACAGACGTACAGGAGCCGTTCGAAACGGACTCCTTCTCGAATCTCATCCTCGCGGGACGGAGGGCCCTCACGGTCGGCGTCGACCCGACCTCCTCCTTTGCAGGCATGTTGGTTCCCGGCGACCGGGTGGACATTCTTGCCGAGCCTTCCGACGCCAAACCCGCAGTCTGGATACGCGACATCCGCGTGATCGCCGTGGATCATCGCAGCCGGATGGAAAAGCCGGCGGAAATCCGGGATGCGGCCACCGTAACCCTGATGATCACACCGGAAGAAGGGGCCAGGATCTCGCGCGCCGTCGGAACCGGCAGGCTTCATTGGTTCCTTCGCAACCCCGTCGACAACGGTACGGCGACGCGCAGATCCGCGGGGCGACATCCAATCCTACTCCCGGTGGAAATCTGGAGAGGCGGCGTGAAAGTCCCGCTTTCCCCTCCGGGCGTATGGAGTCCCGGATGAAGATCCGCGTCTTTTTCCTGGCGTGGACCGTGGCGATCCTCCCCTTCCCGGATTGCCTGGAATCCCATGCCATGGAAACGGTCCATCTCCGCCCTGGGTTCCAGAAGATCCTGGAATGCCCGGGGATTACCCGCCTCTCCGTCGGGAATCCGGAGATCATAGAGGCCCAGCCGCTGTCCGGGGGGGACGGAATCCTGGTCGTCGGAAAAAAGGAAGGGGAAACCGATCTCGTCGTCTGGGAAAAAGGCGTGCGGACGGAATGGCACATCGAAGTCCGTTCCGTGAAAACATCCGTCGCAGAAAAAGTACGCTCCTTCGCTGGCGCATTTCCGGGACTGACCGTCTCCGAGGCCGGAGGAGAGGTGATCGTCGGCGGCGCGCTGGCAACCCCCCGGGACAAAGCCGTGATTGAGGAATACGCACGCGCTCACCCCGGGGTCCACCTCCGATTATCCCAGCCAGAAGAGAACAAGACTTTATTGCAGTACGACCTGATGTTTATAGAGATAAGCTACGGAGAAACCACACAATTAGGAATCCGCTGGCCGGATGCCCTTCCGATGAAGGGGGCTTTCTCCACGAGCACGGTCAGCGGCAGGGCCGTATCCCTTGGTTCCGATTTCGAAACCCGGCTGGGCCTCCTGCTGGCCGATGGAAAAGCCCGGATTCTCTCCAACCCCCGATTGGCGTGCGAAAGCGGCGAAGACGCCCTGTTTCTCGCGGGGGGGGAAATCCCCATCGTGATCGTCACCCCGGAGACACGTACCGTGGAGTGGAAGACCTACGGGATCATCTTGAGGATCCACCCCACCATGGTGCACGGGGGAAAGATCCGCACGCAGGTTACGGCCGAGGTCAGCACGGTGGACCATGGCAGCGGAAGTGCCGACGTCCCAGGTTTTCTCACCCGACGCGTATCCACCTACTTCACTACGGCTCCCGGAGAAACGGTGATGCTCTCCGGACTGGTCAAGGACGAAATGGCCAAGGACATCGCAAAGGTTCCAATTCTGGGACAGATCCCCGTGCTCGGGGAGCTGTTCAAGTCCAGGAACTTCCGGGAGAACAGGACGGAGCTGGCCATTTTCATCACGCCGAACGAGGTTCGTGAGGATGCGGGGATGGAGGCCGAGGAGTGGAACCGGAAAGCCATCAGGGAAAAGGAATCCATGCGTTTCCAACTGCTGGATTAGGGAGATCCGCCCATGAACGCATCCATCCGCAGCAAGCTGCACCAATCCGTGCTCTCCCATCTGGACGCCCGAAAGACCGGTTTGTTTTTCGCGGAGGAAGTCGACCGGTGCCGCAAGCGTGCGGAAGAGATCCTCCTTTCGGAAATGTCCGGCATGTCGTTTAGCGGCATCGAAAAAAAGACCCTCCGGCAGGAGATCCTGGATGAAATATTCTTCTACGGCCCGATCACTCCCCTGCTGTCCGACCCTTCGGTTTCGGAAATCATGGTGAACGGCAACTGTTCCATTTACGTGGAGAGGGAAGGGAAACTGGCGCTCCAGGACAGCATGTTCCTGTCGGAGGAATCCTTGCGCGCAACCATCGACCGGATGGTCTCCAAGGTAAACCGCCGCCTGGACGAATCCTCCCCATACGTCGACGCGAGGCTTCCCGATGGATCCCGGATCAATGCGATCATTCCGCCGGTGAGCCTCACCGGCGCCTGCCTTACGATTCGCAAATTCCGCCGCGATGCGTTTTCCCTGGAGGAACTGGTCCGCATCGGTTCCTTGACGCGGGAATCGTCGGATTACCTCCGGGATGCCGTTCGGCAGCGCAGAAACATCGTCATCTCCGGAGGGACCGGTTCCGGCAAGACCACCCTGCTGAACGCCCTTTCCCTGCACATCCCGGAAGAGGAACGGATCGTCACCATCGAGGACGCGGCAGAAATCCGCCTGCAGAACCGGCACGTCATCCGGCTGGAGGCCCGCCCTCCGAATATAGAAGGCGGCGGTGCAGTAACCATCCGGGACCTTGTCCGGAATTCCCTTCGGATGCGCCCGGACAGGATCATCGTGGGGGAGTGCCGGGGGGCCGAGGCGCTCGACATGCTCCAGGCGATGAACACCGGACACGACGGGTCCATTACTACCGGGCATGCAAACACCCCCAGGGACATGCTTCGCCGCCTCGAGACCATGGTCCTGTTCTCGGGAGTGGAGATTCCCATCCGGGCGATTCGTGAGCAGATCGCCTCCGCGATCGACCTGATCGTCCACACGGGAAGGATCGCCGGGGGAAAACGTGCGGTCACGTCCATCACCGAGGTTACCGGGATGAACGAATCGCAGATTCTGATGCAGGAGATCTTCCGGTGGGTCAAGGGAGACGACGGGGGCTGTCCGGGAGGCAACCTCCTTTCCACCGGCGTCCCTTCCAGATTCCTCCCGGAGGAGGAATTGCGTTGGGGCTGACCGTACCCGAAACGGCGACCGCATGCGCGGGAATCGGGCTGATCGTTCGTTTCCTTCTTCGGACGGCCTTCCCCTTGGCTTTCCGCCGGTTCACCTTCGCGTCAACCCGGTACTCGGACAAACTCCGCGACGAGTTCGTCCATATGCCGCCTTCACGGATCGCGAACGCCCTGTTTCTTTCCGGTTTCCTTTGCGCCACGGGGACCCTGGCCGTCTCAGGGTCCGCAACGGTCGCCGTCGCTTCGGGAGCCGTCCCCGTCTTTCTGGCCGGAATCCTGATTCGGTGGTACCGGGCCCGCCGGAGGAATTTGATCTTGTCGCAACTTCCAGCGTTTCTGGACCTTGTTGCCGGGCACGTGAAGGCAGGGCACAGCCTGACGGAATCCCTGTCCGAAACCGTTCCCCTGCTCCCTTCCGGAATCCGTGAGGAGATCTCCTGGGTACTGCAGAAGAACCGGCTCGGCACCCACCTGATCGTCGCCCTGGCGGATTGGGAAGATCGCGTGCCTGCGGAAGAAATATCCCTGATCGTACGGCCTTTGCGGGCAGCCCTTCCTGGAGGAGGGAACATCGTCGATCTGCTGGAGCGGACCAGGGACATCCTCCGGCGCCGCGGCAGGACCCGCGAGAAGCTCAGGAGCATGACCTCCCAGGCCCGCCTGCAGGCAGTCGTCCTCACGCTTCTTCCCGGTGCTTTCACGGCCGTTCTCTCCGCGATCGACCCGGATTTCTTTCCCGATCTGGCCGGGACTCCCCCGGGGAAGATGGTCCTTATGACCGTCTTCATTCTGCAGGTGCTCGGCTGGATGATCATCAGGAAGATTCTCTCGGTGCGGCCATGAATGGGTTCGACTTTCTGGTGATCGGCCTTCCCGCCCTGTCCGGCGCCACGTTGGTCGCAATGGGCTTGCAGCGAGCACTGAAGACGGGTCGCATTCGCAACATATGGCCGTCGTACCGAGAAACCCACTTGAACCTGTTGGAATGGATGATCCGGAAAAAGCTCCTTCGGCTTCCCGGGGCGTGCCTGATCGATTCCATGCGTCCATGGGTGGTCGGAGAAATGGTGGGCACCCTGGTTCTGCTCGCACTGTTCTTCCTGGACCGTACGGGAAAGGGGGTGTTCGGCGCGGTGTGCATCGGATTCTTTTCCGCGGCGGTCTCGGCCTGGTTTATCCTGCAGGCGGCTTCCCGTGAGGCATTGCGATCCATCCGGAGGGACCTGCCGGTTGCGTGCTTCCTTCTTTCCCTCCTGCTGGAATCCGGCATGGGGGCATCCCCCGCTTTGCAGGAAACGGCGGCGGCGATCCCGCGTGGGCCTCTTGCCCGGGAACTGGGGGAACTGGTCCGGGCACGTTCCCTTGGATATTCCCGCCTGGATTCGGGCGATCGCTCCATGCAGCGCGTGCCGCTGGATGATTATCGGCTCTTTCTGAACCATATCCGTCAGGGTGAGCGGCTGGGAATCGGACTCTCCGGCAGCCTTCGCGGTATTTCCGAAAAAATGCTCGAGAATCAGGACCACCGCGCGGAAACGATCGCGCAGCAGGCGGCGGTGAAAATGCTGTTCCCGCTGGTCTGTTTCATTTTCCCGGCCGTTTTCCTGATCATTCTGTCCCCGGTGATCCTGGGCCTGTGGGAAATGATCCCTTGGTGATTCCCATGAAAATCGGCAACCGAATCCCGAAGGAATGCCTTCTTCTTGTCTTCCTGATGATCATGCCTTCCCGGGGGCTTCCCTCGGACAGGGCGGTTCCCCGGAAGGGCGACCCCATCCTCCTTTCCTTGAGGATTTCGGAGGCGAAAAAAGAAAACCACCGCATCTCCTATTACATGAGCCTGGCAAGGCAGCGCAGAAACCTCCTTCTCCGAAACAGGAAACCCGAAAATGTCATGAAGGCAAAAGGAATCAGCCCGTTTACCGGAGACCGTCCGTCGTCAAGGAAACGATGACCTTGGGGTTGCTTCCCGCTTCGACGACGACGGTCACCGCCTTGACCACGCCCAACGGTTCGTTTACGAAGCGCAGGCGATGTTCGCCCACCGGGAGCACGACTTTCTTGAGCGGCGTCTCCCCCAGGAAGCGGTCCCCGTCGTACACCCGGGCCCAGGGAATGGCCTGGATCGCTTCCACCGTCCCCAGGATCGGTTCGAGTTCCGTGCGAAAGGTGGATACCAGCGCCAACGCACTCGCGGGGACGGTTTTTCGCTCGTACCCTTCCCGCGCCAACACGATCCCACGCCGGCCCAGGGATGCCGTATCCAGCCGCGCCGGTGTCGTTCCGGCCGTATCTCCGTTTTCCAGCAGGATGCTCGCCCCTTCCGGCTCTGTCTCGATCCGCACGAAACGCCGCGCGGGCGGTTCGGGTGCGGCAACCGTGGGCGGTATCACGGGAAGTTTCTCCTCGGGGGAAGGGGCAGCTGCCCTCTCCGGGGGGACCGGCGTGGACGTCACCGGCGGCGGACCGACCGGAGAATCGGCTTTCTCCTCCATCCAAAGCATTGCGGCCCCGGCGCCCAGCGCCAGGATCGCCGCCGCGGCACCCGCCTTGAGCGTCCGGCGCCGTATGCCGTACCGCGGCCGCGGCTCTTTCACCATCGAGGGCACGGGATCGAAGCCGGCCGGGGACCACTCCGCCGTTTCCTCTTCCTCCGCGCGCGGAAAGAGCGCGTCCCAGAAATCCGCCAATTCCACGGAAGACGCTCGCCCGGGACCTTGCGCAGCCAGTACCGTCAGAAAATCGGCCGCAGAGCGGTGCCGTTTCGCCGGAACCGCGGAGAGGCCGGTGCGGAGCGCCTCTGCGACCTCCTCCACCACCCCGGGAAGTTCCAGCTTGCCGCAGTCAAAACTGCGGACCCGCTCCATCACCTCCTCGGGGCTTCCCCCATCGAACAGGCGACGCCCCAGCAGGAGTTCTGCGGAGATCACCGCGGCGGCGAACAGGTCGGATGCGGCAGTCGCCGTTTCCCCCATGGTCCGCTCAGGGGAGAGGTAGGAGTATTTTCCCGCCGGGACATGCTCCCCCTCATCCGATTCCGCAGCGGCCCGCGACACCCCGAAATCCGAGAGCTTCACCGCGCCCGTGCGCCCGAGCAGGACGTTCCCGGGGCTCACGTCCCGGTGTACGATCCCCCTGTCGTGAAGGTGCCCCAGCCCCGTCCAGATCCCTTCCGTCCAGTGCCGCCAGACCCCCGCCGGAACCACCAGGCCGGATCGCCGCGCCTGCGCCGCCGCCCGCGCCAGATCCCACCCCTCCACGTATTCCATGGCGAGGAAGAACGCCTCCCCCTCTTTTCCGAAATCGAAGACCTGGATCAGGTTCGGGTGGGAAAGTCTGGCGGCGAGCCGCGCCTCCCTAATGAACAGGTCGCGGAACCGCGGGTCCCCGGCGTGCCGAGGATGCACTACTTTCAAGGCTACCCGCTTGCGAAACCCCTCTTCGCCGGTGAGCCGGCAAAGGTACACTTCCGCCATCCCGCCCGAGGCGATCCTGCGCAGGACGCGGTATTTTCCGAACCGTTCCGGTTCCATGACTCCCTACCGACGGCCGGCCGTCGATGCGTTTCCTCCGGAGGCACCCTCCGTCGTCCAACCCCCGCACGGCCGGCGCCATCCATTCC
>JACZKY010022995.1_pt1 | contig 13960 bp, 12 predicted proteins | sample 8237611 | NCBI WGS metagenome assembly JACZKY01 (sample SAMN16148055, study PRJNA663545) | marine sediment metagenome | biome: sediments and biomass from bioreactor inoculated with such sediments; feature: coastal sediments; material: methane- and iron-fed bioreactor; isolation source: Bothnian...
CTGGAGGAGAAGCGGTCAGGTTCGTCACCGGTTTGGGCGCGGGGGCACCGTGCCGATAAACGCGCTTTCTACATAAGCTTCAACCCCATTTAACGAGGAAGAACGTATGAAGTTCTTGAGGAAGGAAGACGTGTGTCGCGAGCTCGGGATTTCGCCGAGAGGCTTGGAGAAGATGGTCGCCGAGGGGCGTCTCCCGGTACCCGTGAGGATCGGTAAGCGGGCGGTGTGGTCGTCATTGGCCGTGGAACGCTGGCTGTTCGAGGCGTTTGCGGCTCAGGAACGGTGCGGCAGGCGGGTGTGAGGTCCGAACGAGAGTGGATGCCCGTTCTCGAGGAGCGCTATTCGACAAACTTCCACCGTATCGAAACTTTGCCGAAAAACCAGCTTTCAGTCTGGACCAGTTTCAGCCGACCACATCACGATCATCCGCGGGTAGCGGATGACCCCGGGGCATCCGGAGGGCCAGAAAACGCCGTCCGATTGCGAATGAGGCGCGCGAAGCTGGCCCCGACGAGTGGCAGGGCGATTGCTGCGCCGGCGAAAAGCCACGCGGCCCCGTCGCGGTCGATCACTACGGAAGCCAGCGCGATTCCGATCGCTTGCGAGAGGTACATCGCGGCGGCGAACAGTGACACCGCGGTGCCCCGCGCGAGCGGTGCCATTTGTGTTGCGTTGGTCTGCAGCGTGCTGTGCAGCATGTAGAACCCGATGCCCAGCGCAAACGTTGCAGCGAGCGACCACTGCCATCCCGGACCAATCAGTATCGTTGCGAACGATGCGCAAAGCACCAGGCCTCCGCCGGTGGCCAGGCCACGTTCACCGAGACGGTCGATAAGACGCTTCGCGAAGAAAGTGTAAACAAGTCCACCCAGCCCGTAGGCGCCGGCGATCGCTCCGGCTGCGCCGAGGGAGATGTCGAAACGCGCGTGTAGATAGGAAGGGAGGAATGCCACCGGGCCGAAGAACAGAATAGCTTCGACGCTCACGATCGCGAGGATCGTGCGCGCCCACGCAATATCAAGGACGGCGCGCGTCTGTTGAACGATCCGCAGCGAACCGCTCCGCGGTGCTGGTCCATCCGCCGCGCCTCGCGTCAAGTCCATCCGTCGAAGTTCGATCAGGAGCAAGGTTCCCACTACTACGTAGCTGATCGCCAGAAATGCGAATGCGCCACGCCACCCGACGATGTCGGTGAACGTGCCGCCGATGATCTGTCCGGCGGCCATCCCGAGGATCGATCCCATCAGAACCCGCGCAAGCGTCGCCTGCCGCCGCTCGTACGGCACGGTATCCCCGATCCATGCGAACGCGAGCGCGATGATGGCCGCGCCCGTCGCGCCCGAGAGCGCTCTCCATGCGACAAGCGCGCCGAGCGAGGGCGCTGTCACGGCTCCGGCACTCCCCAACGCACACGCGAGCGTTGCAGCTGCGATGGCCCGCAGCTTGCCATAGTGGTCGCCCACCGGACCCCAGAAGAACTGCAGCACGCCATAGGCGACCGCGTAGGCAGTGACGGTCTGCGCCGCATCGCCCGTTGTCGTCCCGAACTCGCGGGCGAGCTCGGGTAGCATCGGGTCGCACAAACGTATTGCGGATGCGCTCACAAAGCCCGCCACGGCCAGTAGCGCAATGACCCGCCCCTCGCGTACGGCACTCATCAGGCTCCGGCGCTGCGCGCCGCCGCCCCGCCAACGCCGTAGAATCTTCCGGCTAACTCAGGCGTGAGCAAACCCTCGCTGAGGTCGCGTTCAATGAGATTCGGAGCACGACGCGCCGGACTACCGTACCCACCGCCCCCACCGACGAACATCTCGACGATGTCCCCCTTACGCAGCGCGTACGATGACTTTGATGCCATCTCGATTCGCTCGCCGGCGCGTTGAATCGTGCAGCGACCCGGCATTGCCTCTGTACCGCCGAACAGCCCACTTGGCCGGATGCGGAAGCGATCGGAATAGATTGCCAACTTGACATTGTCGGCAAGTACCTCGTAGCGCCGACTGAATCCAGCGCCGCCGCGGAACTCGCCGTGCCCAAAGGAATCGGGTTCCAGTCGGGAGCCAATGACACGAAAGAAGTCGTACTCCGCGTCGAGCACCTCGACCGGATTGTTCGAGCAATTAGACAGTGGAAGATCAACAGCGTCGCAACCATCAGCCGTTGGGCCGGCGCCAAAGCCGCCCCCAAAGATGTCGATGTTGACCTTGAAGCCGGTACTTGCGAGGCATGAAAAACAAACGACAGTCGTCGTGTCGAACCCCGGCGCGATGACTTGCCTCGGCACCGCCTGAGCGAGCGCCTTCATCAGCGCGTCGAACACTCGGTAGCCGGCCTCCATCCGCGCGCGTACGGGCGCGGGGGGCAGCGGATTGAGCAACGAGCCCTCCGGCACTGTGATGTGGATGGGCCTCTTGATGCCTTCGTTGAACGGAATGCTGGCGGTCGTGACCACCGACTTGATGCAGCTCAGCGTGGCCGCGTGTGTCGACGAAAGCGGGCAGTTGACGTTGCGCATTACCTGCGCGCACGTGCCGGTGAAATCAACATAGATGTCCTCATCCTTCACATCCACCTTGACTTTGATTACAAGTGGCACGTCCGAAACACCATCGTCGTCAATGGCGTCCTCGCCGAAGTAGACCCCATTGGGCACTTTCGCGATAGCCGCGCGCATCCGCCGTTCGGAATAGTCGATGAAATTTCGCATGACTTCCGCGATAAGTTCGGCTCCGTACTTCGCACAGAGCTGCTGGACCCGCGCCGCACCGATGGCGTTTGCCGCGTGTTGGGCGTTGAAATCACCGATCGTTAGATCGGGAACCCGGACATTCGCAGCGATTAGTCGCTCAAATGCGCCGCCGTTCCAGTCGCGTTTTAGGTTGTAGCGCGAAGGCGGCAAGCGCAACCCTTCCTGAAAGATGTCGGTGGATTCGGTGTCGAGACCGGGGCTGCCGCCGCCGAGATCAAGGTGATGGGCAACGCTGCCGCTGAAGGCCACGACCTGCCCATCGAAGAAGATCGGAGTAAAGATGAATACGTCCGGAAGGTGTTGACCTCCGTTGTACGGATCATTGCTGACGAAGAAGTCGCCTTCTACGAGTGTCGCGAGCGAATGCCGCTCAAGACACGGCTTGATCGTCATGCTCATAGGGCCGAGTTGCATCGGAATCAAATCGGCCTGTGCCACGACGCTACCTTCGCGATCGAGCAGCGCGGCGGCACCGTCGCGCGCCTCACGCAGGATCGTGGAATATGCCGATCGGATGAGCTTGGCGCCCATCTCGTTCGCGACCGCATGGAGCGCCTGGCTCACGACTGCATAGTCAATCGGTGATACTTTCACCTCGGCCCCCTTGTTACGAGCAGATTATCCTGCTCGTCGAACACGCCTCGCCATCCGGCGGAGACCACTATCGTCGCAGTCATCCCTAACAGCAGCGCGGGCCCTTCGACCGTCTCGCCACAGGTGAGGCTTGCGGCCGCAAGTCGCCTACAAGGATGCCACCGTCCGTTGACGAAGAGTGGTGCTTCGCCGGCGATAGGACCCGTGTCGCCGGTGTCGCGTACGAACTTCGGGATTTGCGCCAAGCGCTTATATGCGGCTAGGCGCAAGCAGATGATTTCAATCGCACGATTGGATGCTTCCCCGTGAAAGAACACGCGATGATGCTCATCCCTGAAGCGCCGTTCCATGTCCCTTCGCGTGAATCTATCGATTGCATCAGCCTCAAAGCTGACGGTGACCTCAAACGCCTGTCCAAAGAAGCGCATGTCGATCCCAAATGCCCATTCGAGCGGTGGGTCGAATCCCATCTCACGGAACTGTGCAAGCAGGCTTTCGCGGAGCACGTCGAATTCCCGACCAACACGCGCCGGTGCGCTGTCGTCAAGGTCCAGCTTAAGGGTAAGACTCTCGTGCTTGACGTAGTCCGACGCAAGCAGGCCGTAGGCAGATATCACGCCCGGATTGGGCGGCACGACGACGCTGTCGACGCCGAGATCGGCGGCAATCATTGTTGCGTGGAGCGGGCCAGCGCCACCAAACGGGACGATCACGTAGTCGCGCGGGTCACGTCCGCGCTCGGTGGACACAAGCTGAATCGCCCGGACGATGTTCGCGTTGGCGAGACGGATCGCGCTCTCCGCTGCCTGCTCGACGGAAAGGTTCAGAGCGGCTGCAATCGGCGCAAACGCGTTACGCGCGGCGGCGCCATCGACTTCGATGCGTCCCCCGAGCCGCGCGCCAGCTTGGATGCTGCCGCACACCACATGCGCGTCCGTGATCGTCGCCTCGGTGCCTCCGTTGCCGTAACAAGCTGGTCCCGGCAAGGCACCAGCGCTGCGCGGTCCTACCCGGAACATGCCGCCGTCGTCAATCCAGACAATACTGCCGCCGCCCGCCCCAACGGAGACGATATCAAGTACGGGCGTGCGTACCGGCAAACCCTGGATTTCCGTCTCCGTCGACAGTCGTGGCTCGCCGTTCTCGACCAACGACACGTCCGTGCTCGTGCCGCCCATATCGAAGGTTATAAGATTCCGGAAGCCTGATCGCGCCGCCTGGCGGGCCGCCCCGATAACGCCCGCGGCGGGTCCGGAAAAGAGCGCGGTGATGGCCGATTTCTCCATTGCCTCCGCCGGCAGGCGTCCGCCGTTCGACTGCATGACGGTAAACCGGCCGGTGAAGTCGCCCTCGCGAAGCCAACGGGAAAGGCGAGCGAGATATTCAGCGATAATCGGCTGCACGTAGGCAGAGAGCGCGGTGGTCGACGCACGTTCGTACTCGCGAAACTCGCGCACGACCTCGACTGAACACGTCACCGCCAATCGTGGCAGCCGGGCGCGTAGCAAACTCGCAAGGCGTTCCTCGTGGACCGGATTGGCATACGAGTTGAGAAGGCAAATTGCGACCGCGGGGAATGCACCCGCTTCGAGCGCCGGGATCAGCGACGTTATTACTTCTTCTTCGTCGATCGGAATGAGCACCGTGCCGTCGGCGAGGATGCGCTCGGCGACCTCGAAACACGCGCTTCGCGCAACGACGGGTTCCGGCTTTCGATAGTTGAGGTCGTAGATGTTGCGGCGATCGTGCCGTTGCAGATAGAGAAGATCTCTGAATCCAGCGGTCGTCACGAATGCAATGCGCTCACCTTTGCGCTCGAGGATGGCATTAGTCGCGACCGTCGAGCCGTGTGCAAAATCACTCAGTCCCGACAACGACAGGCCAGCGACAGAGATCGCGTCGAACGTACCCTGCTCAAGCGCCCTTGGCGTTGTGAGAACCTTGACGATTACGACCCGACTGCCATCAAATGCCACGAGGTCAGTGAACGTACCACCGATCTCGATCCCGACTCGTGCCGTCGGCTTCCCTTCTTTGCCGCCGGCAAGCCGGCTCCCGGCTACTTCGCTGCTGGATGACATGGCCACCTTCTGAGAACTCCACGCATCGCGCGGTTCAAAACGTGATGGGTAGGTTTCGGTCCATCGACCAGGGCCGATCAAAGCGGGTGATGAACTTGAGGGTGAACTGCATTCGAACCATCCGCCAGCCCTCGGCAATCCGCACGTAGTCGTCGCTCGTCGACGCCGCCATGAATACTGATTGGTTCTGTCGATCGAAGGTGCAGGTCTGCCACAGCATCCAGTCCGCATGCGCCGCGTCACCGTGAACCTCTAATACAGGATTGACGAAATAGTGCATCGCGAAGCTCCAAGCACCGCCGCGAAGATGATCGTAAAGCGCCTCTCGACCCTGGATTACCCCGAATTGTTCACCACCATCCCAAACGGCATCTTCGGTGAAAACGGCGTCCACCTGCCGACGCGTGATCATGTCGATTTCGTGCTGCGGCTTGCGTCGGTGGTCCGCCGTGTACTTGTCGTCTGCGAACTTTGCGTAGCGAGCCTTAAGTTGCATGATTGCCTCGCGGTCCTCGAGACGCCGAAGCCGTTGCTCGAGGGTCAGCTCGCCGCTGTCAATGCTCATCGTTATCTCCTGGGATGGAGGCAATGATCCGCCTGGCGGTCGCGTGGCAAGGGCCCAGGAAACCAGAGTCGATTGATCGCCGCCAAATTCGCTGTAGCGCCTCCGGCTCGTCAAGCCGCCGAAATATCCTCGCTGTCTCCGAGCCCGAGATAGATCTCCTGCACGCGGGCGTCGCGCTTGAGTTCTTCGGCGGAGCCCCGCATCTTCACCTCGCCGCGCTCGATAACGATGGCCCTGTCCGCCACCGACAGCGCGATGTCAATCTGCTGTTCAACGATCACAATCGCAGTCCCCTGCTCCGCCCAACGCTTGAGAAATGCAAGAATCGGTGGAATGAGCGCCTGCGCAAGCCCGAGCGAGGGCTCGTCGCACAGGAGCACCTTGGGTTGCGCAACGAACGCCTGGGCAAGGGCGAGCATTTGCTGCTGGCCGCCGCTCAGGTCGCGCGCCCGAGCGTTGATCTTTTCGCGCAGCATGGGGAACATTTCCAACACCTCATCGGACAGGCGATCAAACCCCAATTTCTCCTTGCGCACCGCGGCACCCAGCCGGATGTTATCGGCTACTGTTATCTCCGGGAACACACGATGACCGTCTAGCACTAGGCGCAGGCCAAGCCGCGTCAGTTCCTCGGTGGGACGGCCCGTGACGTCACGGCCATCGAGCCGCACGGATCCACTCTGCGGCTTGATGAAGCCGCTAACCGTCCGTAGCAACGTCGACTTGCCGGCACCGTTCGGGCCCAGGATCAGCAGGATCTCACCCGGCTCCACAGTAAAGCCAATACCGCGCAACACCGGCACGCGGCCGTAGCCGGCGTGTAGATCGCTGACTTCAAGCATCTTGCCTACCCGTGAACAGCGCACGCACTCGCGGATCTGCGACGATGTCGTCGGGCGCGCCGTCTGCGACGAGAGCCCCGGCATCGAGCACGCTGATCCTATCAGCCACGCGCCAGACGAGATTGAGGTCGTGTTCGACGAAAACGATCGTGTTTTGCAGCCGGTCGCGCAGGAAACGAAGCAGCAGCACGAGGCTCTTGCGCTCCTCCGATGACAGCCCCGCAGCTGGCTCATCGAGCAGCAGGATGTTTGCGTCCATCGCTACCACGCGCATCACTTCGAGCAATCTACGCTGCGCATGCGGCAAGAGATCCGGACTCTCCTCCTGCCACTCGCCCTGCCGTTTGGCGAGCACGTCAAGGAGCCAACTTTCGCGGTCGCTCTTGAAATCAGCGCCGATCTTGAGGTTGTCCCATATCGACATGTCGTCAAAGATGTGTGGCGTCTGGAACGTGCGCGCCACGCCCAGCCGGGCAGTGCGGTGGGCCGAAAAACGGGTCGTGTCGTTGCCGTAAATCCGCACAGACCCAGAGTCAAGCCGGATCAATCCTGAAATTACGTTGAGCAACGTCGTCTTGCCCGAACCATTCGGTCCAACGAGGCCGTGGATCGTTCCGCATTCGATGGTGATGCTTACACCGTCGAGTGCGGGCAACTTATCGTAAACCTTGCATGCTGAGTCTATTTCAATTGCGGGCGTGGTACGAGCTCGTGCCTGTTCGGGCGGTGTGGCATGTGATGAATCACTGTACAAGAGTTCCATCGAAAGAGCGGAGGTTTGGGTGCGTCGTTGTCTCCGCTGCACCGCCTTTTCGATGCTCCCAACCACGCCATCGGGAAAGAGCAGCATGATGAGCAGCGCTACGATGCCGTAACCGAGCAGCCGGTAGTTGGAGAGGTCGACCAGCAACGCGTTGGGTACCAGGTAGAGGATCCAGGCACCGACGACCGGTCCGAGCAACCGGCCGCTGCCGCCGACGATGACGGCGAAGAAAAAGTAGATTGAGAGCTCAACCCGGAAAGCGTACGGGCTCACAAAACCGATGACGGGGACGTACAGCACGCCGGCGATGCCGGTTCCGATGCCGGCAATGATGAATGCAACGAAGCGCAGACGCCCCGGGCTCAGGCCGAGTGTCATCGCCGCTTCCGGACTCTTGGCAGCAATGCGCATCTGCCGCCCGAGCGTGGTGCGGCGGAACATCGCGTGCGCAACGAGTGCACCAGCTGTAACCGCCATGATGATGAACGAGATCCAGCTCAGGCCCGCAAATAGCGGCGTCGTGAGATCCGGCACCTGGCGCTGGATGCCATTGATGCCATTGGTCGTGTCGTTGAACGCGACCAACAGATCGGGAAAGACAACCGCGGCCGCGAGCGTCACAAAGCCTAAATAATAGCTTTGCACGCGCAGCGCGGGCAGCGCAAACAGAAATCCGAGCACCAGTCCGGCGCCAATTCCGGCCGCGGCGCCGATCCAGAACGGCTGGTCCCAAAGCCCGGAAACGATGCCAGTGGTGTAGGCCGCGAGACCGAATACGGCACCCTGCCCAAACGACAACTGCCCTGCGTCCGACAACAACATATTGGTCAGTATCGCAACCGTGACATAGAGGTTGACGATGAGGAAATTGTGACTCCAATACTGGCTGCCCGCCACTGCTGGAACGGCAATGCTCGTGACGACGAGTAGCACGCCGATCGCAAGCTGCAAGCGAGTGGAGCGGTCGCCGTAGATCGACGACGCGATGTGGCCTCGCGGCAATGCGCCGGCAGATGTAATGCCCTCCGTGCTTGCCTTTTGGCTCATACCGTCGGCCTACACACGTCGCGCCTGGCGACGGCCAAACAAGCCCTGTGGCCGGACCATCAACACGATAATCAACAACCCAAGCGAGATCGCGTTCTGGAACTCGCCGCCATATTCGTAGGCTGCATACATCGAAAAGATACCGACGAGAGCGCCGCCGATCAAGGCGCCGACGTTGCTTCCAAAGCCACCGACGACCGCAGCAACGAAACCATTGAGCGCAAAGGGAACGCCCGAGTCATTTGCGATCGCGATCATCGGCGCAGCGACAAACCCTGCCGAGCCAACGATGAGCCCACTGATGCCGAATGCAATCACTTGCAGACGTCTCACGCGAATGCCCGCAGCACGAGCCGCATCGAGGTCTTGCGCGATCGCGCTGATTGCAAGACCCATGAGCGTGCGTCGGTGGAACCAATGGAGCCCAAGGCACCAAAGCAGAGCAAGCCCAACCGTCATCGCATAGGGGGCCGGCGTATGGGTGCCAAAGATCGCGAAGCTTGGAAACGGCGTGGGCACGCTACGCTGGACGGAACCTTGCACCAGCAGGATCGTCGCGCTGATTATTACTGAGACTGCAAGCGTCGTAATGAGCCACGAATGTTGCTCGATCGATGATCGCAGCGGCAGCAACGTCATATATCCTTGGACGGAGATCAGCGCGCCGAGCGTAAGAGCTGCGACCGGCAGCAGCAACCACCAGTGAAGGAAGTCAGGCCCAGCGGACAAGAAGAGGTAGCCAAACAACCCGCCGAGAATGAACATATTTCCCTGGGCAAAGTTGAGGATACCGCTCGAGCTGAATACGATGTTGTAACTCATCGCAACCAGCGACAGGATCGCGCCAAGCCCGAGACCCCGAACCAGGATAATCGCGTAGATATCCATCGCCGATCAAACTCCGAGCATTGCCGCTAACAGCCAGTTCTAATCTGGACTCCACCTTCTTCGATTTTATCGGGACGTACGGTCGCAAGCGCGTCGACACCGACGAGAAAATGCGACTTGGTGCTTGCGTGCAGACCCTCGTTAATTCCCTTGTAGGCAGAGACGTTCTTCTCGAGCCATGCAGTGACAGAAGCACCGTCGGTCTTGCCACCGCTGCCCTCGACGGCCGCCTTATAGATGTGCACCGCATCGTAGAACAGCGACGCGAACGGCAATGAAATGCGACCCGCCTTGGCTGGATCGAACGCCTTAGCACTAGCCACGAAGTCCAGGAACGCCTTCGGCGGAGGCTGGTTCGAGCAGTGATTGAATGCCTTATAGTTGATTCCGGTCACACGCTTGAATGCGGGTGCCCCGGCGATCTTCAATGCCGCCTCAGCGAAAGTGCTGACGGTGTAGTTTCCTGTCACCGGCACATCCCAATTGATTTCCATCAAACTCTTCAGGTTGTTCCCGACATCCTCTCCGCTGCTCGAAAAGAGAAACAGCGTGTCCGGATTGCCGCGCCGCAACGCGAGAAGTTGCGGAGTCATGTCGATCGCGCGGTATTGGTACGATTGCTCGCCCGTGAGTTTCATGCCTCGCGCGGCCATTTCGCGCTTCATCGATTCGACGAACGACTTTGCCTGCGCACCATCGTCCGATATGATCGCGCCCGATTTCGCCTTCAACACTTCGGCAGCTTCCTTCACGATTTTTTGCGCCTGTGCGTCAGCGTTTACCAACACGGTGAAGAAGTACGGTGCGACTTTCGGCGTGATCAGTTCGGAACCGGTTGCGCCGAATGCGGCCACCTTCCCTTCGTTCATCACCGGCGCGGCCGCAAGCAGCACTTGGCTGATCACGGGACCAAATACAACGTCGACCTTTTCCTGAAGGACGAGACGCTTGATCTCGCCGACGCCTACGGTCGCGTCAGTCTGCGTATCGGCCAGCACGACGGTGAGCTTGCGGCCTGCAATGCCCCCTGACTTGTTAATATCGGCGATTGCAATATCGACGCCGAGCTTGGCCGCCTCTGCCGCCGATGCGCCGCCGCCGGTCAGGTCGAGAAACTGGCCGACTTTGATCGGCGCGCCCTGTGCAAAGGTCGTCTGCTGGCCGACCATGGTCAGCGCCGCAACAGCAAGCATGCGCGCCGCCGTCCCCGCAAAGCCAAACCTCTTCTCGGTGCCGTTCATGTCGATTTCTCCTTCTTGTAGGGCTAATGCGCGGTTGCGCCGACGACGTCAGTGTATAGCGCGGTCACCACCGCCAGTCAACTAATAACCGCAGGCATCGCCTTCTCCAGTTGCCGCATTCATTCACACTCCATTCAGGCGCAATTCACACTCCGATGTGAGCAACGTCGACCCATGGTCTCCAAGCCCGCAATTCATCGGACTGTGAAAGCATTGCAGCCAAGGACTGACGATAGGCGAACCGGCGTGGACGACGACTCGCGCGCGCGTTACCCTTAGCGCCAGGGCGAACTAAACTATTGCGCGCGGCTGAACGCGCAGCGACGAAGGGGATAGAACATGAGACTTGCAGGCCGCAGCGTCCTAATTACCGGTGCCGGCTCGGGTATCGGTCTCGCGACCGCAGAACTGTTCTACCGCGAAGGCGCACAGGTTGCGTTGCTCGACATCGATGAGAGAGCGGTTCGCGCTGTAGCCGAGCGTCTCGGTGGCGTCGGCGTTGTCACCGTGACGGCGGATGTGGCCGACGAACGACAAGTGGTGGCGGCTGTTGCCGCCGCCAACAAGGCATTAGGAAGAATTGACGGAGTGGTCAGTGCGGCTGGAGTCGATTTGTTAAGGCCATTCGCTGAAATGACCTCCGCCGACTGGGCACGCGTCCTCGCCGTAAACCTCAACGGGCCGATGTTCGTCTATGCCGCTGCACTTCCCGCTCTCAAATTGGCCGGGCGTGGAACTATCGTGACTATTGCCTCGGGCGCCGCTCTTCGACCGCTCGAGCAACGGACCGCCTACTGCGCGTCGAAAGCGGGACTCGTCATGTTCTCAAAGGCACTCGCTATCGACCTCGCGCCGCACCACATCCGGGTCAACGCAATTTGCCCCGGAATCATTGACACGCCGCTCTTCCGTCGAAGCTTCGAGAGCGCTCCCGATCCGCAGGCCGAACTGGCGAGGATTCTCGATCGCTACGTAATCAAGGAGGTGGGGCTGCCGAGCGACGTGGCCTGCGCAGCGCTGTATCTCACGAGCGACGAGTCGACCTACGTGACAGGTAGCGCGCTCGCCGTCGACGGAGGCCGGACATTTCACTGAAGCAAGGAAGGGGCAGCAATGGAGGGTAGGCTCAAAGGCAGCATTGCCGTGATCACCGGAGCGGCAAACGGGATCGGTCGCGCAAGCGCGGTCCGCTTGGCACGCGAGGGCGCAGATGTCGCGCTCCTCGACGTCGAGCACGACGCTCTAGAAGACACTGCGGCGGAGATCAGGCAATTCGGGCGTCGCACTCTTGCTCTGGGCGTCGATTGCACCGACGAAAATGCGGTGGTGCAGGCCTTCGCTGATATCGATGCGCATTTCGGCCGCGTCGATATCCTCTTCAACAACGTCGGTCAAAGCGCAAGGGAGCGCGCAAGCGAGTTTTGGCAATCTCATCCCGATACTTGGCGCTTCGTCGTGGGGGTGTCGCTCTTCCCCGCGATGCTCTGCGCGCGGCAAGTCGTTGCTCAAATGCGCGAACGGCGGAGCGGAAAGATCGTCAACATGTCGTCGGAGTCAGCGTTCTATGGCGATATCGGGCTGGTCGACTATAGCGCCGCGAAAATGGGCATCGTCGGCTTCACGCGCGCTCTCGCGCGCGAACTCGCGCCGTTCCTGATCAACGTGAACGTCGTTTGCCCGGGCGCGATAGGCACTCGCGCACACGACCAACTTCCACCCGAGGTAATCGACAACATCCGTCACTCAGTCCCAATGGGGTACATCGCTGAGCCGGCCGATGTAGCATCCGTCGTCGCATTTCTCGCAAGCAACGACAGCCGCTACATCACCGGACAGTCGATCCTGATTGATGGCGGGCGCTGGATGATCTGACCCTTATCTGAAACAATTAATCTGAACTTAGGACTGCGCCGGATCCTGAGGAATGTTATCGAGCCCGTCGCGGTAGCGCGTAGCGAGCCAACCGCCGTCGACGACCAGCACCTGCCCGGTGATGAACGAAGCGTCCGCGGAGCAAAGGAATGCGACGACGGAAGCGATCTCGTCCGGTTGGCCATTGCGGCGCAACGGGGTCATCTCAGTCATCTGCGATCGGAACCACGCACTACTTTCGATCCGGCGGTTCGTCATTGCAGTCTCGATCAGCCCCGGCGATACGGCGTTGACGCGGATACCGAAGGGCCCGTAATCGGCGGCCATTTGCCGAGTGAGACCTATTACTCCGGCCTTGGCGGCGGCGTACGATGCGCTACCCGGGAAACCGGTCATGCCGTAAATGGACGCCACGTTGACAATGGCGCCGCCGGTCTTGCTCAGGTATCCCAGTGCGTCACGCGAAAGGCGAAAGACGCTGCGCAAGTCGACCGCGACGAAACGATCGAACTCGTCATCTGAGGTTTCCCCGGCCCTGTGCGCCCCACCTATGCCGGCGTTGTTGACGAGAAGCCGAATCGACCCAAACGCGGCGAGCGCTTTCGAGATTATTCGCTCTGGTCCGTCATCCCGCGCTACGTCCTCCACCGCGACTGAGATCCTGCGAGAACGATCCGCAGCGAGTTTCGCCGTTTCTTCTAGGCCATCACCGTCGATATCAACTGCGAGCAACCTGACGCCCTCGTCAGCGAGCCTAAGCGCGACAGCACGACCAATGCCGCGCGCAGCGCCCGTAACGATCGCAGTTTCGTTGTGCAGTTTCTTGTTCATGTTTGATAAGAATCCTTGGGGTTGTCAATTTGCGTCGGATTACCTTGAGTTATGCGGTTGAGAGGCTGGCGGATCAACGATCAACTATAAGCAATTTAGGGCATGTGCAGGGAATGGTGACCCGCAAACTGCGTACACTGGTCACGTTAATCAGCAGTCCGGCTGAGGTTCGTACGGTAGCCGATGGGGATTAGCAGACTCCTACTCTCTCGTCGACCCCACAAACACAAAGGGCCCAGCCTTGCGGCTAAGCCCTTGAAGTGTTTGGTAGGCCGTGGCGGGCTCGAACCGCCGACCATCTGTTTAAAAGCCGCTGCAAATCACGCCTACTGCACCGCAACAACGACACCGTTACCTACAAAAGCGGGCAGGTTAGCGCCCATTTGCGCACTCGCCCGCACCCGTCCGAACTTCGTTTGTCAGATTTGTCAGAGATTTGTCAGACGAAACCTGGCGGCGGAGACCGGACGCACCCATGGTAGGGCAG
>JACZKY010010730.1_pt1 | contig 13903 bp, 15 predicted proteins | sample 8237611 | NCBI WGS metagenome assembly JACZKY01 (sample SAMN16148055, study PRJNA663545) | marine sediment metagenome | biome: sediments and biomass from bioreactor inoculated with such sediments; feature: coastal sediments; material: methane- and iron-fed bioreactor; isolation source: Bothnian...
ACCGCGGCCAGGACCGACAGCGTCGCCGGGACGCCGACGGAGTCGGAGAGGAGGCCGAAGAGCGGCGGCGCCAGCGCGCCCGAGCCGATGCCGATGGTGTAGAACACACCGTAAACACGCGAGCGGCGCTCCGGTGCCACCAGCTCCGCGACGGTGCCGTACAGCACGGACGAGGTGCCGTTGAGCGCGATGCCCAGGACGGGCAGGAGGAACAGCGCCGGCGTCACGGGGAGGGCCAGGAGCAGTAGGATCCCGAGGCCCGTGGCGGCCTCGGTGACGAGGACCGTCCGGATGATGCCCAGCCGCTCGGCCAGGAACCCGCAGACGAACTTCCCCGTGGCCCCGCCCGCGAAGGTCAACGCCACCGCCAGCCCCATCCGGTCCATCCCCGCGCCCTTGCCGAGCAGGAGGAACGGCAGGTAAGTGAGAAAGACGGTTCGCGAACCGTTGTCGATGCCGTGGATCGCGGAGAGCAGCGAGAAGCCGCGGGCGTTCCGGATTCCCCACCCGTTGCCGGGGCGGTCGGCGTCCGATGTAGCCTGGGGACGCGCGGGGCCGCCCGCCAGAGACGCCAGGAGGAAGAAGATGCCGACCGATGCGGCCAGGACGACCGTCCCGACGCCCTGCGCGGCCCAGCGCCAACCGGCCCATGCGGTGACAAAGGCCGCGCAGGCCGGCAAGGCCACCTTGCCCAGGTCCCCCGAGAAGTTGTACGTCCCGATGGCCGCGCGGCGGCGCCCCTCATCATAGGCACGGGAAACCAGCGAGGAGGACAACGGATGCTGGGTGCCGGAGCCCAGCCCCCCGACCATCAGGAACACGAGGAGCGGCACGAACCCCCCCGCGGTGCCGACGCAGAAAAACCCGACGGCCGTGAGGAACGTTCCGGCGGCCAGGATGCGCGGCTCGCCCCAGCGTTCCGCCAGGAACCCCGCCGGGACCTGGAACAGCGCGAGCGCGCCCGAGTATGCGGTGCGCAGCATGCCGACCTGCGCGAAGGAGAGGGAGAACTCCCGCGCCCACACGGGGAAGAGGACGATCAGGAGTTCGGAGCATCCGTCGTGCAGGAAGTGGATGGCGCAGCTGGCGGCGAGAGTTGCGCGGGCGCGCTGCGAGGTCATGAAGGCGATTCTTTCAATCGCCTTTCGACCTGTCAAGCGCGGGACCGCCCGCCCGGATCTCTTCGGTCGTCGGGATCGCGGCCCGTCCTCCCATGCCGCGGCAGGACAGCCCCGCGGCGGCGTTGGCGAAGGCGAGGATTTTCCGGAAGGGGAGACCTTCGAGGAGGGCGTACAGGAAACCGGCGTGGAAGATGTCCCCCGCACCCGTGGTGTCGACCGCCTCGACACGGATGGAAGGCGAGAAGATCTCTTCCCGGCCGTCGCATCCGAATGCCCCCCGGGCGCCGAGCGTGACCGTGGACGTTTTGGGACCGTAACGGCGCAGGATCTCCCGGGCGCCGTCTTCCGCCGTGGCCCCGGGAATGAGCAACCCCGGGAAGTGTCCCGCGGCCACGATGTGATCGCACAGGGACAGCAGCTCCGCCGTTCCCTCCTGCACCTTTTCCGCGTCGAGAACGATCGGAACGCCCGCGGCACGGGCGGTCCGCGCCGCGACGATCGCCGAGGGGACGTCGTGGCCGTCGAGCAGGAGCGCCCGCGCCCGGCGGATTTCCACCAACGGCAGCTCCTCCGGCGATACCCGGATCTTCGGGTCCCGGTCCCACAGGATGGTCCGTTCCCCCGTTTTCTCCTCCACGAGAATTACCGCGAACTGGGAGGAGGCGCCGGGAACCGCCCGAACGTGGGCGAGGTCGATTCCCTCCCGCGACAGGAGCAAGGCGGACAGCCGTCCGTGCTCGTCGTCCCCCACGTTCCCGACATATTTGCACCGCCTCCCCCAGCGGGACAGCGCCACAAGGGCGGTCGCCACCTGGCCGCCGCCCTCCCGCGCGAAAGCGGACATCCGCAGCTTCTCGCCCGGCACCGGGAACCTCGGCAGCCCTACAAGGTAGTCGACCGCGTTGAGTCCGACCCCGACGACGTCGAACATCGGTTTCCTCCGATTCTCCACAGGGACCTCAGAAGCCGTTGGCCGCCCAAAGCAGGTTCGACAGCGTCTGCGCGGGGATCGGAATGGAAAACCGCCGCGGCAGATCGTTAGCGCGTTGTTTCATGTTTCCCCTCCGATCCGGATCGACTTCCGAGAATCTTATTGCAGGAGTCCTTCTTTGCGACACCCGGTTCAACGGATCGATACGATGATCTCGTTGCGCCGGAACGGGGGGATCGTCCATGGCGGATTGTATTGGGCCGACAGGAAGGGAGGGACCGGGGTTCGCCCGTCCCGGGCAAGCATCGAACGAAGCTCCCGGGTCTTTCCGTCGATTATTTCCGGATCGGTCCAGCCGCCGTAGCGCAAGGCAGCCGCGGTGAAGGGAGGGACCTGACGGATCCGGATCCGCGGGTCCTTCGGGATCGGCAGGGTGTCCATCGTGTATTCCGCAGGGGCAATGAAGGAGACGACCTGCTCGTCGCCGGTGCCCTTTTCCTGGAGTACGGGCGCCGTCATGGCGATCTTCTCCGGTTCGCCGGAGAGGACCGGCGCAACCATCGACACCTTGATGTTCCTCTCGTTTTCTCCGGAAATATAGGAGAAGAGGCGGCGGAATCCCTCGTTGAGCCCTTTCTTCCACGGCCCCGACACCGTGGTCTCGGCCGCCAGGTACCCTGCGTATTCCCTGACTTCGTAGCCGGCGTTCACCGAAACGACCTTGTAGGCGGGCTCACGCACCGTTGCGCATCCTCCGAAGAGAAACGTGGCGATCAGCAGAATGGGAAGAAACATTTCACGGGTCCTTTATTCGATCGGATCGGGCCATCGATGGGGGACCCGTTGCAGCCGGCGGGTATCGTACCCGACGGAGGCCAGCCACTCGGAGATCCTCCGATACTCCTCCTCCGGAATGGAGGGTGTGCGGGCCATGATCCATACGTAGTCGCGCCTGCTGCGGCCGATGACGGTCAGGCTGTACCCCTCGTCGAGGTGAATGATCAGGTATTCCGACTTGATCGGCCAGACGAATCGCATCCCCCATGCCGCATTGGAGGCGGAATCGAGGATGAAGCCCCTGGGGGTGTACGTTTTCTCGGGGCCGTCGAAGCCGCCTTTCCGGAAGGTGAAGGTCGTCGCGATCGTCCCGTCCGGTTCCAGCCGGTACGACTCGACGGCATTGTGCGCTCCCTCCTCGATCCACGTAGGGATGTTGGCGATCACGTACCAATCCCCCATGAAACGGGGAAGATCGACCCGTGGGACGGTTTCCAAGGGGGGCATCGACCCGGCGCAACCTCCGAACAGCATTCCCAACGCGCATGCCGACAGGGTGGCCCAGTACGGTTTCACGAGGTTCCCGGCCCTTTCCGGAGCAGCTCTCTTTTCAGCCCTTCGTCTATCGGATTCCGCCCCAGCCAGATGGAGAAATACGCGGAGGCGAAATCGTCTCCCTCGACGACCAGCAGCGGCGTTCCGTTGTAGGAAAGCTCGGTCCCCGATCCGGGGCGGTAGGTGAGGGCATACCGGTCGCCCGGCTTGACGTCCCGGTAAGCCCGCCGGATCCGATCGAGGCGATCCCGGAGGGAGGCAAGAGTCGGGGCGTCGACGTTTCGTGCCAGGATCTCTTCTCCCGCCTTTCCGAACGCCTGGCCGGGGATCTCCCAGAAATATTGAAACTCGAGCCGCTTGGGAACCTCCCCGAGCGCGGAGCCCGGGTCCGCGCCTTCGGAAAGATAGAGTCCGACGACATATCCCCGGAAGAACACTTTGTAGCGAAGAAGGGCGGCATTGTGCAGGCGCAGGGAGATGCCCGCTCCTTCGTGCCTCTCGGGGAACGGGACGCCTTCCACAATCCTCTCTTCGCCCGGTGCGCTCCCCGCGGGGGCCGGAGCGAGGGAAAACGCCAGGGCCAGGACAAATAGAACCGTCAAGGTGGAAAACGTGAAGGGGGTTGCCGGTCGACCCAAAGGATTCCTCCGGATATTGGTCACCTTTAGGATTCCGCCGGGTCCGTTTGGATTCCGACCCGGCGGAATTACCGGTCCCTTCGGCCCGGATCGATGCGTTCACCGGATGAATTCCCCCTCGCCGATCCTGCATCTCATTGCCAAGTATCCCGAAAACCACACGTGAAACGAGGATGCGGACATGAGAGGACCGTTGGAAATCGCGTTGATCGGTTGGGGCGTCATGGCGTCGGTGATGGTGCTCCTGTACCTGTGGCAAAGGTCCCAAAAGGACGCAGGCATCGTGGACGCGGGTTGGGCGGCCGGCGTGGGGCTCCTCGCGGTTCTCTACGCCCTGACCCTGGACGGGGACTCCTACCGGAGGATCGCATTGGCGCTGGCGGCCGGAGGGTGGGGGGGCCGCCTGGCCGCCTACCTGGTCCGGGACCGGGTCCTTCCGGCCGGCGAGGACGGCCGCTACAGCGTCCTCCGGGAGCGTTGGGGGCCGCGGGCCCAGGTCGGTTTTTTCCTGTTTTTCCAGGTCCAGGCGCTTTGGGCCGTCCTGTTCTCGCTGCCGTTCCTGGCGGTGGCCACGAGCCGGACCAGCTTTCCGTCTCCGGCCGACGCGGTCGGAATCATCCTGTGGTTCGTCGCCGTGACGGGCGAGTCGCTGGCGGACCGGCAGCTGGCAAGGTTCCGCGCAAACCCCTCCAACCGGGGAAAGACCTGCCGCGACGGGTTGTGGCGCTACTCGCGCCATCCCAACTACTTCTTCGAATGGGTCCACTGGTTCGCGTATGTCTTCCTGGGATTCGGTTCTCCCCTGTGGCTCCTGACGCTCCTGGGACCTTCGCTGATGTTCCTGTTCCTCTGGAAGGTCACCGGAATACCCTACACCGAGGCGCAGGCGTTGAAGAGCCGGGGCGACGATTACCGGCGATACCAGGAGACCACCAGCTCCTTCATCCCCTGGTTCCCGAAGAAGGAGGACCGTTGAAAACCTTGATCGATTGCGTGGAGCGCGGGTGGGTCCCCGACCTCCTGGTGCGCGCGGGGATCCGCGCCCTGAACCGGAGGCGCCTTGCCGCGGAGTCCCGCGGGGGCCTGGAGGCGCAGCGACGACGCCTGCTCGAGATGGTCTTGAGGCTTCGAGAAAGTCCCGTGGCCGTCGCCACCCGGGAGGCGAACCTCCAGCATTACGAGGTGCCCACGGAACTGTTCCGGAGGACGCTGGGGCCCCGGATGAAGTACAGCTCCTGCCTCTTCCCTTCGGGAGCCGAATCGCTCGCGGAGGCCGAGGAAGCGATGCTGGCCCTCACCTGCGAACGCGCGCAGCTGCGCGACGGGATGGAGGTGCTCGATTTCGGGTGCGGCTGGGGTTCCCTGACCCTCTGGATCGCGGAACGATACCCGAAATGCCGGATCCTGTCGGTATCCAACTCCAGGACCCAGAGGGAGTATATCCTGGGGCGGTGCGCCGAGCGGAGGTTTCTGAACGTGGAGGTCGTGACCGCCGACGCGAACACCTTCGAACCGGGGCGTTTTTTCGACCGCGTCGTCTCCGTCGAGATGTTCGAGCACATGCGGAACTACCGCCTGTTGATGCGGCGCATCGCCTCCTGGCTCGCCCCCGGGGGGAAGCTGTTCGTCCACATCTTCTCCCACCGGGCCTTCGCCTACTTCTTCGGGACGGAAAACGAGGACGATTGGATGGGGCGGCACTTCTTCACAGGCGGCATCATGCCCTCGGACGACCTTCTGCTCTATTTCCAGGAGGACCTGGCCATCGAGGAGCACTGGCGCGTATCCGGGCTTCACTATCGAGAGACCGCCGAACGCTGGCTGCGGAACCTGTACGACCGGAAAGGGGAGATCCTGCCGGTCCTCGAGGAGGCGTACGGCAGGGACGAGGCGTCCCGGTGGTTCCACCGGTGGCGGGTATTTTTCCTGGCCTGCTCGGAGTTGTGGGGGTACCGGAATGGCGAGGAGTGGTTCGTCTCCCACTACCGCTTCGGCAGGAAAGGGGACGCCTGATACCGCCTGCAGGCCAGCCAGGCCATTACGGGGAGGCAGATCGCCCAGGCGACTCCCACCGCCGCCAGCCCTCCCCACGCCGGGTCGGGAATCGCGATCGCCCTCAGGCCCGCCCCCGCGTAGTAGGCCGCCGGTCCTCCGACCGCGCCCAGCGCGGCCGCCAGCGCCGGACGGTTCTTGAGAAACGACAGGGAGACGTTCAGGGTGGTGCCGAAGTTTACCCACATGGCCACCAGCCAGGGGGGGGAAAACGGAGCCGGGAACGACCCCCGGACCGGGGCGAACATTCCCGAGGAGATCAGGGCCGTATCCGCGACGAACCCGAGGATCCCGCAGGACAGCAGCAACAGCGCCTCCTTTCCCCGTTCGCCCGTTTGCGAGAGACGGACGAGCGCCGCGATGCCGACCGCGACGGGACCGGCCCAAGGGTACCCCTTGGCGGCGCCGAGGACGCAGGCTAACCAACCGGCCTGGAACAGGAGGATGTTGACGGCGAAGTTCACTGGGGGGCCTGCGGCTTGCGGAAGACCATCTGGACGTTCCCGTTGTAATGCTCGCGGAATGACCCCTCGCAATAGGCCAGGTAGAATTCCCACATGCGGAGGAACGTTTCGGGATATCCCATCGCCCGGACCTCGGCGGCCCGCGCGAGGAACCGCTCCCGCCAGGATTTCAGGGTCAGCGCATAGTGCGGGGTGAGGTCCTCCAGATGGCACAGCTGCAGGTCGGTTTCCCGCGCCGCGCAGGCGGCCATTTCCGATATGGAGGGAATGTAGCTCCCCGGGAAGATGTACCGCTTGATGAAGTCCACCGACTTGCGGTGGCCCGGGGTGACCTGGTCCCGGATCGTGATCGCCTGCAGCGCCATCGCGCCGTGGGGCGCCAGCAGTCTCCCGCACGTCCCGAAATACCCCGGGAGGTACTGGTGGCCCACCGCCTCGATCATCTCGATGGAGACGAGTTTGTCGTACGTCCCCGAAAGGTCCCGGTAGTCAGACAGGAGCAGGCGAACCCGATCCGACAGCCCCGCCTCCCGGACTCTTCGCTCCGCGAACTCGAACTGCCGGCGGGAGATCGTGGCGGTGTCGATGCGGCAGCCGTATCTCCCGGCGGCGTGGATCGCGAATCCCCCCCACCCGCCGCCGATCTCGAGCACCCGGTCCCCCGGGCCGAGGGCGAGCTTCCTGCAGATCCGGTCGTACTTTTCCTCGGAGGCCTCGCGCAGGGTCGCCGACGGGCTTACGAACACCCCGCAGGAATACGTCATCGTCTCGTCCAGGAACTGCGCGAAGAAATCGTTGCCGAGATCGTAGTGGGCTGAGATGTTCCGCCGGCTCCCCTCCCGCGTGTTGCGGCGAAGGGCGTGATATGCCCCGCGCAGCGGCGCCAGCAGCCGGGCCGCGCCGCCCTCCATGGCGGACATCGCCTCCATGTTCCGCACCAGGATCCGTGCGACCGACACCAGGTCGTCGGCGCTCCACGCGCCGTTCATGAACGACTCGCCCGCTCCGACCGTGCCGCCGAGCAGGACATCCCGGTAAAAGGAAGGATCGTTCACGAAGACGGTCGCCGACACGGGATATTCCGCCGTCGATTCGCCCGACACCCACTCGCGATTGCCGTCGATGATACGGATGCGTCCATCACGGACGGCGGACAGGGTTTTCCTCAAAGCGTATCTCCCCGCCGCTTCGAGCAGCCCCGGCGAACATATCGGGCCGGCTCTGCCCTCGATCCGTTCGATCTGCATGGGTGTCATCCCCTCGTCCTTGCGTTTTCCTTCGATGGATGCGTGAAGAAGGGCGCGCGTTTCGCCGTCAGCCGCAAGGCCTGCCAGTAGATGGCAGCCACGACCTTCACCGTCATGAGGGGGTAATGAAGCAGGACCCGGCGCAGGGAGGCCGGCGAGATCGGATCGCGCCTCAGGGCGAGGCTGGCTTTGAACAGGCGCTGCCCCTCCCGGAGATTGAACATGTGGACGTCGAGCGTTTCCCCCGGTTCCCGGAACCACCAGTCGTAGTCGATGTCCATCTCCATGAAGGGCGATACGTGGAACGATTTGCGGAACCGGTGGCGTCTCCATCCCTTCCCGAGCGCCTCGCCGGCCTCATCCCGCATCACGTAGCAGAACCGCTCGTTCCACGGGGTGTTGTTGATCTCGGCCACGATCGTCTCCACGATTCCCCCGTCCGGGGAAAAGCAGTAGAAGAAGGTCACCGGGTTGAAGCAGTGGCCGAAGTACCGCAGGTGGGCGAGCATCCGGACGGGGCCCGCGGGCCGGGTTCCCAGCCGCTGCTCAACGAGATCCCGCACCGCCGTATCGAGAGGGATCGACGGGTCGCCCAGGTGATCCTCCCGCCGCAGCCAGGCGAGGTTCGGCCGGCCGGCGTTCCAGAAACGGAACCCCTCGAACAGGCCGGGCAGCTCGGAGAGGTCGAGGTACATCATGAAGAGGCGGTAGCGGAAGGAGTTCTCCACAGGGGCGAACCGCCGATGCCGCACCTCCCCGATATAGATCGCGCTGTGGGTCAAGGGAACGGTATCCCGAGGCGCCGGCAGACCGCGACGCCGCTGGACACCCCGTCCTCGTGGAATCCCCACCCCCAGTACGCGCCGCAATACCAGGTTCGGCGGACACCGCTGATCTCCGGGTTCCGGGCCTGCGCGGCGAACCCGGCGGACGAGAAGACCGGGTGGTGGTACGTCATCTTCCGGAAGGTTATCGCCGGATCGATCCGCTCTTCACAGTTCAGGGTTACGAGGAACTCCACGGGGGCGGAAAGCCGCTGCAGCACGTTCATGTCGTACGTCACCGCCGCCGCACCCATCCGCTCCCGGGGAACCAGGTAATTCCATGCCGCCCACGCCTTCCGGCGGGTCGGCAGAAGGGAAGTGTCGGTATGCAGGACGACGCGGTTTCCCCGGTACGGAACGGCGGAGAGGATCTCCCGCTCCGCCGGCGACGGGTCAGCGAGCATCCGCAGCGCCTGGTCGCTGTGGGCGGCAATCACCACCTGATCGAACCGTTCTGCCGCGCAGTCGCGGGGCGTCACTTCCACGCGGTCCTCGAACCGCCGGACGCTCTCCACGGGGGCGTTCAGCCGTACGCGTTCCCGGAACGGTCGCGACAGCGGCTCGAGATACTCCCGCGACCCGCCGCGGATCACCCGCCACACGGGCTGGTTCTGCAACTGCAGGAACCGGTGGTTTTCGAAGAAGCGCACGAAAGCCCGCACGGGAAACTCCAGGAACCGCTCCGGGTCCGCGGACCAGACCGCGGCCCCCATCGGCACGAGAAACCGGTCGGTGAACTCCTGGGAGTAGCCGCCCCGGAAAAGATACTCCCCGAGCGTGGTTTCGTCCTGCTCTCCGCCGAGGATCCCGGGCGCTTCCCGGCGGAAGCGGAGGATGTCGCGGAGCATGCGCCAGAAGGGGATGCTCAGGAGGTTCCGCCGTTGGGCGAACATCCGGTCGACCGATGAGGGGCAATATTCCACCCCGGTGCGCCCGCACTTCACGCCGAAGCTCATCGTCGAGGGCTGGGACGCGACGCCGAGCATTCCCATCAGGGCGATGAAGTTCGGATACGTCTCTTCGTTGTAGACGATGAATCCCGTGTCGACGGGGTAGCTTCGCCCGTCCGCCTCGACGTCCACCGTGTGGGTATGCCCGCCGAGCCGGCCTTCCGCCTCGAAAACGGTGACCCGGTGTTCCCGGGACAACAGGTGCGCCGCGACGAGGCCGGAGATTCCCGCGCCGACGACCGCGATATTCACTTGGAAAGAAGCCCTTCGCACAGGGCGCGCTCCGGGACGGGACGGAGCCCCCGGACGATTCCGAGCAGCGACAGGAGCTTCAGAACGTAGTACGTGATGTCGATTTCCCGCCGGAAGAACCCCTGGCGGGAGGCGGAGGGATAATGGTGGTGTTTGTTGTGCCAGCCCTCTCCCAGGGTCAGGAAGGCGAGCCAGACGTTGTTGCGGCTCTCGTCTCCAGTGGCGTAACGCTTCGAGCCGAGGAGGTGGTCCACGGAATTGATCGTCGACGTCACGTGGAGCAGGACGGTGGTGGAGATGCAAACCCCCCAACCAGCATTTGCGGACCCGTGGTTCCAAGTCCCGGCGCGCGGGATTCCAGAAGCGCCCCCGCGCCGGAGAGGCCTCCCGCCCGGGGAGGAGCAGCGTTCATTTCCATGTTGAGATAAATTACCATAAGCATATTGGTTACACTAATCGTTTTCACGTGCCCGCGCATTTCGTAAAGTGGTTTATGACCGAAGGGGGCGACGATGGAAGACGCGACCACGCTGGAGCGTATTGTCCGGGAACTGGTGACCTCGCAGCGGCTGGCGGTGCTCTCCACGGATGACCGGGGGAAGCCCTACTCGAGCCTGATCGCGTTCGCCGCGGCGCCGGACCTGAACCCCCTGGTATTCACGACGCCCCGCTCCACCCGGAAATTTTCGAACCTTTCCGGAAACGCGCGCGTATCCCTTCTGATCGACAGCCGGTCGAACCGCGAGGAGGATTTCGCCGAGGCCTCGGCAGCCACCATCCTGGGAAGCGCCCGCGAGGTGACGGGGGAGGAGAAGGAATCCTGCCTGGTCCTTTTTCTGGGGAAACACCCCTGCCTGTCCTCCTTCGCCCGATCGCCGGACAGCGCGGTCTTCCGCGTCGAGGTCGAGGCGTGCTACGTGGTCAACCGCTTCCAGTCCGTCTCTGAGGTCCGCGTCCGACGGTGAGCGTTCTTCCCTTTTCGTCCGACGGACCCGCACCGTCGGTCGCTTACCGTATGCGCCCGACCACGGCGAGATCCTCGCCGTCGGAGCGGAGCACCACGATTTCACCCGATCGCGTGGAAGCGCCGGTGAGCGCGGCGATATTGACCTGGTGGGTGACAAGGACAAGAGACGGTCCCCGGCGGAGTCCGAGGATCAGCGCCCTCGCCTCGGCGGTCTGCCGTTCCTTCCTTCCGGGATCCCGGAAAAACGAGTTCAACCCCGGTTGCGGCTTCACCTCCCCCAGTCCGAGCAGCCGGGCGGTATCCAGGCAGCGGCACCATTGGCTGGAATACACCGGCAGGTTTCGGATGCCGTGTTTCCGGAACCGCGCTCCCATGGCTCGTGCCTGCTCCCGACCGGCTTCGGACAGGTTTCGCTGCGTCGCGCAGTCCTCGAGGAGAAACCCGGGCGGGTCGTCGGTGCCGGGCGCCTCGGCATGGCGCATCACCGCGACGTGCCCGCCCATCTTGAGCGCCGCCCACAAGGCCGCTTCGTCGGCCGCCGCGGCGGGCGCGGGGAGAAACAGCAGCAGCGCCCAAACCAGGATCCCGCTCATTTCGACAGCGGCTCGGGGCCGGAGAGGATGCGCCCGCCGGCGGCCCGGGCGATGCCGCGCAGCATGCCCGCGAAGACCAGGTTGTGCAGCGGGAGGACGCTGTACCAGTAGAGCAGGCCCAGCAGGCCGCGCGGCCTGAAGCGGGCGCACTGGCGCACCTCGGTGGCTCCGTCCCCGCGTTCGGTCAGCAGCAGTTCCAGCACCGCCTCGCCGGGCACCTTCATTTCCGCCACCAGCTTGAGCCGCCGGCCCGGTTCCGCCGCCAGGACTCGCCAGAAATCCAGGGCGTCTCCGGCCTGGACCGCCAGAGGATCGCGCCGGCCGCGACCCATTCCGGGTCCGCCGAAGAGGCGGTCCACCCCTCCGCGCAGGTGCCAAAGCCAGTCCGCGTAATACCAGCCGGTTTTGCCGCCGATGCCGACCACCGCCGGCCAGCATTGCCGGGCCGAAGCCGCGACCACCATCCGCCGGTCGTCGCGGAAGACCGTACCGCCGGCCCAACGCGGATCGTCGCCGGTGCTCCACTCCACCGGCGGCATCCGTCCGGCATCCGTCCAGGAACTTTCCACCTGCTGAAGGCGCATCTTCTCCAGGGCCAGCCGGATGGCCATCCTGCAGTCGAGCAGCGGGTGGGGAAGCAATTCCCGGATCGCCGCGTCACGGCACACCACCGGGTTGCGCAGCCCTTCGGCGAGGGGACGCGCAAGGGTGGCCGGGACCGGCGTCACCAGGTGGATCCAGTAGGAGGAAAGGCGCGGGGTGAGCACCGGCACCGGGAGGATCCAGCGCCGCGGCAGATGTGCTTCCTCGGCGTACAGGCGCATCAGCTGCCGGTAGGTGACCACCTCCTCGGTGCCGATATCGAAGGATTCGCCGACGGTGCCCGGATGGTCGAGACAGGCGACCAGATAGTGGAGGACGTTGCCGATCGCGATCGGCTGGCAGGGGGTGTCGATCCACCGCGGCGTGATCATCACCGGCAGGCGCTCGACCAGGTAGCGCAGAATTTCGAAGGAGGCGCTCCCCGAACCGATGATCATCGCCGCCCGGAAGACCGTCACCGGCACGGCGCCATGCCCCAGAATCTCACCGACCTCGTGGCGCGAGCGCAGGTGGTGGCTGAGCTGCGGGGCATTCTCGCCCAGGCCGCCGAGGTAGATGATCCGGCCGACGCCGGCGGCAGCCGCGGCGGCCACCATGTTTTCCGCCGCCTCGCGATCGGCGGCGGCGAAGTCGGCAGCCTGCGGATTCATGGAGTGCACCAGGTAATAGGCCGCCTGGCATCCCTGCAGCGCCGCTTCCAAAGCGGACCGGTCGAAAACGTCGCCGGCCATGATCTCGACCTGCGGGTTGCCGGCCCAGGGGCGCCCCGCCAGTTTGGCCGGGTTGCGGCCGATGGCCCGCACCCGCCAACCGGCCTCGACCAGTCGCGGCACCAGGCGGGCACCGATGTAGCCGGTTGCGCCCAGCACGGCGACGGGGCGGGGATCGGGTCGATTCGTTGGCGGCCGCATCTCGCTCCTATTCTAACCGAACCGGATCCGGTTGTTCCCCGCGCCCTGAAATTCAGCCGGTCACCTGAAAGCTTGCCGCCGATTCCGATCCGGGTGAAAATTCCCTATTAACGATTTCGCCTCGGTGCGGGGAGGCTGCATGCCCTCTCGGGCGTTTTGCCTGGCTCTATACGCGGTTTCGGCGTTCCTCGCCTGCGTTGCCGCCGCGCCGCCCCTGCGCGCGGGAACCGTCACCTTCGCCGTGGGAGGCGCCCCCGCCGAGTTCGACCATTGGGAGCGCGTGGCCCGCGAGTTCGAGGGGAAGACGGGAATCCGGGTCGAACTGCTGCGGCAGCCCACCGATACCGGCCTCCGGAGGCAGGGATTGACGATGCCGCTCCAGGCGCGGATTCCCTCTCCCGACGTGTTCCTGATGGACGTGGCATGGCTTGCCCAGTTCGCCGCCTCCGGGTGGCTCGAGCCGCTCTCCCCGCACCTCGGAAAGGGGGGGTGCCCCGGGAAGGAGGATTTTTTCCAACGGATGATCGAAGCGGTCGACACGTACGAGGGCAACGTGGTCGCCCTGCCCGTGTATGTGGACGGGGGGCTGTTGTATTACCGGAAGGATCTGCTGGAAAAATACGGCCTGCCGGGTCCTCCCCGGACGTGGGACGAGCTTCTCCGGTATTCGGAAACCGTCCAGCGGGGCGAGCGCCGGTCCCGGCCCGGGTTCCACGCCTTCGTGTGGCAGGGGGCCCAGTATGAGGGGCTGGTTTGCGACTTCCTGGAATTCGCGGGCCCGTCGGGAGGGTTTCGCGTGGAAAACGGCGAGGTGACCGTCGATACCCCGCAAAACCGGAAGGCGCTGCGGTTCATGCGCGACCTGGTCTGGAAATACGGGGTTTCCCCGCCGAACACGTATACGGAAATGCGGGAGGAGGAGGTCCGCTCCTTCTTCCAGGAAGGGCACGCCCTCTTCGAGCGGAACTGGCCTTACGCCTGGCCGCTTCACGAGGGCCGGGATTCCCCGGTCCGGGGG
>JACZKY010063201.1_pt1 | contig 13897 bp, 13 predicted proteins | sample 8237611 | NCBI WGS metagenome assembly JACZKY01 (sample SAMN16148055, study PRJNA663545) | marine sediment metagenome | biome: sediments and biomass from bioreactor inoculated with such sediments; feature: coastal sediments; material: methane- and iron-fed bioreactor; isolation source: Bothnian...
GCACACACGGCCACCAGCCACAGCAGCGTGCCGGCGACACCACCGAAGGCCAGCGCCGCCTGTCGTGCGCCCCAGTCGGCCACGCTCGCTGCACTGCCCAGAGCCACGATGGCCAGCACCGCCTGCACCAGCAGCACGGCACGCAAGGCCAGCGCCGGATGGCAGACGTCGAAGGCCGCTGCGGCCTGGGTCTGCAGCCGGGCGCGCTCTTCGGCGATGGGGTCGAAACGCGTGATGGCGAAGCTCGAGCTCTGTGCCTCGGTCTGCCGCGTCGTCTCGGGCCACAGGCTGGCCGGGCGGCTGGCCGTGGGCGGGAAGTCGGTGTCTGGCGCATTGGGCGCGTCGGGGCGGCTCATCGTGCACCGGATAATACGGAATCCCTCTTGCACGGCCGCATCCGGCCCTAGGCACATGTCCCACGATCCCCTGGCCAACAAGCAGCAGGCCTGGTCGGCCCTGTTCAGCGAGCCGATGAGCGAACTCGTCCAGCGCTACACCGCCAGCGTCGGCTTCGACCAAAGGCTGTGGCGCGCCGACATCGAAGGCAGCCTTGCGCACGCCGAGATGCTGGCCACGCAAGGCGTCATCGGCGCGTCGGACCTGGCCGCCATCCAGCGCGGCATGGCGCAGATCACCGGCGAGATCGAAGCCGGAAGCTTTGCATGGAAGCTCGAACTCGAGGACGTGCACCTCAACGTCGAGGCGCGCCTGACCGCACTGGTGGGCGACGCCGGCAAGCGCCTGCACACCGGCCGCAGCCGCAACGACCAGGTGGCCACCGACGTGCGGCTGTGGCTGCGCGGCGAGATCGACCGCATCGCGTTGCTGCTGGCCGCGATGCAGCGCGCGCTGGTGGAGCTGGCCGCCGGCCACGCCGACACCGTGATGCCCGGCTACACGCACATGCAGGTGGCGCAACCGGTGAGTTTTGCCCACCACCTGCTGGCCTACGTGGAGATGTTCGCGCGCGACGGCGAACGCCTGGCCGACGTGCGCCGGCGCACCAACCACCTGCCGCTGGGCGCCGCTGCCTTGGCCGGCACCAGCTACCCGCTGGACCGCGAGCGTGTGGCGAAGACACTCGGTTTCGACGCCGTGTGCCAGAACAGCCTGGACGCGGTGAGCGACCGCGACTTCGCGCTCGAGTTCAGCGCCTGCGCCAGCATCTGCATGGTGCACATCTCAAGGCTGGCCGAGGAGATCGTGCTCTGGATGAGCCAGAACTTCGGCTTCATCGACCTCGCCGACCGCTACTGCACGGGTTCGTCGATCATGCCGCAGAAGCGCAACCCCGACGTGGCGGAGCTGGCGCGCGGCAAGAGCGGCCGCGTCATCGGCCACCTGATGGCCTTGCTGACGCTGATGAAGGGCCAGCCGCTGACCTACAACAAGGACAACCAGGAAGACAAGGAGTCGCTCTTCGACACCGTGGACACGCTGGCCGACACGCTGCGCATCATGGCCGAGATGGTGGGCGGCATCACCGTGAAGGCCGAGGCCATGGAACGCGCCGCGCTCAAGGGCTACGCCACCGCCACCGACCTGGCCGACTACCTGGTGAAGAAGGGACTGCCCTTCCGCGACGCGCACGAGACGGTGGCCCGTGCGGTGAAGGTGGCTCTGACGCAGGGGGTCGACCTGGCTGAACTGCCGCTGGCCACGCTGCAGGGCTTCCACCACGCGATCGGCGAAGACGTGTTCGAGGTGCTGACGCTGCGCGGCTCGCTGGCCGCGCGCCAGGGGCTGGGCGGCACGGCGCCGGTGCAGGTGCGGGCGCAGATCGAAAGACACCGGGCGCGGCTCGGCACCGCGGCCTGAGCTCGTGTCGTCGGCGGCCGCTCAGCGCGGCGGGTCGGGCGGCTGGCCCTTGTCGAAGATCACGCGCCACACGCCCGGTGCTTCCTGGCGCCAGATCGAATTGAAGCGAGCGATGACCTGGCCTGCCGGGTTGCGCACCGGTCCGGTCGACAGCGCCAGGCTGCCGTCGGCAAGCACCTCGACCTGATCGGGCTCCCAAGAGAAGGGCGCAGCAGCGACCTCGAAGTAAGGCTTCCAGCCCGCGGCCACCGCCGCCTTGCCGCTCAGCACCTGGCCGGCGGCAAAGAACACCGCCTGCTCCGACAGCCAGCCCGTGAAGGCGGCGTGGTCGCGGTCGGCCATGCTGCGCGCGAAGCTGCGTTCGGCATCGAACACCTGGCGCTGCAGAGCCCCGATCTCCGGCGTTGCTGTCACCGCGCAGGCAGCGGGCAGCCACGCCAAGGCCAGCAGGCACAAGCGCCGGCCGGCGCGGCGCAAACCAGCCCACAACGACCCCGGACCATGGTCAGGCACGGTGCACGGCCGGCTGCCGCGCCGACGTTTCGTCGTCGAACCAGCCCAGCAGGATCAGCGCCATCGCGCTGCCGATCGGGAACAGCAGCACCGCCAGCGCCACCCAGCCGGCCGCCGAGCGCGCCATGCGCCGCGCGCCCAGGCCCAGGAACACCCAGTGCAGCCCGATGGCGCAGGCCAGCACCAGACCGACAGCGACGACGCGCGGCACCGACGCCACGGTGTGTTCGACCAGCGGCGGCAGCAGCATCACGATGCAGGCCAGCGCCACCAGCAGCGCGACGGTGGATGCGGCAAGGGCACGTTGGGCAGAGGTCTCGGGCATGAGGGCTCCGGCGGCTGGGCAATGTCAGTTCAGTGTAGGACGATCCGGCAGCGCCGCGCTACGCTGTGACACTTCCTTTCGCCCCCCACCCCTTGCCCAAACGCCGCTGGATCGCCCACCTGGACATGGACGCTTTCTACGCGTCGGTGGAGCTGCTGCGCTACCCCGACCTCGCCGGGCAACCCGTGGTCATCGGCGGCGGCCGCCGCCACCAGCCGACGCTGTTGCCCGACGGCAGCCGCCGCTACGCCACACTGGCCGGCTACGCCGGCCGAGGCGTCGTCACCACCGCCACCTACGCGGCACGTGATTTCGGCGTGCACAGCGGCATGGGCCTGATGAAGGCCGCCGTGCTGGCGCCGCAGGCGGTGCTGCTGCCGGTGGACTTCGAGCAGTACCGCCTGTATTCGCGCCTTTTCAAGGCCGCGGTGGCCGAGCTGGCGCCGGTGATCGAGGACCGCGGCATCGACGAGATCTACATCGACCTCACCGACGTGCCCGGCGCGCAGGACACGCTGGGCCACGACCCGCACGGCGGCGTACGCGCGGTGGCGCAACAGATCCGCAACAACGTGCGCCGCGCCACCGGCCTGAGCTGCTCGATCGGCGTCACCCCCAACAAGCTGCTGGCCAAGATCGCCAGCGAGCTCGACAAGCCCGACGGCCTGACCGTGCTCACCGCCGCCGACGTGCCAGCGCGCATCTGGCCGCTGCCGGTGCGGCGCGTCAACGGCATCGGCCCCAAGGCCGCTCTGCAGCTGCAGGCGCTGGGCCTGCGCACCGTGGGTGACATCGCGGCACGCGAACGTGCCTGGTTGGTGCAGCACTTCGGCCGCGCCTACGGCAGCTGGCTGTTCGATGCCGCGCACGGCATCGACGACCGGCCGCTGATCACGCACAGCGAGCCGGTGTCGATGAGCCGCGAGACCACTTTCGAGCGCAACCTGCACGCAGTGCGCGACCGCGCCGAACTCACCGGCATCCTCGACGATCTGGCACGGCAGGTGGCCACCGACCTGCAGCGCAAAGGCTACGCCGGCCGCACCATCGGCATCAAGCTGCGCTTCGACGACTTCAAGACCGTCACGCGCGACCTCACACTGCCGCAGGCGGTGGCCGACGCAGCGGCCATCCGCCACGCCGCCGGGCTGTGCCTGAAGCGCGTCGACCTCGGCCGCAGGCTGCGCCTGCTGGGCGTGCGCGCGGCCTCGCTGGTGCGGTTGTAGCGGCACTGCCGCGGCCGGCGCCGGCGCGCCACTGGTTACGATGCGCAGCCGCCGGAGACAGAAATGACCGTCATCACCACCATCGAAGACCTGCGCCTGCTGGCCAAGCGTCGCGTGCCGCGCATGTTCTACGACTACGCCGACAGCGGCAGCTGGACCGAGAGCACCTACCGCGCCAACGAGGCAGACTTCCAGAAGATCAAGCTGCGCCAGCGCGTGGCCGTGAACATGGCCGACCGCAGCACCGCCACGACGATGGTGGGCGTGGCCGTCAAGATGCCGGTGGCCATCGCGCCCACCGGACTGACCGGCATGCAGCACGCCGACGGCGAGATACTGGCCGCCAAGGCGGTCGAGGCCTTCGGCATCCCGTTCACGCTGTCGACGATGAGCATCTGCTCGATCGAGGACGTCGCCGCGCACACGAAGGCGCCGTTCTGGTTCCAGCTCTATGTGATGCGCGACCGCGACTTCATCGAACGCCTGATAGCCCGCGCCAAGGCCGCGCAGTGCGGCGCGCTGATGCTGACGCTGGACCTGCAAATCCTCGGCCAGCGCCACAAGGACCTCAAGAACGGCCTCTCGGCGCCGCCCAAGCTCACGCTGCCGAACATCCTCAATATGGCCACCAAGCCGCGCTGGGGCCTGGGGATGCTGGGCACCAAACGGCGCGGTTTCCGCAATGTCGTTGGGCACGCCCAAGGGGTCGACAACATGACCTCGCTCTCGGAGTGGAGCGCCAGCCAGCTCGATCCGACGCTTGACTGGGACGACGTCAAGCGTCTGCGCGACTACTGGGGCGGCAAGGTGGTGCTCAAGGGCATCATGGACCCGGCCGACGCAGAGATCGCCGCCGGCCTGGGAGTCGACGGGATAATCGTCTCCAACCACGGCGGGCGGCAGCTCGACGGCGCGCCGTCATCGATCGCGGCACTCAAGCCGATCGTCGATGCGGTTGGCGGCCGCGTCGAGGTGCACATGGACGGCGGCATCCGCTCCGGCCAGAACGTGCTCAAGGCCGTCGCGCTGGGCGCCAAGGGGGTCTACATCGGGCGCCCCTACCTCTACGGCCTGGGTGCGCTGGGCGAAGAGGGCGTAACCAAGTGCCTGGAGATCATCCGCAAGGAACTCGACGTCTCGATGGCACTGTGCGGCAAATGCGACATCACCGAGGTCGATCGCTCGATCCTGGTGCCGGGTACTTTCTAGCGCGCGAGGCCGGAGGCGCGCTCTAGTCTGCTAGCGGTCCACACTGCTCGTGTGGTCTCGGTTGCGACCCACGGTCGCGGGGCGTAGCGTTCGGCTGCCGGTTCCTGATTCATTCGCCGCGGCGAAGTCGACCACGACCAGCGCGCGGCGCCGGCAAACGGCGAGTCGGCGTGTGCGCGAAGTGCACGAGCGTTCCCCCAATACTACAAGTTGCCGTGCGGTGCTCGCCGCGAGCGCGCAACGTCACTGGAGACTACTCATGGCTACTTACATCACGATCTGCAATTTCACCGACCAGGGCATCCGCACCGTCAAGGAGAGCATCAAGCGCGCTGATGCGGTCAAGGCTGCGGGCAAGAAGTTTGGCGTCGACATGACGCAGCTCTACTGGACGCTGGGCAGCTACGACCTGGTTGCGGTTTTCGAGGCGACGGACGAAAAGGATGTGACTGCCTTCGGGCTGGCGATCGGCGCGCAGGGCAATATCCGCACGCAGACAATGCGCGCGTTCAACAAGAAAGAGATGGTCGAGATCATCGGCAAACTCGGTTGATGCGCAGGCGCTAAGCAATCGCACGGTGCTGGATGCCGCGGGCCGGGGGCAGGCGACCCGGCCCGACAGTTTCTGGTCAGCGCGTCCCCCCGTGTAACCATCAACCGGCAGGCCGCGCGGGTGGTTGGTGGAAATCACGCCCCGGCTTCGGTCGGGGCTTCTTCTGCGACCTCGATAGGGAATTGCGTGACACGATAACCTAAATACGGTACAACATAAAAACCTATAAACCGTAACGCAGAATAACCTAAAAATCATGGCCGCCCCCGCAGACAAGCTTGCTCAATCCCTCGCGGCATTGAAGACGCTGCAAGACGCTGGAATCGTGGCCATTCGCACATCGAACTTGACCCGCGTCCAGCGCGAACGCCTGCTCAAGAGCGGATTCATCCAGGAGGTTATGAAGGGCTGGTATGTCCCCGCTCGCCCCGACGGGCCAGCAGGAGAAAGCACAGACTGGTTCGCCTCCTTCTGGGCCTTCTGCAGCTCCTATCTCTCGGAGCGCTTCGGGGAGCAGTGGTGCCTGGCTGCAGAGCACTCGCTCGCGCTACATACCGGCGATTGGACGGTTCCCAAGCAGCTTCTCGTGCGAGCGAAAAGAGGGGGAAACAAGCCGACGGGGCTCCTTCATGGCACGTCGATCTTTGATGTCCGACTGGACCTACCAGCAGCGGAGGACATCGAGGTGATTGAAGGGCTGCGAGTGATGAGCCTACCCGTAGCCCTGATCACATGCGCCCCAGGACACTTTGCGGCGCGGCCCGTCGAGACTCGGGCCGCCCTGGCGATGGTCGCAGATGCTTCGGATGTCCTCAGCCACTTACTGGCCGGTGGCCACAGCAGCGTTGCCGGGAGGCTGGCGGGCGCGTTCCGAAACATCGGTCGCAGTCAGATCGCCGACACGCTGGTCGAAACCATGAGGGCGGCGGGCTACACGGTCAACGAAACCGATCCTTTCGACAACCAACCGTCGATCGCCATCGGCCGAAGGGAAACCTCTCCCGCCGTCAACCGCCTGCGCCTTTCATGGGCCGTCATGCGCGAGCACGTGCTGGCACGCTTTCCGGAACCGCCTGGGCTACCTGCCGACAAGCAAGCCTATTTACGCCAAATCAAGGATCTCTACGCGACCGACGCCTATCACTCCCTGTCCATCGAGGGCTACCGGGTCAGCGCCGAGTTGATCGAGCGCGTCAGATCCGGCGACTGGAATCCCGACGATGGGCGTGATCGTGAACAGCGCGACGCCCTTGCTGCCCGCGGCTACTGGCAGGCCTTCCGCAAAGTCGAAACAAGCGTTGGGAGGATTCTGGAAGGCGATAACGCAGGCGATGTCGCGCGCTCGGACCACGGTGGCTGGTACCGGGAACTTCTCGCCCCAAGCGTCGTCGCAGGGATACTGCGGCCGACCGACCTGGCCGGATACCGCAGTGGCCCGGTCTATATCCGCCAATCAAGGCACTGCCCGCCCCGCAGTGAGGTGGTCCGGGCGCTAATGCCCGCGCTATTCGACCTCTTGCGAGATGAGCCTGCTCCAGCCGTCCGCGTCGTTCTCGGGCACTTCTTCTTTGTTAACGTGCACCCCTATCTCGACGGAAACGGACGCATCGGCCGATTCCTGATGAACGCAATGCTGACCTCTGGCGGCTACCCGTGGACAGTCATTCCTTTGGCGCAGCGCAGCCGGTACATGGCCGCCCTGGAAACGGCAAGCGTCGACCAGAACATCTGTCCTTTTGTGGAGTTGCTGGCAGAGCTGGTTGAGCGGGTTTAACCGCCATTGCGACGTGACAAGGGCCCGCACTTTCGCACAGGCCCCTGATCTAATTGGCGCCCCCGAGACGAATCGAACGTCCGACCTGCCCCTTAGGAGGGGGCCGCTCTATCCACTGAGCTACGGAGGCTCCGCAGGCGATTGTACCCAAGCGCCGGGCGCGGTCGAGATTGACCCGGCCCGATTCCATGGCGTTCGGTAGTCCAGCCGTCAGCGGCGACCACTGCGGCAGAAGTCGGCAGCTCGCTACTCCGGTGCGTTCAACTCGGCGATGATCGGGGCGAGTTGCGCCTCGCGCTCTGGTTCGAGGCGGATTGCTTCCGCAAACGCGGCGCGCGTCAGGGACTTGTTCCCCTTGTGCAGATAGGCGATTCCCAGGCCAATGAATGCTTTGGCCTGGTTCGGGTCGAGACCGATGGCCTGCTGATAGTGGGCAATGGCGGCGTCAGAGTGATTCTGGGCGAGGTTGACGCCCGCCAGTTTCATATGCGCCGCCACCGAGCGCGGGTCGGCCTGCGTGGCTGCTTCGAACGCCTGGCGCGCCCGCTCGAACTGCCCTTGCTCGAGCCAGTGCGTGCCCTGCGCGATGAGTTCGGTGGCGCTGCCGTCGGCTCGAGCCACATGGTTCAGGCTCAGCACGCAGAGCAGCACGACAAGCAGGCGGACGAATGGCATCTTGGGATTAGTCATAGGCGCCAGGCGGAAAAAGGGCCAGATCCGCCGGTGTCGGCAAACCTGGCCCTCGTTTCAGCTTACTTCAACGAGCCTTTGCCGTAGCGCTCTTCGTAGCCCTTGCGCACCTTCTCGATGGCTTCCTTGCTCAGGCCGTTGAAATACCAGTCGTGGCCGTCGATCGGCTTGAAGTATTTCTCCAGCAGCGCGTCGGCGAACTTCTCGTTGCCGTCTTTCTTGCGCACCGCTTCGCGCATCTGCGGGATCCACTTGAAGTAGGTGTTCTGCGCGACCACGTAAATACCGTTCCACCAGGTGTAGTCCGGGCCGCTCATGGAGGCGCCGTGGCGGGCGCGGCGACCTTCGTGGTGCCAGATTTCCCACCAGGTCCACTCGATGGCCTCGTCAAACGGCGCGGCGGTGATGTAACCCGACTTGACCAGCTCGCTCATCGCGGCCGCGAGCGGTTTCGCGAACTTGTCGTTGTAGAGATCGACCACATCGTCAAACTGCTTGTAGTGGCCGTCGACCTGGCGACTCGTATGGCAGGCCGAACAGACGTCCTTCATCTTGTCGCGGCGCTGGTCCCAGGTGAGGATCGATTTCACCTTGGAGCCCTTCATCTCATCGCCAATCTTGGGCAAGGCCTTGCCGTCGGGCTCGTCGAACTCGTCACCGTTTTCCAGGCGGATCAGGTTGATCTTGCTGGAAATTGGCGGACGCAAGGTCCACGAGATGCGTTCGCCGACATCATGCGTGACGGCCTGCTCGCGGGTGGCGCTCATGTGGCAGGTGGCGCAAGTGGGCGCCGCCGTATAGTCCTTGCCGACCACCCAGCGCTTGGACTCCAGGTTCATTTCCTTCTCGAAGGCCTTGTAGAGGATGCCGTGCTTGGACTCCTCGTAGATCTCCTTCTGGGGATGATCGGGACCGACATGGCACTTGCCGCAATTGTCGGGGCTGCGGGCCTGGGCGGCCGAGAAGCGGTGGCGAGCGTGACAGGCCGAGCAGGAGCCGCGGCTGCCGTCAGGGTTCAGACGGCCGATGCCGGTGTTGGGCCAGGTCAGGGCGGTCGGTTTGCCCCCTTCCTCCAGCACGACATTCGCGCCGTGGCACTGCCGGCAACCGCCATTGACCGCGGCCGGACCGCCGATCACTTCGCCCATCAGATTGTCCAGCGAGGCCAGGATCAGTCCGGCCTTGGCATGGTGGGAGCGTTGCTGTTGGGCCACTTCCTTCTCATGGCAGACCGCGCAGTTCTGGGGCGAAACGATGATCCGGATCCACGCCCGGTTGTGCTTGAAGGCGTCGGGTTCTCCCTCCTTGGCCCGGTGGCAGTCGTAACAGTCGACCTTGGCAGCAAAATGCGCGCTCTTCTTCCATTCGGCATTGATGCCGGGAGTCAGCTCGGTATGGCAGGCGACGCAACGCTTGCCGGTGGCCTCATCGGCGGCCGACTTCTTGATCAGCGCGGCGTTCGCCACGTTGAGATAGAACGCGGCAAAAACCAGGGTCAGCGCCAGGCTGAACCAGGACCATAGGGATTTCCTCGGGTGTTCCATGACTTCTCCCCCAATTAGTAAAGGGCAATAAAACTAAGGCAAGCTTAACAAAAGCTTGGAAGTAATTCCAGCGTTGTTCCGGCGCCAACTTTGCCTGCCGGCCACTGCGTCGATCCGTGCAATCATGCCGTCGATCTGATCGTTGTTTGACGGCGCCTTGCTAGAGCCGATAGCTTGGTGCTGGGGCCGCGACCGCGATGTGCGAATGGACGCGGCGAAGAGACGTGTGCGAGGCCGGGTATCTATGACCCGGTCATTGGCCGGCAAGATGAGCGATGCAATGTCCCAAGCTTGGACGGAAATGAGAGCGACGCTGGTCCGCGGCTTCACCCTGGTCGAGCTGCTGATGGTGGTCGCGATCATCGGGGTGCTCGCGGCGGTGGCCTGGCCGATGCTGGGCTCGGGCGATGCCCAGAAACTCGCGGTGGCGGCCGAGGAAACCGCCAACTTCCTGCGCCTGGCGCAGAGCGAGGCGCGGCGCACCGGCGGCTACGTGCTGGTCGACGGCAAGACGACCAGCGGCCGGCTCGCGCTCTACCAGTCCAATTCCAGTGCGCAGATGCCACCAGCAACCGGCACGGCAGCGCTGCTCGATCCCCTCACCAAGAACGCGGCGGTGCTCGACGTAACGGGCAGCCTGTTCTCCCGGGGGGTCACGCTGACGCCGATTTTCAGGAGCGGCATTGCGACTTCGTGGTCGCAGTTGCTGATCGGGCCGGGGTTGTCGCAATTCCAGGCCTTCGACGGCATACCGAACAAAGGCCCCATACAGATCAACAGCGGGGTATTGCTGAGTTACGGCGGGCAAAGCCTGCTGGTCAGGGTGAACGAGGTCACCGGCCGGGTGACGCTGCCGTGAGGGCGCGCGTGGCGGCGCTTCGTTCCCTGCGGCGCGCGGCGCGGGGCTTCTCCTACGTCGAGATCCTGGTCTCGGTGCTGCTGATGGCGATCCTGCTGGTGCCGGCGCTGGACTCGCTCAGCGGCGCCATCCGCGGGGGCGACAACCAGCTTGCCGCCCGGCAGCTGGTCTTACGCAGCAAGATGGAGGAAACCCTGAGCAAGCCCTTCAGGGCGCTCTACGCTCAGACCTATCTGAGCGGCGGCAACACCGCCACATCGGTGAGTGCGGCATTCTCGGATGCGCCCGGAGCAGTGGATCGGCGCGTGGTCGTGCTTTATCGTTTTGACGCCGCCACCAACGCGCTGAGCGGCAATAACACCGGCCTGCTGTACGTGAGCGTGTATTTCGAGACCGACGGTAGCGCCCGGGCGCTCAACACCCTGGCGGGGCAGTGGTGGTGAGACGATCGGGCATCCGGTACGCTCAGCGCGGCGTGACGCTGGTGGAACTGCTGCTGGCGGTAGCGATCGGCGCGATCCTGATGGCCACGCTAAATGGCCTGGTCAAGCTCGGGCTGGATGCGCAGACCACTGGGCGCGCCGGCAACGAACTCACTTACCAGGGCCGCTTCGCGCTGGAACGGATCGCCGCGGCGGCGCGCGCGAGCGTGCCCAAGGTGCTGGCGGTACCTGCCGCCAACACCACCGGCGACTGGTTCGCCCCGGCCGGCTGCAGCGGTGCCGCCTGCGTGATGTATTGCCGCAAAACCAGCACTTCCGAGCTGATCGAAACCACCACCGCCGACACCGGCTGCACCGGCACCACGGTGATCGCAAGCAAGGTGAGCGCCTTCTCGGCCACGCTGCCGGCGGCGATGGGGCAGTTTGATCGCCAGACGGCGGTGATCGGGTTGACCATCACCGACGGCAGCAAGACCGTCAGCCTGTCGGCGAGCACGCGGCTGGGTGGGGGTACGCAGTGAACGCGCAACTCCGTCGTGCCGCCGGCTTCACGCTGCTGCCGGTGATCCTCGTCATGACGCTGATCGCGGGCGTGGCCTACCTGCTCAACCGCGATAACGGGATGAATGCCGCAATGGTCGCGAGCCAGGGCGACCAGGACCGCGCCCGCTACGCCGCCGAGGCCGGCCTGCAGGCGGTCAGTGCCGAGATTCAAGCGCGTGACTGCACCGGACCCTATCCGTCAATCGTGAGCAAGGAGATCAACAACAACTTTGGCGGCGCCAGCTACCAGGCCTATGCAAACCCATCCTCGGGAAACACCACCAGCCTGATTTCAACCGGCACATATAACGGTGCTGAGGTCACGCTCACGCGCAACAACGTGATCGCCTATCACCTCGCCCCGTCGGCTTACACCCTGCAGCCGGCCGGCGCCAACATGAGCGACAGCTATATACAAGCGTCCCCCAACGCAAACCATGGCAATGAGCCGACGCTGGATCTCAAGTTCGCCATGAACTCGAGGGCCCTGCTGCGGTTCGATTTTTCCGCGCTTCCGGCGGGCAGCGTGCCCCTGAGCGCCACCCTCAAGCTCTTCCCGCTGTCGGTTTCAACCTGGTTCAGGTTGAACGAGGTCTATCGCATGCTCCATGACTGGACGGAACTTGGCGTGAAGTGGCAGTCTTACGACTCAACCTTGCCCTGGGCCACGCAGGGCGGCGATTATCATCCGGTCGCGGTAGCGTCGAGCGCGACGCCCGCGGCCCTCAACTGGCAGTCGTTTGAGCTCACCGATCTAACCCGAGCGTGGATGTTTGGGGTCGTTCCCAACCAGGGCGTGATGGTGGGCTCGCCATTGTTTGAAGATGCGAACGTCAGCTACGCGAGCAGCGACGCTGCCACGGCTGCCAACCGGCCCAAGATCGTCTTCAGTTATCTGCTGCCCTGCGGCGCGACGGATCCCGGAATCGCTCCACCGACGCCGACTACGGTCACGCTCACGTCGATTGCGGATGCCACCATCGATGTGTCGGCAGCCAAGACCACAGGCACGGACGTTGTCCTGTCTGTAGGTCAGGACGCCGGCGCCAAACCAAGTCAGGGGTTGGTTCGCTTTGACACCAGCAGCATACCGCCCGGCAGCACCATCTCCGCGGCAAAATTGCGCCTCTATCTGGGGTCAACTTTCGGGAACGGGACCTATGACTATGGAGCCTATCGCGTCACTAGCGGCTGGACTGAAAGCACGGCCAGCTTCCCGACCGCTTACGATACCAGTGCGGCGCTGGCTGCATTGAATATCAACCACGGTGCGACGGGGGTCTGGTACGAGTGGCCGATCCCATCGGCCCTCATTCAGGAATGGGTGGACGGGGTTTCGCCTAATTATGGGTTGCTGGTCAATTATGATTCCAGCCAGAAGAACAAAAAGGCAGCCTTTTCGTCCCGCGAAGGCAGCAATCCACCCCAGCTAGTGATTAGCTATTAGGTCTGGTTGACAAGAGATTCTGTACCGGGCCGGCCAGCGAATCGCTTGTTGCCGCGAACCAGGGCCTTTCAGGGAGGCAGCAATTCCGCGACCTGAGATCCGCTTGCCAGGGCCCTTCCTCCAGGAGTCACTGGCGGAGAAATAACAAACGACATCAAACGGTTAAGATACTTCCTTAAAGCCAAGAATGGCATTACCATGGCGCCAGCCAAGCTTTAAGTTTGGTATGAAACACACGAAAGTCAGCGTCACGTGCGCGTCGGTCCGGCGCGGAATGCCGCTGGTCCGATGCGCCTCTGATGGTGCGTGGTTATGAGTAATGCTCCTCTCTGAGAGTTAGTGATCCGTCCGCCCTTGTGGGTGGCGAAAAATGGCAGAGGGGTTGGAGTGGTGTCTGCAACAAGGGGAAGTTCGCTAATGCGGAACAACCGGCTGGGAATCCTGATCATTGCAGGAGCCCTGTTGGTAATCGTCGCGTTGGTTGCACTCATCTTCACTTACCAGCTGCAGGCCCGCGAGGCAGACATTACCGCCTCGGGCACGCGGCTCGCCCGGACGCTCTCGACCCTCCCGGCCGCGCAATTTGGCACTGATGCCCAGCCTGGCAGTACTTTTCACACGCTAATCGGACTGGAGAAGACCCCGGAGTTCGCTTACGGCGTGCTGGTCGATACGGGCGGGCGCAAGCTCACCCAGGTCACGGCCCCGGGTGTCGTGATACCTGACGCCAGCTTTTCGAGCGAACCGAGCACCTGGTTTGGCTCGAGGACTCTCGCTTCGCCCGCCGATGGCAGGACGATCCGTGAGTTCCATGCCCCGAGCCTTGAACAAGGGGAACTCAAGGGCTTCATTCGCATCGGCTATCACTCTCCCGGCTTTGCTGTCTCTGGCGAGCAGATCACGTTCCTGGGGCTGGTGGCGTTGGCCGTATTCCTCCTGGTACCGGCCTTCTA
>JACZKY010007752.1_pt1 | contig 13871 bp, 13 predicted proteins | sample 8237611 | NCBI WGS metagenome assembly JACZKY01 (sample SAMN16148055, study PRJNA663545) | marine sediment metagenome | biome: sediments and biomass from bioreactor inoculated with such sediments; feature: coastal sediments; material: methane- and iron-fed bioreactor; isolation source: Bothnian...
CCGCCCGAGACCGGACTTCAGACACTGATACCGCGACGCCATCCCTGTATCGTTCGACCCTCCAGTCCGACGCTTGCAGCTTTGACGCCATCCCGCGCGGCGCATCCGGCGCTCCCGATGCGCGGGCTCTGGCCGAATTCCGGTCGCGCTGCCCCGATTCCGGTTCCACCAGCACCACTGACATGGGCGCGGAACGCGAGACTCGCGCTCCCCAAGCTCCTGAGCCCGACGACCTGGCGAACGCCGCCCGCGACTTCCAGACCTTTCTCCTGCCGTCCACGGGACGCCGCCTGCCGGTCTACGGCGCGAACCTGTTTCAGCGCGGCCTGGGCACCTTCACGCCGGTCCAGAACATCCCGGTGACCCCGGACTACATCGTCGCCGCGGGCGACGAACTGAAAATCACGGTGTGGGGGGCAATTGACTTCTCGTACGGCACCATGGTGGATCGCTCCGGCACCGTAACGATTCCCAAGGTGGGTAGCTTCAGCGTCGCGGGGGTCCAGTACAAGGATCTCGAACGCCACCTCAAGACCGAGATCGGCAAGTACTATCGCAACTTCCAGCTCGCCGTTTCGCTCGGGCGGCTGCACGCCATACCGATCTTTATCGTGGGCAACGCGGCGCGGCCGGGCAGCTACACGGTCAGTTCGCTCAGCACCCTGGTCAATGCGCTCTTTGCCTCGGGCGGACCATCGGGCAGCGGCAGCATGCGGGCGATCCAGTTGCGCCGCGGCGGAGCGAAGATTGCCGACTTCGACCTATACGAGTTCCTGCTCCACGGCGAGACCAAGAACGATGTCCGCCTGCTCGCCGGCGATGTGATCTTCATCCCGCCGGTGGGTCGTCTGGTGGCAATCTCGGGCACGGTCAAGCGTCCGGCGATCTTCGAGCTCAAGCCGCAGCAGCCAGCTACCATCAAGGACCTGATCGAACTCGCGGGCGGCCTTACCACCACTGCCACCGACCAGCTGGCGACGATCGAGCGTATCGACAACCGCAAGGCGCGCAAGGTCGGAGAGTTCGCGCTCGATGCCGCCGGCTTGGCGCAACCTCTGGCCGAGGGCGATCTGGTCAGCCTCTATCCGATTTCGCCCAAGTTCGAGAATGCCGTCACGTTGCGCGGCAACGTGGCGATGCCGCTGCGCTTCGCGTTCAAGCCGGGCATGCGGGTGAGTGACCTGATCCCGGACGCGCAGGCCTTGATCAAGCCCGATTACTACCTGAACCGCAACGACGCGATCTGGACCGACGGCGAGGATTATTTCCGCAGTCGAGCAGACGGTTCACGAGGCGAGAGACAGCCCTACTTGCAAGGCCAGCCCTACGCGCAAGGCCAGCCCTACGCGCAAGGCCAGCCCTACGCGCAAGGCCAGCCCTACCCGCAAGACCAGAACTACCGCCGCGGCCGCCGCGACACCGACGAGTTCTATCGCACGCAACAAGAGACTGCGCAGATGCGCGCTCCCGATGAAATCCGCCAGCGCACCGACTTCAAGCACGCCGTGACCGAAGTCAACTGGGACTACGCCGTTGTCGAGCGCATGAACAAGACGGACATCACGCCCGAGTTGATCCCCTTCAACCTGGGCAAGGCAGTGCTGGCCCACGACCCGCAACAGGACGTGTTGCTGCAACCTGGCGACATCGTGACGGTGTTCTCGCAACGCGAGATCGAAGTCTCGGCTGCCAAAACCACCCGATTTGCGCGGGTCGAGGGCGAAGTCTCAGTCGCCGGCGTCTACAAGTTGGAGCCGGGCGAGACCCTGCGGCAACTGGTGACCCGGGTGGGCGGGCTGACGCCGGCCTCCTATCTTTACGGCGCCAAGCTGGTGCGCGAGTCGGTCAAGGAGGATCAGGAGCGGCGCTTCAAGGTCATGGTCGACCAGCTTGAAATTGACATCGGCCGCAAGGGCAGCCAGACGCTGAGCGCCGCGACCTCGGACCAGGAACGCTTCGCTGCGCAGGCCCAGATCGAAAGTCAGCGCGACCTGGTGAAGAAGTTGCGCACCCTCAAGCCCGACGGCCGCATCGTGCTCGAACTCGACAGTGCCAGCGCCCAGGTGAGCGATCTACCCGATATTGCGCTCGAAGATGGCGACATCTTCAGCGTCCCGCGCCGGCCGGCCTTCGTCACAGTGCTGGGCTCGGTGTTCAATCCCAACAGCTTCATCTACAAGCCCGAGAAGAGCGTCTCGGATTACATCGAGCAGGCGGGCGGCCCGTCGCGCGACGCCGAAGAGAGCCAGACCTACATCGTGCGCGCCGATGGCTCGGCGAAAGGCAAGGCGACCGGCGGTTGGCTGACGAGCGGTTTCGGCAACGAGCGCATGAACCCCGGCGACACCGTCGTGGTGCCCGAGCGGCTCGAGCATTTCAGCTGGACCAAGGAGTTCAAGGACTGGACCCAGATCCTCTATCAGTTCGGCATGGGTGTTGCCGGCCTGAAAGTGCTCTCGACCCTGTGACGGGAGAAGCGGCTTGAATTCGACTGAGCGAAATATGGCCCCGGGTTCGGAAGAAGGGCTGGAAGAGGAAATCAGCCTGCTCGACCTCGCGCTGGTGCTCGCTGCGCGCAAGAGGCTGATCATCGGTTTCCCGCTGGCCGCGGCAATTATTGCGGCGGTGATCAGCTTTATCATGCCCAACATCTACACGGGCACCACGCGGATTCTGATGCCGCAGCAAAGCCAGTCGAGCGCCTCGGCAATGCTCGGGCAGTTGGGCGGGCTGGCTGGGCTGGCCGGCTCATCGCTGGGTATCAAGAACCCGGCTGATCTGTACGTGGCGATGCTCAGGAGCCGCACTGTCGCCGACGATCTGATTGCCAAGTACAAGTTGCGCGAGCTGTGGGAAGAAAAGAACCTCACTGACACTCGCAAGTCGCTCGAGGAGGTCACGCGCGTCTCGGCGGGCAAGGACGGCCTGATCACCGTCGAGTACGACGACGAAAGTCCCGAGCGCGCCGCCCAGATCGCCAACGACTACGTGGCCGAGCTGCAGAAGCTCACGCAGACACTGGCCGTGACCGAGGCGGCCCAGCGGCGGCTCTTCTTCGAGAAGCATCTCAAGAAGATCAATGCCGACCTCGCCGTGGCCGAGAACGCGCTCAAGACCACCCAGGAGAAGACCGGGCTGATCCAGCTCGATGCGCAGGGCGAAGCGATCATCAAGGCGCTGGCGCAACTGCGTGCCGAGATCGTGGCCACAGAGGTCGGGCTGTCGGCGATGGGCGCCTTTGCCACTCCTGGCAATCCCGATTACGTCCGCGGCCAGCGCCAACTCGCCAGCCTCAAGGCGCAGCTCGCCAAGATGGAAAGCCGCGGCGGCGGCGACAATGCGGTCCTGACTTCGGCGGGCAAGGTTCCCGAAGCGGGCCTCGAATATGTGCGCGCCATGCGCGAGGTCAAGTATCAGGAGGCGATCTTCGTGCTGGTGGCCAAGCAGCTCGAAGCCGCACGGATGGACGAGGCCAAGGACTCGGCCGAGATCCAGGTGCTCGACCAGGCGCTGCCGCCGGACAAGAAGAGTAAACCCAAGCGCGCGCTGATCATCAGCCTGGCAGCGCTCGCCGCCGTCATACTCGCGGTGTTCTGGGCCTTCGTGAGCGAAGGCATCGCCCGCGCCAAGGAAGACCCCGAGCGCGCACCCAAGATGGCTGCGCTCAAGAGGCAGTTGAAGGGGTTTTGAGTGGCGCCCTGGAGGCGCCCAGCCGGAACTTGCCGAATGTGGCGGCTGAGGCTCACAGCGGGTAATGGCTCGGTGGCGGTCTTGCTGGCGGCCGCGTTCCTCGCGCTCGGCGGCTGCAGCGTCGGCCGCATCCTCTCCGCGCCTGCCGCAGAACCGCAGCCCGCCGACCTGATTGTCGCGCTCGGAGGTGGCGGGGGAGACCGGGTGCGCACCGCGCTCGCGCTCTACCGCGAGGGCTTCGCACCACGGATTCTGCTCACCGGGTTTCCCGCTGCGCCCATTGGCGCAAGCCCACCAGAGGGCAGCTGGCGCGCCCGCATCCTGATCGATGGCGGCGTGCCGCCGTCAGACATCCTCTACGACGACCGCGCCCGCGACTCCTGCGAGGAAGGAATCGTCACGCGCGCCACGATGGAACGCCACGGCTGGCGGCGCGCGCTCGTCATCAGCGATCCGCCCCACTTGCGCCGTCTCGAATGGGCGTGGAGCAGGGTCTTCGCTGATTCCGGGATGAGCTACCGGTTGGTGGCCGCGGCCAGCCCGTGGTGGCACGAGGAGTGGTGGCGCGACCAGCGCTCGTCCGACTTCGCGCTGAGCGAAGTGGTGAAATTTGCGTATTACGTGCTGGTGCGCGGGTGCCCTGGCAGCACCAGCTAAGTTGACTCGCGGTACGTGGTAGCTTGGTGCAGCAATTTCGCGCCCTGGTGGCACGGGCGAAGTCGCATCCCCGGCCTGAGACGGAGGTTTGTGTGAACATTCCCAGCGATAATCCGGTCATCGCTTCGGCCCTGTCGGCTGCCCTTTCCCGCTACGCCGCCCGCAACCCCGAGAGCGCGCGCCTGCACGCCGCCGCCGCCGAGGTGATGCCGGGCGGCAACACCCGCACAGTGCTCTTCTACCTGCCGTTCCCGCTCTACATGGTGCGCGGCGAGGGTTGCCGGCTCTGGGACGCCGATGGCCACGCTTACCTCGATGCGCTGGGCGAGTACACCGCCGGCCTCTACGGCCACTCGCACCCGGTGATCCGGCGCGCGCTCGAGGAAGTCCTCAAGGGCGGCATGAACCTCTCCTCGCACACCGCCGGCGAGGCAGCGCTCGCGCGCGAGCTGCGCCGCCGCTTCCCGGTGCTCGAGCTGCTGCGCTTCACCAATTCCGGCACCGAGGCCAACCTCCTCGCGCTCTCGGTGGCCTGCGCCCACACCGCGCGGCGCAAAATCCTGGTCTTCGACGGGGCGTATCACGGCGGCGTGCTGACCTTCGGCGGCGGTGGCTCGCCGGTCAACGTGCCCCACGACTTCCTGGTCGCCCAGTACAACGACCTTGCCTCGACCCGGGGCCTTGCCACTGCCCACGCCTCTGAACTTGCCGCAATCCTGGTCGAGCCGATGCTCGGTTCGGGCGGCTGCATCCCGGGTGACCCCGCCTTCCTCGCCGGGCTGCGCGCGCTCGCCGACGAGACCGGCGCGCTGCTGATCTTCGACGAGGTAATGACTTCGCGCCTCTCCCCGGGCGGGCGTCAGGCGCTGCTCGGAATTAAGCCCGACCTCACCACGCTCGGCAAGTATTTCGGCGGCGGGGTGTCGTTCGGCGCCTTTGGCGGGCGCGCCGACGTGATGGCGCGCTTCGACCCGCGCCGCCCGGACGCGCTCGCCCATGCCGGCACCTTCAACAACAACGTGCTCACCATGGCCGCCGGTCTCGCCGGCCTGAAGCAAGTGCTCACACCCGCTGCACTGGCCGCCCTCAATGAATGTGGCGAGCGGTTGCGCGCCGCCGCCAATGAGCTTTTCGTGCGCAACGGCGTCGCTCTGCAGTTCAGCGGCATCGGCTCACTGATGAACCTGCACGCCACCGATAGGCCCATTTCCCACCCCGCCGATCTGGTCGACACCGATTCGCTCGTCAAGGAGCTGATCTTCCACGAGCTCCTCGCCCGCGGTGTCTATATGGCGCGGCGCGGCTTCGTCGCGCTCTCCTTGCCCTTCGGTGACGCCGAGATTGCGGAGTTCCTAGCGGCGCTCGACGCGGTGGTGGGGAGATTTAAGGGCGTGTTGCCGGCGCGGGGTTGAGGCAGCCTCCATCAGGAAGCTCGGGCAGACCTCACCGGCGCAGAGCCCGCTGATGGGGTGGGCCTCGACCCATGTGGCGACCTCTGATTCCTAATCCGATGGACGCAATGGCGCTCGCGCCGAACACCCCGGGGAGATAGAAAGGAGGGATTGAACCCACCTCTCTAGGGGCAAATAGTGGTACCATTAAATGGTACTGACGCTTGATGAACCGCAAGTGCCAGCGCACGCTCGCAGCGGTCTTCGCACATCCCACCAGTGCGAACCTGGCATGGAGAGATCTCGAGGCCCTTTTCAGGGAGCTGGGGGCGGACGTGAGTGAGCGCGAAGGAAGCCGCATTGCTGTGGTTCTGTTCGATGAGGTGCGCGTGTTTCACCGACCGCATCCTTCGCCACACACCGACAAGGGTGCCGTTGCGAGTATTCGCAAGTGGTTCGAGCAACACGGGGTTTTGCCATGAACGTCATGACGATCGACGGGTATCACGCAAGAATTGAGTACGACGCTGAGCTTGACATTTTCCGGGGGGAGATCCTTGGCCTCACTGGTGGAGCGGATTTTTACGGTCGGAACACGAAGGAACTCCGCTCGGAGTTCAGGAAGTCGCTGCAGGTCTTTCTGGAGGTTTGCCGCGAGAAGGGCATCGAGCCCAGGCGAAGCTATTCGGGTCGGTTCAATCTGCGTATTCCCGCGGATCTTCACGAAAGACTGGCCATCGTCGCGCAGGCTGAGGGGAAGAGCATCAATACGCTCGCGCAGGAAGCATTGCAGCAGAGGGTCGCCGCATGAGACCGTTCATGTCGGAGTACCATTGCCCGCCTCCACGCAACTCTGCCCACTTCAATGACCCCCGCCCCCGCGCCCTCCCGCGCCCTCTTCTGGCTCTGTTGCGCCAGCTTCACGCTTCTGGCGCTCGTCCCGGCCCCGTACCTGCCACCGATCATCTTCAATTGGTGGGACAAGGCGGAGCACGCAGTCGCCTTCGCGGCAATGGGGGGCCTTGGTCTGCTCGCGTATCCGCGCCGCTGGACCCCGGTGCTTCTCGGCCTGCTCGCCTTCGGCGCCGTGATCGAACTCGCCCAGGCCGCCACCGGCTGGCGCAGCGGCGAGTGGGGCGACTGGCTGGGTGACGCGGTTGGGCTGGCCGTGGTCTGGCTGGTGCTGCGGCTCTGGGGCGCAGCAACCCGTTGACGACACGTACGATTCTGCGTACAGAAGCCGGTGGGCGATCTCGTCGGTGCGCACTCGTGCCGTATTAACATTCAGCATCGTCTGATATACCTGGTCTTCTAAATGAAAATCCTCCTTACCGGCGCCGCCGGCTTCATCGGCATGCACACCACCGAGCGCCTGCTGGCGCGCGGCGACACCGTGGTCGGCGTCGATAACTTGAACGACTACTACGACGTACGCTTGAAGGAGGCGCGGCTCGCGCGCCTTACCCCGCACGCGAACTTCTCTTTTCACAAGCTCGACGTCGCCGACCGCGACGGCATGACGGCGCTCTTTGCCGCTGAGCAGCCCGAGCGCGTGATTCACCTCGCCGCCCAGGCCGGGGTGCGCTATTCGCTCACCAACCCCCACGCCTACGTCGAGTCGAACCTCACCGGCTTCATGAACATCCTCGAAGGCTGCCGCCACAACGGCGTGGCCCACCTCGCCTACGCCAGCAGCTCGAGCGTCTATGGCGGCAACACCGCGCTGCCCTTTGACGAGCACCAGAACCTCGATCATCCGATCAGCATGTACGCGGCCACCAAGAAGGCCAACGAGCTGATGGCCCACACCTACAGCCACCTCTTCGGCCTGCCCACCACCGGACTGCGCTTCTTCACGGTCTACGGCCCGTGGGGGCGCCCCGACATGGCGCTCTTTCTGTTCACCCGCGCGATCCTCGCCGGCGAGCCGATCAACGTCTTCAACAACGGCGACATGGTGCGCGACTTCACCTACGTCGACGACATCGTCGAGGGCGTGATCCGGGTCACCGACAAGATCGCCACTCCCGACCCGGCTTTTGACCCCGCGCACCCCGACCCGGCCACCAGCAACGCGCCCTACCGGGTGTTCAACATCGGCAACAATCGCCCGACCCCGCTGATGGACTACATTGGAGCTCTGGAGGGCGCGCTCGGCATCACCGCGCAGAAGAATTTCCTGCCGATGCAGTTGGGTGACGTGCCCGCTACCGCGGCCAATACCGATGCGCTCGACGCCTGGGTGGGCTTCAAGCCCGACACCCGCGTGGTCGACGGCATTAAGCGGTTTGTGGACTGGTATCGCGGCTACTACGGAAAATGATTCGATGAGCCGCAAAGGCATCACCCTCGGCGCCGCCGGCACTCGGCTGCTGCGCGAAGCGGCGTTTTGAGCGAGCAGTTCACCCGCCTGGCAATTCCCGACGTGGTGCTCATCGAACCGCGCGTGTTCGGCGACGAGCGCGGCTTCTTTTTCGAAAGCTGGAACCGTGCCGCCTTCAGGGCCGCCACCGGGCTCGACCCTGAATTCGTGCAGGACAGCCATTCGAAATCGCTGCGCGGCGTGCTACGTGGTTTGCACTACCAGCTCCCGCCCAAGACGCAGGGCAAGCTGGCGCGCGTCATTGTCGGCGAGGTCTTCGACGTGGCGCTGGACCTGCGCCGCCGCTCGCCCACTTTTGGGCGCTGGGTGGGTAACTTGCTCTCGGCCGAGAACAAGCGCCAGCTCTGGATTCCGCCCGGCTTTGCCCACGGCTTCCTGACCTTGTCGGAGAGCGCCGAGTTTATCTACAAGGCGACCGAAACCTACGCCCCCGAGCTCGAGCGCTGCATTCGCTGGGACGATCCGGCCTTGGGCATCAAGTGGCCGCTGGATGGCGAGCCGCTCGTGTCCGAGAAGGATGGTGCCGGGGTGGCGTTCGGCGCTGCGGAGTGTTTTGCCTGACGACGGTTGGCCGCCGTTTAACGGTGCTCGACTTTCTCCTGCAGCCACACCTTGATGAGCGACTGGTAAGGGACATCGCGGGCGTTCGCCGCCGACTTGATCGAGTCGAGCAGGTGCTGAGGCAGGCGCAGCGAGATAGTTTTGGTTGAAGGTTTCAGGTTCGGCATGACGCCCTGGCGTGCCTTCGTCCAATCGAGGAATTCGCTCGAGTCGCGGTCTTTGGCCTCCCAGAAGGCGCGTTCTTGCGCTTCGCTGCGAAATTTCGGCAACGGTTTAGATGGTTTGTTCATAAGCCCTTCTTTCTTTCCGATGCATGTCGCGCGCCGAAATGACGCGCAACAGCGTTCCCCCGGCCCGTAACGTGAATGTGATGTGCAGTGCCCGCCCCCTGTCGGTCCGGCCCAGGGCATGAATACGCAGCTCATGATCGCTGTGCCGTTGATCCTCCAGCATCAACAAGGGCTGATTGAAGAACACTTCCTCGGCTTCTGACATGCTCACACCGTGGCGCTCGTTCTTACGTTCGTTTCCCTGGTCCCATTCAAAGCCACTGATGAGGGAAAGATCAATCATTTTTGTATATTACCTTAATATACACGAGACGGCCACGATTCAAGTCTGCGCCAGGCCGTGTGTTCGCAGTGTCGTCAATTGGGGAATAATGCCTTGCCGCAGCGGGCAACTTCGCGGAGTCTCCCCGAGTCGGACGGATTGGCCGGAAAGATGATCGCTATCACTCGGCTGCCGTGGCGCTGGCGGTGTCCGTCAATCTAATGATCAGAACTGGAGTGAGCATCAGGAAATGAAAGTCACCGTTTTTGGAACCGGCTATGTAGGCCTGGTGCAGGGTGCTGTACTCGCCGACGCTGGCCACGAGGTGATCTGCGTTGACGTCGACGCGGCCAAGATCGCCAAGCTTGAGCAGGGCATCATCCCGATCCACGAGCCGGGTCTGGATTCGGTGGTGCGCGCGGCGTATGCCGCCGGGCGACTCGCCTTCACTACTGATGCAGCCGCTGGCGTAGCCCACGGCGAGCTGCAGTTCATCGCGGTCGGCACCCCGCCCGACGAGGACGGCAGCGCCGACCTCAAGTACATGCTGGCGGTCGCCGAGACCATCGCCACCCACATGGACGGCTATCGCGTCATCATCGACAAGTCCACCGTGCCGGTTGGCACGGCCGACAAGGTTGCCGAGCGCGTGCGCGCGGTGCTCGCCGCGCGCGGCGCCGCCCACCCCTTCGACGTGGTCTCCAACCCCGAGTTTCTCAAGGAAGGCGCGGCGGTGGCTGATTGCCAGCGCCCCGAACGCATCATCATCGGCACCGAGAGCGCGCGCGCCGAGGAGCTGCTGCGCGAGCTCTACGCGCCGTTCAACCGCAACCACGACAAGATCATCGTGATGGACGCGCGCAGCGCCGAGCTCACCAAGTACGCGGCCAACTGCATGCTCGCCACCAAGATCAGCTTCATGAACGAGATGGCCAACCTCGCCGAGCGGCTGGGCGCCGATATCGAGGCGGTCAGGAAGGGCATCGGCAGCGACCCGCGCATCGGTTACCACTTCATCTACCCGGGAGCGGGCTACGGCGGCAGCTGCTTCCCCAAGGACGTGCAGGCGCTGATCCACACCGCTGAGAGCATCGGCTTCGATCCCAAGCTGATGAAAGCGGTCGAAGCGCGTAACGCCGCCCAGAAGCAGGTGCTGTTCGCCAAGATCAGCGCCCATTTCAAAGGCGATCTCAAAGGCAAGGTGATCGCGCTCTGGGGGCTGGCGTTCAAGCCCAACACCGACGACATGCGCGAAGCCCCGAGCCGGGTGCTGATCGAGGCGCTTTGGGCTGCCGGCGCCCGGGTGCAGGCCTATGACCCGGCGGCGATGGACGAGACCCAGCGCATCTACGGTAGTCGGCCTGAGTTCGTCTTGTGCGGCACCAAGGAGGCGGCACTGGTGGGTGCCGATGCGCTCGCCATCGTCACCGAATGGCAGCAGTTCCGCGCCCCTGATTTCGACGGCCTGCGTGCCGGGCTTGCCGCGCCGGTGATCTTCGATGGCCGCAACCTCTACGACCCGGCGCAGTTGGCGGCGCGCGGGTTCACCTATTACGCGATCGGGCGGGCAGGGCACGCATGAAAACCATCTTCCTCGTCGCCGGCGCGCGGCCCAACTTCATGAAGATCGCCCCGATCGTGCGCGCGTTGCGCGCCCACGGGGGGCTGGCGTTCCAGATCATCCACACCGGCCAGCACTACGACCGCGACATGAACGAGGTGTTCTTCGAGGAACTCGGCATCCCGGCGCCCGACGTGTTCATGGCCGCGGGTGGCGGCAGTCACGCCCAGCAGACCGCCAAGATCATGGTGGCTTTCGAGGAACTGTGCCAGGCGCAGCGCCCCGACGCGGTGCTGGTGGTGGGCGACGTGAACTCCACCCTGGCCTGTTCGATCGTCGCCAAGAAACTGCACATCCCGGTGGCCCATGTCGAAGCCGGATTGCGCAGCGGCGACCGCTCGATGCCCGAGGAGATCAACCGACTGGTCACCGACAGCATCTCCGACTGGTTCTTCGTCACCGAGCCGAGCGGCGTTGAGCACCTCAAACGCGAGGGGCACCCGGATGCTGCGATCCACTACGTGGGTCATGTCATGGTCGACAATGTGCTGTACCAGGCCGAGAAACTTGCTGCGGTGCAGGGTGCGGGCGCCGCGCGGGCACCGAATGGCGACGCTGCGGAGTTCGACCCCCGCGCCTGGAAGGCGGAACATACCGCTGGTGGCGGCCGTTACGGGGTGGTCACCCTGCACCGGCCCAGCAATGTCGATGATGCCGCGATGATGGCGCGCATTGGCGGCGCGCTCGCCCAGATCGCCGCCGAACTGCCGCTGGTCTTCCCGGTTCATCCGCGCACCCGCGCCAACCTGGAGAAGTTCGGGGTCGACCTGGGACCGCGCGTCACGCTGGTGCCGCCGCAGCCCTATATGGCCTTCCTCGAGCTCTGGAAGGACGCGGCAATGGTGCTCACCGACAGCGGTGGGCTGCAGGAGGAGACCACTGCGCTGGGCGTGCCTTGCATCACGATCCGCGAGAACACCGAGCGCCCGATCACGGTCGAGGAGGGCACCAACGTGCTCGCCGGTACCGATCCGGTGGTGATCGTGGCGGCAGCCGCCCAAGTGCTGCGCGGCGAAGCCAAAAGCGGCCGCCGTCCCGCCCTCTGGGACGGCCAGGCCGCGCAGCGGATTGTCGCGATCCTGGCTAGGGAACTGTAGACGGATCGCTCGGGTTGCTGGTACCGTTTCACTCGTTTGGGGGATATACTCCGGCCCCACAGCCGCTACACTCCCAAACACGCGTTGCCGCGCATTGCGCGGAGGAAATGGATGTTCGCTGAACTGTTGTCCTTTGGCCTGCTGCCGTTGCTTGCCGCCTTTCTGGTGAGCCTGACAGTGGCTTGGCTGTTGGTTATCTCGAGCCGGTGGCACCTGCGCCATACCGACGACCACCAAGGCCACTTACCGCAGAAGATTCATCTCGGCGCGGTGCCGCGCATCGGTGGCGCAGCGATTGTGCTCGGGGTAATGGCAGGCGGCTATGCGGCGGTCAGCGGCGTGGATTCGCCGCTGTTCGGACCCCGAGCGCTGGGTTTGCTGCTAGGCGTGCTCCCCGTGTTTCTGATCGGGCTTGCAGAGGATGTTTTCAAGCGGGTTCGACCGCGCTACCGATTGCTCGGCATGGCCTTCGGAGCGTTGATCGCCCTCCAGTACGCGGACATCGTGTTGCTCCACACCAAGGTGCCGGTGATCGACGCCCTGTTCGCGTTCTACGGTGTGGCCATTGCGCTGACGGTCTTCGGAATCGTCGGCATTACCAACGCCTTCAATATCATCGACGGCCTGAACGGCCTCCTCGGCGGCATCACGCTGATCACGCTGACGGGAATCGCGGTGGTGGCGTGGCACCTTGGCGACATGAAGGTCGAACTGATGGCGGGCATCATCGCTGCCGCCACGCTCGGTTTCCTGCCCTTCAACTGGCCGCGTGCGCGCCTCTTTGCGGGCGACGGTGGGGCCTACTTTCTCGGCTTCATGGTGGCAGGGCTGCTGCTGCTGCTGGTGGCGCGCAACAGCGCGGTCTCGCCCTGGTTCGGGCTCACTGCCGCGGCTCTGCCCTTGAGCGAGACGTTGCACTCGATCTGGCGCCGGCGCCGGCGCCGGGTAGCCACTACCGAACCCGATTTCGGGCATCTCCACCAACTGGTTCGTGAACGGATGCTGCGTGCCCGGATGCTGCTCGCCTTGCTGGAGTATCGCGTGACCCGCTCCTTGCCGGGGGTCGATCGCAGGGCGTGTGCGCGCGCACCCGGCTTCCGCTCCCCGAACGGCTCGATTTCGCCCTGGTTGTGGGGCCTGCACGCGACCGCGGTTACTTTGGGCGCAGCGTTCTATCAGAACACCGCGGCACAGATGCTGTTGTTCGCGGGGTTCTTCCTGGTTTATCGCTTGATTTACATGCGCCTGGAGCGTTTTTCGCGCCAGCGCTCGATGATTCAGTACGACCAGCAAACGGGAGCGGTGTGGGGCCTCCGCAAGGGACCCTACAAGCCGGCGCCGGCGGCAAGGACGCCACAGGCTGCGGCAGCAGCAGCCCCAGCCCCGGCGGCAACGCCGCCATCGCCCGCACCGCAGGCTGCGCGAGCACCGGCGCAGTTAGACCCCGCGGCGCCTGCCGCGCCTTCAGCCGAGCGTTCGGGCCCGGGCTCGAACAATTCGAACCCCCGTTAGATTAGCCGGCGTCGCACCGGCGCATCCGTGCCATGAAGTGGCGTAGCACGGGCGGCTCGTAGGTGAACTCCATGCCCCGGATCTCGGCCGCGCGCGCGCTCACCGCCAGCAGCGTATCGGCGATGTAGTCCATGTGGTCGTTGGTGTAGACGCGCCTTGGAATGGTGAGCCGCATCAGTTCGAATTCCGAGGGCTCCTGCTCTCCGGTGGCCGGGTTGCGACCAAGCATCAGCGAGCCGATCTCGACCGCCCGGATGCCGCCCTCGAGGTACATCTCGCACGCCAGCGCATGGCCCGGGAACTGGTCGGGCGGGATGTGCGGCACCAGCTTGCGGGCGTCGACGAATACCGCGTGCCCTCCGGTGGGGTACTGGATCGGCACGCCGCCGGCGCGCAGGCGCTCGCCG
>JACZKY010015945.1_pt1 | contig 13864 bp, 13 predicted proteins | sample 8237611 | NCBI WGS metagenome assembly JACZKY01 (sample SAMN16148055, study PRJNA663545) | marine sediment metagenome | biome: sediments and biomass from bioreactor inoculated with such sediments; feature: coastal sediments; material: methane- and iron-fed bioreactor; isolation source: Bothnian...
TGCTGCGCGTTCCTTCCGCGTAGATGAGGACGGAGTTGTTTCCCGCGAGCGCCGCCGCCGCGTTCGATAGCGCGGTCCTCGACTGCACGGCATTCCGACGGTCCACCATGATCTGCCCCAGGGACAGGAGCACCCATCCGAAGACGGGGATCCTCGAGAGCTCCTTCTTGAAGACCCAGTGCAGCGGGTGGGGGATGGACACCGCGAGCGCGGGCGTGTCGATATGGCTCACGTGGTTCGACATGAACACGTACGGGGCGGAGGGGTCCACCCGGGAGAGCCCGCGCGTCTCCACCGTCACCCGGAACAGGGCCAGGACGAGCCGCGACCATGCCCGGGAAACCCAGCGGAAGATTTTCCCCTTCCGGCGTTGACCGGGGACCAGCAGGCCCACCGCGAGCGCAGGCAGGCCGATCACCAGTGTGACCAGTGCGAGGAAGATCCCGTGAAAGACGGTCCGGGGGCTCAAGAGGAGCTTCCCTTCCGTTTCGTGTTCCGCGCCCCCTCCGGGCAGACCGGGAGGAGCGGGCACCCCTCGCAGAGCGGTTTCCGCGGCCTGCACACCTCCCGGCCGAGGCGGATGAGGTTGAGGTGGAGCGGCCCGTGGTCCCCGGGTTCCACGTGCGGCTCGAGGAGAAGGGCGGCTTTCGTGAGGTTGGCTGAGGTGGGCACCAGCCCGAGACGCTTCGTCACCCGGAGGATATGGGTGTCCACGGGGAAGGCGGGCAGGCCGAAGGAAAACAGGAGCACGATGTTCGCCGTCTTGACGCCGACCCCGGGGAAGGACGTGAGGGCCTCCCGCGCCGCGGGAAGCGGCATGCCCCGCAGGAAGTCGAGGGAGTAGCCGCCCCGCTCCTCCCGCAGCCGCGTCAGCGCGCCGAGGATCGACTTCCCCTTCGCTTTCGCGAGGCCCCCCGTCCGGATCGCGTCCTCGACGTCGGACGGGCGCGCGGCGGCCAGGGAGGAAAGGGTCGGGAACCGTTCCATCAGGCGATCGAAGGCGCGGTCGCGGTTGGCGTCGGTGGTGTTCTGCGAGAGGATCGTGAGGACGAGGTTTCGGACCGGGTCGGTCTCGTGGCCGCAGATCCCGGGTCGGCCGAACCTTCCGGCGAGCAGGCGGGAGACCACGCGAAGACGGCCGGACAGCCCCCGGCCGCCGCGTGCCGTCCCCGCCATCAGCCGTACCCTTCTTCCGTTAAGAGCAGCGCGACCTTCAGCCCTTCCGGCGTCAGGCGGACCGCCGGCTGCAGTTCCCAATACTCGATCAGCCCCCTCGCGCGCAGGCCGGACACCGCCTCGGGCATCTCCCACCGCTCCACCCCGGACTCCTCGTCCAGCCCTTTCAGGGCCGGCGTGGCGCCGGGACCGAACTCGCGGTAGAACGCGAACAGGCAAAGGAGGAGTTGCCGCTCGTTTCCGGAAAGGGGCGGATCGCTCATGGTGTTCCCTAGGGCGCGAAGGGCGTCGGCCCGCCGGATTTCCCCTTGAGGTTGCCGACCTCGGCCTCGAGTTCCCGGATCCGCCGCGCCGCGGCGGCGGCCTCCGACCTGCGGCGGAAGGATCCGGGAAGCCCGGCGAGCCAGCCCCCCAGCACGCCGGCCGCGAAGCCGGCGACGATCACCACCAGCAGCGAGGTGTCCCCGGTGAGATGCAGGAACCGCACGGTGACGATGCCGGGGTTCTGCACGCCGAAGGCCGCCACGAGGGCCAGCAGAACGATGAGCACGATCATCGAGAGCTTCATGGACTTCCTCCTTTCAGATTCGGGGTCCCGGCTGTTTCGGGCCCCACCGCCACACCTTTTCCATCCCGCTCGGGGCTGTGCAGCCCGGCGATCATCCCCTTCACGCGTTCGCACTCGTGAGGCCCGGGGCACTCGATCTCGCACGGGTCGATGTGGGTGACCACGTGGGCGTTGCCCAGCGCCTCCCGGATCTCCATCTCAAGATGATCGGCCACCCGGTGGGCCTGTTCCAGGGAGTATTCGCGGCACACGACCACGTGGAAATCGACCTGCATCGCCGATCCGGATCGCCGCGTCCGCAGGTCGTGCCACTCCACCACCATCGGGCGGTGCGCCTCGATGATCTCCTTGATCCGCGCCACCGTCTCCGGAGGAAGCTGGTGGTCCATCAGCTCCTCCACCGCCCCTTTCAGCAGCGGCACGGCGGCGACGAAGATGTAGACGCCCACCGCCAGCGCGACGCCGGGGTCCAGCCACCTCCACCCCGTGAGCCGGTACAGGACGAGGGAGAGGAGGATCCCGCTCCCGGAATAGACGTCCGTGCGGAAATGGAGCGCGTCCGCGGAGAGGGCCGTGGAGCCCGAGGACTCGCCCGCCTTCCGGATCCGGGCGGAGATGTACCACGAAGCGACCACGGAGAAGACCATGACGAGGATGCCCACGTCGAGGCCGATCCCCCCCGGCGCCCTCCCTTCGCGCAGGCGCCTCACCGCCTCCCACACCACTCCCGCTCCTGTGAGGGCGATCACCACGCCCTGGAAAAGGGTGGCCAGCGTCTCCGCCTTCCCGTGCCCGTACGGGTGGCTCTCGTCCGCCGGATCCATCGCCTTCCGGATCGACAGGAGGTTGACGGTCGACATGAAGATGTCCGCCACGTTGTCGAGGGCCGAGGCGAGGATGCCGAGGGAGCCGGAGACGACCCCGACGACGAACTTGAGAGCGCACAGGGCGGTGGCGCTCCCCAGGGAGAAGCGGGCGGTCCGCAGGCGAAGCCGCCGGTTCTCCGGCGAACCGGCGGGAGCGGTCGTGGTTTCCGGCAATAGATCTTGCGTCCTTTCCCCGGGGTCTGTGGCGTCCGGCGGGCGGATGCCTGCGATTTGACACCGTTTCCGGCTGTTGCAAGAATAGCACATCACATACGGCGGGGAGGGACGGCGCGTGGTCCAGAAGGCGAAGAAGATCTGGTTCGACGGCAAGCTCGTGAACTGGGACGATGCGCAGGTGCACGTCCTGTCCCACACCCTGCACTACGGCGTCGGGGTGTTCGAGGGGATCCGCTGCTACAAGACGGAGGACGGCCAATCCGCCGTCTTCCGGCTGAAGGAGCACGTGGACCGGCTCTTCGACTCCGCCCATATCGTCCTGATCGAGATCCCGTTCACCCGCGAGGAGATCCGCGCTGCGATCCACAAGACCCTGGTCGCCAACGAACAGTCCGAGGGGTATATCCGCCCGATCGTCTTCCTCGGCGAAGGGGAGATGGGGCTGCACGTCCGCAACAACCCCGTGCGCGTGGCGATCGCCACCTGGCCGTGGGGGGCGTATCTCGGGGAGGACGGGATGAAGAAGGGGATCCGCGCGAAAGTCTCCTCCTTCAACCGCCACCACCCGAACGCGGCGATGAGCAAGGGGAAGGTGATCGGCAACTACGTCAACTCGGTTCTGGCGAAATGGGAGGTGGTGAAGGCGGGGTACGACGAGGCGGTCCTTCTCGACCCGGAGGGGTACGTGGCGGAAGGGTCGGGCGAGAACATCTTCATCGTGCGCAACGGGATCCTGCAGACGACGCCGCTCACCTCGGTCCTTCCGGGGATCACCCGGGACTCCGTGATCACGATCGCGCAGAAGTTCGACATCCCCGTGAAGGAGGCCCGGTTCACCCGGGACGAGATGTACATCGCCGACGAGATCTTCTTCACCGGGACCGCCGCCGAGATCACCCCGGTGCGGGAGGTCGACGACCGGAAGGTCGGCGCGGGGAAGCCGGGGCCGATGACGAAGCGGATCCAGGCCGCATTCTTCGATATCATTCTCGGAAAGAACGCCCTCTTCCAGCACTGGCTGGATCTGGTGAAGTAGCCCGCCTGCCGGGCGCGCGACGCGCCCGTGGTAAGATGAAAAAATGCTGAACGTCACCGAGATCTTCGCCAGCGTCCAGGGGGAGACCTCGTACTCGGGGTACCCGTTCGCCTTCGTTCGGCTTGCCGGGTGCAACCTCCGCTGCCGGTACTGCGACACCGCCTACGCCTACGACGGCGGGGAGGAGTACCCGCTCGAGGAGGTCGTTTCGCGGGTGACCGCTTTCGGGCTCACGCGCGCGTGCGTCACCGGAGGGGAGCCGCTGCTGCAGGAGGAGACGCCCGCCCTCGTGAGGATGCTGCTCGACCACGGCCAGGAAGTGCTCGTGGAGACGAACGGCACGCTGCCCCTTTCCGAGCTCGACCCGCGGGCGGTCAAGATCATGGACGTGAAGTGTCCTTCTTCCGGCGAGGACCGGAAGACGCTTTGGGAGAACTTCCGCCACCTGACCGAGCGGGACGAGGTGAAGTTCGTCGTCTCCACGGAGGAGGATTACCGGTACGCCAAGGACGTGGCGGCGCGGTACCGGCGGGAAAAGAAGTGGGGCGTTCTCCTCTCCCCCGCGTTCGGATCCCTCGCGCCCGTGAAGCTCGCGGGGTGGATGGTGGGGGACGCCCTCGACGCCCGGTTCCAGCTGCAGCTCCACAAGATCGTCTGGGGATCGGACCGGAGAGGGGTTTGAGGGGATGACGGCGGGAAGCAGGCCGATCGGGATCGCCCTGGTCAGCGGCGGGATGGACAGCTTCGTGATGGCGGAGTTCTGCACGCGGGAGTCCGAGCTCGCCCTCCTCCACGTCAACTACGGGCAGCGAACCGAGGCGAAGGAGCTGTCCTGCTTCCACGCCGTCGCGGAGCATCTGAAGGTACCGGCCAGCCGACGCCTCGTCGCGGACATCGGTTACCTGAAGCGGATCGGGGGGAGCGCCCTGACCGACGACGGGATCGCCGTCCCGGAGGCGGATCCCGGCCGCGGGGGGGTCCCCGTTACCTACGTCCCGTTCCGCAACGCGCACCTGGTCGCCATCGCCGTGTCGTGGGCCGAGGTGATCGGGGCGAAGAACATCTACGTCGGCGCCGTGGCCGTCGACTCCTCCGGCTACCCGGATTGCCGCCCCGAATTCTACGGGGCGATGAACGAGGCGATCCGTTGGGGGACGAGGGAGGGCAGCGGCATCGTCGTGAAGGCCCCGTTCATCCACCTGCTGAAGAAGGACATCGTGCTGATGGGAAAATCGATGGGCGTTCCCTTCGAACGTTCCTGGTCGTGCTACCGGCAAGGGGAGAAAGCGTGCGGGGTGTGCGATTCGTGCGCCCTTCGACTGCGGGCCTTCTCCGAGGCGGGCGTCCCCGACCCTTTGCCGTACGAGACCCGTCCCGATTACCGGAGGGGACCCGCCTCTCCGTGATCGGTCCCCCCCCGGGAACCGTTTCCCGGGCCCTTTCCCTGTTGACAGAGGGAACGTCCGCCGCTACAGTCTTAGTCCCAAAATCCCCGAACGGAAGGGATGAATCTTTTCAATCCCCCGTCCGTCTTAGATAGCAGGAGAGAAAATGGCGAATTTCTATGAAAATAACGGCGATCGCAACGCCAGCTGGGAAGACGCGGGAGGGTTCAACACCCACCTGCTGACCGAGCTGCGCAACGCGATGCTCTCCGTGGAGGAAGGGGGAAAGCCCGCGGGTCCCGTGCAGGCTGTGATGGCCGAGTGGATCAAGCGGCTGCCCGCTTTCGATTTCCCCGACGACGAAATCGGCTGACGCGGCTATCCCGGCAATCCCAGCAGTTCCAGGTACACCTTTCGGATTCTGTCGGTTTCCTTCCTGTATCGTTCCAGCCGGTCCGGCTCAAGCCACTGCGGGTCGAACCGGTCGATCGAGGCGTCGTGCGCCAGGCGGAGCCGAACGTCCAGGGATCGAAGAAACCGGTATCCCTCGTCCAGCGACTTGTACTGTTCCAGCGTGACGATCCCCGCCCGCTGCAATTCGTAGAGCGCCTTCAGGGTGCCGCGCGCCCGAACCGACGGCTTCGACCCGCCATGGAGAAGCTGCAGGTATTGCACCGCGAACTCCACGTCCACCACGCCGCCCCGCCCCACTTTCAGGTTCAGCCGGTCTTCCCGTTCCCTCCCCAGCTCCTGTTCCATCCGCATCCGCAGCCGGTGGATCTCCTCCGCCGCGTTCGGCGGAAGGGGGCGGTCGTAGATGAAGCCCCGGGTCTTCTGCTCCACCCGCTTTCCGAAGTCGCGGTCCCCCGCCACGTACCGGCACTTGAGGAGCGCCTGGCGCTCCCACAGTTGCGCGGACTCCTCGTGGTACCGCTCGAAGGCGTCCAGAGACGACACCAGCGGACCCGCGTTCCCCGAGGGGCGCAGCCGCGTGTCGAGGCGGTAGACGAGCCCCTCCCTCGTCGAGGTCGTGAGGATCGAGATCAGCCGCTGCGCGACCTTGGCGAAATATTCGTGGTTGGTGAGCTTCCGGAACTCGCCGCCGCCTTGCCCGGGATCCGGCACGCTCTCCCCCGGACCCGAGTAGACGAAAAGGATGTCGAGATCGCTGTGGTACGACAGCTCCTCCGACCCCAGCTTTCCCATCCCGAGGACGCAGAAGAACGCCTCCGCCCCCGTCGCCGTTTCCATGGCCACGCCGAAGCGCCGCCGAACCTCCCGGATCGCGATGGACACCGCCCGGGAGAGGAGAACCTCCGCCAGCGCGGAGAGCTGGAACATCCCCTCCTCGAGCGACAGGCTCCCCGTCATGTCGTGGATCCCGATCCGCAGCGTCTCGAGGTTCTTGAAGCGGCGAAGCTCGTCCAGCTCCTGCTCGAAATCGTCGCACGTCGCCAGCGCCTCCGCGAGGTCCGTGCGCAGGTCGGACTTCGACTTGACCATCGCCGAGAGGTCGTTCCGCAGGAACGTGTCCAGCAGCTCGGGGTGGCGCAGCAGAAATCCGGAGAGGAAGCGGCTGCTCCCGAACAGCCGCACGAGGGCCTCGATGACCTTCGGCTTCTCGTACAGAAGGGCGTAGAACATCGTCCGCGCGCCGATCGCGGAGAGGAACCTCTCCACGTGGGCGAGCGCGAGGTCGGGGTCGGGGCTTTTCGCCGCCCGGTGGAGAATCTCGGGCCCGATCTTGTCCAGATAGTGACGCGCGCGCTGGGGGACCCGCACGTGGGGGGGGCCTTCCCGGAGGACCTCGAGATTCCTCCGCGCCGCCTCGATGTCGCGGAACCCCAGGCGGGCGAGCAGCGAAGGCACGTCTTCCGGCGAGGGGCCGTGCAGGAAGAGCGCCTGTACCTCCCCGGGGATCCCCGGGGACTGCTCCATCCGCGCGCCGCCGAAGAGACGGGCGTAGATCCCGTGAACCGCCGCCGCATGGCGGTCGAGCGCGGAGAGGAGCGCCGGCGGGTCGGCGAGGCCCATCGCCCGCGCCAGCCGGGAGAGGTCCTCCTCCCGATGGGGCAGGACGTGGGTCTGCCGCTCCCGGTGCGCCTGGATGCGGTGCTCGAGACGGCGCAGGAAGTCGTAGGCGGCCGCGAGCCTCTCCCGCTCCCCTTCCGTCACGATGCCCACCCGCGACAGGGCGGAGATCGTCTCCACCGTGCCGCGCAGCCGGAGCTTCGGTTCCTTCCCGCCGTAGATCAGCTGGTGCGCCTGGGCGAAGAACTCGATCTCCCGGATCCCCCCGAGGCCCAGCTTCACGTCCCGGTCATCCCTGCGGGACCGCGCCGCCGCGAGGTTGATCCGGTCCTTCATCCCCTTGATCTCCTCGATGGCGGTGAAGTCGAGGTACTTGCGGTAGACGAAGGGGACGACGGACCGCAGGAACTCCTCCCCGAGGGACAGGTCCCCCGCCACGGGGCACGCCTTGATGAGCGCCGCGCGTTCCCACGTCTGCCCCCACGACTCGTAGTAGATCTCGGCGGATCGCAGGGAGTTGGCGAGCTCCCCGCGCGTCCCCTCGGGGCGAAGCCGAAGGTCCACACGGAAGACGAATCCGTCCTCCGTCGCTTCCGAAACGATCCGGGAGACCGCCTCGCCCAGCCGGATGAAATACTCGTGCAGCGAAACGGATCGCGCGGCCCCTTCCGTTCCTCCCTGGTCCGTTTCGTAGAGGTAGATGAGGTCGATGTCGGAACTGAAGTTCAACTCCCGCGCCCCCAGCTTCCCCATCCCGATCACGACGAATCGCCCGGCGCGGCGCGTGCCGTCCGGAAGGATCGCCATCGGCTCGCCGAGCCGCGCGTCGAGCGCCCGGCGGGAGAACCGGACCGCCGCCGTCAGCGAGGCCGACGCCAGCCGGGAAAGATCCTCGGTCACCTCGGGGAGAGGGGCGATGCCGGAGAGGTCCCTTGCCGCGATCCGTGCGACCTCCAGGTGCTTCATCCGGCGGAGGTCGCGTTTGAGCTCCTCCTCCGTCCCGCATCGGTCCGCGGCCGCAAGAGCCTCCCGTTCGAGCGTTTCCGGCTCGGTTCGCCGAAGCACCCCGTCTTCGAGGAAGAGGGATTCGAAGATCCCGGGGCGCCGTGCGATCTGCTCCGGGATGAACTCGGATCCCCCCAGCAGCGCCCCGATCACCGGGAGAAGGTCCTCGCGGGCGAACGCCCGCTTCAGGAACGCGCCGGGAAGGGAGTCGACCCAGTGTGAGAGGTTGAGGAAAAAAAGGTCGGGGTCGGCCGCGGCGGCGGCGGCGCGGTAGACGCTTTCCCACCCGGAGTGCTCTCTCGGAAGGCGTTTCAGGAGATCGGACAGCAGCGACAGGGTGCGGCCGGTGTCCCGGACCCCGATCCCCCGGAGGTAATCGGCGGTGGGGGCGTTTTTCGCGGGCCGTGGAGGCGATTTCAACGGAACAGCTTCCGGAGGGCGCCCGCGAGGGGCGGCGTCAGGACCCCTTTCTCGGTCACGATGGCGGATACGTAGCGGGCCGGAGTCACGTCGAACGCGGGGTTGTACACGTGAACGCCGTGGGGCGCCACCCGTTTCCCCATGAGGTGCGTCACCTCGGAGGGATCGCGCTCCTCGATCGGGATCCGCTTCCCGGTCGAAATCTTCGGGTCGATCGTCGACAGGGGGGCGGCGACGTAGAACGGGACCTTGTGCACCTTGCAAAGGACGGCGACCCCGTACGTCCCGATCTTGTTCGCCACGTCCCCGTTCGCCGCGACGCGGTCCGCCCCGACCACGGCGGCATCGATCTTCCCCGCGGCGAACAGGGACGCCGCCATGTTGTCGGCGATCAGGGTGCACGGGATTCCGTCCTTCATCAGCTCCCATGCGGTCAGCCGGGCTCCCTGCAGGAACGGCCTCGTTTCGTCCACGAACACGTGGATCCGCTTCCCCGCCGCGATGGCGGCGCGGATCACGCCGAGCGCCGTGCCGTATCCCGCCGTGGCGAGGGCGCCCGCGTTGCAGTGGGTGAGGACGCTCCCCTCCGCGGGGAGCAGCTTCGCGCCGTGCGCCCCCATCGCCCGGTTCGCGGCGACATCCTCCTCGAACAGGGCGATCGCCCGGCCCTCGAGCCGGGCGAACGCCGCCGCGGGATCGTCCGGGAGCGCCGCGGCCTCCCGGCGCATCCGATCGATCGCCCAGAAGAGGTTGACCGCGGTCGGACGGGTTCCCGAGAGCTCAGCCGCCGCCTCGTCGAACGCCCGCCGCCACGGCCTTCCTTTTTTCCACGCGGTCCGGACGGCGAGCACCAGGCCGAACGCCGCGGACACGCCGATCGCCGGCGCGCCGCGCACCACCATCGTCCGGATCGCGTCCGCCACCGCGGCGGGATCGGTGCATCGCCGGATCGACTCGACCCCCGGCAACACCCGCTGGTCGAGCAGCAGCAGGGCGTCCCCCTCCCACGCGATCGTGCGGAAGCCGCCGCTCACGGGCGCGCGTCCCGCGCGTGGAACCGTTCCACCTGGCGGAGCACCCGGTCCCGGATCCCGCGGGGAGGCGACGGAGGCTCCACCGGATGGCCCGCGCGCAGCGCCGGCTGCAGCAGCGGGACCGGGACTTCCCCGCAGGGGCAACGCTCCGGCGGTTCCGCGGCGGGGCGCACCGACCGGCCGCCGCACGCCTCGCACGCGTACACCTGCTTGCGCCCGGAACGTTTCCCCCGCTTGGCGAAGGGGACGCCCTCCACTTCCACGATGTCCAGCGCGTAGTCGATCGTGGGGGCGTTGCTCAGGGAGGTCCCGACGCCGAACCCGTCCGCCACGTCGCGCAGCGCCCGCACCTCCTCCTCCCCCAGCCCTCCGGAGGCGATCAGGCGCACGTGGCGGAAACCGCGAAGGTCGAGCTCCCACCGCACCTCCTGGAGGATCCGGCGGAAGTCGCCCCTCCGCGATCCCGGCGTGTCGAGCCGGACGGCGGCGAGCCGTTCCCTCAGCGCCTCCGCGACACGGACCGCCTCGAACTTCTCGTCCTGGAGCGTGTCGACGAGACAGACCCGGGGCACCGCCGGGTCCACCGCCGCGTCGAAGGCGCTCATCGCCGCCACCGTGTCGCCGAGGACGAGGACGAGGGCGTGGGGCATCGTCCCCTGCGGCGTCTCGCCGAGGTAAGCGGCGCTGCGGATCGCGGAGACGCCGTCCGCCCCGCCGATGAAGGCGTTCCGGTCGATCAAGGTGGAGAGGGCGGGGTGCATCCTGCGGGCGCCGAAGCTCAGGATCTGCCTCTCGCCGGCCGCGTGCTTGATCCGCGACGCCGCCGTCGCGATCCCGGACGCCTGGCAGACCGTCCCGAGCATCGCCGTCTCCAGTTCGCAGAAGGCGCCGTACGGCCCCTCGATCGAGAAAACGGTCTCGAAGGGGAAGAAGAGGGTCCCCTCCGCCATCGCGTCCACCTCGATTTCGAGGCCGGACAGGAGCGACAGCATCTCCTCCGTCCCCGAGAGGACGGCGTATCCGTACGCGGGCGGGAACTTCTTGACGATCGCCTCGGCCGTCACGCGCACCCGGTCCTTTCCGGTCGCGCGCAGCACCTCCATCGTGCGGCGGAAGTAGATGTCGGTCGTCTCCCCGCTGCGGATCTCGTCGCGGGTCGGTATGAGGTCCATCGGCGCCTCCACGCTGGAACGGATCAACGTCGGGCGGGCTTGCGCGGGCGACGCAGCACCCGGACGCCGAACACCTTTTCCATCTGGTCGAGCGCGAAGGCGTGGTCTTTCCGCGACAGCCCCGCCACGTACCGCTCGTCCACCGTCACGTCGTACCCGCGGATCCCGGCTTCGGCCGCGATGTACAGGATGCAGATGTTGGTGACGCAGCCGGAGAGCGTCAGCCCGCGGACGCCGTTTCGGCGGAGAATGAAGTGAAGCGGCGTGCCGTAGAACCCGGAGTAGGTGCGCTTCTCCACCACCACGTCCCCCGGCTCCGGGGCGATCGAGGAGGCGACGCCCGCGCCGGGAGTCCCCTCCACGGCGTGGGGAGGCCACCCCATCCGCGCGAACTCGGGATCTTCCTTCCGGTGGGCGTCGCAGACGTACACGACGAGCTCCCCCTCCCGCCGCGCCTTCGAGATCCGGCGGCGCAGCGCCGGGAGGATCGCCCGTGTCTCCGGAACCTCCAGGGGGGCGCCCGGACGGACGAAGTCGTTCAGCATGTCGACGATGAGCAGCGCCCTTTTCCCCGACGTCTCGCCCTTCACCGCTTTCCTCCTCGCGAACGCCCCCCCTTCGCCACCGGGGGAGGGAACGGCACATTCCTTCATGGTACCATCGGCGTCCCTTACCCGATCTTCTTCCTCAACACCTCCTGCACCACCTTGGGATTCGCCTTCCCGCGGGTCTCCTTCATCACCTGGCCGACGAGGAAGGAGAGGAGCCCGGCCTTTCCGCCGCGGTAGCTCGCGACCTCGTTCGGGCTCGCCGCGAGGATCCGGTCGACGACGGCGTCCAGCGCGGAAACGTCGGAAACCTGCGTGAGCCCCTGCTCGTCCCGAAGCGTCCGGAACGGCTTCCCGGTCGAGAGGACGAGCTCCACGAGCTTCTTGGAGGCGGTGGCGGAGACCGTCCCCCGCTCCCGGTCCTCCACCGCGTGGGCGATCGTTTCCGGGGAGAGCTTCCCTGCGAGAGCGGCGTCCTTCCAATGGACGCATTCGTTCGCAGTGGTCTTCGGGTTCCCCCCGTAGATCGCCGCGGACGTCTCGAAGAAATCCGCCAGCGTCCGGACCGACGCAAGGATCCCCGCGTCGTACCGCGGGATCCCGTACTGCCGCTCCAGCCGCGCGATCTTCTCCGCGGGCAGCTCGGGGATCGTCCCCCGCAGTTCCTCGACCCACGAATCCTCGACGATCAGCGGGAGCAGGTCCGGGTCGGGAAAGTAGCGGTAGTCGTGCGCCTCCTCCTTCCGCCGCATCGACACGGTCCTGCCAGCGCTGGCGTCCCATAGCCGCGTCTCCTGCACGACCTCGCCGCCGTCCTCGATGAGCTCGGTCTGCCGGCGGATCTCGTACTCGAGCGCCTTCTCGACGTTCCTGAAGGAGTTCATGTTCTTCAGCTCTACCTTCGTGCCGAACGCTTCCCGCCCCGCCGGGCGTACCGAGACGTTTGCGTCGCAGCGGAACGATCCCTCCTCCATGTTCCCGTCGCACACATCGAGGTAGACGAGGATGTCGTGCAGCCGCCGCAGGTACGCGCCGCCCTCCTCCGGCGTTCGCATGTCGGGCTCGGAGACGATCTCCATCAGGGGGACGGAGCAGCGGTTGAGATCGGCGAGCGACGCCTGGGCGCCGGCGAATTCCCCTTCGTGGACGAGCTTCCCGGCGTCCTCCTCCATGTGGATCCGGGTGATCCCGATCCGCTTCGTCCCGCCGTCGACCTCGATGTCGACGTGGCCGCCCAATGCGATCGGCAGCTCGTACTGCGAGATCTGGTACGCCTTGGGGAGATCCGGGTAGAAGTAGTTCTTCCGGGCGAAGACGCTCCTGCGCTGCACCGCGCACGAGGTCGCCAGCGCCGTGCGGATTGCGCACTCCACCGCCTTCCGGTTGAGCACGGGGAGCACGCCGGGCATGCCGGTGCAGACGGGGCAGGTGTTCCAGTTCGGCGGGGCCCCGAACGCCGCCGAGCAGGCGCAGAAGATCTTGCTCCGCGTGGAGAGCTGGGCGTGGACCTCCAGGCCGATGACCGCCTCGAACGCCATCCTCCCCCTATCCTTTCAGCGGCGCCGTGCGGTGCGCGGGGAGCGCCCGCTCGATCGCCCCGGCGGCGGCGAAGAGCGTCTCCTCCCGGAAGGAGTCCGCGAGAAGCTGCGCCCCGATCGGGAGGCCATCCGCGGAGAATCCGCACGGGACGGAGATCCCGGGGATGCCGGCCAGGTTGCACGGGATCGTGTAGATGTCGGAAAGGTACATCGTGAGCGGATCGCCGGTCTTCTCCCCGAGACGGAACGCCGGCGTGGGAGCGGTGGGGGTGAGGAGCACGTCCGCCGCTTCGAACGCCTTCGCGAAGTCGCCCCGGATCAGGGTGCGGACCTTCTGGGCCTTCCCGTAGAACGCCTCGTAGTAGCCGGCGGAGAGCGCATAGGTGCCGATCATGATGCGCCGTTTCACTTCCTCGCCGAACCCCTCCGCACGCGTCCTCGACATCATCTCGATGAGTCCCGTGGCCGCTTCGGTCCGGTAGCCGTACCGGACGCCGTCGTACCGGGCGAGGTTCGAGGACGCCTCCGCGGGCGCGATGATGTAGTACGTCGAGAGGGCGAACGAGGTGTGCGGCAGCGAGACCTCCACGGCCGTCGCCCCCTGATCGGTCAGGGCCTTCAACGCCTTTTCCACCGCCGCACGGACCTCGGAGGAGAGTCCCCCGCCCTCGAAATACTCTTTGGGCAGACCAATGCGGAGCCCCTTCACCGGCCGCTCCGCCGCGGCGAGGTAGTCGGGTACCGGGATGTCGACGCAGGTGGAGTCCCGCCGGTCGTATCCCGCGATCACCCCGAGCAGCATCGCCGCGTCGGCCACGGTCCGCGTGATCGGGCCGCCCTGGTCGAGCGACGACGCGAAGGCGACCATCCCGTAGCGGGAGACCCGGCCATACGTCGGCTTGACGCCC